>Ga0070706_100005592_pt1 | contig 11957 bp, 14 predicted proteins | sample KBSK5501metaG_FD_65476 | JGI IMG/M metagenome (GOLD analysis project Ga0070706, IMG submission 65476) | Corn, switchgrass and miscanthus rhizosphere microbial communities from Kellogg Biological Station, Michigan, USA - KBS K5-50-1 metaG | ecosystem: Host-associated > Plants > Roots >...
AATCCTCGATGCCGCTTTCGACGAATTTTACAAAAACGGATTCCAGGGCGGTAGCCTCAATCGCATCGTTGATGAAGCGGGTACGACCAAAGGCGCAGTGTTTCATCACTTCAAGGGCAAGAACGACCTTGGATACGCCGTGGTTGAAGAGATTATTTTTTCGGACATCAAAGAACGCTGGCTCGATCCTTTAGCCGATTCCGTTGATCCGATCGCCGCCCTGAAAAAGACGATGCGACAATTCGCCAGGGAGGAGGATACGAACGGTCGACTGATCCAGGGTTGCCCGCTGAACAATCTGGCCCAGGAGATGGCGCCGCTCGACGAAGGATTCCGGCGCCGGCTGGAAAAAATATATTCGGCGTGGCGCCAGGCCTTGGAAGCGGCTTTCGCCCGCGGGATCAAGGCTGGGACGGTTAGAAAAGGAATTTCTCCTCCTAGGGTGGCCGCGCTGGTGGTTGCGGCGTTAGAGGGCATTATGGGAACGGCCAAGAACGCGCAAAGCGAAGAATTGCTGACGAAGGCTGGTCAGGGGCTCTTCGATTACCTGGACAGTTTAAAACCTTAGCTCTTTTTTTATGTTTCAGGCAATACCGACTGGTCGGTTTTAAGCCGAAAGGCAGATCATGAACTTTATCGCCCTCAAAATGCTCACTGGCGATCGGGCCAAATATCTCGGCCTGATCTTCACCATCGCCTTCTGCACGTTCCTGCTCGAGAACCAAACATCGATTTTCGCGGGAATTCTCAAACGCACCGGAAGCCAGATCGCCGACGTGACCGACGCGGAGATTTGGGTGATGGATCCGAAGACCGAGTATTTCGAACAAACCAAGGCACTCAAGGATACGGATCTCACCCGTGTGCGCGGCGTCGAGGGCGTGCAGTGGGCAGTAAACCTTTTCAAAGGCAGTCCGGTTGCACGCACGCAGAATGGCAAGTTTGCCGTTTCGATTTGTCTCGGCCTCGATGATGCCACTCTCACCGGCGCGCCGCGCAAGATGTTGCTTGGATCCTGGGAACGCCTGGGCGAGCCGGACTCGGTAGTCATTGATAAAGCGGGTTACATCCTGCTATTTCCAGGCGAACCGCTTGAACTTGGGCGCACGCTCGAACTCAACGATCATAAAGTTACGATCGTCGGAATCTCCGACCCGCCGGCGCCGTTCTTGAGCTTCCCGGTCATGCACACGCGCTACAGCGAGGCGATCAACTTCGTCGGGCGCGAGCGCACCCAGTTGTCTTATGTGCTGGTGAAAGGACAGCCGGATGTTGATCCGCTGGAGCTTTGCCGCCGAATCGAAGCGCAGACTGGGTTACGTGCGCGTACCAGCCAGCAGTTCCAATGGGATTGCATCGTTTATTATCTGAAAAACACCGGTATCCCGGTAAACTTCGGGATCACAATCACGATCGCTGTGATCGTCGGGGTCGTGGTCGCGGGACAAACCTTTTATCTCTTCACGGTTGAAAACCTGAAACAATTCGGCGCGATCAAAGCCATCGGCGTCACCAATTGGCGGCTGATCGGAATGATCCTGCTCCAAGCTTTTACCGTTGGTGCCATCGGCTTCTCGTTAGGCACCGGAATGGCCGCAGAGTTTTTCAATTTCTTCGACCGACAAATCGCCACGCGCGGTCTGATCTTGATGTGGCAGAACGTCGCGTTGACCGCTGCATGCATGGTGTTCGTCATGATCCTCGCCAGCATCCTGAGTCTGCGCCGCGTGCTCGTGCTGGAGCCGGCCATGGTCTTTCGAGGATAAGTTATGAACGAGAAACGTATTGCTGCCGTTCGAGCGCACAGCCTGCACAAACATTTCGGCGAAGGCGCGACGCAAATCGAAGTTCTGCGCGGCGTGAACTTCGACGCCTTGCAGGGCGAGCTGACGTTCCTTGTCGGCCCGAGTGGGTGCGGCAAGACAACGCTCATTTCCGTCATTGCCGGCTTGCTCAATAGCAGTGGCGGCGAGGTTAAAGTGTTCAATCAGAATATCGAAAAGTTTTCCGGCACCGAGCGCATTCTCTTTCGCCGGAAGAACCTCGGGTTCGTCTATCAGCAATACAATTTGCTGCCGGCGCTCACGGCTGCGGAGAACGCCGCAGTTCCCCTGCTCGCGGCTGGAGTTCGTCACCGCGAGGCCATCGATCGGGCGAAGTCGGTTCTGGAAAAGCTCGGAATGGGCAAACGACTCGACACGTTGCCGAATAAACTTTCCGGCGGTGAACAACAACGCGTCGCTCTCGCCCGCGCCCTGGTGCATGAGCCCCGTCTAATCTTGTGCGACGAGCCGACTGCAGCGCTCGACCACGCAACCGGCGAAAGCGTGATGCAATTGCTGGCCGAAAATGCTGTCCATCCCGATAGGGCCGTAATCGTCGTAACACATGATAGCCGTGTGTTTCATCACGCGGACGCCATCGCCCACATGGACGATGGCAGAATCGTGAAAACCGAATCGCACAATGGCGACGGGATTGAAATCCCCGAGCTCGGCGAAACTGTCCCAGTGCTCGCATGGTGAATGGAGGAGATATGATTGACGATAAAATTGTTTTGGTTACTGGCGTGTCATCCGGCATCGGCCGGGACACAGCCAAACTGTTGGCGGAACGCGGCGCGCGCGTGTTCGGAACGGTCAGAGATTTTCGCCGCAACGGCGATCTACCCAATGTCGACCTGGTCTACATGGACGTGACCGGCGAAGCGACTGTGAGAGATGGCGTGGAATCGGTCTTAGAGAAAGCGGGCAAAATCGATATCCTCATTAACAATGCTGGCTACGGCCTGACTGGAGCCTTGGAAGAGACCAGCATTGAAGAAGCGCAGCAGCAATTCGACACCAATTTCTTTGGCGTCCTGCGTGTGATCCAAGCAGTCCTTCCGGCGATGCGGCGACAGCGCTCGGGCCGGATCGTAAATATCAGTTCGGCGCTCGGTTTCCTTCCGGCACCGTTTAACGGCATTTACGGCGCGAGCAAATACGCGCTCGAAGGTTATACCGAAACTCTAGACCACGAAGTCAGGGTCTTTGGCATTCGCGCGGTGCTGGTCGAACCGGTCTTCACCAAGACCAACATAGGCGAGAACAAAAAGATCGCGCAACGCGTCATCGACGCTTACTCCAGGCAAAAAGAGCGAATGGAAGAGGCCATTCAGCAGAGGGCTGACAAGTTTGATGAGCCTCGCCGCGTTGCGGAAGTCATTTATCGGGCTGCTACCGATGATCCGCCGCGTTTGCGCTACCCGGTCGGCGAAGGCCTAACGCTTACCCGGCTGCGCCGTTTTGTTCCCTCTCGAATGTTCGACCGGACTTTTCGCAAACGATTTCAACTCAACAAATTCACTTGGAGGTAACAAATGAAAAGATTTATTCTTCCCACTGTCGCTTTGGCTGCGCTTATATTCGGAGTCATTTCTGTCGTGCGCTCGCAGCCAAGACGCGAAGTAACGATTCCGCCCTCGCCACCGCCCCACTCAAGCTACGCGCGGAACGTCGCAGCGGTCGGGCTCGTCGAAACCAGTACCGAGAACATCGCCGTTGGTACGGAGATCGGTGGCGTCGTCTCTAATATATATGTCGATATTGGCAGCCGGGTGAAGGTCGGCGATCCGCTTTTCAGTATCGACTCGCGCAGCACGCGCGCCGAACTAGCTACCCGTCAAGCGGCCGTCCAAGTGGCGGAAGCGGCGCTGGCCGAATCCAGATACCAGCTTGAGCTTGGACAACGATTAGCCGACGAGAAAGTCCTAAGCGTCGAGGAAAACAAAAATCGGGGTTACGCCGCACAAAGGGCTGAGGCTCAACTCGCCCAAGCTCGGGCACAGCTGAAGTCCACCGAAACTGACCTTGAACGGTTAACGGCGCGCGCACCTGTCGACGGACAAGTGCTGCAAGTTAAAGTGCACCTTGGAGAGTTTGCGCCGACTGGTGCGCTGCCGATCCCGCTCGTCTTGCTCGGCAACGTGGACAAACTGCACGTGCGCGTAGACATCGATGAACACGAAGCCTGGCGCGTGCGACCCGAAGCCAAGGCGACAGCAATCGTACGCGGCAACGCCGATCTGAAAACTCCGCTCACATTCGTTCGGTTCGAACCGTTCGTTGTGCCTAAGAAATCGCTCACGGGCGACAGCACCGAACGGGTGGACACGCGTGTCCTGCAAGTCATTTACCGGATTGATGACAAAAATATTCCTCTCTTCGTCGGTCAACAGATGGACGTCTTCATCGACGCTGATAGTGAGGACAGATCCAACGAGAGCAGCGTATCGATGGCATTACCGCCCAAGCGCGACCGCACGTTCTCTTTTTGAAAATGAAACAGAACCAAATAGGAAAAATCCCATGAAAACTGAAGGGCGCCAAACAAAAGGAGTTTCCCGCGAGATGGTAAGGACTGCTGTTTCAGAATTGAAAGAACGGCTGCGGCAAAACTACGAGCGAACTCATCCCGGCCTGGGCGAAATCATCCGCATGGTTCTCGATGAGGAAGAAGCCAACGCTCGCAAGTTATCATCGTTCCCGCACTTGTTTTTGCCCGACTTGGTTGAAGCGCGAATCGCAACACTCGGCCCTCGAACCGTTCGACACGAGGCACGACGACATTTGGGAGGCATCCATTTCACCGAGCTCGAAAAGCCATTCTCTTTCCCGGGCTTACGCTGCCCATCTCCGAGTTAGGCCTTGGGCAGGCCCATACACTTCAGGAGAACTCATGTTTGACCACGTTAAATTCGGAGTCACCGACTATGCAGCGAGCAAAGCATTCTTCCTCAAGGCACTCGAACCGCTCGGCGTCGCTGTTGTCTCGGAGAGGCCCCCGACGTACGGGGTCGAGCTTAGCTCTAAGGGTAAGGCTTCATTGTGCCTGTACCAAACCGAGGAGAAGCCGGCGTATCTTCACTTGGCGTTCACGGCCGAGAATCGCCAGCAAGTCGACGCTTTCTATCGCGCGGCTATGGAAGCGGGTGGCAAAGACAATGGTGCGCCTGGTCTGTGCCCCGAATACCACGCGAACTACTATGCAGCTTTCGTCATTGGTCCGGACGGGCACAACATCGAAGTGGTTTGCCACGAACCCGAGGCCTAACCAAGCGCTGGAGCGAACCGATTTTCTCAGAACGTATGAGACGCTCTACCTCGTCGCCTATGAAAGCTGCCGAGCTGACAAGTGACACGAAATCAGTTTCAAACTGCTAGGAAAGGATGCCGGGCTACGAATTACACTTTGTTAGTAGCGCGACAGCTAACGAGAACCAATCTCACGGCCAGGCTTTGCCCGTTAGCTTTCCCTGAGATTTGAGAACACCGCGGTCAATGCCGCTTAAGAGTTCGCGCATCAATTGGATTGTTCCGTCGGTCACAAAATAGGCGCCGTGGATGTCGGTCCCGCTTACGTCCTTAGGGAAAAAGCTGGAACAGTCTACTTCCCAGACGTTGTCGGTCTGAGGTGGTTGGGTTACCACGGGAGGACTATGCGCCAGACCAGAGCGACCCAGCCGACGTGTTCCAAAATGTTTAAGCCCGGCCGAAGCGCCCAGGACTTCATCACGGCCACTAAAGAGCGCGGTGATACGGTATGTAAGGTTCACGATTGCGGAACCATCTGTGTTGTCTGCTGCTCCGGCATCAAAGATGTCGTTATCCACATCGGCAGCCACCATTAGTAATTGATTGATGAGGGTCATGAGCAATGGCTGATTCTTGCGCGTCCACGCATCGGCCATTGCCCGTTGCAAAAGATAATTGCCCATACTGTGTGCGATCAAAGACACTTTCGCTTTGCAAGGCTGAGCATTTGTCTTCTTCCCAGTCGCCTTTGCTTGCGCAGCCTCGATCGCGTCCGATTGCTTGACCAACAGCCAATCGTAAAGCTCCGATAAAATATCTGTGAGATCTGGAGCGCATTCTCGGGCGCGAGCACGATCCGGCTCGTAACCAAGAATATTTCCCCATGAAGGCCAATCGTACAAAATGCAAAGACCCATGCTGTTAGGGCCACTAAACAATTTGCTGCAAAAATTTTCGTAAAAGCTCGCCGAATGCTCAAAACTCACGTTGTAGCCATGAACCAAAATCGTAACATGACTTTGTTTTTCAGGCGGAGCGTCAGGAAAAGCATCAGCGGCAATTTTGAGTTGCGACGCGAACGAATCTGCTGAGATCTTTTGCCAGTTTCCGATAATATTGAGCGGGGTTTTATCGGTTACCCAATAGGTGAGGCCCTCAGCCGTTTTGTTGGGGGATGTGCCGACCCCGCCTTTGTCGCGGTCGTTGATCATCCAATACTTGGGAACTGGCACCGTCGGAATGATGGCCGGTGCGAGCTCCAGCGTCGACTAAATTAAGACACCCAGTCTTGGTGCTTGTGAGTTTTGCTCTGATTTGATAGAACGCGTTAAACGCACTCGGGCGGTATGACTGGCACGGCCTTTTCCCACAACGGTTGGCTTTGCTCCTCCTGACTTTCTATGCCAGAGGAGCAAAAGCCTGAGCCTGCTGAGCAGCCGAAGAAATCGCGGCTTCGCAAAGATCTCCTTACAACGACCGAAGCGAAGGAGGAATATCATCGTCGCCTCACCAACGTAATTCCTGATCTGCCGGCGCTCGTCGTCGTAGTAATAATGGGTGGTTTCGGAGCAGCGGTCGCAAGCTGGTGGCACTTAAGTATTGGCGAGGCGGAATTCGCCGCGGCCGCGGCCAGCCTGCCGGTGTTGCTGCAAATATTTCTAGGGTCGTTAGGCGCAACCGCGGCAGTTTTCCTGCTCGCTAAAACCGATACAAGTAAACTCATCCACTGCGGGCTGATCGCCGTTCTCTCTGGTATGGCCGGGCCGTACTTGGTTACCAAAGCGTTGAGCACAGTGATTAGTGTTAAGCCCGAACAGGTCCGGGTTGGAGGCATTGCTGTCGTAAAGTCCTCGACCGACAAACTCCGTAAGGAAATCGAAAACCAGACGTCAAACACAAATCCGCAAAAGATCGTCGACGTTGTGGATCAGACCGCGCAGGCAACATCGAGTTATTTGGCAGCGCTGAAAGAGGCGCCCAAAGATCAAAAGCAGCGAGACTTAGCGGGAACAAAGCAACAGCTACAAGAAACTTTAACGGTACTCAATACTGCGGCTGCGGTCGTTCCGAAGCAGTCACTTCCGCTAATTTCAAACGTCCTAAAGCAAGCACAGGAAGCCGGGGCCACGGACGTCGCTCAGGAAGCGCAGAAGATCATCGACACCAATCCTGCCGTTCAGGCAGCCGTCAAGAACGCCGAACTTTCTGGAAAGGTGTTCTTTATTGCCCCTCAGCGCTTAACGGACGTCGCGCTGCAAGGCCTTCATGCACGCATTAAGGAGCGCTTTCCTCTTGCCGACATTCAACCTGCTGTCCATCCGACGCGACAAATGGACCCTGGGCTCGAGATTGTTTACTACCGCAATCTACCTTTGGATCAACAAAATGCGGCCATATTGGTAAAACTCGTCGCCGATTATTTCCAGGAGCAGAAAGTCGGTGTGGCGTCTCCGAGGGTCAGGCAGGGGTCAACCGATCAGGTGCCGCCACCACTCCAGTTTGATATTCATATCGGCCCTGATATTGCATCTAAACTTATCGAAGGTCGCTAATAGCTTGTTTACTGAGTCGGTAAGATTCTCGTGTGTGAGATTTAATAACAACACTGTTCTCGCCTTGGCGTTATTGGTCTCCGCGTCGGCAGCTGCCCAAACGCTCACCGTCACTAGAAACAGTTTAGTGTACATCCCGAATAAAAAGCTGACCCCAGCTACAATAATTGATGGCAGTTTTGATACCGTCTCAAAACGTCAATACGTAATTGTTGAGGGCTACATCAATTACATCGCCTCGTTTCCAAAAGCCGAAGCCGACGGAGACTTTCATTTCGAAATGCAGAGCGCCAAGAACATTCGCAAGGTCGGTAACGCTGATCCGAACGGATTCGTCTGCGAAATTGATCCAGTGCTGCAGCTAACTGGACTTGCAGCTCTCCAGCAAATTAAGAGAAATGATCCGAATACGTTTAGAAAAGTGCGTGTTTACGGTTGGCTGCGATATGGAACAGAAGCTACTCATAGCGGCGTAAGGCCATACAAAATCGGTGGCAAAAGATTTACCGGGCATTGGGAGTTACATCCGGTCGAGCGTATTGAAACCATCGACGGTGGAAGCCCATTCAAAATCGGACCGACCGCGACCTATGTCCCACCGAACATCGCCGTTCGATACAAACTGGATGACTCGCAATTTACGCACAACAACGCGACGAACTATGCCCACATCCGTGGCAACGTAAAGAATATCACAGGACCTAATGGTTCGGGCGATTATGATGTCACATTGGAGGTCAACGCTACTAACTATACGGCGACTATCCCTCAGTATTACGTCCAGAGTTTCAATTCGATTACGCATACTGTGAGCTTTGTGCATTCTCCGAATTTCTCTTCGATTCACTATTCGTTAAAGCCGAGCGATAGCACGCAATACACTTTTTACGGCCTCCGAAATTGGACCTTTACCACCGGTAAACCAAACCCAGCTTTGCAGCCTGTAGAAATGATTAAGTGAATCGCAGTAGTGCTTTACCTATTCATTTGCAGAAACACAAAGCGACCCGGTTCTTAGCGACCACGAATCGCCGATTCAAGTTCAACAAAAGCGGTCAACTTTTCATCCGCACGCACGACGAAGCGGTGATTGCCGTCGCAATGCGCGTCGGCAATCCAGATTGTTCTCCCGCTGGAATCGACGCCTGAGACGCAGCCCCAACTCCAACCGGATTTGCTGAGATTGTCAGCGATGATTTCCCAGTATTTCACGGCCGGCGTCGGTCATTTTGGATTGGTAACGAAAGTGAACATCTCTGCTAACAGATGAAGGGCAATGGCGACGAGTGACTACTCGATACGGTAAATATGCCGCGCTGAGTCCACTTCTTTACAGCGCACCCCCGAATACGGGGAACGCCCGCTGATCGTGCTTTTGATCCCGCTCCGAAAACGCCTAACGAGAACAAGTTTCCTTGCTGCGTGTTTAGGGTTTAAATTCGAGCCAACGCTTTGAAAAATAAGACAGCAGCGTTTTGCCTTTATATTGCTTGGTTAGCCACCGCAGCAATGCTGGTTTATGCCGTTATTGAAAAACACCCATACAGCTACTACACGCTGCTGCGTTGGATTTGCTGTCCGGTTTTTGCATATTCGGCAGTCAGCGCATTCGAAATGAATCGCGTAGCCTGGACCTGGATTTTTGGTGTGTTGGCCGCGTTATACAATCCGATTTTCCGTGTGCATTTGAATCGGAGCACCTGGGTCGGCGCGAATTGGTTCACAATCGGGGCGATCGCGGTTGCCGCTGTCGTTTTCTGGCGGGCTAACAAGCAGTCGCCGACGTAGGGAGTCGCCAGCCAGCCGTTGGCTGTATCGTCTTTATTTACCAACACTCGTCTGATAAGTTGTGTTTCAATCGACACCTGGGACATCAGGACCATCAGACGGATTTAGATGAAACCAATTTATCGGAAAATCGGTTGGGCTGGTGCGGTTTTGCTGTCCGGAATAATTATCGTCGTGGGCATTGTATTTTTAGATCATGCCCGTCTGGGGCCGTTTGCGACCGGCACGCGAGAGCAAGCATTTTTGGGCACTACGTTCAAGATGTCACCTCCCGAAGTTCGTCGGGCGATGAAAAAGTATGGTGGACAACTGATGTCTTACGAGTCGTACCGAGCAGCCCAAATGGATCCGGCAATCCAGCAATTTAATCTGCGTGCGGAAATTGCCGAGTACGAAGGAAGAGACACGTATCTATACATGCCAGGGATCGAAATGTATAACGCAAGAGCCGAAGCAGAATTTGCTTTTTGGGATGAACAACTGGACTCGGTCGATGTTTACTTTGTGCCGATATCGAAACAGGTTGATCCGTTAATCGCCACGCCCGAAGAAAAATTGCGCGAAAAGTATAAATTTGTCGATCGAGAGGAAGGTAAGTTCGTGTCCGAAGCCTACACCCTCCATTTCGCTTCTCAAAATGTTAAAGCATGGCTTTGGGTCAACAAAAAGGACGCGAACAAACCGATTGTGTCGGTGGCATTCTTTAGCACTTGGCAAATGGCAGCTAGGCGTGCTCGAATCAAAGAAAGGGAGGAAACCGCGTTTGGTGCCAGAAAATAAGGCGGCAAGGTCACGAGCATTCTACGAGCATCCTCGCGCGTTTCGGCCTTTCAACGCGCTCGCGTAGCATCGAGAATCATTTTGCTGTCCGATAGAGTGCGATAACTGCAACGGCAACTCCGAGTAGAGTCGCGATCAGAATCGCCCACTCTATCCACTTCGACTTCCGCGACTGCCGACGACTCTTTTCTGCATGAATGGCATGAATTGCTGCCTGCATCTGCCGAGCTGCGCCAGCATCAGGACTGAGCAACAGACTGTTTGCATGATTGCAGATATCATCGAGACGCTCAGCCGACGCATCACGAAGGGCGTTCGGGGTGGTGGCTTTTCCGATTTCGTCCGGAGTCACGGGAGTTCACCTTGGCTTCATCGTTTGGTTAGGCCGTTTCGCTTTCATTCGACCCACTCCTGTCGTCGTCGTTTGTGGAACCGATATCGGTGACGGGACGTAGTGCCATCAAGATGCCGCGCATACTCGGTCCAACTGTCGCGGTGAGCATCGATCTTCGTCCACTTGTCATAGAATTGGGGCGCACGAAACGCACCGGAAAGACAGTCGAACGTGGCGAGAATCTCCGCAACAGTGCCGCCGCCAAAATCGCACACAACGATAGCTGGACAGTGGATTAGCGGGAACTTGCGCTCGTCCAGATAGTCGCGGTCGCACGTGATAAGAATGCGACCTAGTCGCAGTGCTTCACAACTCTGATTCTCGTCCGGATGCCTTTTCCGCCGCGCCTCGTCGACTGTAAGGACATCGGCTCGCAGGCGTCGTAGAACAGCGACCGCTACGGTCGGGAAGTTTTCATCGGCATAGAACCGAGGTTTGGCTTTTCGTCGGATGAATTCCTCAGCCTGAGCTCTTTCCCTTCGACTCGGCTGTTCGGCGGCGACGATTTCTCGAAGATCCACCCAACTCATCAGCGGACGGGCATAGGCCTAACGAGAAAGAGATAAGCCACGGCAGGGTGTTGTGGCAAACACGCTCGCAATCATTCGATCAGGGGCCGTTGGCTTCATCGATTGGTTAGGTCTGCTTGCGATAAAGAACATGATGACGAAGCTCATGACCTTGGGGAATTCTGGGATGCAAGAAGTCCCCTTGGAAGTCCCGAGCGAAGCCCAGTCGCTCCATCAGACGCCGAGATCTCGTATTCACTTCAGCGGTAAACGACACAACTTCCGTCAGCCTAAGGACCGTGAATGCATAATCCAAGGCTAATAGCGCAGCATTATATGCAATGCTTCGCCCCCAGAATTCCCGAGCCAACCGCCACCCCAGCTCGACACACGGTGTGAATGCTGCCTCAAACGTTGGAATAGCCAAGCCGGTAAAGCCAGCGAATGAACCATCTACATCAACGGCCCACAGTCCCCAACCACGCTGCGCAATCAGCTCGCGCTGTCGTAAAGCAAGAGCGTCGCTTTGCTCCCGCGTGAGAGTAGCCGGAAAATACCGCATGACCTCGCCATCTCGATTTATCACAGCGAATGGCTCGAGGTCACTGTCCTTCCACTGTCGCAAAGAAACTGCCATCGCAGGCCTAACATGTGATTATGCCGACAATCTCAACGGTTATCCAGCGTATTAGCCGACAAAAGCCGCAACTCTGCCCGACGTGATCCTGCAACGTGCTTACAGCATTGCGGTCGGGATCGCTTATGTTTATCCCTATGCCCAAGTCATCTATCTACGCTGGTCGCCCGGGCATGTGGCGTGGCCCGCAGCCGGGCTGGTCCTGGTAACGCTCGCGGCTAG
>Ga0070706_100005602_pt1 | contig 11950 bp, 10 predicted proteins | sample KBSK5501metaG_FD_65476 | JGI IMG/M metagenome (GOLD analysis project Ga0070706, IMG submission 65476) | Corn, switchgrass and miscanthus rhizosphere microbial communities from Kellogg Biological Station, Michigan, USA - KBS K5-50-1 metaG | ecosystem: Host-associated > Plants > Roots >...
TCAAGCCCAGCAAGGGCACCCTCAACCTGGATAGCTTCGGGCACGGCTACCGCACGATCTGGTTCGGCTAGCGCTGGCGGGCAGGACCGCGATGAAAAGGTTCCGGCCGGGCGGGGTGGGGTGGTTCATCTTCCGGCGGCTGCTGCTGGGGATCGTTGTACTGATATTGGTCTCGGTCCTGGTTTTCCTGGCGACCCAGGCGCTGCCCGGTGACCCGGCCCGCGCCATCCTCGGCCGGACGGCCACCCCGGCAAGCCTGGCGGCGCTGCGCCGGCAGCTGCATCTCGACCAGCCGGTGATCAGCCAGTACTGGACCTGGGTGACCGGCCTGCTGCACGGCAACCTGGGCAGGTCGCTGGCCGCGCAGGAACCGGTGAGCACGCTGATAGGCCCGAGGCTGGTGAACTCGGCCGTGCTGGTCGCGCTGGCGGCGGTCGTGTCGATACCGCTGTCGATCGCGATCGGCTCGTGGGCCGCGTTCCGGCGCGAGAAGGTCTTCGACGTCGCGAGCTCGAACCTGCTCCTGGTGCTGGCGGCGCTGCCGGAGTTCGTCGTCGGCGTGCTGCTCGTCATCCTGCTGGCGACCACCGTGTCGCACGTCCTGCCGTCGATCAGCCTGGTCCCGCCGGGGTCTCATCCGTGGGACAACTGGTCGGCGCTGGTCCTGCCGACCCTGACCCTGGTGATCGCCGTCGCGCCGTACGTCGCCAGGATCATGCGGGCCTCGATGATCGAGGTGCTGGAGAGCGACTACGTCGAGATGGCCAGGCTCAAGGGCCTGCCGGAGCGCACCGTGCTGGTCCGGCACGCGCTGCCCAACGCGCTCGGGCCCGTGTTCCAGGTGATCGCCCTGAACCTGGCCTACCTCGCCGGCGGCATCATCATCGTCGAATCCGTCTTCCAGTACACCGGCATCGGACTCGCGATCCAGGAGTCGGTCGTCAACCACGACCTCCCCGTCATCCAGGCGCTCACCATGCTCATCGCGGCGGTGTACGTGGCACTCAACCTGCTGGCCGACGTGGCCACCATCATGGTCACGCCGAGGCTAAGGACCCGGCTGTGACCCAGGTAAGCGACCCTCTCATCCCCGGCGTGGAGCTGACGCCGACGCCGGCCCGGGGGGCCTCCCTGCTACGCCGCTCGCTACGGCTGTGGCGGACCCGCATCGGCGTCGCGCTGGTCGGCCTGCTCGTGCTGGTGGCGATCATCGGGCCGTACATCGCCCCGTACGGCCCGAGCACGCCGGTCGGCGTGCCGAACGCCAACCCCGGCGGCAAGGCGGTGCTCGGGACCGACTACCTCGGCCAGGACGTGCTGAGCCGGTTCCTCTACGGCGGCCGCAGCATCCTGATCATGGCCGTCCTCGCGACCGCGCTCGGGCTGATCGCCGGGGTGGCGATCGGCCTGGTCGCGGCGTACTCCCGCAACGCGCTGGACGATGTCCTGATGCGCGGCATGGACGTGATCATGGCGTTCCCGCAGATCATGCTGGGGCTGGTGGCCGTCGCCATCATCGGGCCGCACGCCTGGGTCATCGTGGTCGCCATCGCCCTCACCACCGCGCCACGGATAGCGCGGGTGGCGCGCGGCGCTGCGCAGCCGATCGTCGAGCGCGACTTCATCGCCGCCTCAGAGGCGATGGGCGTGCCGCGCTGGCGCATCGTCTCCGCCGAGCTGCTGCCGAACACGCTGGGCCCGCTGATGGTGGAGGCCAGCCTGCGGCTGACCTACTCGATCGCGGTCATCGCCGCGCTCGCCTTCCTCGGGCTCTCGCCCGACCCCAACGGCGCGAACTGGGGCACCATGATTCAGGAGAACCAGCTTGTGCTCGCGATACAGCCCTGGGGGGCGCTCGCGCCGATCATCGCGATTGCCCTGCTGACGATCGGAACCGGCCTGATCGGCGACGGCATCGCGCGGACCGCGGCGGGCATCGACCGGGCCCGGGGGGAAGAATGAGCACGGCTGAGGTCGCGGGGCAGGCGGCCGAACCCGCGGTGTCCGCGGTCGCCGTCAGTGACCTGCGGGTCGAGATCGCCACCACCGGCACGCCGGTCATCAGCGACGTGTCGTTCGGGATCGCACCCGGCGAGATCCTCGGGGTCGTGGGCGAGTCCGGGTCCGGCAAGACCACGGTCGGCCTGGCGCTGCTGGGGCACGCCAGGCGCGGACTGCGGATCGCCGGGGGGTCGGTGCTGCTCGGCGACCGCGACATTCTCAAGCTCGGCGAGGAACAGCTCCGGCGACTGCGGGGCTCGCTTGTCTCCTACGTCCCGCAGGACCCGGCGTCGTCGCTGAACCCAGCGCTGCGGATCGGCCTCCAGCTCCGGGAGGTCATCGAGGCGCACGGTAATCAGCGGGGCAGCGCCGTCTACGAGCGCGTCGCGGAGATGATGCGGGAGGTCGCGCTCCCCGACGACCGCGCCTTCCTCAAGCGTTACCCGCACGAGCTGTCCGGTGGCCAGCAGCAGCGGGTCGGGCTCGCGATGGCCTTCGCGAACCGGCCGCGCCTCATCGTCCTCGACGAGCCGACCACCGGCCTGGACGTCACGACCCAGGCGCACGTGCTGTCCACGGTCCGTGAACTCGCCGCCCTGCACGGCGTCGCCGCCGTGTACGTGAGCCACGACCTGGCCGTGGTCGCGACCCTGGCCCGGCGGGTCGCGGTCATGTACGCCGGGCGCGTGGTCGAGATCGGCCGTGCGGAGGAGCTCTTCAAGTCCGCGGGCCATCCCTACACCCGGCGGCTGGTGGGCGCGATCCCCAGGCTGACCGGCGGCCGGTCACTGGTCGGCATCCCCGGGCGCGCGGCGTCCCCCGGACACCGCCCCCCTGGCTGCAGCTTCGCGCCGCGGTGCAGCCTGCGCGTCGAGCAGTGCGAGGTGGCGGTGCCGGCGCTGCTGCCGATCGCGGCGGACCACGCGGTCCGCTGCATCCGCGCCGAGCTCGTCCTCGCCGGGGAGCAGGGCCGGGTCGGCGACCCGATCGAGATGCCAGCGCCGGATGAGAGCCAGCAGCCCGCGTTGCGTCTGACAGACGTGGTCGCCTCGTACGGGCGGACCGAGGTCCTCCACTCGGTGAGCCTGAGCCTGGCACCACACGAGTGCCTGGCGCTGGTCGGTGAGTCGGGCTCGGGCAAGACGACGGTTGCCCGGGCGATCGCGGGCCTCCACCGCAACTGGACCGGCGCCATCTCGCTGGGCGGCGCCGAGCTGCGGCAGGCGGCGCGCCGGCGCAGCGGCGAGGAGCGCCGGCGGATCCAGTACATCTTCCAAAACCCGTACGGCTCGCTGAACCCCCGGCAGACGATCGGCCAGATCGTCGGGCAGCCACTCAAGATCTTTGGCACCGCGAGCGGCCGGGAGGCCGACAGGCGGATCGCGCAGATGCTCGAGCGGGTATCTCTGACCGCGGGGTACGCTCGCCGCTACCCGGACCAGCTCTCCGGCGGGGAGCGCCAGCGGGTCGCGATCGCCCGCGCCCTGGTCTGCGACCCCACCGTGCTGATCTGCGACGAGGTGACCTCCGCGCTGGACGTCAGCGTCCAGGCCGCGATCGTGGAACTGCTCGGCAGCCTCCAGCGTGACCTCGGCCTCGCGATGCTCTTCATCACCCACAACCTGCCCCTGGTCCGGTCCATCGCCCAGGGCGTGGTCGTGATGAGCCAGGGCAGCATTGTCGAGCGGGGCGACGTCGGGCAGGTGCTCACCGATCCGCGCGAGCCCTACACGCGCCAACTGCTCGCCGACACGCCGTCGCTGGAAATGGCCGCCTCCGATGCCAGCCGTGAGGAGCCGCCGCCAGCGGACGTCCCCGGGGTCAGCTAGATGCCCGCAGCCCGGCGCCCGAACATCCTGCTCATCATGGCCGACCAGCTGGTGCCGTTCGCGCTGCCCTTCCACGGCAATCCGGTGACCCGGGCCCCGGCGCTGTCCTGGCTCGCCGAGTCCGGGGTGGTTTTCGACGCGGCGTACACGGCAAGCCCGTTGTGCGCCCCGGCGCGGGCGTCGTTCATGACCGGCCTGCTGCCCTCGCGCACCCGCGCCTACGACAACGCGGCGCAGTTCAGCTCCGAGATCCCTACCTTCGCGCACTACCTGCGGCGGGTCGGCTACCGCACCGTGCTGGCGGGCAAGATGCACTTCTGCGGCCCGGATCAGCTGCACGGGTTCGAGGAGCGGCTCACCACCGACATCTATCCCGCGGACTACGGCTGGACCCCGGACTGGGACCGCCCGCACATCCGCCCCAGCTGGTACCACGACCCGTCGTCGGTCATCGACGCCGGACCGTGCGTGCGGTCCAACCAGCTGGACTTCGACGACGAGGTGGCGTTCGCGGCCGAGCGGTCCCTGTTCGGGCACATCCGTACGGGCGACGGGCGCCCGTTCTGCTACGTGGTCTCGTTCAGCCATCCGCACGACCCGTTCACCATCCCCCGGAAGTGGTGGGACCTTTATCGCGACGAGGACATCCCGATGCCCGCCGTCGGGCTGGACGAGGCCTCCATGCACCCGCACGAGCGCCGGCTCCGTGAGGTCTGCGCGATGAACGGCGCGGAGATCACAGAAGATCACGTCCGTGCGGCGCGGCGGGCCTACTACGGCGCGATCTCCTACGTTGACGACCACACGTCCCGGCTGGCCGGCTTGCTGCGCGACACCGGCCGGCTCGACGGCACCGTGGTCATCTTCACCAGTGACCACGGCGAGATGCTCGGTGAGCGCGGAGCCTGGTACAAGATGAGCTTCTTCGAGGGCGCGGTACGCGTGCCGCTGATCGTCCGCGCGCCCGCGCTCTACCCACCAGGCAGGGTGCCGGCCGCGGTGTCCACGATGGACCTGCTGCCAACGCTGGTCGGCCTGGCCCGCGATGGTGACCTGTCAGGCATCGCCGGGCCCCTGAACGGCCGCAGCCTGTTGCCGCACCTCTCGGGAACCCCTGATCATGATGAGGTGACAGCGGAATACCTCGCCGAGGGGGCCATCGCGCCGATCGTCATGATCCGCCGGGGCCGGCATAAGTTCATCCACTCACCGGCCGACCCGGACCAGCTCTTCGACCTCGGGTCCGATCCACACGAGCGGGCCAACCTGGCCGGCGATCCGGCCTCGGCCGCGCTGGCCGGGCAGTTCCGGCGGGAGGCCGCCGCGCGGTGGGATCTCACGACGCTGGACCGCGAGGTCCGCCAGAGCCAGCAACGGCGGATCGCCGTCGCCGACGCGCTCCGCACCGGCACGCAGGCCCCATGGGACTTCACCCCGGCGTACGACGCCTCACGGCGTTACATCCGCAACGACAGGGACCTTGCTGATCTCGAGGCGATGGCCCGTTTCCCGCCGGTCCAGCGCCGTGTGTCCTCCGCCTGACAGCAGGCCGGGCCCGGTCAGCGTTCCCCCTGCGGGGGGCCTGGCCGGGAGCCTGGCCGGTCCCTGGCCGCCGGGCGGGGCGATCTCGGCGCCGCTCCGGCTGCACGAGACGGCCGTCGCCGCCGAGTGGGTCGACTACAACGGCCACCTGAGCGAGTGGGCTTACCTGCTGGTGTTCGGCGACAACGCGGACGCGTTCTTCAGGTTCTTCGGCGTGGACGACGACTACCGCGCTTCGGGCCGGTCGCTGTACACGGCCGAGACTCACCTGCGCCACTTGGACGAGGCGCACCTCGGCGACCGGCTGCGGCTGACCCTGCAGGTGATTGGCCTCGACGCCAAGCGGCTGCACATCGTGCACGAGATGACCGGCGCCACGGGGCACCAGATCGCGACGGCGGAACAGTTGCTGCTGCACGTCGACACCGGCGCGGGGAAGGTCACGCCGTTCCCCGCGGAGATGGCGGAACGGCTGCGGCGGATCCACCGCGCGCACGCCGGCCTCGGCGTCCCCGGCTACGTCGGGCACGTCATGCGGATCCCGGGCGGGTGAGCCCGGTGGACTTCGAGCTGACCGCCGAGCAGCGCCTGATCGTCGACACGGTCCGCGACTTTGTCCGGAACGAGCTTTACCCGCACGAGGAGGAGGTCGAGCGCCTCGACGAGGTGCCCGCGGCGGTCGCCGCGGCGATCAGGGAGAAGGCCATCTCGTCCGGCCTTTACGCCGCGAACATGCCGGCCGAACTCGGCGGCGGCGGGCTGGACGCGGTGTCGATGGTCCTGGTGGAGCGGGAACTCGGCCGGGCCAGCTACGCGCTGCAAATGCTGGTCGAGCGGCCGAGCAACATCCTGCGCGCCTGCGAGGGCGAGCAGCGGGAGCGGTACCTGCTGCCGGCGATCCGCGGGCAGCGGCACGAGTGCGTCGCCATGACCGAGCCAGGGGCGGGGTCTGATGTCCGCTCGATGACCACGTCGGCGGTGCGCGACGGCGCGGACTACGTCGTGACCGGGACCAAGCACTTCATCAGCCACGCCGACGTCGCCGACTTCATCATCCTCTTCGCGGTCACCGGCACCGAACAGACCAGCCGTGGGCCGAGGAACCTGATCACCGCGCTGCTCGTCGACTCCGGCAGCCCCGGGCTGGCCATCCGCCGCGGCCCCGCCTGCGTCTCCAACCGCGGGTACCACCAGTGCGAGCTGATCTTCACGGACTGCCGGGTTCCGGCCGCCAACCGCCTGGGCGCGGAGGGCCGTGGCCTCGATCTCATGGGCCAGTGGCTCGGCGCCTCCCGGCTGACGGTCGCCGCGACCAGCGTCGGCCGCGCCCGCCGGGTGCTTGAGGCGGCCACGGAGTGGGCGGCCCGCCGGCGGCAGTTCGGCCAGCCCATCGGCACGTTCCAGGGCATCGGGTTCCGGCTCGCCGACCTGGCCACCGAGCTGGAGGCAGCGGACCTGCTCACGTTGCGCGCCGCGGCCAAGCTGGACCAGGGCCGGATGACCGACGCCGACGCGGCGATGGCCAAGCTGTACGCTTCGGAGATGCTCGGCCGGGTCTGCGACGCGGCCGTGCAGATCTTCGGCGGGATGGGCCTGATGAGCGAGCTGCCGGTGGAGCGCTGGTGGCGGGACGCGCGGGTGGAGCGGATCTGGGACGGTACCAGCGAGATCCAGCGGCACATCATCGCCCGGGCACTACTCCGGAGCGTGACGTGATGTCTGAGCCGGTCCGGGCCGCCGCCGACGGCCAGGTTCTCGTGATCACCATTGACCGCCCGCCCGCCAACGCCATCGACGTCGGGACGAGCCGGGCCCTGCACGCGGCGTTCGCCCGGTTGCGCGACGACCCCGCGCTGCGCGCCGGCATCCTGACCGGAGCCGGGGAGAGGTTCTTCTGCGCCGGGTGGGATCTCAAGGCGGCAGCCGAGGGCGAGAGCATCGAGGCCGACCACGGTCCCGGCGGCTTCGCCGGGCTCACCGAGTTCTTCGACCTCGGCAAGCCGGTGATCGCGGCGGTCAACGGGATGGCGTTCGGCGGCGGCTTCGAGCTGGTCCTGGCCGCGGACCTGGTGGTGGCCGCGGAGCAGGCCGACTTCGCGCTAACCGAGGTTACGCTCGGCCTCGTCGCCGACGCCGGCGGGCTGCTGCGGCTCCCGGCCCGGGTACCGCGCGCGATCGCGCTGGAGTACCTGCTCACCGGGCGCCGGTTCGGCGCGGCCGAGGCCGCGCGCTGGGGGCTGGTCAACCGCGTTGTGCCGGGTACCCAGCTGATGGCGGCCGCGCGCGAGCTTGCCGCCGCGATCTGCGCCGCCGCCCCGCTGGCGGTCGCCGCCGTCCTGGAGATCCTGCGCGAGACCGAGGGCCTGAGCGTGCGCGACGGTTACCGGGTTCTGGCCGGCGGCGGCCTGCCCGCGTACCGGGCGATGCTGGATTCCGAGGACGCCAGGGAGGGCGCCCGCGCGTTCAGCGAGCGGCGAAAGCCCGTCTGGGGCGGCCGGTGAGCGCTGCCACGGCCCCACTGCGCACCGGGGCCCGGACCGTGCCGCCGGACTGGATCGACTACCTCGGCCACATGATGGACGCCTACTACTTCCTGGCGTTCACCGAGGCGACGGAGGCCCTGCTGGATCACGTGGGCCTCGGCGCCGCCTACCGGGCCGACACGGGCTGCGGGATGTACACGGTGGAGGGCCACCTGTGCTTCCGCGCGAGCGTGCTGGCCGGCGACGACCTGGAGTACTCCTCACAGGTGCTCGGCTGCGACGGCAAGCGGCTGCGGGTGTTCCACCGGATGACCGTGGCGGGCGCGGAGGTGGCGACCATCGAGCTCATGTTCCTGCACGTCGATACCGCTATCGAGCGCGTCACTCAGATCCCGGGGCAACATCGCCAGGCGGTGATGGCGCTCGCCGCCCAGCATGCGGAGCTGCCGGTGCCCGATGCCGCGGGCCGCCGGATCACGATGCCCGGGACCGCCGACCGGGATGACCGCCCCGGATAGCCCCGCCGGGCCTGCGAACGCGCCAGACTGGTACTGGCCCGTTCGGTCCGGCGTTGCGGGCCACCGGGAATTGGAGGGTCAGCAGATGGCGCAGGGTGCCCGGCTCGGCACGGTGGTCATGTTCGTGCGTGACCTGGACAGGTCGGTGGACTTCTATGTGGACCTCCTCGGGCTCCAGGTCGCAGACCGCAGCCCGACCGCGGCGCTGCTCAGCAACGCCATGGGCACGCAGCTGGTGCTGCGCGCCATGGGCCGGGGGGCCGACCGCGCGCTGGGGTCGGTTGGCGTGCAGTACGTGACCTGGACCGCCGCGGGGAAGGACGACCTCGCCCGGTGCGAGCGGGTGCTTCGGGAGCGCGCGGCGCACCGGGAGACCCGGGACTTCGGCGAGGTGGTCGTGGTGGAGGGCCGGGATCCGGATGACATTGTGCTGATCGTCGCCTACCCGGGCCCGGACGAGGTGCCGCTGCACGAGCTCCCGCCCCGGATCTACGGCTGGTGAGACCGGTGCTCGGTCTTCCGGATGGCACCCGCGGCTGCCTGTTCGATCTGGACGGCGTCCTGACCAAGACCGCGAAGGTGCACGACGCCGCCTGGAAGGAGATGTTCGACGGCTACCTGCGCGACCGGTCCCGGCTGACGGGCCAGCCGTTCGTGCCGTTCGACCCGGTCACGGACTACGACGAGTACGTCGATGGCAAGCCCCGGGCCGACGGCACGCGCTCGTTCCTCGCCTCTCGTGGCATCGAGCTTCCGGAGGGCGCCGAGGACGATCCGCCGGACGCGGAAACTGTGCACGGACTGTCCAACCGCAAGAACCGGATCGTGCTGCGGCGGATCCGCGAGGACGGGGTGGAGGCCTACGAGGGCTCCGTCCGGTACGTGCGCGCGGCCAGGGACGCTGGCCTGCGCCGCGCCGTCGTGTCGTCCAGCGCCAACTGCCGCGACGTGCTGGCCGCCGCGCACATCGAGGACCTCTTCGAGGCCCGGATCGATGGGATCGTCGCGGAGCGGGATCACCTGCGCGGAAAGCCGGCCCCGGACACGTTCCTGGCCGGGGCGCGCGCCCTTGGGCTGGAACCCGTCCAGGCCGCCGTCTACGAGGACGCGCTGGCGGGTGTGGCCGCCGGGCGCGCGGGGCATTTCGGCTGTGTCATCGGGGTGGACCGGGTCGGCCAGGCGGACGCGCTGCGGGAGCACGGTGCGGACGTCGTGGTCACCGACCTCGCAGAACTGCTGGACCGCTCGTGATCAAGCAGCCTGCGTTCACCGTCGACCCATGGTCGCTGCGGGAGACCGCGCTCGACCTTGACCTTCTGGCCCAGACGGAGTCGCTGTTCGCCCTGTCGAACGGTCATCTGGGCTGGCGGGGCAACCTGGACGAGGGCGAGCCGCACGGCCTGCCGGGGACCTACCTCAACGGGGTCTACGAGGTCCGGCCGCTGCCGTACGCCGAGTCCTCCTACGGCCAGCCGGCCTCCGGGCAGTCGGTCATCAACGTGACCAACGGGAAACTGATCAGGCTGTTCGTGGACGACGAGCCCTTCGACGTCCGCTACGGCACGCTGACCGCGCACGAGCGCCTGCTGGACTTCCGCACCGGGGTGCTGACCCGCCGCGCGGAGTGGACGTCGCCCGCCGGCGGCTCGGTCCGGGTCTCCTCGGCGAGGCTGGTGTCGTTCAGCCAGCGCGCGATCGGGGCCATCCGCTACGAAGTGGAGCCGCTGAGCGGCCAGGCGCGCATCGCGGTGCAGTCCGAGCTCCTGGCGAACGAGCAGCTCCCGTCCCAGGGCGACGATCCCCGCCTGGGCGCGGCGCTGGACAGCCCGCTGGCTTCGGAGTTCTTCAACGCGCGTGACACGGCCGCGATCCTGGTTCACCGGACCAAACGCAGCGGGCTGCGGGTCGGCGCGGCCATGGACCACCTGATCGAGGGCCCCGACGTGCGAACCGACGCCAGATCGTTCGAGGACGGCGGCCTGGTCACGGCGACCGCGGTCCTCCAGCCGGGGCAGCGGTTGCGCGTGACGAAGTTCGTCGGCTACGCATGGTCGGGCGCCCGGTCCCTGACCGGAGTCCGGGACCAGGTCTTCGCGGCGCTGAGCGCGGCCAGGCAAACAGGCTGGGACGGGCTACTGGCCGACCAGCGCGCGTACCTCGACGACTTCTGGGACCGTGCCGACGTGGAGATCGAGGGCGACGCCGAGGTGCAGCAGGCGGTGCGGTTCGCGCTATTCCACGTCCTGCAGGCCGGCGCGCGCGGCGAGAACCGCGCGATCCCGGCGAAGGGGCTGACCGGGCCTGGCTACGACGGGCACGTCTTCTGGGACACCGAGACGTACGTGCTGCCGGTGCTCACGCTGACCGCTCCGGACGCGGCTGCCAGCGCGCTGCGGTGGCGGCAGAGCACGATTCCCGCCGCCAAGGCGCGGGCCACGCAGCTCGGGTTCAGGGGCGCCGCGTTCCCCTGGCGCACGATCAACGGCGAGGAAACCTCGGGCTACTGGCCGGCCGGGACCGCCGCGTTCCACATCAACGCGGACATCGCCGCCGCCGTGATCCGCTACGTCGAGGCCACCGGTGACGAGGCGTTCGCCCAGCAGACCGGGATCGAACTGCTCGCGGAGACCGCACGGCTGTGGCGTTCACTGGGCCACCACGATGCCCAGGGCGGGTTCCACATCGACGGTGTCACCGGGCCGGACGAGTACAGCGCCCTCGGCGACGACAACGTCTACACCAACCTGCTGGCCCGGCGGAACCTGCTGGCCGCCGCCGACGCCGCCAAACGGTACCCCGACCGCGCCCGCGACCTCGGTATCGACGCGGAGGAGGCCGCCAGCTGGCGCGACGCGGGGGAGGCCATGTCCGTCCCCTACGACGAGACACTGGGTGTGCACCCCCAGGACGAGGGCTTCACCCGGTATCAGGTCTGGGACTTCGCCAGCACCCCGGCGGACCACTACCCGCTGTTCCTGCACTACCCCTACTTCGATCTGTACCGGAAGCAGGTGGTCAAGCAGGCCGACCTGGTGCTGGCGATGCACGCGTCCGGCGAAGACTTCACCGCGGCGCAGAAGGCCCGGAACTTCGACTACTACGAGCGGATCACGGTCCGGGACTCGTCGCTGTCCGCGTCCACGCAGGCGGTCATCGCCGCCGAGGTGGGGCAGCTCAGCCTGGCCTATGACTACCTGGGCGAGGCCGCCCTCATAGACCTCCAGAACCTCCAGCACAACACCATGGACGGCGTGCACATCGCGTCGCTTGCCGGCACCTGGATCGCCCTTGTCCACGGCTTCGCCGGCCTGCGGCACCGTGGCGGGAAGGTGACCTTCGCGCCGTGGCTGCCTGACGACATCTCCAAGCTGATGTTCACCGTTCTTGTCCGGGGGCAGCCCCTGCGGGTGGAGGTCACTCACGACCGCGCCCGCTACCTCCTCGATGACGGCGGGTCACTGGAGATCACCCACCATGGCAAGCCGGTGAAGCTGTCTGGTGGAAAGCCAGAAGAGCGGCCGATCCCCAAGGCGCCGACCGTCGCGCGGTCCAGCCAGCCGCCGGGCCGGGAACCCGC
>Ga0070706_100005604_pt1 | contig 11946 bp, 7 predicted proteins | sample KBSK5501metaG_FD_65476 | JGI IMG/M metagenome (GOLD analysis project Ga0070706, IMG submission 65476) | Corn, switchgrass and miscanthus rhizosphere microbial communities from Kellogg Biological Station, Michigan, USA - KBS K5-50-1 metaG | ecosystem: Host-associated > Plants > Roots >...
GCCCTCCGGCGGCACGAGCTCGACCCGCGCGGACACGTCGCGGCCGTCGAAGGCGATCCGCACCCCGTCGATCGCTCCGGCGACCAATCTGTCGAGCCTCGCCTCCAGGTCCGGCGTCAGGTTTCGGATCGGCCGCCAACGGGGGTCGATGTGCCCCGCTGCGCCGAAGCCCGGAGGCAGATGCTGCCGGTCGACGATCGCGTCGATCGCGAAGGTGCCGTCCTTGTGGAATCGCGCGACGACCCGGATCGTGCCGAGCTCGTGCGCGGAGGCGGCGGCGCAATGAAGCAAGGCGAGGCAAAGCCAGCCTCCGAAGCGGGCCCGGGCGCTTCTACCGCCGATAGACGATCCGTCCGCCGACCACGGTCGTGTCGACCTGGATCCTCTCCAGCTCCTCGGGCCGCGTCGCCAGAACATCTCCCGAGAGCAGTACGAAGTCCGCGAGCTTTCCGATCTCGAGCGACCCTCTTTCCTTCTCCTCGAAGCCGGCGTACGCCGCCGAGACGGTGTAGGCCCGCAGCGCCTCCTCGGGCGCGATCTTCTGCTCCGGCACCCAGCCGCCCGGGTTCTTGCCGTCGATGGTCCGGCGCGTCACGGCGGCGGCGATGCCCAGGATCGGCGAGATGGGCGCCACGTCCCAGTCGGATCCGAAGGCCAGCGTCGCCCGCGCGTCGAGAAGCGAGCGGAAGGCGTACGTGGTCTTCGAGCGCTCCCGACCGAGGCGCTTCTCCGCCCACCGCCCGTCGTCCACGGCGTGATAAGGCTGCATCGACGCGACCACGCCCAGCGCGGCGAAGCGAGGGACGTCGTCGGCGCGTAGGTGCTGCGCGTGCTCGATCCGGAAGCGGCGGTCCCTCGGACCGTTCTTCCTCTCGACCCGCTCGTAGAGGTCCAGGATCTCGTGATTGGCCCGGTCTCCGATCGCGTGGATCTCGACCTGGAGGCCGGCGGCGTCCGCGGCTGCGACGCGCTCCTCCATCGCCGAGAGCGGGATCGCCTCCGCCGCGTAGACGCCTCGATTTCCGGGATCGTCGGAGAACGGCTCGAACATCAGGGCCGTGCCGGAGCCGAGAGATCCGTCCGCGTAGCCCTTGACTCCCCCGACGCGGAGCCATTCGTCGTTCGGCATGGAGGTCTGGAGCTGTTTCGCCTTCTCCCAGCTCGACAGCGACGGCCGGTAGTCGACCCGGACCGTCAGCTCACCCCCGCGGCGCAGCTCGTCCCAGGCCGCGACGTCGCCCGGATCGCCCGGAAGGTCCTGCACTGAGGTCACGCCGAACCTCGCGGCCTCTTTCATCGCCGCGCGGAGCGCCCCGAGCAGCTCCTGCCGCGTGCGGGCCGGCCGGACCCGGCCGACGAGCTCCATGGCCGCGTCCTTGAGCACGCCGGTGGGCTCGCTCTTCTCGTCCTTCACGATGACGCCGCCCGGTGGATCCGCGGTCTCTAGGGTGACGCCGGCGAGCTTCAGCGCCAGCGTGTTGCAGACCATCATGTGGCCATCCTGCCGGGCGAGGCACGTCGGCCGGTCTCCCGTCGCGGGATCGAGCAGCGCGCGCGTCGGCAGGCGCGGCACCGGCCACTGCTCCTGGTCCCACGCCCCGTCGGTCAGCCACCGGCCGGGGGGCTGCGTCCGCGCGAAGGCCGCGAGCGCGCGAGTGAAGTCCGCCTCGTCCTTCGTCCGGCGCAGGTCGACGGCGAGCAGGTTGAATCCGCCCATCGACATGTGCGTGTGCGAATCGATGAGGCCCGGGACGGCGCGGCGCCACTTGCCGTCCAGCACGACGGTCTTCTCCCCCTTGAGCCGGGCGATCTCCTCGTCGCGCCCGACGGCGACGATGCGACCTCCGCGCACCGCGAGCGCCTCGGCCTCGGGGCGCGCCGGGTCTCCCGTCCAGATCTTCGCGGAGAGCAGGACCAGCTCGGCCGGTGCGGGAGCCGCTGCGGTCATGGTCAGGGCCGTCGCCAGCGCCACCAGCGCGATCATGCCGTCGAGGAGGTCGCGACGTTCTGCTCCGCCAGAGCCGCGCGCGCAGCCGCCAGCCGCGCGACGGGCACGCGGAAGGGCGAGCAGGAGACGTAATCCAGGCCGACGTGGTTGAAGAACTCGATCGAGCGGGGATCGCCGCCGTGCTCGCCGCAGACGCCGATCTTGAGCTTCGGCTTGACCTCGCGGCCGCGGCGCGTGCCGATCGCCACGAGCTCCCCGACGCCGTACTGATCGAGGCTGGAGAACGGGTCCTCGGGGAGGATCCCCTCCGCGATGTAGACGGGGAGAAACGTGCCCATGTCGTCGCGCGAGTAGCCGTACGTCATCTGCGTCAGGTCGTTGGTGCCGAAGGAGAAGAAGTCGCAGTTCAACGCGATGCGGTTGGCGCGCAGCGCCGCCCGCGGCACCTCGATCATGGTCCCGACCTTGTAGGACACGTTCTGCCCCGTGTCGGCCGTGACCTTTCGGGCGGTCTCCACGACGAGCACCCTCAGGCGCTCGAACTCCCCCCGCGCTCCGACGAGCGGGATCATGATCTCGGGATCGGGCCGGAGCCCTTCGCGGACCACGGCCGCCGCGGCCTCGAAGATCGCCCGCACCTGCATCTCGTAGATCTCGGGGTGCGTGATGCCGAGGCGGCAGCCGCGGTGACCCAGCATCGGGTTCGTTTCCTTTAGCGCATGGGTCCGGTCGCGGACCTTCTCGACCGACACGCCGAGCTGCGTCGCCGTGCGCCGGACCGTTTCGTCGTCGTGCGGCAGGAACTCGTGCAGCGGAGGATCGAGCAGCCGGATCGTGACCGGGCGCTCTCCCATCTCCCGGAAGATGCCCATGAAGTCCTCGCGTTGCATGGGGAGGATCTTCGCGAGCGCCGCCCGGCGTTGCTCGGCCGTCTCGGCCAGGATCATCTCGCGCACCGCGCCGATCCGCCCTTCCTCGAAGAACATGTGCTCCGTGCGGCACAGGCCGATCCCCTCGGCGCCGAAGAGACGCGCGATCCGGGCGTCGGTCGGCGTGTCGGCGTTCGCCCGGACTCCGAGCCGCCGTCTCTCGTCCGCCCAGGAAAGCACGCGCGTGAACGCCTGGAAGGCGGGGGACCGTTCGGCGGGAATCGTGCCCTCCAACAGGACCTGGAGCACCTCCGAGGGATGAGTGGACAGCTTTCCGAGGATCACCTCGCCGGCCGTTCCGTCGAGGGAGATCCAGTCCCCCTCCTTCGCCTTCAGACCCTTGGCCCGGATCTCCTCGCGCGCCGGATCGACCGTGATCTCTCCCGCGCCCACGATGCAGGTCTTGCCCATGCCGCGCGCGACGACGGCGGCATGCGAATTCGAGACGAGGACCGGAGTCAGCCTGGTCGTGAACGCGACATAGTTCTTGTCGAGCTCGGAGTCGGCATCCACCTCGAAGTTGTAGACGATCGTCGGCTCCGAGTCGGCGACGGCCGCGACCCGATAGGATCGGAGAGGAGAATCGAGAAGGGACTCAACTTCCCGCCGGTTGTCCGCGGAACAGAGCGGGATCACGTCGCGACGCAGTTTGTCGACGCCGAAGAGCAGGTTCCGCTTCATCCCTTCACGAATGCGTCCCATGTAGTTCACTTCGTCGACGATGTCGCCGAAGAGGCCGTTCACGGCGAGACACTTGGAGGCGTAGTAGCGCGCCGGGATCGGGACTCGGATGCGATGGGCACGCGCAAGGATCTCCTCGACGCTCTCGGCGATCTGGAGCAGGCTGTGGTCCCGGTTGTTCGATATCTGCGGGACGACACCCAGTCGTAGGCAGGCGATGGCCAACCCTTGGAGCAGGTGCGGCTTCTTGCGAGCGACGGTGATTTGAAGGCGGATCCGGCTCGACCTCCGCGAGTAGGTCCCGTCGCCATCGGCGTAACCGGCGAGGAAGTTGAGGAGTGCCTCTCGGTCGAGCCTTAAAACCCATTTCACCAGATCGTCACGAATCGCGGCGAGGACCGCGGCGGGCGCGCGGCGCGAGCACACCCGCTGCTCCGCCACGCCCCGGATTACGCGCCCCCGCAGCACCGACTCGTTGTAGACGTGCCGCACGCACGTGAACGAATGGCCGAAGGCGGCGAGAAACGCCCGCTCGACGTATCGGATGAAATCGCGCTTCGAAGGCGTCGGCTTTTGAATGAACACCACCTGGCCCTTTGTCCGCGAAACGCGGACGTAGCCGTCGGAGAGGATGGCGCCCGCGACGTAGGCGAGCTCCGTCGAGACAGGCGTTTCGCTCACCGCGGGAATCCGGTCGAGCACCGTCAGGAAGTCGCGATCGGAAAGGACCCGATTCATCGTCTTCTTCTCGAGTCGCCGGCCCCGGATGACGAACATCTTGTGGTCGGCGGTCAAGCGCAGGGTGTTGCCGCGCGCCCGACCCGTCTGCGAGACGGCGACGGTCAAGGCCTCCGCGGTCCGGCAGCCCGCAGCCTTCACGCGCTTCCAAACGGGCTGCAGCGACTTCGTGTCGAAGGACAGGATGCGGAACGGCCTGCCTTCGGTGAACCGCGCAAAAGCGTCCTCCATGGTGAGCATTCCAGTGTCAGTGAGGATCCGCGTCTCCCCGGCCAGACAGGTCGCGCCCCCTCGCGTCGTCAGGATCCCGGCGGCGGCGTGCATTCCCGCGATGTCCTCGGGCGAGGTCTCCTCGCGCACCAGGATCACCGGGTCTCCCTTGCCGGCCATCTCGACCGCGCGTGGCGCGGTCAGCGCGATGCGCCCGCAGGCCGCGCCCGGTCCGGCCGGAAGCCCGTGACCCAGAAGCCGCCCCTCCTTGATCGCCGCCTCCTTCTCCTTCGGGAGGAAGACCGGCGCGAGCAACTGGACGAGCTGTTCCGGTTCGACCCGCGCGACGGCTTCCTCGGCGTCGATCAGCCCCTCGTCCACCATGTCCGTCGCGATCCGCACGGCGGCGAACCCCGTCCGCTTTCCGTTGCGCGTCTGAAGGAGGTAGAGCTTCCGGTCTTCGATGGTGAACTCCAGGTCCTGCATGTCGCGGAAGCGCTTCTCGAGCCGGTCCCGGATCTCGAGGAGCTGCGCGTACGCCTTCGGCATCGTCTCCTCGAGCGAGCGTCCCGAACCGTTCGCGTTCAGCGGATGGGGCGTCCGGATCCCCGCGACGACGTCCTCCCCCTGCGCGTTCGGCAGAAACTCGCCGTAGAAGCGCTTCTCGCCGGTCGCGGGATCGCGCGTGAAGGCGACGCCGGTGGCCGAGGAGTCGCCCCGGTTGCCGAAGACCATCGCCTGCACGTTGACGGCGGTCCCCCAGTCGTCGGGGATGTGATGAAGCTTGCGGTAGGTCCGCGCGCGCTCGTTGTCCCACGAGCGAAAGACGGCGCCGATCGCGCCCCAGAGCTGCTCGCGCGGATCGTCCGGAAAATCGTGACCGGTGCGCTGCCGCACGATCTGCTCGTCGCGCCGGACGATCTCGGCCAGATCGGCGGCGGTGAGCTCGGTGTCGGAGCCGACGCGGCGCGCCTTCTTCACCTCGGCCATCGCCTTCTCGAACTCGTGCCGCGGCACGCGGAGGACCACGTCGCCGTACATCTCGAGGAAGCGGCGCCGGCAGTCGTAGGCGAAGCGCTCCCCGGAGAGCGCGGCGAGCCCCTTGACGGTGCGGGACGTCAGCCCGAGGTTCAGGATCGTGTCCATCATCCCCGGCATCGACGAGCGGGCGCCGGAGCGCACCGAGACGAGCAGCGGGTTGTCCGGATCGCCGAATCGCTTGTCGGCTTCGTGCTCCAGGCGGAGCAGCGCCGACTCGACCTCGGCCCGGATCCCGTCGAGGCTGGCGCCGCGCGAGACGTCCGCGCAGACGGAGGCCTCGATCGTGAAGCCGGGGGGGACGGGGATCCCAAGGGCCGTCATCTCCGCGAGGCCCGCTCCCTTGCCACCGAGCGTCTCCTTGCCGAGCCCCGCGCCTTCGGCCACGCCGTTGCCGAACGAAAAAACGCGCTTCATCTCTCCACCACGATCTCCGAAAAGTCCGCGAGGCGCGTGAATTCTTGCCGAATCGAGGCGAGCAACGCCAGCCGATTCCGGCGCAGGTCCTGCTCCGGGCAGTTCACCAGGACCTCCACGAAGAAGCGGTCGAGCGAAGGGGCGATCGAGGCGATCGTCTCCATGGCCTCCCGGTATTGCCGCTCCCGGATGAACTCTTCGATCGCCAGCCGCGCCTGGAGGAAGTCGGAGGCGAGAGCGCGCTCGGCGTCCTCGCGGTAGAGCTCCGGCGAAGGACTCCCCGGCTCCTCGGACCCGAGGATGTTGCGGATCCGCTTGAACGCCAGCACCAGCGAGCGAAAGTCCATGTGCCGCCGCGCGTCCGAGAGCGCCCGGGCGCGGTCCGCCGCGTCGGCGAAGTCCCAGATCTCCGTGTTCAAGACCGCCGAGATCTCGTCGTACGAATGGCCCCGACGCTCCAGCAGGTTGCGCAGGCGATCCTCGAAGAAGCGGCCGAGCTCGTCGACGGTCTGCTCCGGACCGGGCCCGGGCAGGCTCTCCGGATAGAGCGCGATCGCCTTTTGTGCGACGGGACGCCAATCGATCCGCCAGTTTCTCGAGATCGCGATCGAGACCGCTCCGAGCGCCGCGCGGCGCAGACCGTACGGGTCCTTCGAGCCGCTCGGCGTCACCCCGATTCGGAAGAGGCCGGCGAGCGTGTCGAAGCGGTCCGCCATAGAGAGAATCGCCCCGGTCACCTCGCGCGGGGGGTCGTCGGAGCCGGAGGCGGGTCGGTACTGGTCGTAGATCGCCTTCCAGATCGAATCGCCGTAGCGCTCGCGGCGCGCGTAGATGCCGCCGATGACGCCCTGAAGGTCCGTGAACTCCTTGACAATGCTGGTCGTCAAGTCCGTCTTCGAGAGCCGGGCCGCCGTCCGAAGAGACTCGGTCAGATCGCTACGGCCCAGGCGGCGGCCGATGTCCTGGACGAGCTCCTCCAGCCGCGCGGTCTTCTGACGGTAGTCTCCCAGCTTCTCCTGAAAATTCAGCCTGGTCAGCAGCGGGAGCCGAGCCTCGAGCGTCACCCGCGCGTCTTCCTCGAAGAAGAAGCGCGCGTCGGCCAGCCGGGCGTTCAGCACCCACTCGCTCCCCTTGGCGACGAAACCCTTGGGGTCTTCGGCGTTGTCCATCACCGCGAGAAAGTGGGGCAGGACCCCGGAGGGTCCCCGAATGGGGAGGTACTTCTGGTGCGTCCGCATCGCCGTGACGGTGATCTCCTCTGGCAGCTCGAGGAACTCCGGGGCGAACGAGCCGCGGACCAGCCCGGGCCATTCCACGAGGTCTCCGAGGGTCGCGGCCAGATCGGCGTGCGACTCGATCTGTCCTCCCACCTCGGCCGCCATCCTGCGGGCCTTCTCGAGGATCCGCATGCGGCGGATCTCGGCGTCGGGCTCGACGAAGTGGCCTCGGAGCTGCGCGAGGTAGTCGTCGGGGCCCGTCACGCGGAGCTCTCCGTCCGAGAGCACCCGATGGCCCACCGTGCAATCGGTCGCCCGGATCCCGAAGAGCTCGAGAGGCACGATGCGCCCGTCGAGCAGGGCGAGCAGGCCCCGCACGGGACGCACGAAGGTCGCCTCGCCCGAGCCCCACCGCATCGTCTTCGGAAAGCTCAATCCGGACACCACGGCCGGAAGCACCTCGGCCAACAGCTCGGCGGTCGAGCGGCCCGGGACGGTCTTGCGCGCGGCGACCGCTCGGCCGCGCGGCGCGTCGACGACCACGAGATCCGCCACGTCCACCTTCTGCGCCCGGGCAAAGCCTTCCGCGGCCCGCGTCGGCCGTCCCGCGGCGTCGAAGGCGCTCGCCTCCGGGGGACCGATCACCTCGGCGTAACGATCCGGCTGGCGCGGCGGCAAGCCCCGAAGAATCGCGCTCAGCCGGCGGGGCGTCGCGTACGACTCGGCTGTCTCCGCATTGATCCCGGCCTCGGCCAGGGCCTCGCGTAAACGGCGAGTGAGCTCCAGGCGCGCCGTCGGCAGCGCCGGTGCCGGGATCTCCTCGGTCCGAATCTCGAAAAGGAAATCTTGGGCGTTCACTCCTGAGACTTTCCGATCAGCAGTTGCTGTCGCGTCGCTGTTGCGGATAGCGAGGACAACTCTCCGCTCTCGTGTGGGCGCGTCGAGCGCCCGCTCAAACCGCTGCCGGCTCGGGCTCGGACAGCGGAGACCGTTGACCTTCCTTTCCCGACACGTAGGCCCGGGCACACGCGCAGGCGAGATCGCGGATCCGGCGGATCAGGCCGACCCGGTCGGTCGCGGAGACGGCTCCCCGCGCGTCGAGGATGTTGAACTGATGGGAGCACACCAGCGTCGCCTCGTACGCCGGCAGGACGAGACCCGCCGCCAGGCAGCGCCGCGCCTCGCGTTCGTGGCGATCCAGCATCCAGGCCGCGAGCTCGGCATCGGCGGTCTCGAAGCCGTATTTCGACATCTCGACCTCGTCCCGCCGGCGCACCTGCCCGTAGGTCAGCGATTCGTTCCACGGAACGTCGAAGACCGAGTCCAGCTTGGACAGGAACATCGCGATCCGCTCGAGCCCGTAGGTGATCTCCGCGGAGACCGGAGACAGGTCGATCCCGCCGGCCTGCTGGAAATAGGTGAACTGGGTGATCTCCATGCCGTCCATGACGACCTGCCAGCCGACGCCCCACGCGCCGAGCGTCGGCGCCTCCCAGTTGTCCTCCTCGAACCGGACGTCGTGCTCCGCCAGCACGATGCCGAGCCGCTCGAGGCTGCGCAGGTAAACCTGCTGAGCGTCGTCGGGAGACGGCTTCAGCACGACCTGGAGCTGAAGGTGCTTGCCGAGGCGGAACGGATTCTCGCCGTATCGGCCGTCGGCCGGGCGGCGCGAGGGCTGAACGTACGCGCAGCGCCACGGATCGGGACCGAGCACCCTGAGGAAGGTCGCAGGGTGCATCGTGCCGGCTCCGACGGGCAGGTCGTAAGGCTGCTCGATCAAACACCCCTCCTCCGCCCAGAAAGCCGTCAGCTCGGCAATCAAACGCTGCAACGTGAACACTGATGAGAGTTTATCGCAGCATGGATGAAAGCTGACAGCTGCGAACGGACAGCTACCTCAACGCCTCCTCCAGCACCTTCTGTGATTTCAGCTCGTGACCGAGGAAGTGCCGGCGCGCCAGGCGCGCGGCCGCGGAAACCTCGCCGAGCCCGGCGGTCCGTGAAGAGGAATCGAGCGGCCCGGACAGGAAGCCACGCAGAGTCGCGTGGGCCTCCGCCGAGAGGCGCAGCGTCTCGCCGCTCCGGCACTCGGCGCCCACGAAACCGGGACGCCGTTCGTCGAAGAGCAACGGACCTCCGGATTCGAGCGGGCGGCCGCAGCCCGCGCACTCCGCCGGGGGAGGGAACAGCCCCGAGAGCCGAAGGACCCAGACGTCGAAGTAGGCAGCGACCAGCGGTGCCGGCGCGTCCCGGAAGAGGGCGTCCATGACATGGCGGGCCAGCCGGTAGAAGGACTCGGCGGGCTCGGACTCCGAGACGAAGGTCTCGAGGCTCTCCGCGAACGCGGAGAGCAAGAGTGCTCGGTCGAGGTCCTTCGAGAGAGGAAACGAAGGCCGGATCGGATCCACCGCGTTGATGGAGACGAGCTCACGGGTCTCCTTCTCGAAATAGACCACGCGTGCCTCGGTCATCGGCTCCAGCGCGCCGGAGAACGCGCTTCGGGGACGCCGCGCGCCCCTCGCCACTCCCCGCTTCTTTCCGGCGTCGCGCGTCAGGAACGAAACGATACGGTCGCTCTCCTTGAGCGCGTGGGTGCCGAGGATGAACGATTCGGACGTGTGCAGGCGCACCAAGCGATTATGATCGGAACCGGCCGCGGGGAACCGGAAAGAGGTTTCTGGTTTCAGGTTTCTGGTTTCAGGTTGAGACGACCAGGCACCAGGAACCAGAAACCAGGAACCACGGGATCGGCCCATCATCGGGGGCGAGAACTGGCAGAGCGAAGCGAGTCGGTGACGCCGTCTCCCGAAGCGCGGCGGCTTCATCCCGGGGTCGTCGCCCTCGGGTGGGTGTCCTTCCTGAGCGATGTCGCCTCGGACATGATCTTCCCGCTCCTGCCCGATTTCCTCACCCGGTCGCTCGGGGCGGGGCCCGCCGCCCTGGGCTTGATCGAAGGCGTAGCCGAGGCGACGGCCTCGCTCGCGAAGATGCTGTCGGGCTGGTGGTCGGACCGTGTGCGGCGCCGCAAGCCGCTCGTCGTCGGAGGCTACTGCCTGGCCGCTGCGGTCCGACCCCTCGTCGGGCTGACCTCGCGCTGGACGGAGGTCCTCGCGATCCGGTTCGCCGATCGGCTCGGCAAAGGGATCCGCACCTCTCCCCGCGACGCGCTGCTCTCTGAGCTGGTCTCGCCCCAGAAGCGCGGCCGCGCCTTCGGCCTGCAGCGGGCGATGGACAACGCGGGCGCCTTCGCCGGGCCGCTCGTGGCCGCGCTCCTGCTGAAGTTCGTCTTCTCGGACGAGAGGTCGGTCTTCCTTCTCGCCGGAATCCCCGGGCTCGCGGCCGTGGCGGTGCTGATCGTGTCCGTCCGCGAAGTCCCGAAGGAGCGGACGCTCGAGCCCTCCGCCGGCCGAGCGCCCGAGCGGCTGCCGCGGCGGTTCTGGTTCGCGATCGCGGTGTTCGTCGTTTTCACCCTGGCGAGCTCGACCGACGCCTTCCTGCTTCTCCGCGCTCGCGACCTCGGAATCGCCGTCTGGGAGCTGCCGCTGCTGTGGGCCTTCTTCAACGGCGTGAAGGCCATTGGCGGGGTCCCGGGAGGCGCGCTCTCCGACCGCTTCGGCCGGATCGGAACGATCGTCGCGGGATGGGGCGTATACGCCGCGGCGTACGTCGGCTTCGCGCTCGCCTCGCGTCCCGCGCACGTGTGGGGACTCTTCGCCTTCTACGCGCTCTTCTACGCCCTGACGGAAGGCGCCGAGCGCGCCCTCGTCGCGGACCTCGTTCCCGCGGGGATGCGGGGCCGCGCCTTCGGCGTCTTTCACGCGAGCGTGGGCCTGGCGGCGCTGCCGGCGTCGCTTTTCTTCGGGATCTGGTGGAAGACCTTCGGCCCGCGCTCGGCCTTCCTGATCGGAGCCGGCATCGCCGTCGTCGCCTCCGTCGGGCTCCTGATCTTCCTGGCCTCGGCCCCCCGAGGCGCCCTTCGACCGGCGCGGGAATGACGGTTGGAGTCGCTGTCAGCCCTCGGCTGTCGGCTTTCCGCTCTCAAATTCCCGATTCACCAAACTGGTACCATTCGCCCGTGGGCCCGGTCTGGCGATTGATCAAGGGGCAGAAGGATCTCTGCCACCGCTGCGGAAAGGAGATCGTCGACTTTCCGGCGGTCGGCCGCGTCGTCGATTTCCAGTTTCGCGCCGACGAGAAGTACTGCTGGGACTGCTACCGCTACCTCTCTCCCTTTCTCGACGACATCGATCCCGAGACGCAGGACCCCTATCAGCCGGTGACGAAGCCCGCTATCCCGTGACCGAATTCCTGGATTCGTATCGAGGCTCGGAGCTCGCCCCGATCGCCGAGAAGGTCTCGGGCGGCGGACGGCTCGACTTCGAGGACGGCATGCGGCTCTTTGCGACCCGGGACTTCCTGGGGCTGGGCCGCCTCGCCAACCGCGTGAGGGAGCAGCGCCACGGCAACCTGGCGTTCTACAACGTCAACCGTTACCTGAATCCCACCAACCTCTGCTGGGTGGACTGCGCGCTGTGCGCCTGGGCGAAGAAGGTCAACGAGCCCGGCGGCTACGAGATGGCGATCGGCGAGTGCGTCGAGGAGGCCGGTAAGGGCTACAGCGAAGCCGTCACGGAGTTTCACATCGTGGGAGGCCTGCACCCGACCTGGCCTTTCGAGTACTACACGGGGCTTCTCCAGGCACTCAAGGAGCGGTTCCCGGCGGTCCACCTGAAGGCGTTCACGATGGTCGAGATCGACTGGATCGCCC
>Ga0070706_100005605_pt1 | contig 11946 bp, 12 predicted proteins | sample KBSK5501metaG_FD_65476 | JGI IMG/M metagenome (GOLD analysis project Ga0070706, IMG submission 65476) | Corn, switchgrass and miscanthus rhizosphere microbial communities from Kellogg Biological Station, Michigan, USA - KBS K5-50-1 metaG | ecosystem: Host-associated > Plants > Roots >...
ATTTCGCCGGTCGCCGCCTTGACCAGCGGCGGACCGGCCAGGAAGATCGTGCCCTGCTCGCGCACGATGATCGATTCGTCCGACATCGCGGGCACGTAGGCGCCGCCCGCGGTGCACGAGCCCATGACGACCGCGATCTGCGGGATTCCTTCCGCCGACATCGTCGCCTGGTTGAAAAAAATGCGCCCGAAATGATCGCGATCGGGAAAGACCTCGGTCTGGTTCGGAAGGTTGGCGCCGCCGGAGTCGACCAGGTAGATGCACGGCAGCCGGTTCTCGCGCGCGATTTCCTGCGCGCGCAGATGCTTCTTGACAGTCATCGGGTAATACGTTCCCCCCTTGACCGTCGCGTCGTTGCAGACGATCACGCACTCGCGCCCCGCGACGCGGCCGACGCCGGTGATGATGCCGGCAGCGGCGATGTTGTCGTCGTACATGCCGTACGCGGCGAGCTGGGAAAGCTCGAGGAACGGCGAGCCCGGATCGAGCAGCGTGGCGACCCGTTCGCGCGGCAACAGCTTGCCTCTGCCGGTGTGACGGCTGCGCGCCATCTCGCCGCCGCCCTGTTCGATCGCGCGCACCTTGCTTCTGAGGTCTGCGACCAGCGCCTCGAGGGCGGTGCGGTTGGCGATGAAAATCGCATCGCGGGGATCGAGCCTGGTCTCGATGACGGGCACGCTAGCCTCGATCGGCTTCGGTCGCCCGCAGCAGTGCGGGCTTGCAGCGACGGCCCGATGGCGCGAAGCAGTGCAGCGTGGACCCGACCGGCGGCTTGGCCATCTCACCAGCCTCCGGTCGCCAGCCAGCGCTCGACTTGCTCGAACCGATCGACGCCCCAGAAGGGCTCGCCGTCGACGATGACGAACGGCGAGCCGAAAACGCCGGCGGCGATCGCCTTGTCGTTCTCGAGCCGCAGCGCGTCCTTGATCGCGGGATCGTCGATCACCGCGCGTGCAGCAGCGGCGTCGACACCGCATTGCCCGGCAATCGCGGCGGCGCGGTCAGGATTCGAGATGTCGATATCGTCGACAAAAAAAGCGCGATAGAGCGCATGTACGGCGCCCGCCGCCAACCCGGGGCTCGTTCGCTTCAGCCAGACGACGATGCGCGCCGGCGCCTGCGTCGAAATCGGAAACACGCTCGGCATGCGGAAGTTCGCGATGCCGTGGAACCGGGCGCTGCGCGCGAAATCGCGCTTCGAGTAATCGCCCTTGAGCGGCACCTCGGTCAATGGCAGCGACCCCGTCTGCTTGAAGACGACGCCGAGCAGGACCGGGTGCCAGTCGACGCTGCGCCCGTGGCGGGCGGCGAGGGCCTCGATCTTCTCCGACCCGATAAAGCCATACGGCGAGGAGAAATCGAAATAGAAATCGATGACGGCAGGCATACGGTCCTCTCGATCAGCCGGCGAGCGCGCGCCCGATCACCAGGCGCTGGATGTCGCTGGTGCCTTCGTAGATCTGGCAGACGCGCACGTCGCGGTAGATGCGCTCGACCGGGAAGTCGGTCACATACCCGTAGCCGCCGTGGATCTGGATCGCGTCCGAGCACACGCGTTCGGCCATTTCCGAGGAAAAGAGCTTCGCCATCGAGGCTTCCTTCAGGCACGGCAGACCGGCGTCCCGCAAGGTCGCCGCATGCCAGGTAAGTTGCCTCGCGGCTTCGATCTGCGTGGCCATGTCGGCAAGCCGGAAACTGATCGCCTGATGCTCGATGATCGGCTTGCCGAAGCTTTCCCGCTCACGCGCGTACGAGAGCGCCGCCTCGAACGCAGCGCGCGCCATGCCGACGGCCTGCGCGGCGATGCCGATGCGGCCGGCTTCCAGGTTGGCGAGCGCGATGCGGTAGCCTTCGCCTTCGCGCCCGAGCAGATTCGCCGCCGGCACCCGGCAGTCCGAGAGGACGATTTGCGCGGTATCGGAGGCCCGCTGTCCGAGCTTGTCCTCGATGCGCGCCGCGTCGTATCCGGGCAGCGTCGTATCGACGATGAACGCCGACATGCCTTTCTTGCCGGCAGCCTTGTCGGTCAGCGCAAACACGATCGCGACGTCGGCATTCTTGCCCGAGGTGATGAACTGCTTGGTGCCGTTCAGCACATAATGGCCGCCGCCGTCGCTGTCCGCACCGCGAACGAACTCTGCTCGCGTCGCAATCGCCGCCGCGTCCGAACCGGTGTGCGGCTCGGTCAGGCAGAAGCAGCCGATCTTGTCACCGCTCGCCAGCGGCTTGAGATAACGGTCTTTCTGCGCGGCAGTGCCGAACGCGAGAATCGGACCGCAGACGACCGAGTTCTGTACGCTGATGACGGTCGAGGTCGCGCCGTCGCCTGCCGCGATCTCCTCCAGCGCCACGGCAAGCGATACGTAGTCGAGCCCCGCCCCCCCGTACGACTCGGGCACGACGATGCCGCAGGCGCCGAGTGCCGCCAACTCGCGCAACGCGTCGCGCGGGAACGCGTGTTCGCGATCCCATGCCGCGGCGAACGGCGCCAGCCGCTGCTGCGCGAAGTTGCGCATCGTCTCGCGCACCATCTGCTGGGAATCGCTGAGCAGCATCGAACCGGCCGCCTACCGCCGCGAGTCGAAGGCGAGCCGCACCGCGATACCGGCGAGCACGACGCCGAGCACCCAGCGCTGCACGGCCGACCAGAGCGGGCGTCGCGCGAGCCAGCCGGTGATCGCGCCGGCGGCGAGGACGAAGACGAGGTCGCTCGTCGAGCTGATCACCAGCTGCAGCAGCCCGAGCACCAAGCCCTGGGCCAGCACGCTGCCGCGACCGGCATCGATGAACTGTGGAAACAGCGCCAGATAGAACAGCGCGACTTTCGGATTCAACAGACTGGTGACGAGGCCCATGCGAAACAGCCGCCACGGCGAGTCCTGCGGCAGCGCGCGCGGCGCGAATACGCCCTGCCCGCCGGGCTGCAGCGCTTGCCAGGCGAGCCACAGCAGATACCCGGCACCCGCGTAGCGCACCGCGTCGTAGAGGACCGGCACCGTCAGGAAGATGGCCGACAGGCCGAGCGCGGCGGCAAAGGCGTGGAACACGAAGCCGAGCGAGGTGCCGGCGAGCGAGACGACACCGGCGCGGCGTCCCTGGCAGAGCGTGCGCGATACCAGGTAAAGCAGGTTCGGTCCCGGCGTCAGCGCGAGCAGCACGCTCGCCAGCGCGAACAGCGCGAGGTTCTGCGGCGTCGGCATCAGCCGCTTTCCATTCCGCCGTGGCGAGAGAAACCGGCCGTTGCGCCGTCGACCCGACCCCGCGCGAGCGGCCTCAAGCGCCGGCCTCGTAACCCAGTTCGCGCATCAGAGGCGCGGCACCGCTTTCGACCTGGCGCCGCTCGGTGTCGCTCATTTCGCGCCGCCACGCCTCGACCCGCTCGGCCATCGGCGGCTGCGCGAGATTGACGTGGATGCGCGTGCGCTCATCGCGGCCGATCATTCTGCCGTCGACATGCGCACGCCCCTGCAGCCTGGCAAGTCGCGCCTGCCCGCGCGCGCCGGAATCGAGCATCTCCGGCTCATAGGACAGCGCCAGATACGCGCACAGGCGCTTGAGCTCCGCTTCTGGCCGCAGCACCAGGTCCTCGAAGCGGATCTCCTGGTAGTGGCGCAGCGACGGCGCGGCGCGCCGGCCGACTTCCACGTTTTGCCGCCAGAACGATCCGAGCGTCGCGTAATCCTGGCTCGGCGCGAACCAGGTCTTGCGCCACGACATCGCCGTATCGCGCGGATCGCGTATCACATGGATGAAATGCGCCTCCGGAAGCAATGCCTGGATGTGCGGCATCGTGAAGACGTAACCGGGAGTCTTATCGCCGCCGCGTGCCTTGCGCTGGCTTTCGCCGTACAGCGCGTAGAAGGCACGCGTCCCCGCGGCGACGGTGAAGGTGGGAATCGCAAGCAGCCTGCGCCAGAAGAGATCCTTGTCCAGGCCGAAGTCAGACCAGTTCGATATCGTCATCCGGTCGGCCGTGACGATGTCGAAAAAACGCTGTCGCAGCGACGCCGGATCGCCGGCCAATCCCATCACGTTGGGCAGAAACGAGGTCTCGGGCGGAATCGCCAGCTGCGAATGCGCGTCGAGCATCACCGCCAGCAAAGAGGTGCCCGAGCGCGGACATCCGACGATGACCGGAAAAGGGGCCCGCGCGCCGCGCGGCGCCGCCGACGCCGCCGGCTTGCCGCCGATGCGCAAGGTGACGCGCGGCGATTCGAAGACGAGCTTGTCGGCCATCACCTTGTCGTCAGACGAGCTCGATCGCAAGCGCTGTCGCTTCGCCGCCGCCGATGCAGAGGCTGGCCATCCCGCGCTTCTTGCCGAGCTTGCGCAACGCGCCGAGCAGCGTCACCACGATGCGTGCACCCGATGCGCCGATCGGATGGCCCAGCGCGCAGGCGCCGCCGTGGATATTGACCTTGTCCGCCGGCAGCCCGTGCTCGTGCATCGCCGCCATCGTGACCACCGCGAACGCTTCGTTGATCTCGTACAGATCGACATCGTCCGGCTTCCAGCCGACTTTGGCGTACAGCTTGCGCATCGCACCGACCGGCGCGGTCGTGAACCATCCGGGCTCCTGCGCGTGCGTCGCATGATCGAGGATCACCGCGAGCGGCTTCAAACCCTTGCGCTCGGCGAGCGAGCGGCGCATCAGCACCAGCGCCGCGGCGCCGTCGGAAATCGAGCTCGAATTCGCCGCGGTAACCGTTCCATCCTTGCGGAACGCCGGTTTGAGTCCCGGAATCTTGTCCGGACTCGCCTTGGCGGGCTGTTCGTCCTTGTCGATGGTGATCTCGCCCTTGCGGCTCGACACCGTGACCGGCGCGATTTCCCACGCAAACGAGCCGTCGTTGTTGGCGGCGAGCGCGCGGGAAAGCGAGCGCAGCGCGAACTCGTCCTGCGCCTCGCGTGAAAAGTGGAACTTGTCCGCGCACTGCTCGGCGAACACACCCATCAGCTTGCCGCGGTCGTAGGCGTCCTCGAGGCCGTCGAAAAACATGTGATCGATGATCGTGCCATGTCCCATCCGCATGCCCGACCGTGCCTTCGGCAGCAAATAGGGCGCATTGGTCATGCTTTCCATGCCGCCGGCAACGATGATGTCGGCGCTGCCTGCGATGATCGCATCGTGCCCGAGCATCGTCGCTTTCATCGCCGACCCGCACATCTTCGACAGCGTCGTGCAGTTGGTCGAAAGCGGCAGGCCCGCCTTCAGCGAAGCCTGGCGCGCGGGCGCCTGCCCCTGTCCGGCCATCAGGCAGTTGCCGAAAATCAGTTCGTCGACCTCGGCCGGTGCGACGCCGGCTCGTTCCACCGCGGCCTTGATCGCCACTGCACCGAGATCGCTCGCCGAGAGCGAAGCGAAATCGCCCTGAAGACCGCCGATCGGGGTTCTCGCCGCGCCGACGATGACTATCGGATCGTTTTGCACAATGAGTTTGCTCCTCAACAAATCCGCCGCGCGCCGCGGCCGCCGCCTTACCCCGCCGGTGCCGCCTTTTCGGGTGGCTTCTGCACCCGCCGCGGCCGGCGCACCAGCTCGCCGCCGCAGTTCGGGCACACGCCGTTCAGCGCGTTGGCGCACGTTGCGCAGAACGTGCATTCGTAGCTGCAGATGTAGGCAGCATCGGCGTCGGGAGTAAGCGGCCATGCACATCGCTCACAGCGTTCCCGCATTTCCAGTGCCATCGGCTCTCCGGTCACTTGGTCTCGTTGAACAGTTCGCGGCCGATCAGCATCCGACGAATCTCCGACGTACCGGCGCCTATCTCGTACAGCTTGGCGTCGCGCCAGAGCCGGCCCACCGGGTATTCGTTGATGTAGCCATTGCCGCCCAGCGCCTGGATCGCTTCGCCGGCCATCCAGGTCGCTTTTTCCGCGGCATACAGTATCGCACCTGCGGCGTCCTTGCGCGCGGTCTCGCCGCGGTCGCAGGCCTGCGCCACCGCATAAACGTAAGCGCGGCACGCGGCCATCGTCGTGTACATGTCGGCGATCTTGCCCTGCATCAGCTGGAACTCGCCGATCGGCTGGCCGAATTGCCGTCGCTCATGCACGTACGGCAGCACCGCGTCCATGCAGGCGCTCATGATCCCCAGCGGCCCGCCGGCCAGCACGACACGCTCGTAATCGAGGCCGCTCATCAGGATGTTAACGCCACGGCCTTCCTCGGAGAGCACGTTTCCCTCGGGCACTTCGCAGTCCTCGAACACCAGTTCGCACGTATTGGACCCGCGCATCCCCAGCTTGTCGAGCTTTTGCGCGGTGGAAAAACCCCTCATGCCCTTTTCGATCAGAAAGGCCGTGATGCCCCGCGGTCCGGCGTCGGCGTCGGTCTTGGCATATACGACCAGCGTATCCGCGTCGGGACCGTTGGTGATCCACATTTTGGTGCCGTTCAGGACGTAATGCCCGTCGCGACGCGCCGCGGAGAGCCGCATCGATACGACGTCGGAGCCTGCGCCGGGCTCGCTCATCGCCAGCGCGCCGACGTGCTCGCCCGAGACCAGCTTGGGCAGGAAGCGGCGTTTTTGCTCGACGCTGCCGTTGCGCCGGATCTGGTTGACGCAAAGATTCGAGTGCGCCCCGTACGACAGACCCACTGCTGCCGAAGCGCGGCTGATCTCTTCCATCGCGACGACGTGCGCCAGATAGCCCATCGCCGTGCCGCCGAACTCTTCCTCGACGGTGATCCCGAGCAGGCCGAGATCGCCCATTTTTCGCCACAGGTCCTGCGGAAAAAGGTTGTCGTGATCGATCGCCGCAGCCCGCGGCGCGATCTCTGCGGCGGCGAAATCCTGCACGGTCGCGCGCAGCATGTCGATCGTCTCGCCCAGTGCGAAATTAAGCGACGGGAAGTTGGGCATCATCGCTCCTCAAGAGTCCGGCTTGCCGGCCATCACGATCAGCGTCTGCTGCATGATCGCGCACAGCGTGCGGGCGCCGGCGCGCTCCGCGTAGACCTCGCCCCGCGTGATCACCAGCGTTCTGCCGGGCTTCACGACCGAGGCTTCTGCGACCAGGCGCTCACCCGCCGCGGGTGCTATGAGGTTAAGCTTGTACTCGACCGTTAAAACGCTCGCGTCCGCGGGGAACAGCGTAAATCCGGCATACCCGCCGGCCGAATCGACGATCATGCCGACGATGCCGGCGTGGATGTATCCATGCTGCTGCGTCAGATCGTCCCGGGACGCCAACTCGATCGTACATGCACCAGGGGAGACGCCGGTCATGCGGGCGCCGATCAAGTGCATCGCTTTCTGCCGGTCGAAGCTCGCGCGCACGCGCGCCGCGTAGTCGGGGTCCGGCGGGACGTGCGCGGTGCTTGCACTCGAGCCTGCGTGCGGTGCGGTCATCGTCGCGCGTCCGGATGCGCTCAAAGACGGAAGCCTTCGACTCTATATGACGTTTACGTAAACGTCAATCAGCGGCCGGCGTCGGCGGCGTCACGGCGCGCCGCCGTTCGGACCCCGGCGGAGGCGCTTGCGGCATTGCCGCTCCAGGGCCTCGATCTCCTGCAGGACGACCGCGATGTCTTCCTGCTGCTGCTTGAGCATTGCGCGACGCGCGGCCAGCACTTCGAGGAACTTGATCAGCTGCGGGCGCTCGCTCTTGCTGACATCGTACAGATCGAGGAGCTCGCGGATCTCGGTCAGCGACAGGCCCAGCCGCTTGCCGCGCAGAATCAGCTTGATCCGCACCCGCTCGCGCTCCCCGTAGATGCGCGCCTGGCCCGCGCGGCGCGGCGCCAGCAGGCCCTCGTCCTCGTAGAAGCGGATCGTGCGCGTCGTCAGCGCGAATTCCTGCGCGAGCTCGGAGATCGTGAACGTAGCCGGATTCGGATGCGAGGGCATTGCGGCGAAGCGGAACGTCGCGTGCGAAAGCGGAAAGCCAAGATACCACAAGGCGTCTACCCGGCTGCTCGCAGGACCGCGTGCAAGCTTGACAGCCAGCAGCGATTCGCACACGATGTTGCGTTGCACAAAACGGCCGGTGCGCCGCTATCGCCGCCCCGTGCCGGTCGACATGAACGCCCCGCTGCCGCCGATCCTCCATTATCCGCACGCCGAGCCGCCCGCCCCCGGGACCTCGCGCGAAGTCGCGCCCGGCATACACTGGCTGCGCATGCCTTTGCCGTTCGCGCTCGACCATATCAACTTGTGGCTGCTCGCCGACGGCATCGCTTGGACCCAGGTCGATTGCGGTTACGGCAACGCGGCGACGCGCGCGCTCTGGCAGACGCATTTCACCGGGTCGCTGGCCGGCAGGCCGCTCTGCCGCGTCATCGCCACCCACTATCATCCCGATCATCTGGGCAACGCGGCCTGGCTGGCGGCGCGCTTTTCCTGCCCGGTCATGATGCCGCAGGCCGAATATCTGACCGCCCACGCGATCGCGGGCGAGCACAGCGGTTATGGCGCGGCGCCGATGCGCGAAATGCTGCGCGCCCACGGCTTGTCGGCGCAGCATCTGGCGGCGCTCGATGCCCGCGGCAATCCGTACCGGCGCGGCGTGCCGGAAATCCCGTCCAGTTTTCAGCGGCTGGCCGCGCACGATGAAATCCGCATCGGTGCCAATACCTGGCGCGTGATTCCCGGCTCCGGCCATTCGCCCGAGCACGCCTCGCTCTACTGCGAGGAGCTTGGCGTCTGCATTTCAGGCGACATGTTGCTGCCGCGCATCAGCACCAACGTCAGCGTCTGGCCGGTCGAGCCCGAAGGCGATCCGTTGCGCCGGTTCTTAGATTCGCTGACGGCGTTTGCCGACCTTCCCGGGGAGACGCTGATCCTGCCATCGCACGGCCTGCCTTTCGTCGGCGCCGGCGCTCGCGTCGCTCAGCTGCGGGAGCATCATGCGGCGCGGCTGGCCGAGATCGAAACCGCCGCAACGACGCCGAAGACCGCGGCGGAGATCGTGCCGGTGCTGTTTCGCCGCGAGCTCGATCTGCAGCAACGCTTTTTCGCGATGGGCGAGGCAATCGCCCATCTGAACCATCTGTGGCATCACGGCCGTCTAGATCGTCTGGTCGGTGACGACGGAACGATCCGCTTCGTCCGCGCCGCCGGAATACAATAAAGTCATTTGGAAAGGGTCTTGATGAGCGCGACCGATACCGCGGGTTTGAGCAAGCAGGGCTACGACCCGGTTGCGCTGGCGGATTCGCTCGCCAGCGCGGCCGACAAGAGCGCAAAGCTGCTCGGCGACTACCTCGCTCGGCAGTCGAAGTCGGGCCCTTCGCTCGCCACCGACGAATTCGGGCTGACCAAAGCCTTCATGGAAATGGCGGCGAAGATGCTGGCCAACCCGTATCGCATGGCCGAGACGCAGATGAATCTGTGGTGGGATTATTCGGCGCTCTGGCAATCGTCGATGCTCAAGCTGCTGGGGCAGACGTCGGCTCCGGTCGCCGAGCCGGCGAAAGGCGACCGGCGCTTCCGCCACGAGGACTGGCAGGAACATTTCCTGTTCGACTACGTCAAGCAGTCGTATCTGATCGCGGCCCGCTGGCTGCACAATGCCGTCGCAAGCGTCGAGGGTCTCGACGAGCACACGCAGAAAAAAGTCGATTTCTTCACCCGCCAGTACATCGATGCGCTGGCGCCGTCCAACTTCGCGCTGACCAATCCCGAAGTGTTCCGCGAAACCGTCGCAAGCGGCGGCCAGAACCTGGTCAAGGGCTTGAACAACCTCCTCGACGACATCGAGCGCGGCAACGGCCAGCTCAGGATATCGATGACCGACAGCAAGGCGTTCGAGCTCGGCGTAAACATCGCCACGACGCCGGGAAAGGTCGTCTACCAGAACGAGCTGATGCAGCTGATCCAGTACGAGCCGGCGACGGCCAAGGTCTACAAGCGGCCGCTGCTGATCATACCGCCGTGGATCAACAAGTATTACATCCTCGATCTGCGCGAGAAGAACTCGCTGGTCAAGTGGTGCGTCGAGCACGGGCTCACCGTCTTCGTGATCTCGTGGGTCAACCCCGACAAGAAGCTCGCCGGCAAGGATTTCGTCGACTACATGCAGGAAGGTCCGCTCGCGGCGCTGGGCGCGATCGAGCAGGCGACCGGCGAGCGCGAGATCAATGCGCTCGGCTACTGCCTCGGCGGAACGCTGCTGACCGCGACGCTGGCTTACATGACGGCGAAAAAGGACCGGCGCATCGTCAGCGCGGGCTTCATGACGTCGCTGGTCGATTTCACCGGCGCGGGCGAGCTCGAGGTGTTCATCGACGAGAGCCAGGTGCAGGCGCTGGAAAAGAAAATGAACGAGCGCGGCTATCTGGAGGGATCGGAGATGGCCAACTCGTTCAATATGCTGCGCAGCAACGACCTGATCTGGTCGTTCGTCATCAACAACTACCTGCTCGGCCGCGATCCGTTCCCGTTCGACCTGCTGCACTGGAACTGCGACTCGACGCGCATGCCGGCGAAGATGCACAGTTTCTATCTGCGCAACATGTACTTGCGCAATGCGCTGAAGGACGCGGCGGGCATCAGCCTGGCCGACGTGCCGATCGATGTGTCCAAAATCACGCAGCCTGCATATTTCGTCTCGGCGATCGAGGATCACATCGCGCCCTGGAAAACGACGTATGCCGGCCCCAAGCTCCTCGGCGGCAAGTCGCGCTTCGTCCTGTCGGGATCCGGGCACATCGCCGGCATGATCAACCCGCCGTCCGCCAACAAATACGGCTATTGGACCAACGACAAGCTCGCTGCGACGCCGGATGAATGGCTGGCCGGCGCGAAGCAGCACGAAGGCTCGTGGTGGAACGACTGGCTGACCTGGCTCAAGCCGCAGCTCGGTCCGCAGGTCGCCGCGCGCGTACCCGGAAAGGGCGGCGCAAAAGGCCGCCTGAAAATCATCGAGCCCGCGCCGGGAAGCTATGCACGATTGCGCGCCGACGCGCTTTAGCATGGCGCGGGAGCGGTCGCGCCGTCTTAGGGGCGCTGGCCGTTTGCGCTGGTGAAACAGAACCATCCACAGGAGGTTTCGATGAAACGCGTCTCACTGATTTCAGCGGCACTGTTTGCATCGATCCTGAGCGCCGGCGTTGCGGCGCAGGCTCCGGCCAATGCCCCGGCCGTCGTATGCGCCAGCTGCGGCGTCGTGACCTCGGTTCGTTACGTCGAGCGCAAGGGTGAAGGCACCGGTGCCGGCGCCGTGGTCGGCGGCGTCGTCGGCGGCGTGCTCGGCCACCAGCTCGGCTCTGGTCGCGGCAATACCGCGGCCACGATCGCCGGCGCTGGTGTCGGCGCGTACGCCGGCAACGAAGTAGAGAAGAATGCGAAGAAAAAGTCCTACTATGTGATCAATGTGCAACTCGACAACGGCACAAGGCGCTCGTTCACGCAGGGATCGAACCCGCCGTTTCGCGAAGGCGATCGGATCAAGATCGTCGACGGCCGGCTCGCGCTGCTCGCCAAGTAGGCCATCGCGCTCGGCTGCCCGGCCCGGGGGATGTCGCGCCCGGGCTTTTTGTCGCGCGCCGGGCACGGCGCGGCGAGCCCAAGCGCGGGAACGCGCCCAATTGGATTAAGATGCCCTTGTTCGAGCAGTGCGACAAACCGACGGAGGAGATTGGTCGATGCGAACGGTGACGAAATCGTTTTGGGCGGCGGCGTTTGCGATCGGACTGTGTCTCGCCAGCGGGCCGGCCGCTGCGCAATTCGGCCAGTTCTTCTTCTTCGGCGACAGCCTGAGCGACGCAGGTTCCTTCAAGCCCGTGCTCCCGCCCGGTACCGGCAAGTTCACCACGAACCCGGGGCCGATCTGGGCCGAGGTGCTCGCGCAGCGGTACGGCTCGACGGCGACTCCCGCCAACCAGGGAGGCAACGACTATGCCGAGGGCGGCGCCCGCGTGACGCAGCTCCCTGGATTTCCCGCCTCGCCGCCGACCGGAACCGCGACGCCGGTATCCGTGCAGGTGCAACAGTTCCTGGC
>Ga0070706_100005606_pt1 | contig 11945 bp, 8 predicted proteins | sample KBSK5501metaG_FD_65476 | JGI IMG/M metagenome (GOLD analysis project Ga0070706, IMG submission 65476) | Corn, switchgrass and miscanthus rhizosphere microbial communities from Kellogg Biological Station, Michigan, USA - KBS K5-50-1 metaG | ecosystem: Host-associated > Plants > Roots >...
GTGAAGAGCTCCATCAGCTCCCGCGCGTAGTTCTCGTTCGGGCGGCCGGCCTTGCTGGTCGCGTTGTCGAGCCAGACGAGCATGGCGGGGTCTTGCGAGACGCGGACGACCATGTCATCGAACTTGCCGAGGGCGTATTGCCGCTCGGTCTTGTTCTGGTTGAGGATGAGCGTCTCCCCCTTGACCTTCGCGATCCCGGAGGTGAAGTGGAGATTCCAGAAGTAGGTCATCTTTTCCTCGAGGGGACGCGGCGAGAAGGCCATGCGGTCCATGAACCACTCCTGCAGGCCCACTGTCCTCGCGAGGTTGTAGTTCCTGGCGGCCAGAGCTGCCTCGTAAGAGGAGAGGTCGATCGCCTCGTAGTCCACCAGGTGCGAGACGGCCCCTTCGAGGCCGCGCGCATACAGGCCGTCGATCTCGGATGGCGTTCCGCCGAAGCCCGCGCGCCTCAGAAGGTGAGCGGCAGCGGTGCGTGTCCAGCTGATGCCCATACCCCTCCTCTGAGCCGATGGACGAAGGGAGAGCTGGGCGGTTTACAGTGAATTTTGGGGTTCGTCAGAGGCGCGGCGGCTCAGATGACCGGCAGCGGTATCCCATGGGTGCGACTGGTTCCTTACCTTTGAACCCGCGCTCGACGCGCGGAAGGGAGTGAAGACGCTGCTCGGCGATCTAGACCACCGGAAGCGGAATCCCATGCGTTCTCGTGGTGCCTTCCTTTGAAGAGTCCCACCTTCCCGGAATCCCGGTCCCGCATGAGGGGCATTTCCCGTCCTTCAGCCGGTTGGCGCGCACGCGGAAGCCGTAGCGCTCGATCACCGTCTTTCCACAGCCGGGGCACCGCGTGTCCTCCCACCGTCCGACGGCTCCCGGGATGTTGCCGGCGTAGACGTAATGCAGGCCCTCGGCGGTGCCGATCTCGCAGGCGCGCAGCAGCGTCGCGGCGGGCGTCGCCCCGTGGTCGGTCATCTTGTAATCCGGATGGAACGCGGTGACGTGCCACGGGATGTCCCGAGAGACGGAGGCGATGAAAGCGGCCGCGCGCTCGAGCTCCTCGTCCGAATCGTTGAAGCCGGGAATGATGAGGGTCAGGACCTCCAGCCAGATCCCGCGCTCGTGGATTCCGGCGATCGTGTCGAGCACGTTCTGGAGGACGCCGCCGAGCTGGCGGTAGTGCTTGTCGTCCATCGATTTCAAGTCGACCTTGTAGAAATCGATCCAGGGTCGGATGTAGTCGAGGACCTGGGGCGTGCCGTTGCCGTTGGAGACGTAGCCGGTGAAGAGGCCCCGGAGCTTGGCTTCACGAAAGACCTCCACCGCCCACTCGGAGGTGATCAGCGGCTCGTTGTACGTCGAGACGAGTGTCGGCGCGCCGCTCTCCAGGGCGAGCTCCGCCAGGCGGCTCGCCGATACGTCCCGCGGAGACCCCACCGCCTCGGGGTCTCGGATCGACTGCGAGGTGAACCAGTTCTGACAGTAGGCGCAGTGCAGGTCGCACCCGAGCATGCCGAAGGAGAGCGCGTCGGAGCCGGGCAGCGCATGGAAGAAGGGCTTCTTCTCGATCGGATCGCACTGCAGCGCGCCGACGTACCCCCAGGGGACCTGCAGGGTTCCGTCCTTGCGAAATCGGACCCGGCAGACTCCTTCGCGCCCCTCCGGGATCGGACACCGGTGCCCGCACGCGTAGCAGCGGAGCCGCCCGTCCTCCAGCCGCTCGACGAGCGCGGGCGCGGCCGGCACGGTGCGCCGGGCGAGGATTTCGGCGACGGGTGAGCTCGCAGGCATGCTGCCTTTCAGAACGCGGGGGCGCCGCTCGAAATGCCGAGAAGGCCCTCTGCGTTATCATCCGCCGACCCTATGCGGCGGCTCCCCCTCCTGCTCGCGGCGCTTCTGCTCGGCGGGACGGCCGCGGGGCGCGCGCAGACCCCGACCCCCAGTCCCTCCCCTACGCCGACGCCGGGGCCCCCGACCACGATCCCCTCCGGCACGAGCTACGCGACGGAGAACTCGGGGCGCGTCAACGGTGTCCGCATCCAGGTCCAGCCGGACGGCTCGGTCTGGTTCCTCGAGGCCGGCGCGGATCGAGTCGGGGTCCTGCGCGGATCCACCATCACCTACTGGCAGCTGCGGCCGACAGGCCACCTGGGCGCCAATCCCGTCGACTTCGAGATCGACGGCGACACGGTCTGGCTGATCGAGAGCGGCGAGAGCGAGATACCGGCGGGCTACTCGAGCTTCGCGGCCTTGGACACCTTGACCGGCGCGTTGACCGAGTGGGTCGTTCCCGGCTCCATTCCGGCGGCCTTCTACCGAGCTCCGGACGGAAAGGTCTGGATCCCTGAGACCAATGGGCTGCTCCAATCGATCGACCTCGCCACGCTGGAGGTCGTCAATTACCGTTCCACGCAGACGTTCGCCTTCGCCGACATGGTCCTCGGGCCCGACGGCGCCTTGTGGCTGACGGACTTCGGCAACAACCGGATCGTCCGTTGGGAGCTGGGCGCCGCAACCGAAACGGCATGGACGTTCTTCAATCCCGCCGCCGGCCGGCTCAATCCGGCCGAGATGAAGTTCGATGAGCACGGGCAGCTCTGGATCGCGCAATTCTCCGGAAACCGGATGGATCGCTTCGACCCCGCGACCGGAGCGCTCTTCGCCTACTCCGGCGTCACCCATCCGATCCACTTCGACGTCTTCCAAGACCGGATCTACGCCACTTCCGGGCAGACCCAGTCGGCGGTTACGGTGCTGGACCCCGGAATCGCCGTTGCGCTGACGGCCGTGCTGACTCCGCAGACCAACGACGTGCGCTCATCGCCGGGGGTTCCGCTGACGATCCGGAGTTCGACGATCACGCCGACGACCTTCACCTCGAGCCCAACGGCGATCGCCGCGAGCGATCTGACGCTCGCCTCGGCCGCCCTCGGGGCGCTCACGACGAATTTCCCCTCCACCAACACCTACGGAGTCGCGGTCGCTGACGGTTACGTCTGGGTCGGCACCGACGGCAAGCTCGTGAACCTGGTCCTTCAGACGATCGGAAGCCCGGAGGACCAGATCGTCCCCGTCGCGTCCCAACTCGGGGGCCCCGCTGACTCGAAGATCCGTGTGGACCTGACGCTGTCGAACACCGGCGCCTCCCCCATCGCCGGGGACGCGTTGTATCTCTTCTCCGCCGGCTCGTTCGCGGCGCGAACGCCCTTCACCCTCGCGCCCGGGGCGACGGCCGTTCTGACCGACGCCTTCGCCGTCGCGAACATCGCCCAGCTCGCCGACGGCCCGGTCCGCATCCGCGTCAGCTCCGGGACCGCGTCCGACCTGCTCTCTTCCGTGCGCTCGACCCGCGTCGCAGGCCTCGTCACGTTCGGTTACGCCATCCCCGCCGCGACTCCCGCGCAGAGTCTCGGGCCCGGCTCCTCCGCCACGCTCTTCACCGGCTTCCGCGACACGGAGGCGTCGATTCTCGGGATTTTTGCCCCGGCCGGAGCGTCCGGGACTCTCACGCTGCTGGCGCCGAACGGAACGACGCGCGGGACGCGCGCGTTCAATCTCGCGACGGACACGCTGGAGGAATTCAACCCCGCGGCCTCCGCGTTCGGAGTCGATCCCGAGCCGGGAGACGCCGTCCGCGTCGCCGTGACGACCGGGACGCTCCAGGCGTACGTGAAGGTGCTCGACCTCGGAACCCGCGACGTCGCTCTGGTTTTGCCGGCGTTCGCGAGCCGAGACGCCGTCGCCCCCAACGCGGGGCAGGCGCCCGGAGTCAACGGCGTCAGCTTCGTCTCCGATCTGTTGCTGTCGAATCCCGATCCGTCGACCGCTGCCACCGTGTCCGTCGCGTACTACGCGCTCGGAGGAACGGGTCCGCCCGCCGTCGCGGCGCTGACGCTGGCGCCCCTCGAGACCCGCGCGATCGCCGATTTCCTCCCGACGCTCTTTGCGGCCGTGGGACAGGGCGCCTTCATCGTGACCTCTTCGGTTCCGATCGCCTCCTCGATCCGGATCGCCGCCCGAACCGCCCAGGGCGACTACGGCACCTTCGCGAGAACGATCGACGAGACCGCAGCGATTCCAGCGAACGGTTCCGCGGTCGCGATCGGCCTTGCGCAGACGGTCTTTCGGCGCACAAATCTGCTGCTCTTCAACCGGGGAGACGCGGGCGTCGTCACCGTCACCGGCTTCCGATCGGACGGTTCGACCGCCGGATCCCTGCCCGTCGCTCTCACAGATCACGCGGCGGCGCGGATCAACGGAGTGTTCGCCGCAATGGGCGTCGGAGACCAGGACGCAGGACGCATTCGCATCGACGTCCCGGCGGGCATGCGCGTCTACGCCTGGACGGCGGAGCTCGACGCGTTGAGCGGCGATCTGGAGATCGCGGCGCCGCACTAGCCGAGTTTCCGGTTTCAGGTTTCAGGCTTCAGGTTTCAGGTTTCAGGTTGCCACCGTCCGGAGACGCGTGTACCGGTAAAATCCCGCCGTGCCCTCCCCGACCACCGTGGTGCGCGGCTCCGGCATGCACGTGCCGGACGGCGTCGTCACGAACGAGCGCCTTTCCCTCCTCATGGATACGTCGGACGAGTGGATTCGTCAGCGAACCGGAATCGAAGAGAGACGTTTCGCTCGCAGGGGCGAGTCCTCGAGCCGCCTCGCCCTGGAAGCCTCCCGCCTCGCGCTGGAAGACGCCGCCATGGATCCCGGAGAGCTCGACCTGATCGTCTTCGCGACGATGACGCCGGATCACTACTTTCCCGGAAGCGGGGGGCTCCTCGCGCGCTCGCTGGGACTCCACGCGACGCCGGCTCTCGACATCCGAATGCAGTGCGCCGGATTCCTCTCGGGGCTTCAGGTCTCCGACGCGTTCATCCGCTCCGGAGGAGCGCGGCGGGTCCTGCTCGTCGGGGCGGAATGTCACGCCGCGTTCTTTCCGTGGACGGACGAGGACTGGGCGGTCCTCTTCGGCGACTCCGAGGGGCCGGTCCGTCCCGAGGCGCGGGCCTGGGGCACCGCCCATCGCGACCGGGCGGTGATCTTCGGGGACGGCGCGGGAGCCTTCGTGCTGGAAGCGAATCACGCCGACGACGGCCGCGGGTTCCTCGGGTTTCGCATGCACACGGACGGCGCGCACTGGGACAAGCTCCACGTCCCCGGAGGCGGCTCGGCGAGCTTCCCCTACTTCTCGCCGGACATGTACGCCGATAATCGAATGATCCCCGTCGTCGAAGGGAGGCAGGTGTATCGCCTGGCGACCACGGCCATGCCGGAGGTCGTGCGAGAGGCGTTTGCTGAGGCGGGCCTTTCGCTGGACGCGCTGTCGCTGCTTCTGATGCATCAGGCGAACCTCCGGATCAACGAAGCCGTGCAGAAGCAGCTCGGCCTGACGGACGAGCGGGTCTACAACAACATCCAGAGGTACGGCAACACCACCGCCGCGACGCTGCCTCTGGTCTTTCACGAGGCGAAGCGGCAGGGTCGGATCCGGCCGGGGGACCTGGTCGCCTTCGCGGCTCTGGGCGCCGGGCTCCATTGGGGAGCCGGCCTCTTGCGAGTCTGAGCGCATGCCGCAGATCCCGTGGACTCTCGCGGCCGCCCTGCTGGTCCTCACCGGCGCGATCGTGTTGCTCGTCCGGCGCGCGACGGGTCGGCTGCGCCTCCGCCTGCGGTCCGAGCACGACGCGAACACGCGGGAGCTTCTGGGTCAGGCTCACGAGGCGGTCGCGGTCGTGGTCGACGGAACGATCGCCTACGCCAACCCGGTCTGCGTCCAGATGTTCGGCCGCGACGAGGAGTTCGTGGGCGTCCCCGCCTCGGACCTCTTCGACCCGCCCGCGCGCGAACAGATCGCGCAGATCCTGCGGCACAGCCGCCACCGCCTCAACACGCCCGAGCTCTACGAGGCCGTCTCCTTGCGCGCGGACGGGACGACGTTCGACGTCGAGCTGAGCGTCACGCCGATCAATTTCGAGGGGCAGACCGCATCACAGGCCATCCTGCGCGATATCACCGCGCGGAAGCGAATGGAAGCGGAGCTGCGCGAATCGGAGGAACGCTACCGGCTGCTGTTCGAGCGCAACCTCGCGGGCGTCTACCGATCGACGGCGGGTGGGCGCCTGCTCGAGTGCAACCGAGCCTACGCCAAGATGATGGGGTACGCCTCACCCGCCGAGGCGATGGCGCAGCCGGCGCTCGCCTTCTACGCCACCCCGCAGGATCGCGAAGACTTCCTCGAGAAGCTGCGCCGCGAAGGGAGCCTCGTCAATTACGAGAATCAGGCTCGACGCAAGGACGCCAGCCTCGTCTGGGTCATCGAAAATGTTTCGCTCATCCGTTCGGAGGACGGCGAGGAGATCCTCCTCGGCACGGCCTTCGACATGACCGACCGCAAGCGGCTCGAGGAGCAGCTTCTTCAGTCGCAGAAAATGGAGGCGATCGGCCGACTGGCTGGAGGCATCGCTCACGACTTCAACAATCTGCTCACCGCCGTTTCGGGCTACACCGAACTGCTGCTCGGGCAGCTCTCTCCGGGCGACCCGCGTCGGGAGAGCGCGGAAGAAATCCGCCACGCCGGCAAGAGGGCGGCCGCTCTCACGCAGCAACTCCTGGCGTTTTCCCGGCGGCAGGTTCTGGAGCCGCGGGTTCTCGATTTGAATTCGGTCATCTCCAACATGGAAAAGATGCTGCGGCGCGTCATCGGCGAGGACGTGGAGCTGACGACCTCGCTGTCCGCCGGGCTCTGGCGGACGAAGGCGGATCCGGGTCAGATCGAGCAGGTCATCCTCAATCTCGTGGTCAACGCGCGCGACGCCATGCCTCGCGGCGGACGCCTGACGCTCGAAACGGCCAACGCCGAGCTCGACGAGAAGTTCGCGGGCCGTTACGTGACGGTCCATCCCGGGCCGCACGTGATGCTGGCCGTCTCCGACACGGGAGTGGGGATGGACCCGGAGCTGCAGGCGAGGCTCTTCGAGCCTTTCTTCACCACCAAGGAGCGCGGCAAGGGGACCGGGCTCGGGCTCTCGACCACCTACGGCGTCGTCAAGCAGAGCGGCGGGTCCGTCTGGGTCTACAGCGAGCCCGGACACGGAACGACCTTCAAGATCTATCTGCCTCGCTGCGAGGAGCCGCTGGACGCGACGGTCGCCCCGGCGCCGGCCTCGGCTCCTCGGGCGGGCACCGAGACGGTGTTGTTGGTCGAGGACGAGCCGGAGGTACGCCGCCTGGTCGACCGGCTACTGCGCATGCAGGGGTACACGGTCCTCTCCGCACCGAGCGGCGCCGAGGCAATCGCGATCGCAAACGGCCACGAGGCGCCGATCGACGTGCTCGTGACCGACGTCATCATGCCGGGGATGAACGGCCCCGACCTGGCTCGCACACTCGAACACGCCCGGCCGCGCATGAAGGTCCTCTACATCTCGGGCTACACGGATACGGCCATCGCCCGGCACGGGATCCTGGATCCCGGTATGACGCTGCTGTCCAAGCCGTTCACGCCCGATGCCCTGGCGCGGAAGATGCGCGAGGTTCTCGACTCACCCATGCGAACCTGAAGACCGGATGAGTTCCCGGCAGCTCGGAGCCGGAGGACTCTAGTCTGTCGACGAGCCGAAGGCCGAGGGGAGGAGCCATGCGGAGATTGCCCGAAGTGCTGCGGACCTTGCTCGTCGCGGGGATTCCGGCGAGCGGTCTGCTCGCGCAGGAGCCGGCGGCGCCTCCCCCGACGCCCGCGCCCGAGGCGGCCGAGCCTCGAGAGGCCGTCGCGTTCCGCCCCCTCGAGGGCAACGTCGTCATCAACCTGCCGTCGGTCGACGTCGCTCGCGAGGGAACGCTGACGCTGATCTTCACCCACCGCTTCCAGCAGCCCGTGCAGCACAGCGACATCCACGACCTGTACTCCTTCGACAACGGGGCGCACATCGGCATCGGGCTCGGCTACGTGCCGTTGAAGAACCTGGACGTCTCCTTCCTGCGCTCCTCCGAGCTGGACGTCTACGAGGCGGCCGCAAAGTACGAGCTCGTATCCCAGGGCCCGTTCGCCGCGGCCCTCCGCGTCGGCGAGGACTGGCGCACCGAGAAGGCCCAGTCGAAGCGCTCGAGCTTCTTCGCCCAGGCGATGCTCGCGTTGTCTTTGGGAGCACGCGCCCGAGTCACGGCCGTGCCGACGTATCTCTCCCGAACCAACGGCTTCTCGTTCGTCTACGCGACCCCCACCCCGGGAGACGAGTCCTGCGAGGCGACTCCGTTCGGCTCGTTCATCTGCTCGGGACTCTACGAGCACATCGTCAACGTCCCGGTCGGCGTCTCGCTGGCCGTGACGCATTCGATCACGGTGCACGGCGAAGTGACGCCGCGGATCGGGAAGACGAACGCGAAGGGGGTCGGTTGGGTCGTGTCCGTGGAGAAGAGCCTGCTGCGCCACCGCTTCTCCTTCACCGCCGGCAACCAGCGACACACGACCGTGGACCAGTACGCCGCGGGAATCCCGTTCAGCGCTCAGAATCGGAACGACATCTTTCTCGGGTTCAATCTGATCCGGCAGTGGAAGCTGAAGTGACTCTGGGCGGCGCAGCCGCCCTGTCATCCCGAGGCGCGAAGCGGCCGAGGGATCCCAGACTTCATCGAACGACCCCGCTTATCGAGTTCGGGATCTCTCGCTGCGCTCGGGATGACGGGTTAGAGGACGCGATGCAACCGCGATCGTGCACAATCCCGACCGTGCCCGATGTTCCCGTTCTCCGGGTCCCCCTTCTCGCGCCGACCGCCCGCCTCGTCTCGCTGACGCCCGTCTTCCTGCGCGAGGCGCGAGCCGGCGGGGCGCCCCGGCTGCGGACGGCTGTGCGCGTCGGCCATCGCGAGCGCGTGCTCTGCGTCCGCTTCGACGGCCGCGACGACGGGGCCGTGGCGACGTTCACGCGCAGAGACGACCCGCTCTGGCTCGAGGACGTGTTCGAGGTATTTCTCACTCCCCACGAGCCCTCCCACCTCTACTACGAGTTCGAGGTGAATCCCCTGGGAACGCTGTTCGACGCGCGCGTCGAATCCCCCAGGCTCCGCCGGGAGTCGATGCGCATCGAGACGGCTTGGGACTGTCCCGACCTCGAGGCGCGGGTCAGCCATCGAGCGGGACGCTGGTCCGCTCTGCTGTACATCCCGCTCGCTCCCCTCTGTGGCGGCGAGGTCCCGGCGCGATGGCGGGCGAATTTCTACCGCGTCGACCGCGGCGCCGAGGACGAGTACTCGGCCTGGTCGCCGTCCTTCAGCGATCCTCCGGAGTTTCACTCGCCGGAGCGATTCGGAGTGCTCGAGCTGGAGTCCCAGGTTCCAAGTTAGACCTGAGACTTCACTTCGCGATCCCGTTCTCCTTCAGCCACTCGATCGCTCGCTCCCGAGCGCGCCGCTCCTTGAACTGGAAGAAGTGCGCCTCTTCCTTCGGATACTTCAGGAGCATGCGACGGTACTCGGAGGCGGGATCCTGGCTCTTAAGCGCCGAGAGAAGGGCGCCGCGGCACTCCGCGTCGTCGCAGTGGGAGGCGAAATCCTCGAGGTCGCCCCGCGATCGTTCGCCCTCGTCTCGAGGCAAAGGGAGGAAGCGCGGATCCGCTTCGAAGGCGGCGTGGCGGCCGGATTCGCTCGTCAAGACCTGCACCACCTCTCCGGTCTGGCGATCGAAAAAGTGGGTGATCTTATGGGATCGGCTCTCGAAGCCGACCACGAGGCCCTCCCAGTCGATCTCGAGCGGCATAAACCCGATATGATAAGTGTTTCGACGAAGTCATGAAAAAGATCGCGACCTTCGACGACTGGATCGACGCCTTTCGGGCGTGGCAGAAGGACATCGGCCTCGAGCTGCCTCGGTATTCGGACTATCAGTTCGAGGCCAAGTACGGCGATCTGAAGACCCAGGAGATCGAGTACGGCGATTTCCAGGGCCGCCCGAAATGGGAGCGGGTCACTCAAATCCCTCACCAGCCGATCCGGGACTCGTTGCTCAACCTGATCGTCTACCAGGGAGACACCGAGTTCGCGTCGGTCGAGCAGCAACGCAACCTGCTCGAGACCTCCCCCTCCGATTACGACACCGACAGCGTCTGCCGCATCATGGTCGAAGAGATGCGGCATGGCTGGCAGATGTGCCACCTGCTCGTGAATCACTTCGGCGAGACCGGAAAGATCGAGGCGCGCAAGCTGCTCGAGCGACGCTCGTGGCAGAACAGCCGGTTGTTGGGCTCATTCAACGTGGACGTCGACAATTGGGTCGATTTCTTCACCTACACCGAGTTCGTCGATCGGGACGGCAAGTTCCAGCTGAACATGCTCTCCACGTCCGCCTTCGCGCCGCTCGCCCGTTCGATGGGGCCGATGCTTCGCGAGGAGGGCTTCCATCTCGGGACCGGCCACATGGGACTCCAGCGGATCGCGAAGGGCGGGCGGGTTCCGGCGCCGCTGCTCCAGAAGTACATCAACAAGTGGCTTTCCACGGCCTACGACCTGTTCGGGAAAGACTCGTCTTCGTCGGCCGAGTGGTTCTACGTCTGGGGACTCAAGGGGCGTTATGACGAGGCCCGGCAGCCCGCGAGTCCGGACAAGGCCCACCTCAACGAGCTCTCGCGCGACATGTACCGTCAGGAAGTCGACAAGCTGCTCGAGAACGTCAGCCGCCTGCTGCCTCCCGGTGCACCCCCGCTGGTCGCGCCGGACATGAAGTTCCACCGGGCGATCGGCGAGTTCGCCGGGCAGACCTACTCGGTCACCGGTGAGCGCCTCTCCCCGGCGGAGTACGAGAAGCACATCGCAGAGGTGCTGCCGAACCAGCAGGAGAAGACCTTCGTGCTCGACCTGATGCGGGAGCCGAACTGGATCGCGCCGCGGACGGAGATCGCCGCTTCCTGAAAGGTTTGATCGCCGGAGTTTCAGGTTTCAGGTTTCAGGTCAGAGGGGCGGCCAACTTGAAACTCGAAACTTGAAACCTGAAACCCTCCGCAAGAAGCTGCTCGCCTGGTTCCGACGCGAAAAGCGTTCTCTCCCCTGGCGCGGAACTCGGGATCCGTATCGGATCTGGGTCTCCGAGGTGATGCTGCAGCAGACCACGGTCGCGGCGGTCAAGCACCGTTACGAATCCTTCCTCTCCCGATTCCCGGACTTGACGGCACTCGCGAAAGCGCGCGAAGACCGGGTGCTCGCCGCATGGTCGGGTCTCGGTTACTACGGCCGAGCACGACACCTGCACCGGGCCGCGCGCGAAGTCGTCCGGCGACATGGCGGCCGTCTGCCCGAGGACCCGAAGCTCCTGCGGGCTCTGCCGGGCTTCGGGGACTATACGGCGGCCGCCGTTGCCTCACTCGCGTTCGGCGTCCGCGCCCCCGCGGCCGACGCGAACGTCACGCGGGTCCTCTCGCGTCTCTTCGCGCTCTCGGGCACGGTGGGAACCGTCTCCCACCGCCGGACGGTTCTGCGGCACGCCGAGGATCTGCTGCCCAGTCGGCAGCCAGGAGACCTGATGGCGGCGCTGATGGACCTCGGACAGATGGTCTGCACGCCTCGGCGTCCTCGGTGCGCCGCCTGTCCGGTCGCCCAATGGTGCGAGGCGCGCCGGAGCAGCCACCCCGAGCGGTTTCCGAGGCGCCGCGCGCGGCCGCGACTTTCCCGGGTCCAGCTCGCCGCCGCCGTCGCGGTCGAGGAGGGGCGCGCGCTGCTGGGGCGGCGGCGCGACGGCCTGCTGCGCGGACTCTGGCAGTTCCCGTCGGCCGGCGGGACGACGCCCCGAGCGGCGGCCGCCAAACTGCGGCGGGGCCTCGAGCCTCTGGGTCTGCGGCTGGACGACTCGGCTCCCGTTGTGATCCAGCACACGATGGTGAACAAGAGCCATCGAATCCTCGTCTTCCGCGCCAGCGCGGACCCAAAATCCAGAATCCAAAACCCAACGGGTTCCCCCTCACACCGACCCTCTT
>Ga0070706_100005607_pt1 | contig 11944 bp, 11 predicted proteins | sample KBSK5501metaG_FD_65476 | JGI IMG/M metagenome (GOLD analysis project Ga0070706, IMG submission 65476) | Corn, switchgrass and miscanthus rhizosphere microbial communities from Kellogg Biological Station, Michigan, USA - KBS K5-50-1 metaG | ecosystem: Host-associated > Plants > Roots >...
CCGGTAAGCTCATAGACGTCGACTGGCTCAGCCAGGCCCTTGACCAGCGTTGGGCCCAGCGATCTGACCTGCATGAACCCCTCCGCCAAGGCGACCGTCGCAGGCGCGAGGACAATCGTCCCGGGGGCAGCGGTCTGCTCCATCCGCGCGGCCAGGTGCGTGGTCTGGCCGACGGCGGTGTAGTCCATGTGGAGATCGCTGCCGATCGCGCGCACGACGACCTCACCGGAGTTGATGCCGACGCGGATTGCGACCACCGCTGCGTGAGAACGTCGCAGCTGTTCCGCGTGGGTCTTCACGGTCTCTTGCATCCTTAGTGCCGCATAGCAGGCCCGCACGGCGTGGTCCTCGTGGGCGAGCGGCGCCCCGAAGAGCGCCATGATCCCGTCGCCCATCACTTGGTTGACGGTGCCCTCGTAGCGGTGGACGGCCTCCATCATGTGCTCGAGGACGGGGTCCAGGAGCTTGCGCGCCTCCTCCGGATCACGGTCGGCGAGCAGTTCCATCGAACCCTTGAGGTCCGCGAAGAGGACGGTGACTTGCTTACGCTCGCCCTCAAGCGCGGCCTTCGAGGTGAGGATCTTCTCGGCGAGGTGCTTCGGCGTGTACGAGTCCGGGGCAGCGAACTTGGCTGTCGGGGCAGTCCGGAGCGGCGCGGCGCACTGGCCGCAGAACTTATTCTCGGGCGGATTCGCCGCACCACAGGACGGACAGGTTGAGGCAAGTGGAGCGGCGCACTGGCCGCAGAACTTCTGCCCTGCAGGGTTCTCGTGCTGGCACCGGGGACACTGCATGCTGCGCCCTCCCAGCGAGCCGGGCCGGGAACGGTCGGACAGGTGGCACGAGGGTAGTCTGCCGGAGTGGGAGGGGTCAAGGATGGTCCGTCGGTCGCTGCATCGACCGCTTGGGCCGGGCCGTTGCTGTGGGACCCTGGTATCCAGAGCCGCGACCGCGCTTGGTCCAGTCAGAAAAGTGGCGCGCTCACCGACACGCTCACGCGACCTGTGACCGGGTGCATTATTTTGGGGGTAGGGGTGGCCTCGAAGCCGAAATCGACCCTCCCCGTCATGACGGGTCGGTGGGTCGCGCTGCCCGCATGTTGCGCCTGAGCTCGGAAGTCCGCGCGCAATCCACCGCAAGTTCAGCCCACGAATCAGCTCATGGGCCACGCACGGCTAGGTGGTGTCCTGCATTGACGGGGATTTGGCGGAGTCAGCCCGCTGACTAGTGATGTGCGGGTCGGCCGGTACGGCACGCGAGCCCCGGGGGCGCGCCTGACCCTGCTCATGGTCAGCCAACCAGCGCAGGACTCGCTCGCGCGGGAACCGCACGACGCCCTTGATGCGCAGCACGGGCATCGAGGGCTCCTGCTGCGCCCAGCGGTAGACGGTCTTGTCGTCAACATGGAGCTGGTGGGCCAGCTCGGCGGCGGTGAGGTACATCGGCCCGCCAGCCTCGATCAGGTTACAGGCGGGCTTAGCCACAGAACACCGTCCCGCACGACCGGCATGTGATAAATCCCCCGGCAGGTTCCTCCCCGAGGGCGCCGCAGGGGCACGTAAGTCGCGTAGACGACGCAGCCGCACCTGGCGGTGCGGTGGTTTCACCAGCAGGCCGATCGTGGACTGTAGGCTGACTGGGAGTGGCTCCCGGCGAGCCTTCAGCGGCCTTTGTCCAAGCACCCGTCGGTCGGGGCGGGACGTTAGGGTGCTCGGCATCCCACTTCGCCAGGATGGCATCACGCTGCACTCGTGAACCGCCGATCACCATGGGCCGGCCAGGAGGGTCCGCAGGGGCAGGAAGGAGGTTAATGACTATGATTTGCTCGCGTTGCTTGCGGCGGTCGATGAGCTTCTTGAGGCGTTCTCTCCTGGTCATCGGATCCTCCGAGTCAGAGGACTCGCTTCCGCCGCATCGTCCAGCTCAGCGTCGAGCAGGCGCTGCTCGAGCTCCATTTCACCGAGCTTGATCGCCAGACTCACGAGCTGAGCGATGGCGCCGGCCTGGGAGGGTGCCAGGGTGCCGTCTTCTACGCGCTTTGTTACGCGCTCAACATAGTGGCGAACGTCTTCGCTGGTCGCGAGGCTAGGAGCCGATTCGCCCAGCGCCTCCCCCTGCTCCTGAAGCTGCTTGACGACCTTCTGCTTGACGTTGCTCAGCGCGCCGCGTCGTCCCCAGCCACTGCGATCGCCGGCTGTGAAGCGCGGGGAGTGCTGTGGGCAGAAGCCATCATGGGTAGGGGTGCCGCCGCACAGCTGGCCAGCTTTGGTCTGGCTGGGGCATCTGGCAGGCAGGCTGGTAGCCGGCTGGGGCGTGGTCGGGGAGGCTGGAGCGCATTGTGTCAAATGCGTGTTCTTCTCTTCAGCTGGCCCCGGGCTTTGCCCGCTTTGGTTAAAGTGTGTTTCCGTTGTCATCGTGTTCTCCTTTTTGGGATTGATTTAGGTTCTTTGCATTGGTGAGCGTGCGGGATGCTCCGCTGCGTACACATGGGCCGATCATCTTCCTGGTGTTTCCTTGGCCCGACGGGGCCGGTTAGGGATGAACTGACGGGCCAGGAGGCCCAGGTGACGACGGCTGCGGGACGCAGTAAGGGGCCTAAGCTCCCTACTGCTGTTCGGCGGTGAAGTACGTCGCGTGTGCTCTGGCACGGGCCTCCGTCTCTCTTCTTGGGGAAGCCACAGGGTTGAACGACACGAACGGGATCGGTGGACACAGCGATAGCTCCTTGTTATGCGGGTGAAGGGGTTGGGTCCGGGAAGGGTCTGGCCGCGGGCACACGCCTCCGTCCGGCAGTGCTCGGGGATGGTGATCGAGTTTCTGGCTTCTGGGGCGAGCGCGGAGCGCGAAGCCCCACAGCTACTACTTCGTAGTGTTCAACGTGGTTCGGCTGTTCAACGTGCGTTCAACGTCTGTTCAACGCGGGAGCCCTCGCTGTTCAACGTCTGTTCAACGTGGTTTCGCTCCAGCCTGCTCAGGTAGCCGGCCTTCAGGCGTCTCTCGGTCATCCGGTTCCTGCGGGCCAGGAAGTAGGCATCGACGGCCTCGAAGTCTAGCTCACCCAGCGACGCGATCCGGTAGGTGGTGCATGAGCCCTCCGCGAACGACGCCCGGCTGACGACCGGGGTCAGGCCCGAGTCCCTGAGCGCGACCAGGTAGCTGCTCGCCGAGCCGATTGAGCAGCGGAGGAGGTCCATCAGTTGCCGGACGCTGAGGTCGTAGCTGCCGTCCGCTCTTGGGTTGAGCTTCGCCAACCTTCGGCACTCAAGGTAAGCCCGCCGGACTCCCCGGGGCAGCCGTTCGATCATCTTGAGGTAGCTCGACTTACTCTTCACCGGGCGCGCCCCTCTGGCGCCCAGCTCCTCCGCCTGCCGGTCCTGGTCCTGCTCCCGGCGCTCCTCGGCCGTCACCCCCCATGATCGGGCGATCTGCGTCAGGTCGGGGAAGTCGCCGCCCCACGTGGGGTCGGCGGGCTCCCGTGTGCCGGCCGCCAGGATCACGTCCTGGTGCACCATCCCCCGCGCCAGATCCTCGGGGAAGGGCATGATGTCGTCGTTCATCCGCTCCTGGACCAGGCGCTCGAACTCCTCCTCGGTGACGACCCGACGGTTATGCCCCATGGCTTGCTCCTCCCTTCACATTGCCCAGCCGGGCATGCATCCCATCGAACTCGACCTGCAACCACTCAGCGTCATCCTCACCCTCGCCGTTTCGGCCCTTGGCGATGTTCAGTTCGAGCACCCGGCTCTTCTTCTCGCGGTACAGCAGCAACATGATGTCGCAGTGGTGGCCGAGGGCCTCGGAGTCGCGCAACGACCACCGCGTCGGCCTCCAGTTGGAGGCCTCCTTGGCCTTGCCCTCCGGCCGGGAGATCTGGCAGGGCGCCAGGGTCACCAGCCCGTGCTTCTTCGTGAGCGCCATCAGGCCGGCGCTGTTGGCCTCCAGCGCGGCCCGCCCCGGCTGAAAGCCCGGAGGCGGGAGCAGAACGTGCGGAGAGTCGACCGTTAGTAGTTCAAGCGGGGGCCAGTCCCGCGGCCACGTCTCGACGGCCTCCACGATGGACGGCAACGTGAAGGTGTCGTCGCGCACGACGAGCGGCCAGCCCGCGATGAGAGACTCGGCGTGCTCGTAGGCCCGGATGTCCAGCTCAGTGACCGGCTGCCGGCCCGTCCGGTGGTTACGGATCAGTCGGGTCGGCCGCCCCATGCAGGCGGCGAAGATTCGGTCCATCTGGTCGTCGTAACTCATCTCGGGGCAGCAGTAGAGCGCGCCCCGCGCGCGCTTGGCGGTCTGCACCGTCTCGTGGTTCGTGAAGATCGACTTCCCGGTCCCCTTCTCGGCGGGGATGTAGACGAGGCTGCCGGGATCGAAGCCGCCCTGGATCGCGTCGGTCCCACCGAGGGCCTTGTCGACGACGGACAGGTAGGTCGGCACCGTGCGGTTCACCTTGTTCGTCTCGGTCAGTCGCGAGACAAATTCGCGGAGCCTGGCGCGGGGATCGGTCGACGACTTCGGCGCTGCGACATCGGCTACGAACTTCCCGTTGCGCCATCGCTCCTGGCGGTTGCAGCACTCATCGACCTCCTCCTCAGTCAACGCCGGCGGCCCACACGTCTTGCCCCAGTTGTGAGCAACCGCCCGCGCCTTCTCGGGCGGCAGATACAGGTAGAACTCGGTCACCATCTGCGGCAGATCGGATTGCCGGTGTCCGTCGCGCGAACCGTCGCGCATCGAGGTGAGCTTCTCGGCCGCAGTCATCTTCGCGCTGCCTGGATCGGCCGGCAGCTCCTTCGCCCACTCGAACCGGCTAGCGGGTAGCATCGAAGAACCGCACCGGCTGCGGCCTCTGGTACTCGGGCTTGAAGTTGAAGGTCTCGGGCACCCGCAGGATGCGGTCCCAGTTCGCGACCTTCGGATCGCTGCCCAACGCGGCGGCGATGCGGCGATTGAGCGCTTCCAGGTCCGCGTCGCAGGCGATCGCCTCCTCGTGCGAGAGCCAATAGACATGAAACCCGCCGCCGCTCTCAATCACGAGGTCCGGGATTCGGTCCGGCCGACCGAAGATACGAAGGACGGCCTCGAAGCGCCCCGCTTGCCACTCCGGTGAGGCGATGATCTCCTGCTTTCGATCGAGAGGTGTCTCGCGGTGCTCCATCTCGGCGCGGAGCGCCACGGGCAGGTAGAGCTTCAGGTCAAGGTCGGCCCAGGCCGCGTGCGTCACCGTGCAGTTTGGCTTCTTGCCAGCCAGCACACCATCGCGCTCGACCCGGACGGCGACACCGAAGTAGTGGTCGAGGTCGGGATGCTGCGCCACGAAGGCGTCGAGTGCTGCCCAGTCCCCGATCTTCACGAACGACTGCGCCGTGTAGGCGCCGAAGGCGCGGAGGTCGACGTAGCCCTCCTCGGGATTCGGGAACAGGGCGTTGAAGAAGTCGTGGCGGTTCATCGGGTGCCCTCGGCCCGCTCGATCATCAGATCGAGGTCGGTCTTCGCTTGAAGGAACCGGTTCAGCGCATCGAGCGCCGCGGGCGAGAAGCGGATGACACATCCCCCGGGGGTCTGCTTCACGCCAAGAGGAGTGAAGCCCATCAGCGTGAGGTGGGCGGCGGTGGGCACGGAACGTGTACGGACTTCGGAGTCGGATGCAAATGACATGGCTCTGGGGTCTTCTTTCTCTCGGGCCCTTGCGCCCCGGTTGGTGGAAGTGAGATGCAGCGGGGGGATTCTAGAAGGGGACTTCGTCGTCGATTGCGGCGACAGCGTCAGCGATCTGCTTCCGGGTCGGGCGCTTGTGTTGAAACGGCGGGCTGAGTGCGTGCGCTTTCATTGCCTTGGCGACCTCGCCCAGCACGATCCCGATCTCGCGGATCTGCTCGGCGGCTGTATACTCGTCGAAGTTGATGATCGCGATATCCCGTGCGTCGATGAGTCGCGCCTGGCAGATGCGGAGCACGGTCAACGGATCCTGCGGTGCCTCCAGCATAAGATCGAGGGTGGTGGCGTTGGGGAGAAGCATCGGCGTCCTTTCAGGTTTTGGTCGCCGGTTCTCCACCTCGGGGCCGGATGCTGCGGTGCTGGCTGGGCCGCGAGCTTGTCGCGGTTCTCCTGGCGGGCTACTTCGTGGAGCGGATGCGGCGCCGGAGCTGGCGGGCGCGCGACCGGAGCATCTGGTGCGCTTCATTCATTGTGAGCACGCCGGCTACGACATTGTCGCCCGGCCGATCGCTCCACTTGATGAACGTCACGGTGTCGGGCGCGTAGCGCCGCTCCCCGTCCACCATCTGCATCAGGCCCTCGAACAGCCCCGAGGCGGCTCCGCGCTGGAGCAGCTCGGTCGGGACGCCGGTCAGCTCGGCCAGCTCGCCCTCGGCCAGCCAGTCCTCTGCGGTCTGTGTGAACATCGGTATCGCTCCTTTCATATCCCGTTTGATTCCTGCTCGGGACACAGCCGTCCCTCCTTCTGTAGATATCCCGTTTGATTCGCTTGAATCGGCGCGGACTTGCGGCCTACTCGGTGACGGTTTCGACCGGGCGGACGTCTCCAACGCGGAACCGGGGCCAGTCTCCCCGCGCCATGCGCTTCCCCCACTGCGTCTTGAGCTGCCGCACCCACCGGCCGTGCTTGGTCCGCTCCGGCAGGTAGCGAGCCATGTCGTCGTAGACGACCCACAGTTTCTCCAGCCAGGGCTTGCCGGCCGCTTTCACCGCCTTGGCGAGCGCGTCGGCCGCGTCCGCCGGGACGATCCAGGCGTCGTGGATGCTGATGACCTGGACGCCCCAGCTCTCGAGTTCTTCGATCACGAGGCTGGCGAACAGCGCATCCAGCATGTGCGTCAGGCAGGGGCCGACCATGTGATAGAGTTTGTCGCGCGACACGGGGTAGTCGCCGGCCGCGTTGGGCTCGGCGCGCTCCCACGAGTGCCGCGGATGCCGCTTGCCAGTCTTCCCGACCGCCATGGTGTAGGACGCCACGAACGGCACCTTGGCGTAGACCCGCACCGCGTCGCTCCCTGCGACGTCCTCGAGCTTCCAGGCGACCGGGTTCCAGCGCACCTGGGCGTTGTCGTAGGGATCGGTCAGCACGAGGCCGGCGTACCGATCGGCTTTGCAAGCGCGCCGGGCGATCTCGACGCAGGCGGGCTTGAACCGGGTCTCGATCTCATGGAAGCCCAATGCCTTGTCGTCAAGGAATAGCTCGATGTTCTTGCCGCTCCCCATGTAGACGCCCTCGGTCGCGAGGGTGCGCGCGATGGTGTACGGGGCGCTGCCGTAGAGGTAGGTCATCGTCGCCTTCTTGACCGCCTCCTGAAGCGCCGGATCGTGGGCATCTTTGAAGCCCGCGGGGAGCTTGAAGGGATCGCGGCGCTTTCGATGTCGCTGCCAGACCCGCTCCGCGGCGATCTCCTTGTAGGGCCGCTTCTTCAACTCCGCCTCGAGGTCCTTCAGTCCGAGGAAGACGGCCAGTATCTGGAGTTGGGAGGCCGAGACGTCGACCCCGACCAGCTCCTGCCGACCCGGCGCGGGCCTGGCCTTGAGCGGCACGCCCTCATCATCCACACCCCCCTGTGCGTCCACTTGGTCTTGTGCTCGCCGCGCGCGCTCCTCGGCAGACCACATCGAGCCCATACGAAAGAGGCGCCCCCGGCGCGAGGTCTTCCGCATGACCACTGTGGGGCGCCAGATGTCGTAGGGTCCGCTCGGGATATCGTCGCCGAACTCGTGCCATTCAATCTCTTCGGACTCCATGGACTGCCGGTTGCCGCTCACCTCGGTCGGCCAGAAGTCGAGCGACTGGTAGCGCCGGTTCGAGAGCTTGGCGAACCGAGAGCGGATTTCGACCTCGCCCTCCGCGTCGAGGTCAACTCCCTGGAGCTGGCCGCCGATCGGCTTCAACTGCAGGAGCTGGCCGGTGACTCGGTCGTACTCCTTTACGAGCTGCGCCACCGCCTTCCAGTCCTGCCGGCCGACCTTCTTCCGCAGCTCGCGCTCCCGCGGGGTTGGCACCTTTGCCCGGCGCTGCTTGCCCGTCCGAGGGTCGGTGACCATCCACACGACATCAGGGCGGACGTTCGACTTTTCCATGTTGACCTTGTACGTATCCCAGAGCTGAACGTTGATTTCGTCGCGGCGGTGCTCGAGGCCGGCAACCTCGTCCGCGACGGCCTTGGCGTTCCCATAGAGCCGCGTCGCTTCCAGTGCGCGGATTACCTCGAGGCTCTTCGCCCCAGGCACCGCGACGTTGTAGGACCAGCCGGCGATGACCTTGCGGGTCGCGGCGGCCTCGGTGGGGTCGGCGGCATCCTCGAACTCCGGCGCGTCATCGAGCACAGGACGATCCTTCCCGAGGAGCACCCGTTTGGTCGTCGCGCGCCGCCTGTACGTGCTGCCGGTCGTGATGTCCTTCTCGAGGTAGCCGATGAACATCGCCCGACGGACGGCGGTCTCCGAGGTCAGGTCGACAGTGAAGCCGCGGCCGGGGTTGCGGCCGAGGGTGTACAGCCCGCAGCCCTGGTGCACTATAGGTAGGAGCTGCTCGAGTCGGATGTCGTTCAGGAGGAGGTCGTGCCAGCTCGCCTTGAGCACGGGCTTGCTCATCTCCCACGACACGCGCGCCGGCCCCCCCTCGCGGGCCTGCCGATACCAGTCGCTCCATCGGGCGGCGATCGCATCGAACACGAGGTTGGTCGTCAGCAGCCGGCCGTCCTCGCCGGCCTGGATGGCGGCGTCGAGGGCGACGACGAGGGCCGGCAGCATCCCGCAGGGGACGTCGGGCTTGATGAGATCCACGATCGCGCCGACGGTCGTCGGGCTCGGCCTCCCCCAGCCTTTCTCGTAGTCGGGGAACCGCTCGTGATGCTGGCGCTGCCGTTCGCGGTAGTCGTCCCGCGCCCGCTCGATCCTGCGCTCTCGGGTGTGCGGTCTCGGGAGCCACCGGACCGCCAAGTCTTCGTTACGTAGAACCTTCTTCGCCATCTTCCTCGTTCCTGTTCGAGCCCTGAGAGAACTCGCTGGGAAGCGCGTCAGGATTCGCGCTTGTCGGCTGGCCTGCCTATCCCAGCGAGAACGAGATCGTCTACGGTTCCAGCGTGACCGAGATCATTTCCGGTGACCAGACACAAGATGCTGCGCTGTGGGACAACAGAACTTGCCCCACACATTCAGCGGGGCGCTGAGTTGCACCGCGTTCGACAGAAACGGAGCCACTAGACGCGGCACCATCGCACCCGGCTGGACTGTCACCTTTTTCGTAACCGTGGGATCGGCATGGTACGGGTTCGCATGGTCTTCAGCGGTGTCGGCCTTCGGGAACTGCGCTGGACGTCCACGATGTTGCATGAGGCGCGGGGGCGGAGGGCCAGAATCCCGGCAGAGGAGGGCCTACAACAAAAAACCCCTCGCAGCGGAGGGGTGCTAACGCCTACTGCGTTGCCGACCGTGGGCCTGATCGTCCCCGTCTTCGGGCTGGCGTTGGCACCTTGCTGGCGTTCCGCAGGTTGCCGAGCGCTTCATCGGGCCAGTGCCCTCGGCGCCTCTCTTGATCGCTATGTGGAAACAGACTAGCGCGGGCGCGATTTTTCAGTCAAGGAGGGAAGAGGGGACAGAAGTGAAGCGCCGGGGACCGCGCTGCGGCACGCTCGAGGCCGAGATCCCCGAAAAAGGGGAGCCATCAGCTGTGGCGCCCAGCTCTCCCGGCGCATGTCGGAAGAGAAGTTCCTAGATCGTTGCTCTAAGTCGAGATTCCACTAGGGCGACTCAATGCTTGGCGGCACCCTACCTGCCAGAAAGTTGTCCGTGCGCTGGCGCGGGGTGAGGCCCGGCGTCGGGTCGAGCTGCTCCGCGAGCTGCATGACAGCCTTCTTATGGTCGGTGTTCAGCTCAGGTGAGACCTGGTCCCCGGGCAGATCCACTCCGATCTTCCTCGGCGTGTCGGTGCGGAGTGCTGGGGCCCGCTGGAGCTGGGCGATGACGTCGGTGGCCTGAGCCGTTCGCGCCCCCATCCGTCCCAGGCCCCACTTCTCGGTAAGGGAGCGGAGGAGGCTGGTATGGTCGCAGGGCGCGTCGACCACCTGCCGCGCGAGCCACGGCGATATGAGCACGGCCGGTACGCGAACGCCAAGTCGGTCGAAGGTGTATTCCTCGCGGTGATCATCCGGCGGGACTCCCGGCGGCGGGGGTATATGGTCGGCGAAGCCCCCGTGCTCGTCGTAAAGGACTACGAGAAGGGTCGTTTTCCACAAGGCCGCGTTCGCCCTGAGGGCGTTGTACACCCGCGCGACAAGGCGCTGGCCGTTGAACGGATCGTGCGGGGGATGATCGTCATTTGGAGCGAAGCTCACGTATCGCGGCTCGACGAAAACAAAGTCCGGGAAGTCCTTCTCATTTCCGCTGGCGTGATGCTCGAACCTGACGAAGGGATAGTAGTTGGCGCGTGGGTCGTAGCCGGCCGTCTCGTCGCCCACTCGTTGGTCATCGAAGAGAAGCGCAAGGGGCGTGTCGCCGTAGTACACATGACAGGACCGGCCCGCCTGGAAAAGTCGGAAGAAAACGCTGGGCTGTCCATAGTTCGGTGCGCCTCCCATGACGACGCGTCCAAGGGACGTGCCGCTCAGCGCGAAGAGGCGATTGGTCCATGTGGGACCCGGTACGGACGCATGCCACCGCTGGCAGATCGCGAAATTGGTCGCTAGCGTATGGATCGGTTCAAGGGCGCCGTTCGGGTAGTAGGACATGACCTTCTGGCGCTGCGCCGGTATGGTGCCCGGATACTGTTCAGCATAGTCCGCGACGAAGCCGCCGTTGTTGCTCTGAATCTGCCGAAGGACATTCGGTGTCTCATGTTTGGGATCGGGATCGACTGTTCGCGCCTCATCCTGTTCCCAACGCTCGATCGGCGTCTGCGCGTAGGTCTGCTGTCCGTCGCTGTTCGTCCACGCACCCGCCGCACCGTCCACTCCAGGCAGGCCGCCGAGCATGTGGTCGAAGGAGCGATTCTCGAGTATGAGAAGAACAACGTGCTTGATTTCCGGGAATGCGTCGGGCATTGGCAGGTTCGGCACGCAAAATATAGGTCAGCGACGGCAGATGTCAACGAGCTCGTGTGCTTACTGGGTAACAGCGCGGGCAATGATCGGTTAGCTTGCGGAGAGTTCTTAGATCGTTGAGTTCTAGGGTCCACCCCACTCTAGTTTTTGCACTGGACCGGATAGGTCAGAACGAGGCGGTCGGTCGGATAGGCGCGCTTTGGATCGAAGCAGCCTAGGGTAAACGGAAGCGGATCCACCCTTTTGTAATAGCCCAAGAGTTCCCAATGCACGTGCTCGTACCCGGTAGTCTGAGTCGGGCTGCGTGTCCAGCCGGTTGTGCCAATATAGCCGACAGTTTGCCCACGTTTTATTGTGTCGCCGGCCATGACGGTTTGCTCTCTGAGATGGCAGTACCGCGTGTCCGGCTTTTGTAGGAAGCCGTCTATCTCCAAGGGTTGCTCATGAGCAACAACGACATACTTCCCGCACCCCACCCCTGGCTCTTCTCCGACGTTTTGCACTTGACCATCGGCCGATGCGAGCACGGCCTCGCCAGGGTTGCCCCAGACGTCGACGCCGCGGTGGGGCCCTTCGGGCCGAAGTCTTCCTTCACCGTCACGGAGATCGCCAAAGGGAGAGATCACGCGTGCGCCTGATGCACAGGCAGACAGGAGTAAGGCGATGAGGATAGGCATGATCCTGTAGCCGAAACCCATCATGATATTGCTCGCCAAACTAGGCCCCCGCGGACGTGGGGTCAAGGCGAGTTTGCTTTGCAAAGCGGGTGCCCTGAGAGCAATGAGTTTTAGGGGGCGGGAAGCTCGGCTTCGATGGTGCCACGCTGCCCTTTGAGGAGTCTTGACCTTCCAGTAGCTGTAAGGTTTATCGTGACCAGCATTCCGAAAAGGGAGGAGACTGATGAC
>Ga0070706_100005608_pt1 | contig 11944 bp, 14 predicted proteins | sample KBSK5501metaG_FD_65476 | JGI IMG/M metagenome (GOLD analysis project Ga0070706, IMG submission 65476) | Corn, switchgrass and miscanthus rhizosphere microbial communities from Kellogg Biological Station, Michigan, USA - KBS K5-50-1 metaG | ecosystem: Host-associated > Plants > Roots >...
CCGCGATCCGGTCTACCGCATCAAGCTCGAGGGCGCCGGAAAGGTCGGGGAGCGCGCCCTGGCCATCGCGGGGATTCGTGACCCCTACACCATCCGGCACATCGACGCGGTGATCGCGTGGGCGCGCGCCAAGGTGGACGAGCGCTGGGGCCAGCCGGGTGAGCGATACCAGCTCTACTACCACGTCTACGGGCGCGACGGGGTCATGGGCCCGTGGGAGCCGCGGCGAGCCCTCCCCGCTCACGAGCTCTGCCTCGTGGTGGAGGCGATCGCGCCGCGCTTCGAGGACGCCGAGGTCGTCTGCGCCCTCGGCACCCGCAACCTCTTCTACGCCCGGCTGCCCGAGGTCAAGGGAACGGCGGGGACGGCGGCCCTCATGATGGACGAGGTGCTGCGCGGGAAGGCCGGCTACGAGTGGACGGTGAACCACGTCCTGCCCCTCGCGGACCCCCTCGAGCTCGTCGCCATCAAGACGGAGGTGGTGGGCGCATGACCACGAGGCCGCTCGTCGAGCTGGCCAAGACCATCCGGAGCAAGAACGCGGGGGTGGACCAGATCACCTTCGACATCATCTTCCCGGATCGCGAGAGCTACGAGCTCGTGAAGCGGAGCGGGGCCCTGACGGCCGAGACGGTGACCCGGCTCTACGCCGTCCCCCGCGAGCGGCTCACCGCCTTCGTCGAGTACGACCCCGCCCTCGCCATCAAGTTCACGATCCGGCGGGAGCGTCCGAGCGGCAGCCCGGGGGAGCGTGACGTCTTCGGGGCCCAGCAGTACGCGCCCCTCTTCGACCTGCCCATCCCCGTCGGCGCCTGACCATGCGGCTCACTTCTGGGACACGTGGAGGTAGTGCGCGATGACCTTGCTCGAGTTCCTCCTTCTGCTCGTGATCGCGGGAATCTGCGGCTCGGTCGGCCAGGCCATCGGCGGCAGCTCCCGCGGGGGGTGTCTCGTCTCGATCGCCCTCGGGTTCATCGGGGCCCTCATCGGGACCTGGCTCGCGAGGACCCTCCATCTCCCAGAGCTCTTCACGGTCACCATCAGCGGCAAGTCCTTCCCCATCATCTGGTCGATCATCGGATCGGCGCTGTTCGTCGCCGTCATCAGCCTGATCAGCCGCAGCCGCCCCTAGCAGATTGCTGAAACCTGCGAGAGGAGGCTCCTCAGCAGTTAGTTGACTAGGTCAAGCATCTATGTGACCATGTCACCTACCTGTCGGACCGTCTCCTCAGGGGGTGACCATGGCCGAGAGCGACTTCGACCAGCGCGTGGCCGCCGTGCGGCGCTTCAACCGCTTCTACACCCGCCAGATCGGCCTCCTCCAGGAGAGCTACCTCAAGAGCCAGTTCTCGCTGAGCCAGGTGCGCGTGCTCTACGAGCTCGCGCATCGCGAGCGACCCACCGCCACCGAGCTCGGGCGGGAGCTGGGGCTGGATCCGGGCTACCTGAGCCGCATCCTCCGTCTCTTCGAGAAGCGCGGATTCCTCAAGCGCACTCCCTCCAAGGCGGATGGGCGGCAGAGCCATCTCTTCCTGACCGCCCGCGGTCAGGCCGCCTTCGCGCCTCTCAATACGCGCTCGCGGGAGGAGATCGGGTCCATGCTGCGCGCCCTGCGCGCCCGGGATCAGATCCGGCTCGTCGACTCCATGCACGCCATCGAAGGCGTGCTGGGCGCGCAGCCCGAGAAGAAGGTGCCGTACCTGCTCCGTCCCCATCGCCCCGGCGACATGGGCTGGGTGGTGAGCCGGCACGGCGCGCTGTATGCGCAGGAGTACGGATGGGACGAGACCTTCGAGGCGCTCGTGGCGGGCATCGTGAAGAAGTTCATCGAGCACTACGACCCTCGGAAAGAGCGGTGCTGGATCGCCGAGAAGGACGGCGAGCCCGTCGGCTCCGTCTTCGTGGTCAAGCAGTCGGCCACGGTGGCCAAGCTCCGCCTCATGCTCGTGGAGCCCAAGGCGCGCGGGCTCGGGATCGGCGCGCGCTTGGTAGACGAGTGCGTGCGCTTCGCGGGACAGACCGGCTACGGGAAGATCACGCTCTGGACGAACAGCGTGCTGCGGGCCGCGCGGCGCATCTACAAGGAAGCGGGCTTTCGCCTCGTCCGCCAGGAGCGCCACCGGAGCTTCGGACACGATCTGGTCGGCGAGACGTGGGATCTGAAGCTGTGATGGGGACCTGAGGCCCTGATGGCCCGCTTCCTGGCCGCGGCCGCGGCGGCCGCCACCGGCGTCCAGGTCGGCTCCGCCATGGTCGCCACGCGCGTCGTGGTGGACCAGACGGGCCCGACCTCGCTCGCCCTTCTACGCTATGTGATCGGGTTCTGCTGCCTGCTGCCCGTGGTGTGGCTCTCCGCGGGGCCCGTGCGCTTCGCGCGACGGGACGTCCTGCCCATCGCGCTCCTCGGAATCACGCAGTTCGGGATCCTGATTGCCCTATTGAACTACGGCCTGCGCTTCATCCCCTCGGCCCGGGCCGCGCTGATCTTCGCGACCTTTCCCCTCCTGACCATGGTGCTGGCGGCCGCCCTCGGCCACGAGCGGCTGACCTTGCCGAAGATCCTCGGCGTGCTCCTGACCATCGCGGGAGTCGGAGTCGCCCTCGGGGAGAAAGCCCTGCAGGGCGGGGGCGCGCAGGAGTGGGTGGGAGAGCTGGCCGTCTTCGCGAGCGCCCTGAGCGGGGCCGTCTGCAGCGTCCTCTACCGACCCTATCTCCGCAAGTACCCGGCGCTGCCCGTCAGCGCCTTCGCCATGCTCGCCTCGGTAGGCTTTCTCGCCATCCTGGCGGCCGGGGAGGGCTTCTTCGCTTCCCCGCCCCGCTTCACGCCGGGCGGCTGGCTCGCCATCGTCTTCATCGGCCTGAGCAGCGGCGTGGGCTACTACCTCTGGCTGTGGGCCCTCGGCCACGCTCCCGCGACCCAGGTCACGGTCTTTCTCGCCCTCAGCCCCATCACCGCCGCCGGGCTCGGCGCCCTCTTCCTGGGAGAAGCGATCTCCGGTGTGTCCGCCGCCGGCCTTGCCTGCGTTGCCCTCGGCCTCTGGCTGGCCCACTGGCGCGCTCCCGCTCCCTGAACCCTCCTAGCGCTCGACCACCTCGCGAGGCGCGCCCTCGCCCAGAATGGTCTTGATGTCATTGAGCACGAGATCGGGAACGAGAAAGCCCGCGCTGTAGACGTTCCGGATGTACCCGGCGGGGTCGAGCAGGAACACCTTGAGGACGTGACGGTAGCGGCCAGTGAACCGGCCCCGCTCATCGTAGACGGGCGCGCGATCCTGGCCGTAGCCCTCGAGCGCGTGATCCAGGGCGCGCTCGGACGAGGCGGTCATGAAGCGCCAGAGCTTGGGATCGGCGCCGTAGATGCGCGCGTACTTGGCGAGCTGGGCCGGCGTGTCGCGCTCCGGGTCGAAGCTGATCGAGAGGAGCATGGCGTGCCGCCCCAGACCCTCCTCCTTGAGCTTGGCCTGGAGATCCTGGAGGGCGAGACTGGCCAGGGGGCACCCGAGGCGCTCCGGGCAGGCCGTGTAGATGAAGCTGACGACGGCGACCTTGCCCGCCGTCACCTGGCGCGTGCTCGCGGAGCGCCCGGTGAGATCCTTCAGGATCACGCCCGGCACGCGCTTGACCGCGGGAAGCTCGTAGCTTCCCGCTGCGGGCGGCGTGAAGGCCGGCGAGAAGACGCCCTTGACGAACTCCTCCTCCAGGCTCGCCGCCTCGTGAGCGCGCACAGGAGGCGGGGCGATCAGCCCGCCCCCCACCCAGGCCAGGAGGACGAAGACGGCCCAGACGCTCCGCATGGATCAGCGATCCCCGCTCCGCGCAGGGTCGCCGTCAGCGAGGCGCGGCATACGCGCTCACCCGCACGGCAGGGGGAGCCGGAGCCGCGGCCTTCGGGCCGAAGACCTTGCTCCCGAAGTTCATGATGTGGGCCCGGCCCGCGGGATTGAAGTCGGTGGTGAATTTCGGGACGAGCTTGCCCCCTTCCCAGGCATAGGCCTTGAGCCAGTAGTCGCCCGGCTTGTCCCACTGCGAGAGCAGCGAGTTGGTCGCGTAGACGCGGGTGCCGTCCCAGGACGACGACACCATGTTGGCCATCTCCCCGAGCTTCACCGTCTCGATGAGCTTGCCCTCGAAGGGGTTCGACACGTCGTACACCTTGAGCGTGCCGTCCATGAAGGTATTGACGTAGACCTTGCTGTCGTCGGGGGCGATGCTGATGTCCACGGGAATGGTGTCGCCGATGTCGGCGATGTTCTTGGCCGCCCAGGTGCCGTCCGCCTGCTGGTGGATGAGCACCAGCTTGCCCGTGAGCGCCGTGGAGGTAAAGGCATAGTGATGATTGGGCAGGAGGGCCCAGCGCAGCTCGAGGGGGGCGCCCGGCACACTCAGGATCTGGAGCGGCTTCCGGGCATGGAAGTCCCACACGATCACCGAGCTCCCGAACTGCTTCATGGCCTCCGCGTCCTTGACGAGGTCGCCGAACGGCCGCATGTAGTTCTTCTTGCCGCTGAACGACGATGTCAGCATTCGATTGAGATTGACGTTGACCCGCACGTCGTAGCCGTACGGCGCTTCCTTGGGCATCCAGATGGTGCGGATGAACTTGCCGTCATTGCTGTACTCGGCGAGCCCCGTACGCCCCGAGCTGTCCTGGGCATTGGAGAGGGCCGAGATGAGCATGCGCCCGGGGAGCGCGTAGAAGGTGTGAGGGCCGACGAGGCCACCCGTGTCCTTGACGAAGGTGGAAATCTTCTTCACGAGCCGCGGCTGGGCGGGGTTCGATCCCACGTCGAAGATGAAGATCTGGCTCGTGTCCAGGCCGCCCGCCCACAGGAAGCGCCGGTCATCCGTGAAGCCCGCGTGATGGGCCTCGTGGCGGCCGGGCACGGACGCCCGGTGGATGATCTTGCCGTAGCTCGCCGACTTGGGATTGGCGTCCACCGTAACCATGCTGTCGTTGCCATCGGCCACGCCCTTGATGCCGAGCGTCCACACGTAGATGTAGTCCTCCTGTCCCGTGACCTTGGGCAGGAAGGGCGACTGGCAGGTCTCATCCGCGGCGGCGGAGCCGACCAGCCCGCCCATCATCACGAGGATGCCGGCCAGGAGGACTCGGAGAAGTCGCGCTCTCATGTCGCCGCTATGCATGGCCATTCCCTCACTCGTGTCGAACGTGGATGGTGGATCATTTCGGCTGGGTGGACAGCACCAGGGTGCCCGCCGCCGAGAGCATACCGCCCATGCCGTTCACCAGGCCCAGCTTGACGTTCGGCACCTGGCGCGCCCCGCATTCGCCGCGAAGCTGCCGCACGGACTCGATGATGGGAAAGATCCCGTACATGCCCGAGTGCGTGTACGAGAGTCCCCCGCCGTTGGTGTTGATGGGAAGCTTGCCGCCCGGGGTGGATCGTCCTTCCTCGAAGAAGTGCACCCCTTCGCCCGGCTTGCAGAGACCGAGCGACTCCAGCATGATCGGGGGCCCCGAGGTGAAGGCGTCGTAGAGCATGATGTGCTCGAAGTCGCCGGGCTTGACGCCGGCCATGGCGAAGGCCTTCTCGCCGGAGAGCCGCGTGGCCTCGCTGGTCGATAGGCTCCGCATCTGGGTCAGCATCACGTGCTCGACGCCCTCGCCCGCGCCCCGGACATACACGGGCTTCTTCGCGCAGTTCTTCGCGCGGTCGGCCCGCGTCATGACCACGGCGCCCCCCGCGTCGGTGACGAGACAGATGTTCAGGACATTGAAGGGCCAGACCACCGGGCGGGAATCGAGCACGTCCTGCACTGTGATCGGCTCGCGGTTCTTGGCCTTGGGATTGAGGGCGGCCCACTTGCGCGTGGACACCGCCACCTGCGCCCATTGCTCCAGGGTCGTCCCGTACTCGTGCATGTGGCGCGTGGTGATGAGGCCGAACATGGTCGGGGCGCCCCCGAAGCCGTACGGCGTCTCGAACTGCCCGGGCAGCGCGGTGTCCCGCCGCGGGGTCACGCCCACGCCCGAGCGGCCCGATTCCCCGTGCGCGATCACCGCCACGTCGCAGAGGCCGTGGTGCAGGGCAACCATGGCGTGGCCAACCATGATGATGAAGGAGCAGCCGCCGACCGTGGTGCCGTCGACGTAGCGCGGGGTCACGCCCACGGCCTCGGCGATGGTGGCGGGCGAGTGCTGGCCGGCCGTGAAGACGCCGTCGACGTCGGAGACCTTGAGGCCGGCGTCCCGCACGGCATTGTGGACGGCCTCCACGTGCAGGCTCAGCTGGCTCTTGTGCGGCAGCGTGCCGAGCTCGTCGCTCTCGTCCACGCCGACGATACAGGTGGAGCCGGCGAGCTCTCGCATCCGGGCGAGGTCGGTCATCGCGCGCCTCCCGCGGGCTGGAACATGGGCAGGCTGATCTCGTCCGTGAGCTTCTCGAAGACCACCTCGACGGGCATGTCACACGTGATCGCCTTCGGGTCCGGCGCGACGTTGACCAGGTTGGTCATGAGCCGTGGGCCTTCCTCCAGCTCGACCATGGCCAGGATGACGGGCGGCTTCACCTTGAAGGCCTTGTTCAGGATCTGGTGGGCGATCTCGAAAGAGTACAGCGTGCCGCGGCCGCTCGCCTGGATCCAGGCGATGTCGCGGGAGGAGCAGAACGGACACATCACGCGCGGATAGAAGAACGCCTTCCCGCACGTCTGGCATTTCGGCAGCATGAGCTTTCCCTCCCTGGCGCCGTCCCAGTAGGGTTTGGCCTCAGGGGTGATGGGTTGGGGTACGGGGCGTTGCAGGTCCACGGTCGCCTCCCTGGGGTGTTGGGATACACACGTGACTCCGCCGGCTGCCGGCTGCCCCGCACTATACCGCTACTTGGCCGACATCTGGCGGCGGACCTCGTCTAGCGAGCTCGACGGGCCGGCCGGTACTTTCTTCCTGCCCGATCCGGAAGACCCGACTGACCACCGCCTGCGTTCCGTGTCCGTTTTCTCCGAGGTCCGAGGCTTTTCGGCCAAAAACCGCAGGACTGTCCGCTCGCGCACGCTGGCACATGCGATGCACCACTCGCCGATGGTACAGGCTGGCTAACCCATTGGCAGGGAGGGCTCTATGCTCTTCGTGTATCTGCTGGTCGCGATTCTCGGCGTGGGAGCGGCGATCTTCGCGGTGCAAAACCCCGACATGGTCGCGGTGCACTTCCTGAGCTGGCGCACGGTGGAGCTGCCCGTCTCGCTCGTCATCCTGCTCTCAGCCTTCGTGGGCATCGCGGTCGCCTCGATCAGCGCCTTCGCCCAGCAGATTCAGCTCGAGCGGAGAATCCGGAAGCTCCAGCGCCGCCTCGCGGAGCTCTCCGCCTCGGAGACATCGCCGCCCTACATCGTCCCGCCGGCCGGCCGGCACCGTTTCTTTCGGTCCGCGGCACTGTCACCGACACCAATCAGAGGAGGCTATTCCGTAAATGCCATCCAGTTCTTGAAGCAGGAGCACCAGAAGGCCAAGGCGGCGTTCGACAAGGTTCTCCGGGCCTCACCGACGCAGCGGGGCGGGCTCTGGCAGGAGCTCGCGCCGGAGCTCAAGCTCCACGAGGAGATCGAGGACACCTGCGTCTACGAGCCAATCGCGCGCGATGATGCCTCGAAGGAGAAGGAGCTCGCGCAGTGGAGGCAGCAGCATCAGGCCGAGGTGGAGAAGGTGGGCGGCCTCCTCGAAGCCATCCGCCAGCTCCGACCCGATGAGTCCGCCTGGCTCGGCAAGGTCAAGGAAGTGCATGGAGCCCTCGAGCACCACATCCAGGAAGAGGAAGGCACCATCTTCCCGAAGTTCAGCAAGGTGTGGGACGAGAGCCGCCTCGAGCGCGCGGGCACCGAGATGGCCGAGATGAAGTCGAAGCACATGGGCCGCGTGGCCTGAGCGTTGTAGCCGGAGTCGCTCCAGGTCAGTGCCGGTCCAGGATGGCCGCGCCTCTCGTCGCCACGCGGGGCGCGGCCATTCCCTTGACCGCATCCTCGGGCTCCTCACCCGCCGCCGTCATCCCCGTCGCCCGACCGCCGTTCATCGTCGGCTCCCGTGCCTTGCAAAGCCGCGCGCGGGCGGCTATGCTCCCCCTCCATGAAGACCTATCGCGTCGCGGTCATCCCCGGTGACGGCATCGGACAAGAGGTCATGCCCGAGGGCGTGCGCGTTCTCGACGCCGCCGCGCGGAAGTTCGGCTTCACCCTCACCCTCGACCACTTCGACTGGAACTGCGACCGCCTCGTCAAGAGCGGCGAGTGGATGCCGGAGAACTGGAAGGATCTCGTGGGCGGCCACGACGCCATCTACTTCGGCGCCACGGGCTGGCCCGCCCAGGTGCCGGACCACGTCTCGCTGTGGAGCTCGCTCATCAAGTTCCGCCGCGACTTCGACCAGTACGTCAACCTCCGACCCGTGAAGCTCATGCCCGGCATCCCCTGCCCCCTGGCCGGTCGCAAGCCGGGCGACATCGACTACTACGTGATCCGCGAGAACACGGAAGGCGAGTACTCCTCGGTGGGGGGCCGGATGTTCGAGGGCACCGACCGCGAGTTCGTGACGCAGCAGTCGTGCTTCACACGGAAGGGCGTCGATCGGATCATGCGGTTCGCCTTCGAGCTGGCGGTCAAGCGGGTCAGGCGGCACGTCACTTCCGCGACCAAGTCCAACGGCATCTCCATCACCATGCCGTACTGGGACGAGCGCTTCGCGGCCATGGGCAAGCAGTATCCGCAGGTGAAGACCGCCCAGTACCACATCGACGGCCTGACCATCCAGATGGTGCTCAACCCTCAGCGCTTCGACGTGATCGTCGCCTCGAATCTCTTCGGCGACATCCTGTCCGACCTCGGGCCCGCCACGGCCGGCACCATCGGCATCGCCCCCTCGGGCAACATCAACCCCGAGCGCGTCTTCCCTTCCCTCTTCGAGCCCGTGCACGGCTCGGCCCCGGACATCTCGGGACGGGCGATCGCCAACCCCATCGGGCAGATCTGGTCGGGCGCGATGATGCTCGAGCATCTCGGGGAGCCGGATGCGGGCGCGGCCATCGTCAAGGCCATCGAGCACGTGCTGGAGTCCGGCTCCGATGCCCCCCGCACCCCCGACATCGGCGGCAACGCCTCGACCTCCGACCTAGGCAAAGCCATCGCCGCCGCCCTCTAGCTGTGACGAATCAAGAGGTTGTTCACCCAGGCCAACCTGGGGAAAGTGATGGCTGCCAAGTCAACACTTCCCTGGGACAGGAGGCCTGGATGAACATCCACAAGAATGCCCGACTCACGCCCTACCGTCGAGAGGAGCTGGTGACACGGGCCGCGCGCGGCGAGCCGGTGGCCGGATTGGCGCGGCAGTTTGGGATCTCGCTCCGCACGGCGCGGAAGTGGCTGGCCCGCTATCGGGGCGAAGGGGTGCCGGGGTTGCAGGATCGCTCGAGCCGGCCCCACGCGAGCCCCCGGGCCACGGCGCCCGCCATCCAGCTCGGGATCAAGGTACTCCGCCACCAGCACTGGACGTGTGCGCAGATCGCCGGGGCCGTCGGCGTCAGTGCGGCGACGGCGGCCCGGGTCGCGCGGCGCGCGGGCCTGTCCCGGCGCGGCCGGCTCGCCCCGCCGCCGCTGGTGCACCGCTACGAGCACGCGCGCCCGGGCGATCTGCTGCATCTCGACACGAAGAAACTCGGCCGGATCGCCGGGGTCGGCCACCGCATCACCGGCCGCGCGGGCAACGTGAATGTCCACCACGGCATTGGGTGGGAGTGCCTGCATATCGCCGTCGATGATCATTCCCGGGTGGCTTATGTCGAGCTGCTGGGCGACGACCGTGGCCTGACGGTGGCCGGCTTTCTCCGTCGGGCTCTGCAGTGGTTCCGCGTCCACGGCGTCCAGGTCCGACGGGTGTTGACCGACAATGGCTCGGGCTACATCTCCCGCAGCTTTCGCGCGACCTGTCGCGCGCTGCATGTCGGCCACCGCCGCACCCGGCCCTATACGCCGCGCACCAACGGCAAAGCCGAGCGCTTCATTCAAACGGCCTTGCGCGAATGGGCGTATGTGCGGCCGTACTACACCTCGGCGGAGCGGGCCGCGATCCTGCCCGGTTGGCTCGAGCATTACAATTGTGCACGACCCCATGGCAGTCTAGACGCGCAGCCGCCTATGAGTCGCTTCCCCGGGGGGAACAACCTCATGCTCGTTCACAGCTAGCCCACGGCAGCCGGACCGGCGGCAGCGCCCTCGGGCTGTGCTCTCCACGCCCCGCGGTCGTCCAGGCAGGGACGGAGCGCGATTCGCTCGTAGTATCTAGCTTTCGCGTTCTTGCCAATAAACGCTTGCCACTAGCCGTGCCTCGCACCATGGCGTCTCAAGTATGAGCTCCAGTGCATCCGTCCCAACACGAGGGGAGGACATGAACATGCCGAGATTTGCCATGGCCATCGCGTTTGCTCTGCTCGCTGGTCCGCTGGCGCTCTCCGGATGCACCTCGGTGCGCCAGCGGGAAGCGGCCGACACGGAACGACTCTTGACCGCGGCGGGATTCCAGCAGCGACTCGCCGATTCCCCTGAGCGTTTGGCTCACCTCCGCACAATGCCGCCGTTGAAGCTTGTGGCGCGCGACAAAGATGGCGAGGTCGTATACACGTTCGCGGATCCCGAGAGCTGCCGCTGTCTGTACGTCGGCGGAGCGAACGAGTACGCGAAGTATCAGCACTTGGCAGTGGACCAGGAGGTTAGCAGAGAGACGGACTCCGAATCGAGGCCTTGGGTGCTGTGGGGGTCGTGGTAGTCGTCGGGAGCCGCCACCCGAGCGAAGCTGAGCACGCCGACAGAGGTCTCGATTCACGACTTGAGAGGGTAGATCACGGAAATGCGCGTGCGGTTAGGGGCCGTGCTCGTGGCGGCGATACTTCTGGGCGGCTGTGCAGGGTGGTCGCAGACACCATTCAACGGGCGGCAGGCGTGTGATGCCGTCGCCGGTGAGTACACATCTGACGGGCGTTGCCTGGCGGGAAATCGGTGACCCACAGCGCCGCTGACGAAGTGTCAAGCGGGTCCTTTCGGCCCGGCTGCCCCTTGAAGATGCGGAACAGGTAGGCTAGCGAAGGAAAGAGCACGAGTGCTCCGCCCGCCAATACCCAGAGAACGACGGTCAGCGTGAGCGTTGGTGCCGCCGCCTCGGCGATGGTCATCGTGGGTGGCACGAGGTACGGGTATTGCCCCAGCGCCCAGCCCCAGAGAATCAGCGAGACTTGCGCGGCGGCGGCCATACGCGCGACGCGATAGCGGCGGACCCAGAGCGCGCCGAGGGCGCCCAGGGCCGCCAGACCGGTGACGACGTGGAGTGGCAGTGCCCAGACGGAGGCGGTGAGACCACGAGCGATCAGCGGCGCACTCAGCGTCGCCGCGGCCAGCGTGACGCCGAGGAAGGTCCGTCGGCTGATGGTCCTCATAGGCCGTCTCCTCGGCTACGGCGTCTCCGGGTGCCCGTAACGGGGACACATCGAGCGGGATGCGAAGATCGACTCTGTACTGTGCAGTCGATTTCGGTGTTGTCAAGGATCCTGCCTCTGAAAATATATTCTGACGCGCCCGCTTCCTGTTGTCCTGCTCTTGAAGGTGTCGGCAGTAGGACGGGTTCGGAATGTGGCTCGAACGTGGAAGCGGCCTCCGCGGCTTCTCTGTCGCGGAACCCTCACGACCATGGTGATCGCGCCCCTGAGCGGCTCGCTGGCCGATCGCTTCGGTTCGCGCTGGCTCGCGTCGAGCGGCCTGGCGTTCGCTTGCCTGGGTCTCTTCTGGCTCTCCCGACTGGATACCGACAGCACCGTCGGCGAGATCGTCGGGTGCCTGGCGCTGACGGGCCTCGACCAGGGGCTGTTTCAGACCCCGAACACGCGCGCGCTCATGAACGTCGCACGGGCCACGAGCGGGGGGAGGCCTCGGGCCTGATGACCACGGGGAC
>Ga0070706_100005609_pt1 | contig 11943 bp, 13 predicted proteins | sample KBSK5501metaG_FD_65476 | JGI IMG/M metagenome (GOLD analysis project Ga0070706, IMG submission 65476) | Corn, switchgrass and miscanthus rhizosphere microbial communities from Kellogg Biological Station, Michigan, USA - KBS K5-50-1 metaG | ecosystem: Host-associated > Plants > Roots >...
GCGATCGGATCGGAGACCTCGGGCTCCATCGGCACGCCTTCGGCCTATTGCGGGATCACCGGCTTGCGGCCGACCTACGGGCTCGTCTCACGGAAGGGTGCGATGGCGCTCTCCTGGACGCTCGACAAGCTCGGTCCGATGGCGCGCACCGCGGACGACTGCGCGACCGTCCTCGCGGCGATCGCCGGCGGCGACCCGGCCGATCCCACCACGAGCGGGAAGCGCTTCGAGCCGCTCGCGCCCCGCGCCGCGGCGTCGGCGGTGAAGCGTGCCCGCGTCGGCTTCGCCGATGAGGACATCGTGGACCACCCGTCGCCTGAGGCGAGGCAGGCCCTCGAAAAGGGGATCGCGGAGTTCAAGAAGGTGGTGCCGCGTTTCGCGCGCGCGACGCTGCCGGTCATGCCGTTCGGTCCGATGGTGCAGACCGTCTATGGCGCCGAAGGAGCGGAGATCTTCGCGGAGCTCATCGAGGGTCCGCGGTTCGAACAACTCGTCGATGCCCGTCAAAAGGCGGGCCTCCGCGCCGCGCTCGAGATCAAGGCGCGCGACTACCTCCACGCCATGCGTCTTCGAAGCAGGCTTCAGGACGCGTTCGGCGCGATCTTCGAGGACATCGACGTCATCCTCTCCGTCGGCCGCGCGATCACCGCGACGCCGATCACGCAGCCTCTCGATAGCCCGTCCACGACGGCGAGCGCCGGGCCACCGCCCGACAAGCGTCCCGGCAATATCGGGCTCATCCCGGCCGGGAATCTCGCCGGGCTGCCCGCGATCTTCTTTCCCTGTGGCTTCGGGACTGACGGGCTTCCGGTGGGGCTGCAGCTTGTCGGCCCGCCGTTCAGCGAGCCGCTCCTCGTCGCGCTCGCGTCGGCGTACCAGCGCGAGACCGATCACCACTCAAAGCGCCCCCGCGACTAGCACGAGGGTGCTCTACCCGCGGCCGCGCAGAGCGAAGACCCAGGCGAGGGCGATGACGAGCGAAACGAGCGGGACGACCAGCGCGAGGAATGCGGTGAAGGCGGTCAGCACCGCGTCGGCGTAGGGGCCCGCCGGCGGGATCGTCACGAGGTAGCCCGACCCAAGCCAGATGACGACCGCGATCCAGATGACCGTCTGGCGGCGAAGATCGGCGAGATCGTCCCGGCGCCCCGGCTTCATCCCCGGTCGCCGTCAGGCCGCGGCAGTGCTGCGGGCGAGGTCGGTTGCGGCCTCGCCGAGCGCGGCGATCTGCTCGCGCTCCGTTCCGTACGGCTGGAACATCACGTTCACGTGGCCGATGCCCAGCGAGGCGTACGTGCGGAGCTTCTCTATGGCCACCTCGGGCGTGCCGAAGATGAGGCCCGGGCGGGAGGCGAGGAACCCGGTGCGGTCGGTCTTCGCGCGCGCGGCGAGCTGGTCGAGCAACGCGTCGGATCGGTCCTGCCTGGTGGCGACGCACGCAATGAGGAACGCGCTGCGGAGCAGCGTCTTGGGGTCACGGTTCACGGAGCGACAAGCGTCGTCGAGCTCGCGGAGGCGATCGGGCAGCTCCGCGGGCGCGGACGCGCTCACCGTGATGTTGAACGCATCGCCGTACTTCGCGGCGACACGCATCACGCGTGGCTTGGAGCCGCCGATCCAGATCGGCAGCGGCCGCTGCACCGGCTTGGGCGAGCACAGCGCGTCCTCGATGCGGTAGTACTTGCCGTGATAGGTGGCGCGGTCTTCGCGCCACATGCGCGTGCAGATCTCGAGCGTCTCGATCAACTGGGTCACCCGCGTTGGGGCGTCCGGGAACTCGTAGCCGTACGCCCGGTACTCGATCTCCTTCCAGCCCGCTCCGAGGCCGAAGTCGAGCCGGCCGCCGCTCATGACATCGACGCCAGCGGCGATCTTCGCGAGGAGCGCGGGATTCCGATACGACTGCGAGGTGACCATGGGTCCGATACGGATCCGGTCGGTGCGCATGGCGAGCACCGCGAGCAGCGTCCAGGCCTCGAGGCAGTCGACATTCACCGCGTCCTTGCCGAGGAAGAGATGGTCGGAGACCCAGAGGCGCGTGAAGCCCGCGGCCTCCGCGTCGTTCGCGATGGCGAGGACGTCCTCGAACTCGAAGCCGAACTGCGGCTCGATCTGAACGCCGAGATCCACCGCCGTCGACTCTAGCTGGACGGGGGCCGGGGGGCAGGCCCCCCCGATTCGTCTTCGGCGGTGAGGCGGAACATCATGTGCCTTCCGGTCACGGTCAGCGTCGCGAGCATGAACGCTGCGAAGACCGCGATCCCCGCGTTCGCGAGCGGCCCCAGACCAAGGACGAGCGCGTTGAACGCGCCGACGATCGCGACCCATATCGCGAAGGCGTACAGCGTTTCGCGCAGCTGGAAAGTGATCGGGCGCCGCGGGACCCGGCGGACCGGCCGCCGCTCCGGCGGGAGGGCGGCCTCCAACTCGCGCCGGCGCCGGCGGTCCGCGCGCATGACGCGCGCGACATAGGCGACGCACGCGACGAGGACGATCACCTCTCCGATCACGTTGGCGAGATGCCCAAGCGTGATCGAGACGGGGATGAGGAGCAGCGCGAGGACCGCGACGATCGCCGCCGCGGTCGCGAGCAGGATCGTGAGTCCCCGGCTCACGCGTTTCGCGCGGCGCGGTCAAGCACCTCGACCACGTGAAGGACCGGAATGCTGCTCCCGCGGGATCGTAGTCCCGCGGCAAGCTGAAGCATGCAGCCCGGGTTGGCAGTGACCACGGCATCCGCTCCGGTCGCGAGGACCGCGTCGATCTTCGACGCGAGCAGGCGATCCGCGTACTCCGGCTGCGCGAGGTTGTAGAACCCGGCACTTCCGCAGCACACGTCGGCATCGACCATCTCGATGAGCTCGAGCCCGCGCACCCGCCGTAGGAGCGAGCGTGGCTCGGCGCGGATTCCCTGCGCATGCGCGAGGTGACAGGGATCCTGGTACGTGATCCGCATCGCGAGCTCGCCGAACGTCGGACCGTCGACCGTCGCCGCGAGGTACTCGTTCACATCCCGCACGCGGGACGCGATCGCCACCGCGCGCTCGGCCCACGCCGGATCGCCTTCGAGCAGATGGACGTAGCTCTTGAGATGCGCACCGCAACCTGCCGCGTTGGTGAGGATCGCGTCGACGCCGGATCGCTCGAAGGCCGCGATGTTGCGCTTCGCCAGGCGGATCGCTTCCGCGTGGTCGCCGGCGTGCGCGTGCAGCGCGCCGCAGCACGTCTGCCCCGGGACGTCGACGATCGCGATCCCGAGCCGCGCCAGCACGCGAGCGGTCGCGGTATGGACGTCGCCGTAAGAAACGCGCATCACGCACCCGAGGAGCAGCGCGACAGAGGTATGTGGCGCCTCGACTGCGACCGGCCGGTAGGCCGGACGCCCCAAGGGAGGGGCGAGCGCATCGAGCCTCCGCAGGCGGGCCGGCAAGATCCGTCGCCCGACCGCTCGCAGCCCGAGGCGGTCCGCCAGCTCGAGGACGGCGGAGATCGCGCCAAGAACGCGCGGGCGAGAGACGCTCCAGAGCGCGAGCCGCCCAAGCGGCGGCGTCCCGCGCGCCCGCGCGATGTCCGCGCGCGCCTCCTCGATCAGCTCGCCGTACGGGACGCCGGACGGACACACGGCCTCGCAGGCGCGGCACGCGAGGCAGCGGTCGAGGTGCAGCACCGCCGCGTCACTTTCACGCGGATCGATGCGGGCCGACGCGATCGCGCTCATGAGATGCAGGCGCCCGCGCGGTGACTCGGTCTCGAGCCGGCTGACGCGGTAGGTCGGACACGCTTCAAGGCAGAGGCCACAGTGGATGCACCGATTGAGACCTTCCGTGTCGAGCAGCAGCGAGGTCACGCCGGCATCCGTCCCGGAGCGAGGACGGCCCGTGGGTCGAAGCGCTCTTTGAGCGCGCGCGCGATGGGGCCCGGGACGCGCGTTCTGCCCCAGGCGCCGCCGGCCTCTTTCTTGTAATCGCGGCTCGCGCGCTCGAGGACCGCGTACCCACCGTGCGTCTCGAGTGATTCACGAGCGCGCCGGAACGTCGCACGATCGATCGCGTGGAGCAGGTACGCGGAGCCGTTCGCGGGATAGATGACCGCGCTGTAGCCCGCGAATTCGAGCGCGGGGTTCGCGCCGGGCGACCATGCGACCCGCGCGGTCCACTTCGCTTCGAGCGGAAGGGCGGCCACCCGGTCCCAGACCTCGCTGCCGACGTCGCGGCAGTTCACGCGCTCACGGATCGCGCGGCCGAGGCGGCGCACCGCCGTGACGGGTCCGGCGATCCGAACGAGAAGCACCGCGTCGCCGTGAGCGCCCAGACCGTGCGCCGCTTCGCCGGCGACGATCGCGAGCGCATCGACCGGTAACCCGCTCGTGTGGATGTCTGCGGCCACCGCGAGCGCCGTCGGGATGTCCAGGTCGGCGGCGAGGGTCACCATGCGCTCTGGAACCGCGGTGAGCTTCAACGTGAGTTCGACGATCGCGGCGAGCGTGCCGAACGTTCCGCTCCAGAGTCGCGTCAGGTCATAGCCGGTGACATTCTTCACGACCTTGCCGCCCGACCGCACCGCGGTTCCATCCCCGAGGACGACGCGTCCGCCGATCACCCAGTCCCGCGGGTGGAAATAGCGCAGGCGCGATGGCCCGCCGGCCGCGCTCGCGAGGGTCCCGCCTACGGTCGCTCGATCGTGCATCCCGGCCTCGACGGGCCAGCGCTGCTTGCGCGGCGCGAGGGCCTCGGCGAGCTCCGCGAGCGTCGTGCCCGCGCGCACGGTCGCCACCATATCGTCGGGCTCGTACTCGACGACGCCGCGAACACTCGAGAGATCGAGTGCGACGTCGTAACGCGCCGGCGGATCTCCGATCGCGAGGCGGGTGCCGCCGCCGGCGATAACAATCGCCTGGCCTCGATCGTTTGCGGCGCGGATGGCGTCGACGACGTCACTCTCGCTCTGGGCGCGCACCACGGCGCCGGGCTCGGCTCCGTCGATCGAGTGGCTCCCGACGGCAACGGCTAGACCCACATGCCCTCCGCGAGCGCCCGCTTGGTCCGCTCGGTCGGGATGTCCGCGCAGGCGTCGCCTCCGGGGAAGATCTTTCCCGGATTCATCGTTCCGACAGGATCGAAGGCGTCGCGCGCCCGACGCATGGCCTGGAGGTCCTCCGCGGAGAACACCCAGAGCATGAAGTGATTCTTTTCGAGCCCGACCCCATGCTCGCCGGTGAGCGCACCGCCCGCGTCGATCGCGACTTTGAGGATCTCGGCGCTCGCTTCCATCACGCGGTCGATCGGCTCGGTGCGCGCATCGAAGAGCAGCACCGGGTGTAGGTTCCCGTCCCCGATGTGGAACATGTTCGCGATCACGTAGCCGTAGCGCTCGGCGATCGCGTTGACCTGGCGCAGCACGTCCGGCATCCGCGTGCGCGGCACGACCGCATCGTGAAGGTAGTTGTTCGGCTTGATCCGCGCGAGCGCGGCGTATCCGAGCTTGCGTGCCTTCCACAGAAGCTCGCGCTCAGCCTGCGTCGCCGCCGAGCGCACATCGGTCGCGCCGTTCTTCTTGAGGACCCGCTCGATCGATGCCGCCCAGTCTTCGGTCTCCTCGCGCAGACCCTCGATTTCTACGAGGAGCAGCGAGCCGGCGTCTGCGGGGAGATGCACGTCGAACGCCGCGTTCAGCGCGCCGATCGTCACCTTGTCGAGCATCTCCATCGCGGCCGGGACGACCCCGCTCGCGATGATCGCGCTCGCAGCTCGCGCCCCGCGGTCGATGTCCGGGAAGATGGCCACGAATGTCCGCACGTCCTCGGGGAGGGGAAGGAGGCGAAGCCAGATCTTCGTGATGATCCCAAGCGTGCCTTCGCTGCCTACGATCAGCGGCACGCAGTCGTACCCCGGCAGGTCCGCGACCGCACCGCCGAATCGCGCGATCTCTCCGTTCGGCAGGACCATCTCGACCCCGAGGACATGGTTGACCATCGATCCGTAGCGGAGGGCGTGCGGCCCGCCCGCGTTCGTTCCGACGTTCCCGCCGATGGTCGAGATGCGCTGGCTCGCGGGATCCGGAGCGAAGAAGAGTCCCGCCTCGCGGGCAGCGGCGCTGACCGCGAGATTCGTCACGCCAGGGTCGACGACAGCGACGCGCGCGATCGCATCGATCGAATGGATGGTCCGCAGGCGCGTGGTCGCGACAACGATCGCGCCTCCGCAGGCGATCGTCCCGCCCGAGAGTCCCGTGCCCGCTCCGCGCGGGACGATCGCCGCCCCGGCGTCGTGCGCCGCCTTGACCACCGCGGCGACCTCGTCGGCGCTGCCCGGAACGGCGACTGCACTCGGCGGATGGCGATCGAACCCCGCGTCGTACTCCCAGACAAGGAGATCCTCGGCGCGCCAGAAGATGTTGTCCTCGCCGCAGATCTCCTGCAGCCGAAGGACGAGCGCCGACGGGGGAGCGATGCCGGGTGGCGCGGGGGAGCGGGTTGCGCGCGAGCCGCGGACCCTGGGACCCGCGTCGCCGGGCACCGTCACGGCGTGCGAACGGAGCGGGAGGGTGCGGCGAGCGCGCGACCCAAGGGGCAGGGGCCCCTGGGGGCAAAGCCACCCCACGACAGGACCCGGCATCGCGGCGCGATCGGCCTCGTCGTTACGCGTGCTCCTCGATCCACACCGCGCCGTCCTCGGCGTGTTCCTTCTTCCAGATCGGCACGATCGTCTTCAGCTCGTCGATCGCGGCGCGCGCGGCGGCGAAGGCCGCGTCGCGATGCGGTGCGGCCGCCGCCACCACGACCGCGATATCACCGACGCGCAGGTCGCCGACGCGGTGATGCATCGCGATGCGCAGCGGCCCGTGCTCGCGCTCGAGCCGGTGTGCGATCTCGCGCATCTTCGCCTCGGCCATCTCGGCGTACGCCTCGTACTCGAGTCGCAGGATGCGCTTCCCACGGCTGCGGCTGCGCACCGTACCGAGGAAGACGACGACGCCTCCGAACGCGTCGTCGCGCACGAGCGCGAGCGCGTCGTCGATCGCCAGCGGCGCTTCGCTCACCGCGATGGAATCGAGCGTTCGAGCATCTCCGCCCGACACCGGCGGAATGAGCGCCAGCTCGTCGCCGTCGGCGAGCGCGGTGTCAAGCGATGCGTACTCGCGGTTTCGGGCGATCACGACCTGCCTGCCCTCCCCGATCAGGGGGTGCTCCTTAAGGATGCTCTCGATCGCGTCGCGGACCTTGGACTCTGGTGGCAGCTCGAGATCGAAATGGCCCTTTCCCGCCGCTTCGCGATACGACGCGAACAAACGAACGAGGACGCGCACGAAATCAAGCCTAGCGGAGGTGCGAGAATCGCACGGGCATGGACGCCCGTACCGCCCTTGCCCTCGTTCTCACGCTCGTTCTCGTCCTGGCGAACGGATTCTTCGTCGCCGCGGAATACGCGTTCGTCCGCGTCCGCAAGACCCAGCTCGACGAGATCGGCCAGCAGGGGAGCGCTCGTGCGCGACTCGCGTCGCGGGTTCTCGACCGCCTGGATCAGTACATCTCGGCATCGCAGCTCGGGGTGACGCTCTGTTCGCTGGCGATCGGATGGCTCGGCGAGCCGGCTGTCGCCGCGGTGCTCGAGCCGCTCTTCGACTGGTTGCCGGACCCGCTCCTGAATGTGATCTCGTTCGCGCTGGCGTTCGCGGCGATCACGTACCTGCATATCGTCGTCGGCGAGCTGGCGCCGAAGTACCTTTCGATACAGCGCGCGCTCCCGCTGGCACTCTGGTCCGCGTATCCGCTGCACCTGTTCTACCGCCTCATGTACCCGTTCATCGCCCTCGTGAACGGAAGCGCGAATGCCATCCTGCGCTGGGTCGGTATCCGTCCCACGAACGAGCTGGACGTGCACAGCGAAGAGGAGCTCAAGATGCTCGTCGCGGTCTCGACCAAGAAGGGCGTGCTGCAGGAGAGCGAGCGGCTCATCGTCGGGCGCGCAATGGAGTTCGCGGACCGCATGGTCCGTCAGGTGATGGTCCCGCGCACCGAGATGGTCGCGGTGCCCGACGACATGGGCGTCAAGGAGCTGCTCGGGATGGCGCGCCAGCACCGCTTCTCACGCTTCCCCGCCTACCAGGAGGATCTCGACCACATCATCGGGATCGTGCACGTCAAGGACCTCGTCGGCATCGACAGGGACTCCCGCGCGACCGCGCGGGAGGTCATGCGCAAGGTGCCGGTCATCCCCGAGACCATGCGCCTCGATCAGGCGCTCGCCGAATTCAGGCGTCAGCGCGTGCAGCTCGCGGTCGTCCTCGACGAGTTCGGCGGCACCGCCGGCCTCGTGACCCTCGAAGACGTGATCGAGCAGCTGGTCGGCGAGGTCCAGGACGAGTTCGATAAGGAAGCCCCAGCGTTCAAGGAAGAGGCGCCCGGGACCTACGTCGTCGACGGGCTGACGTCGCTCGAGGCGCTCCGCGAGCGACTCCAGCTCGAGCTGGCGGACGAGCCGTACGACACCGTCGGCGGTCTCGTCTTCGGTCGCCTCGGACGGCTCGCGGCGGTCGGCGACACGGTGGAGGTCGAGGGATACCGCTTCCAGGTTACCGGCGTCGACGGCCGCCGCGTCGCGCAGGTTCGTGTCATGCGCGCCCGACCGCCGCGCAAAGCGGCGTGATTCGCGACAAATGTGTGACGCAGCAGTAACGGCATGCTTGCCCGCCGCGCTGGCATGAGGGCTGCTTATGTACTCCCTGTGATGGAACTGTTAACAAGCGACGGCAGTCTGGCCGTTCTGACGGCCCTTGGCATCGTCGTCACCGCAGTCTCGATCGTGCGTGACGCGAGGGCGCAGAAGTCGCGCCTGGCGACCGAGGAAGTTCGGACCAACTTCCCCAACGCCGCTTAGCGCACGAAGAGCGAGCGCACGAAGGTGACCGCGTCCCCGACGCGGGATGCCCAGAAGGCCTGCGCCCGCGGATCCATCAGAACGAAGATCCCCATTGCGGCGAGCGTCACGATCCCGGTCATGAGTCCGAACGCCACCGTGCTTCCCCGAAAGCCGACCCGCATGTCTTCACTTTAGCCGCCCGTCTGGTTAGCCCCGGGCGCCGCTCCGCAGACGCGCCACGAGGTTGTCGAGCCGGGCGCGCGAGATCGTGAGGAACTTCGCCAGGTTCTGCCGGTCGCCTTCTGCGATCGTCCCGTGCCCGTCCTCGCCGACGATCCGCGCGAGGTCGGCCAGCGCGTCGTTTAGCCTGCGCGTGGCGACGATGAGGGCGTCGTCGCGCAGCGGCGGAATCGCGGGCTCCGGCTTGTGAGACTTCTCTCCCGGGTGGAGGATCCGTTCGACCCGCTCGTGCAGGCGCAGCAGAGTGAGCTTGCCGGCGATGATCTGCTTCGCGAGTGCCTGGCGGCGTCGCTTGTTGTCGAGCTTCATCAGCTCGTACGCGGCGGAGAGCGTGTCGTAGCGCTCCCCGACCATCTCGCGGACGTCGTCGGGGGCGGACGCGAGCCGGAGGCGGTTCTCGACGTAGCCCTTGTCCTTGCCGAGCTTGGTGGCGAGGTTGCGGATCGAGTACCCGAGCTCGCCGGTCATCTTCTTGTAGATGACGGCCTCGTCGAGCGGTGAGAGGTCCTCGCGCTGGAGGTTCTCGATCAAGGCGATCTCGAGGGCGGTCGCATCGTCGAAGCGCTCGACGATCGCCGGGATCGTCTCTTTGCCCGCGAGCTTCGAGGCGCGCCAGCGCCGCTCGCCCGCGATGATCTCGTACTCGTCGCCGGCCGGACGCACCAGGATCGGCTGCAACACCCCGTGTTCGCGGATCGAAGCGCCGAGCTCCGCGAGAGTGTCCTCGTGCCAGGTCATCCGCGGCTGCGCGGGGTTCGGCACGATCTTCTCGAGCGGGATGTCGCGCACGGCGGTCGGCGTTCGCGCGGCGAGGAGACTGATGATCCCGGGCTGTGCGTCGGACTCCTGCTGGAAGATGCGCTCGCCCGCGTCCCTGAACGATTTTCGGTGACGACTACTTGTGAGCACCGATCACCTCCTTCGCGAGGTCCACGAAGCTCTTTGCCGCATCGCTCCGCGGTTCGTACACCGTGATCGGCACGCCGGCGGTTGGCGCCTCGCCGATCTTCACGGATTGACGGATGATGGTCTCGAAGACCTGATGGTCGCCAAGGTCTTTGAGCGAGTCGAGCATGTCGCGGGCGAGGATCGTGCGGCTGTCGTAGAAGGTGGGAAGAAGTCCATAGACCCTGAGATTCGGATTGAGGCGCGTCTGCACCGTCTTGATGATCTTGAGCAGAGCGGCCACGCCCTTGAGCGCGTAGTACTGCGTCTGCACCGGGATGATGACCCCGCTCGCGGCGACGAGCGCGTTCAGGGTGAGGAGGCCGAGCGTCGGCGGGCAGTCGATGAGGACGTAGTCATACCGATCGACGACGTCGCGACCGAGCTTGTCGCGCAGCGCCATCTCCCTGCCGATGGCGTTGAACAGCTCGACCTCGGCCGCGGAGAGCTCGAGCGTCGCGGGCGCGACGTCGACCTTCTTCGTCTTCGTCGGGCGGATGATCGACCCGAGCGTGATGTTCGAGTCGATGAGGACGTCGGCGATGCTCCGCTCGACTGTGTTGAGGTCGATCCCTAGACCGACGGTCAGGTTCGCTTGCGGATCGAGATCGAGACAGAGGACCTCGTGCCCTAGGGAGGCGAGCGCCCCACCGAGATTGATGGCGCACGTGGTCTTGCCCACGCCGCCCTTCTGGTTCGCGATAGCAATGACCTTGCCCAACCGCGCCTCTCCTCTTCGCGGACCCCACGCCCTGGGCCCGCTTCGAGTTGCTGTGCTCCCCACAGCGCGCGGAAACGTACGCGCCCCAGCCTTCGGAGGACTATAACGGCTTCGGTACGCTAAGTCGCGCTCATGGCGGCGCTCGTCGGGCCCGTACTTTGTACGTGCCCATCGTCGGTGCCCTCGCTCGCGGGCGATACTTGGCGGACGGTCGGGCCCGTCTCGCTTCGCTCGCGGGCCCGTCGTCGCCGCGCTTGGCGAGCAAGCTCGCCAGCGCGGACTCCCAGGGCCCGTAGCTCAGTGGTAGAGCGGCGGACTCATAATCTGCTGGTCCCAGGTTCGATCCCTGGCGGGCCCACCGGATGAGTAGGAAGACCTGCACCCACCTCGACCAGATCCGCGAGGTCGTCCCGAGCGCGGACGGCTGCGAAGACTGCCTGCGAATCGGAGCCGAGTGGGTGCACCTCCGGCTCTGCATGACCTGCGGCCATGTCGGGTGCTGCGACGACTCACCGAACCGGCACGCCACCAAGCATTTCCGCAAGGTCCGGCACCCGATCATCAAGTCGTTCGAACCGGGTGAGGACTGGGGCTGGTGCTACGTCGACGAGGTGGACCTCGACCCGACCGGCTGGCCTGTCCGGGGCCCGGTGGCGCACAGCGTCTAGGCCCCGACGTCCCTCCGCCGCATCGTCGCGAGCGCGATCCCCGAACCCACGAGCCCGATGGCGGTGAGCACGGAGATCCTCGCCCAGTCGATTCCCTGCGCGAGAGGCTGGCCATAGAGCGCGAACAGCGAGAGGTCCTCCACCCAGGTTGGCCAGTCGAAGAGCGGTGCGATCTCCTGCACGAGGTAGCTCCAGATCGCGATCGTCGTTAGGCCGATCACGGCGATCCGTGGCCGCCATGACACCCCAGCCGCGCCGAGCCCGCCGAAGGCGAAGATGACGGCGAGCGTCAGCGCGCTCGCGAGCACGAACCGGCTCGTGTCGAGCTCGATCCCTGCCACGTTCGTCGCGACGAGGGTGGCTAGGGTGGCCGCCGTCACGACGAGCGCGCCGCCGACCAGGAGGGCGGCGATGCGCTCGAGGACCACGCGACTCCGCGACACCGGCTGCGCGAGCACGATCTCCAGCCGGCCCTCGGCGTCGTCGGCAGCCCAACCGCTCGCCTGGAAGA
>Ga0070706_100005610_pt1 | contig 11942 bp, 10 predicted proteins | sample KBSK5501metaG_FD_65476 | JGI IMG/M metagenome (GOLD analysis project Ga0070706, IMG submission 65476) | Corn, switchgrass and miscanthus rhizosphere microbial communities from Kellogg Biological Station, Michigan, USA - KBS K5-50-1 metaG | ecosystem: Host-associated > Plants > Roots >...
GCCGCCGCGCATGCCGTCCATGCTGCCGGGCAGGCTGCTCGCGGCGTGGTCGCCGACGTCGCCGTCGATGGTCAGCCTGCCGCCGGTCATCTCGCAGGCCGCCAGCATCCCGGCCCGGCCTTTGACGTGGACCTCGCCGCCGCTCATGCACGCGCCGGCGTAGTCACCGACGGGGCCGTCGACGACGATGCGGCCGCTGCTCGTCTGCCAGCCGATGCGGTCGAAGCGCGACAGGTCGCCTTCGAACAGCAGCTCGCCGTCGGCCGACGGACCATCGTCGCAGCTCACCGTGAAGAACTCGGCGAGCGCGAGCGTCTGCGTGCCGTGGGTCAGCGTGACGCGCTCGATCTGCGGCGCGGTCAGTTGCGCCAATGCAGCGGGCGTCACGCCGCGCAGGTCGACGCGCAGCGCAGGCGCCTGTTGGACGGTCAAACGCACGCGGCTCATCCGGCGCTCCCTTGCGCGCCCAGCAGCCTGTGCAGATGGAAGTGATACGGCCCGAGCTTGCCGCCATAGTTGCCGGCCGACAGGCGCAGCAACCCGCCGGCCGCGCCGATCGCGGTGCAGGCCTGGATGCCGGCGCGCATCGCCGCCGCGACATCGGCTTCGGTCAGGCCGTCGATCACGATCTCGAGCACACAGTGCACGTCGGGCGTGAGCTCGCTCTTCGCGGTCAGGCCGTACAGCCCGGGGCAGAACGCGTCGTTGGTCGACGCGCTGAGCGCCCGGTACTTGCTGCCGACCTTCGAGCCGGAACGCACGACGCCGCCGGGGAACGGCATCACGACGTTCGGCAGTCGCTGCATCGCCTGCACGGCGCCTTCGGCCGCGGCCAGCGCTGCGGCGGTGTCGCTCGCCAGCATCAGCAGGTTGCCGCCGCCGACCGCCTTCGTGACGGCCGTCGTCTCCTGCGCGACGAACTCGCCGTCCATCACCGGCACGCGCCAGTAGCGCACGCCGGCGATCACCTTCGACATCTGCCAGCCGTCGCCGAAGAAGCGCAGGTTTTTGCCGAGCGCGACGGCCTCGCCTTCAGCGATGCCGGCGAACACCGCCGTCGTCGGGCACGTCAGAACGCACTGGCCCACGCGGCGCTCGATCTGCTTCGCGAGCTCCTTGCCCGACATCGAGAAGATCAGCACCGAACAGCCCGGCCGGCCGTCGGGGGTTTCGTCGGGACGCAGCTCGCGCTCGATGCCGGCCTCGCAGCCGCAGGCGATCACCGAGGTCGCGAAGCCGGTCGCGCTGACGGCCGCGTGGCGCGCCCAGGTCAGGTTGTGCGCGGTGATCAGCAGGCGCGTCGCCTTCATCGGGAAGGCTTCGGCGAAGGTGTCGTCGATGACGACGCCGTTGATGACCTGGGCCGCGCTCACGACGCGGCCTCGAAGCATGCGGCCGGCAGCAGGCGCCCGCCGTTGCAGCAACTGCACAACTCGTCGTGCCCGATCGCGAGCTGGTCGAAGTTCACGAGACCGTGAGCCGCGTGGTACTTGCGCAGCGTCTTCTCGATGCCGCGGTCGTAGTCGGGCGCGACAAAGTGCGTGCCGCCAACCGGCGTGGCGGTGATGCGGCCTTCGCGCGCGACCAGCGCGCCGTCCTTGAACACATACGCCGGCGTGGTGAACATCGCCTCGCGATCGGCGTCGTCACGGTACACCGCGATGTCGGCCGCGGCGCCGGCGCCGAGATGGCCGCGGTCTTTCAGCCCGAGCAGCCGTGCGGGCGCGGCGCGCGTCATGATCGCGATCTCGTAGAGCGTGAGCTCGCGCTTGATCGAGTTCAGCGCCGCGTGCGCCGCCACGTCGGGGTGCAGCTTCGCGAGCTGCTCCGCGCGGAAGCTGCGGTCCATCAGCAGGCGGATCAGATGCGGGTAGCTCGTGAACGGGCCGCCGTTCGGATGGTCGGTCGTCAGCACGACGCGCCACGGGTCGTTGACCAGCAGGAAGATCTCGAGCCCGATCGCCCATTGCAGCGCGTTGACGAAGTTCTGGTCGCGGTAGCGGAACGGCACGACGCCGCAGCCGGCTTCGCATTCGATGTCGGCGCCGATCCACTTGCGCGGGCTCGCGAGACCCGACTGGGCGTGCTGGCGCATCGTGTCGCCCGACGCGGTGACCGTCTGCCCGAACATGATCTGGCCGACGTCGATGCTGACATTCGGGTTCGCGTTGACCGCCTCGGCCAGTTGCAGCGCGGCCGACGAGAACTTCTTCGGCCCTTCGGTGCCGTAGGCGTGGAACTGCACGTGCGTCAGATGGGCGGGCAGCCCTTCGAGCGCGGCGATCGTCTCGAGCGTCGACTGGATGTTGCCGGCCACGCCGAGGTTGCTGCCGTGGATGTGCAACGGATGCGGAACGCCGAGCTCGCGCAGCGCCTTCGCGAGCGTGTGCACCACCTGGCGCGGCGTGACCTGCCAGTGCACGTGGTTCTCGTCGACATCGAGCTTGCGCTGGTTGAACTTGAAGGCCGAGATGCCGCCCGGGTTGACGACCTTCACGCCCATCGCCTTCGCGGCGTTGACGGTCCAGCCGACGTAGTCGCGGACGCGCTGGAAGTCTTCGCCGCGGGCCAGCATCTGCAGGAACAGCTCGTCGTTGCCGAGCATCACGTACGCGCCGTGGTCGAGGATGGGCGTGTCGCCCATCTCCATGTGGGCATGGCGCGCGTTGCACGCCATCATGGCCGGCTCGAACGCCGCCGTGTAGCCCATCTCGACGTAGCGGTAGCCGGTCGCGAGCGTGCCCGGCGTGCAGCCGCTGCACGACGCGAGCTCGAGCGGATTGCTCGGCAGTGCGATCGGGTTCGGGCCGCTGCGCTGCATCTCGGGCAGCAGGAGCCGCGCGAGGTTGACCTTGCCGCCGCCGATGTGCGTGTGCATGTCGATGCCGCCGGCCATCACGCTGCAGCCGGCCAGATCGATCTCGTCGCTTGCGGCTTCGCCCGGCGCGAGGTCGACGATGCGGCCGTCACGCACGAACAGGTCGCGCACCTGGCCATCGACGCCGCTGGCCGGGTCGAACACGCGGCCGCCGCGCAGTCGCAATGTGCTCATGGCGCGGCTCCTTGCAACGCCTGCGTCAGCCGCTTGACAACGTCGGCCACGGTCGGAAGGCCATCGTCGTGCACCCCATGCAATGGCAGCATCACGGAACCATCGGTGCGCAACAGATGCCCGGCCGAGCCGATGCCCGGCGTCGAGACCGGAATGAAGACCGTCGAACGGCCTTGCGCTGCCGCAGCGAAGGACGGGTGACCGAGCACGATGCGCGGCACATCGGTTTGCGGCGGCGCGGGCTCGGTGCCGTAACTCGCGATCCACAGCAGCGCGTCGACCGCATGGTCGGCGAGCAGGCGCTGGGCGTCGAAGCGCAAAGGCTCGTGCTCGAGCCCGATCGGCGCCGCACGGCTGCGCAGCGGCAGCCCCGACAGCCACGTGAACACCGCGTTCACCGTCGAGGCGCCATCGGCACCGCCGAGCGGCAACGCCGCGGCGCGGGTGCGCTGGTTCAGCGTCGCGACGACGCGGTTGATCGCTTCGACGATCAACGCGCCCTGGGCCGGCAAGCGCCCGGTTTCGTAGACCAGGACCGCGTAGCGCGCCGCCCGCAGCCGCTCGGCGAGCGCCGCCAGCGGTGCCGACGCTGCATCACCACCGACCGTGCGGCCGGCGACGAGCGCGGCGAGCATTGCCGCGGCGTCGAAAAGGTCACCATCGAACGGCACGACGTCGAATGGTGCGGCTTCGCTGCCGGCCGTTTGTGCCGCGGGCAGGGTCGCGTGAGCCGGTTGCAGCACGATGATCTGCGCCGCGCTGCGGCCATCGGCCACGCCACCGACCACACCGATGCGGCGCCGGAACTCCGGATAACGCTCGTCCGGCAGCGCGCCGAAGCAGACGATCAGGTCGGCCCGCGCGCGCACTTCCGCGAGCGTCGTCGTGAACGCGCCGCGGTCCTGCAGCGCATGCAGGCCATGCCACAGCGCCGCGCCGCCGGCCGCATCGCAGATCGCGCCGGTGCGCGCGGCCAGCGTGTACAGCGCGCGCGCGCCGGCGACGTCGGTGCCGAGTCCGCCGAACAGCGGCTGGCGGCTCGCCTCGATCACGCGTGCCGCCGCGGCGATGGCCGCATCCGGATCACAGGCCACGCCATCGACCATGGTCTGCACGCTCGGCGCACCGCTGCCGAAGCGGCTCAGCGCGGTTCGGGCACGGCTGCAATCGCTGCCGACCAGTGCCCAGTCGGCGGCATGGGTTGCGACGCCGAAACCGTCGCACAGCAGCGGGCAGAACGGGCAGGTCCAGGGCGCCGCGGATCCGCTGGCAGTCGACTCGTGAGCACTCATCCGGGCGATTCCACGCAAACGATGTGCCACTGAACGCACGCCTGCTGCAAGGGCTGCCGGCCGCTCATGGAGGGCCACGTCGGCACGCCTCGCGGATCACATCCGCAACACTGTGTTGCGCTTTTGGCCGCACCCCCTGCCCTGCGGGCGGACCCGTCGGGATGGCACGATTCGTGATGCGAACCAGCCATGATGGTGGGGACAGCTTCTCCGCCGCGACAGCCCGCAGCTCAGCGCGGTGCCCGCGGCAACTGCAGATCGTGCAACGCGCTGGCGACCAGCCACGCGCTCGCGCCGGCCTCGTGGGCGCGCGCCAGGTCGACCGGGCTGCGCACGCCACCGGCGCCGATCAGCGTGGCGGCAGGCGCTTCGCGATGCAACGCGGCCATCGTGTGCAGATCGGGCCCGGCACCCGAGCCCACACGCTCCAGCGTCATCACGATCACACGCTGCGGCCACAGCGACGGCGCGTCCCAGCAGCCGGCCGGATCGAGGCGCCGGCCGTCGCGCCGGTCCAGCGACAGCACGCAGCCGGCGCTGCCGAACCGCTCGCGGCAGTCTTCGAGCGCGGCCCGCGAGCGCAGCGATTCGCTGGCGAAGACCGGCACGATGCGTTCCGTATCCGGCGCAAGTTGTGACCCCAGGTCGCGTGCCGCGGCGGCGTCGGCGAAACCGGCGTCCAGCCACAACTCGATGCCGGGCAGCGCCTCGAGCAAGCCGCGCAGCACCGCATGCTGCGGCACGCCGCCCATCAGCGCGTCGAGGTCGGCCACGTACAGTTGCCGCGCAGCGCAATGGTCGACGAGCACGTTGGCCACCGTCGTCGGGTCGCTGCTGGCGCACAGCCGCGACTCGATCGGCCGGTAGGCCTGCCGATCGCCGCGCATGCCACGCACCACCTGGCCCTTCAACAAATCGATCACCGGAATCAGGGTCATGGCGCTGTTCATCGCATTGGAATCCGTGGTCGTCAGGGTGCCGGGTCTTTTGAAGCGCAAAGGCTCGTCGTGGCGATGATGCGCGTTTTTGTCTATGAGCATCTGAGCGGCGCCGCGTCGGCCGACGCCGACGCCGATGCCGACGACGAACTGTTGGAGGCCGGCCTGGCAATGCGCGACGCGGTGGTTCGCGACCTGCTGCGCGTCGGCGATTGTGCAGTCTCGGTTGCGGCCGGCGTGCGCGCGCCCGCCGGGCCTGCTGCAGCCCGAACGATACGCAAGCCGCCGGATGCGCCCGCCGTCGATTTCGTGGCCGACCAGGCGACGCAGCACGACCGCGTCTGGGTCATCGCGCCCGAGACCGGCGGCGTGCTCGGCCGCCTGCAACGCGCGGTCGGCGCGGGCCGCTGGCTGGGCTGCGGCGTCGATGCGATCGCGCTCGCGTCGAGCAAGCATGCGACGCTCACGCACGCGGCCGCACACGGCCTGCTGACGCCGCATGGATTCGCGGCGGCGCCGCAGACCGCGCGCTGGGTCGTCAAGCCCGACGATGGCGCCGGCGCGCTGGCGACGCGGGTCCACGCCACACTCGCGGCCGCGCGGGACGATCTGCAACGGCGCCGGGAATGCGGCGAGGCCGCGGTGCTCGAGCCCTGGGTCGCCGGCGAGCCGCTCAGCCTGTCGCTGCTGTGCAGTGCCGGCAGTGTCGAGCTGCTCAGCGTCAATCGCCAGCAGATCGGCATCGATGCTGCCGGTGTGCTGTCGTTCGATGGCGTGGCGGTCAACACGCTGCCGCGCGACGCCGCCCGCTTCGCCACGCTGTACGCCTGGGCGCAGTCGCTGGGCCGGGCATTGCCGGGGCTGCGCGGCTATGTCGGCGTCGATCTGGTGTGGCACGCGCAGCGCGGGCCGGTGCTGATCGAGGTCAACCCGCGCGTCACGATGGCCTACGTCGGCCTGTCGGACGCACTCGATCGCAACCTCGCCGCGGCGGTGCTCGCGGCACACGATCATCGGGAGCCGCTTCATGCCTCCGCCTGAGCGCCACAGCCACGTCATCGGCTGGGACATCGGCGGCGCTCACGTCAAGGCCTGCCTGATGCGCGACGGCGCGATCGTCGACGTGGCGCAGTGGGCCTGCCCGCTCTGGCAAGGGCTGGAGCATCTGGAGCGCGTGCTGCATCTCGCCCGCGCGCGCTGGCCGCAGCTGGCCTCGGCCGCTCACGGCATCACGATGACCGGCGAGATGACCGACCTGTTCGAACACCGCGAGGACGGCGTGCGGCGCATCACCGCGCTGCTGGTGCGTGCGCTGGCCGGCGCACCGGCGCCGCACGTCTTCGCCGGCGAGGCGGGCTGGTGCCGCGCTGCCGACGCCGGCGCGCAGTGGGAGCACATCGCCTCCGCGAACTGGCGCGCCACGGCGGCGCACGCGGCACAGCTTGTCGCCGAAGGCGTGCTGATCGACATCGGCAGCACGACCACCGACCTGATCGGGTTCCGCGCCGGCCACGTGCTCGGCACCAGCCGCAGCGACGCGCAGCGGCTCGCGAGCGGCGAGTTGGTCTACCACGGCGTCGTGCGCACGCCGCTGTGCGCGCTGGGGGCCCGCATCGCGTGGCAAGGACGCGAGCTCAATGTGATGAACGAATTCTTCGCGACCACGGCCGATGTCTACCGGCTCACCGGCGAGCTCGATCCGGACCACGATCTGCATCCCAGCGCCGACGACGCGCCCAAGGATGCGGCCGCGACGCGGCGGCGCCTCGCCCGCATGATCGGGCTGGACGCGCGCGACGCGCCGGATGCCGACTGGCTCGCCTTCGCGCACGCCTGGCGCGAGCGGCAGGTCGACGAGATCGCCGGCCAGCTGCGCCGCGTGATCGCGATGCATGATCTGTCGCCATCGGCCGTCGCGGTCAGCGCGGGCTGCGGCGACTTCCTCGTGGCCGACGTGCTCGAGCGCGCCGGTGCCGCATGGCCCATCCGGCATTACGGCTCCGACATCGCCCGCATCGCGCCCGATGCGATGCCGAGCACCGCCTCGCTCGCGCGCTGGGCGCAGGTGTGCGCGCCGTCGGTCGCGGTCGCGGCGCTGTTCGATCGGGAGCAGCGCTGATGTGGATCGTCAAGCTCGGCGGCAGCCTCTGCGCCGACCCGGCCCTGCCGCTGTGGCTCGACCTGCTGGCGCAACTGGGCGGCGGGCGCGTCACGCTCGTCTGCGGCGGCGGCGCCTTTGCCGACGAAGTGCGGCGCACCCAGGCGCTGTGGCAGTTCAACGACCTCGCGGCGCACAACATGGCCGTGCTCGCGATGGTGCAGACCGGCTACCAGTGCCACGCGATGAACCCGGCGCTGCGGCTCGCGCCGCGCAAGGCCGACATCGCCCGCGCGCTGCACAAGGGCCGCGCGGCGATCTGGCTGCCGTTCGAGCTGCAGCGCGACGCGCCCGACACGCGCACGAACTGGGGCGCGACCTCCGACACGATCGCGCTCGACCTCGCGCACGAGCTGAACGCGGAGCGGCTGGTGATCATCAAGTCGTGCGCCATCGATCCGACGCAGACGCTCGCGCAGCTCGGCGCGGCCGGCGTGCTCGACGAGGACTTTGGCCACCGCGCGCGCGACGCGGCGTTCCCGATCGACTTGATGGACAAGACCGAGCTCGCGCGCATGCGCGCGCTGCTGCTCGGCGAGCCACGCTACCTGAGCGGCTGAATCGCCTCGGCCGCATCCGCACCCGCCGCGGCATGCAGCTCGGCCGCGAGCGCGCGCAGGCGCTGCGGATCGAGCTCGCCGCTGCGGTCGCCGGCGCACACCGCGCTGCGGAACCCGGCGAAGTCGGGCATCAGCGCGCGCAACGCCGGCAGCTGCGGTCGCCGCAACGCGCCGGCCAGGCCGACCAGCGCGCCGCTCGCGCGAACGGTGGCGACGAATCGGCGCAGCTCGGCGTCCGACAACACGTCGAACAGGCTGCCGGCGAGCTTGTCGGCGGTGTCGACCATCACGGCCGGGAACTCCAGCGTGCAGGCATGTCGAACGTGCGCGGCCTCCAGCCCTCGATCGCCGATGAAGACCGGCACGATCGCATGACCCGTCGCGGCCAGCGCATCGAGCACGTCGCGCGCCGATGCCGCGCGCTCGATGCCGACCTTCACGTAATCGACCCCACAGGCCGCGACCGCTTCGACCTGCGCGAGGATCGCAGCTAGCGAGCTCATCGGCAGGTCGCCGATCGTGGCGCTGATCGGCAATCGCGGCGACCCACTTGCGGACTCGCGCAATGCGCGCACGACCGCCGCGATCGTCGCGATCGGCAGGCCTCCGAGCGCGCCGTCGCGCGGCTCCTTCAGGTCGATGAAATCGGCGCCGCCTGCCGCGGCGACTCTCGCCTCGGCCACGCTGCGCACGCTGACGAGCATCTGCATCACCGCCGCGCTCCCTCTTCCTGTTGCTGTTGCTGTTGCTGTTGCTGCGTCTGTTCGTGCCGGCGCACCGCCTCGGTCAGCCAGCCCCACGCTTCGTGCTCTTCCGGCCCCGCGGTCTTGTCGATCGCGATCTGCAGATGCGCCATCTCGCGGGCGACCTTGTCGCTCGGCAGCATGCGCAGCCGGCTCACCAGCACCGCGCCTTCGATCACCGCGGCCTGCGCGCGGTTGAAGCCGGGGTACGGCGCGTGGCTCGCCTCGTGCACCCGCGCCATGCGCAGCACCGGGCGCTGGGCGTCGTCGCGCAGTTCCGCGAGCTCGAGTTCCAGGTGGCTGAGCGCGCAGGCGAGGCGCACGCACGGGATGCGATCGGCCGGCAGCGTCGGCCAGCCGCGCCGGCCGGTGACTGCGCCTGCGAACACGCGCGTGTCGATCACGACGTTCAGCACCGCGCAGCCGCCGGCCTCGATGTTCGCCAGCGTCGTCGACGGCTTGAACGGCATCAGGATCACATCGCGGTCGCGATAGCGCACGCCCATCGGCGCGACGTGCGGCGTGCCGTCGGCGGCGACCGTGGTGATCACGGTCTCGAAGATCACGTCATTCATCGGTGTTGTTGCCGTTCGTGCGCGGCGCGTCGGTGCGGCCGCGCGCGCGGCCCGTCTTCATCGTGGTGCCGGGCGCGCACCAGGCGTTCAGGTCCTGGGCTTCGGTCGCGACCGCGCAGCCCCAGTCCAGCGGCTGGTCCTGCACATAACGCTTGCCCAGCCGCCACGCGATCTCGGCATGCGCGAGCTCGACGCCCATGTAGAACGCATGGTTCGCATCGTGCTCGAGCCCGAGCTGCGGCCAGAGTTCGAACGCGCCCTCGCCGATGCGCAGCCCGTCGCGGTTGTAGACGTGCAGGCCGCGCGCCGAAACCTGCACGCGGAAGTTCGGGTCGCGCACCTGGGCCGCGAGCTGCTCGATCTCCTGCGGCGAGTCGGGGAACGGATGCTTCGCGTGCACCGTCATCAGCGCGTCGTTCAGGCCCTTGGGCAAGGTCTGGTGCCGCGCCGCCGCGTGCATGATGCGGCGCGCCCAGTCGGCCTCGCGCACCGCACGCCGCGCGTGCCCGCTGACCTGCGTGGTCAGCACCGCGGCGACGTTCAGCTCGGCCGCGATGCCGAACAGCAGGGCGTTGATGCCGCTGGTGTCGGCCTCGGTCAGCTCGGTCAGGTTGCCGACGCCCATCATGATCGGCGCGTCGGGAAAGCGTTCGCGCAGCCGGTGGTAGCGCACGATCGAGGCGGTCAGGCCGAACGGAATCGGGTCGAGGATCGAATCGGCGAGGAACGCGCGGCCGCGCTGCTGCATGCGCTCGACCGCCTCGAACAGCGACGCCTCGTCGCCCGGCGTGCGCGCGATCAGCACCGGCGTTGCTGCGACCTCGTCGGCGACCCACAAGGTGTCGACGTTCAGGCTCAGCAGGTAGTCGGCGCCGGCACGCCCGCCGGCCAGCAGCTCGTCGGCGTTCATCGAGTCGACGCTCACCGAGTGGCCTGCGGCTTTCAGCGCCTGCACGCTGTCGGCCAGGTGATCGAAGCGCGTCTCGGGCAGACAGCCGAGGTCGATCACGTCGGCGCCGTCGGCCGCGAGGCTGCGCGCGCGCTCGACGATCTGCGCGACCGTCAGGTTGGGCGCATCGACGATCTCGGCAAAGATCGCGACCTCGTATTCGTCCAGCGCGATCGGCTTGGCGGCACGGTCGAAGTAGCGCGGCAGATCCTTCAGCTCCTCCGGCCCGCGCTCGACGGGAATGCCGAAGTGCTGCGTCAGCGCCTGCAGGTCGCCGCGGCAGCGCCCCGGCACGATGATGCGATCGGCCGGCACCGGCAGCGCGACGCGGCGCTGGATCATCTCGGCCGTCATCAGCGCCGCGACCTGCAGGCCGATCTCGCGGACCTCCCAGGTGAACGGCGCCGCGTCGATCCCGCCGAGCACGCGCACGAGGCTGGCCTCGGCGAGTCGGCCGGTCAGGAAGACGATGTGTTCCATGCGAGCGAGAGCCCCTTCAGGCGCGCTTCAAGCGCGGCTTCGAGGCCCTGGCGCGGCGCCGGCCTCATTCGGGATGCGAGACCTCGATGTGGAGCTTGTGAAGCTTGCGGTAGAGAGTGTTGCGGCTGACATCGAGCGCCTTGGCGACATTGCTCACGTTCCAACGGTGCTGCTCGAGCATCTGCAGCAACACCTGCCGCTCGTTCGCCTGGATCGGGTTGAGTTTGACGGGCGGCGCGGTGGCCTCGGCGGCAGCGTCGTCGCTCGCGGCCGCGCTCGGCTGCGCAACCGTTGCGGCACGAACAGTCGGTGCCGGATGCAATAACAGTGCCGGCAGGTGCTCGCAGCCGATCGGCCGGCCGTCGGCCAGCGCCGCGGCGCTGCGCAGCACGTGGCGCAGCTGGCGCACGTTGCCCGGCCACGTGTAGTCCATCAGCACGCGTTCGGCGGCGGCGCTCAGTCCCGTCTTGCTGCCGGCCTCGTCGCGCAGCACGTCATGGATCAGATCGGCCTTGTCGGCCCGGTCGCGCAACGCCGGCAGCTCGAGCTCGATGCCCGCGAGGCGGTAGTACAGGTCTTCGCGGAACAGCCCTTGCTGGACTTGCGCCGGCAGGTTGCGGTGGCTGCCGCTGATCAGCTGGAAGTCCACCGGGTAGGTCTCTTCGGTGCCCAGCGGCGTGACCTGGCGCTCGTCCAGCACGCGCAGCAGGCGCGCCTGCAGATTCAGCGGCATGTCGGCGATCTCGTCGAGGAACAGCGTGCCGCCGTCGGCCTGCAGGATCTTGCCGCGCCGGCCGGTGCGCTGCGCGCCGGTGAAGGCACCGGCGCGGTAGCCGAAGAGCTCGGACTCGATCAGCGTCTCGGGCAGGCTCGCGCAGTTCACCGCGACGAACGCGCCGTTCGCGTTCGGGCTCGCGTCGTGCGTCGCGCGTGCGAACACCTCCTTGCCAGAACCGGTTTCGCCCCACAGCAGCACCGGCGTCCGGCGCGCGATCACGCGGCGCGCGGTTTCGAGATGTGCGACCAGGCGCGGATCCTTGAAGGTCATGCCGCCGCCCGACGGGGGCGTCGCCTTCAATGCGACCGGCCGTGCCGCCGAGCGGGCCGGCAACGCGGCGGGCGTGGCGAGCCCCGCCGCGCTCGAGAGCGGGTGCACGGTCGCCGCCGCGCTCGAAGCGGGCTGGCGCGCCACCGC
>Ga0070706_100005611_pt1 | contig 11941 bp, 9 predicted proteins | sample KBSK5501metaG_FD_65476 | JGI IMG/M metagenome (GOLD analysis project Ga0070706, IMG submission 65476) | Corn, switchgrass and miscanthus rhizosphere microbial communities from Kellogg Biological Station, Michigan, USA - KBS K5-50-1 metaG | ecosystem: Host-associated > Plants > Roots >...
CCCCAGAAGACGGTCGGCGCGATCGGCGCCATGCCCAGGATCATCGCCTGCGCGGTCAGGATGATCGGACGGAAGCGCACCAGGGAGGCTGCGACCACGGCATCCCAACCGCCGCGTCCCGCAGCCTTCTCGACTTCGATCTGATCCACCAAGATGACTGAGTTTCGGATGATCATGCCGATGAGCGCGACGGTGCCCAGCATCGCCACAAACCCCATCGGCTTTTGCGTGACCAACAGCGCCAGGACGACACCGATGACGCCCAGGGGGGCAACGCTACAGACCAGAAACAGGCGGCTGAAGTTCTGCATGTTGATCATCAGGACGGTCACCATCAGAATCAACATGAGCGGGAAAACTGCGAGCACGGAACCTTGTCCTTTCGCGCTTTCCTCGACGCTGCCGCCCTCGACGATCTTGTAGCCGACCGGCAGTTGCCGCTTCAGCTCGGAGACTTTTTCCGAGAGGCGTGCCACGGCAGTCGCCGCCAGCACGCCATCCCTGGGCAAGGCCTGGACCGTCAGGGTGGGCAGCCGGTCCCGGCGCCAGATCAGGGGCAAATCCTGTGCGTATTCGACGCTGGCCAGCTCGGTCAAGGGCACCGACCGTCCGTTTGAAAGCGGAACCTTCAGGGTGCGGATCGTATCGAGTGACATTCGTTCAGACGCCTCGGCCCGCACCATCACGTCGATGAGGTAGATGCTATCGCGCACTTGTGTCGCTGGGATACCAGTGACGGCGGCGTTGATGAACTGCGCGACAGCCGCCGAGCTGAGCCCCAATTGCCTCGCTTCATCCTGGTTGACGCGGATCCGGAGTTTGCGGATCGGATCCATCCAGTTGAAGTTCACGTTTTGCACGTCGGGGCTCCCCCCCATGATCGCGGCCAGCTTGTCGGCCGTTTCACGCACCTTATATGGATCGGGGCCGCTGACCCGGTATTGGACCTGCCAGCCAACCGGCGGCCCCAGTTCGAGCGGGGTAATCCTCCCGACCGCCTCGGGGAACTTTTCCTCAAGCGCGGCGTCCAGGCGTTTCTTGACTCGCTCCCGCGCCTTCAGGCTCTTGGTAACGATGATCGCTTCCGAAAAGAAATCGTTTTGGAGCTGCACGTCGAGCGGCAGATAGAATCGAATCGCCCCGCGACCCACGTAGGAACTCCAGCGGACGATATCGGGGTCGCCACGGAGGATTTCGTCGAGCTTTTGCGAGGCCGTATCCGATGCATAGACCGAGGCGTCGTGCCTCAGGCGCAGATCAACCACGAGCTCCGGCCGGTCCGATGCGGGAAAGAACTGGCTGGGCACAAACCGCGCGAGCCAGAGCGAGATGCCGAAAATCACGATAGTTACGGCCAGCGTTATTTTGGCGTGGCGCATGGTGAAAAGCAGGCTGCGGCGGTAGAGACCTAGGAGGCGTCCGCCTTGCTCATGGCTGCCCTTGTCTTTATCCTCATCCTTAACCTTGTGGGGCTTGAGGAGCATCGTCCCAGTGAGCGGTGTGAAGAGCGCAGCGACGACCCAGGACGTAAGGACGGCAATCACTACTACTGCGAATAGAGTGAAGGTATATTCGCCAGCCGAACTCTTAGCAAAACCGACTGGCACGAAGCCAAGCGCGATGACCAGAGTGCCGGTGAGCCTCGGATAGGCCGTGGAGGCATAGGCGAAGATCGCCGCCTTGATCGAGTCCCAGCCATGTTCCAGCTTGGAAACCATGCTCTCGATGGTGATCATCGCGTCATCGACGAGCAGCCCCAGCGCGATGATCAGCGCGCCGAGGGAGATTCGTTGTAAGTCGATCCCGAAGATCTGCATGGTGACGAACACGATGGCCAGCACCAGCGGAATCGAGGTCGCCACGACCAGGCCCGCCCGGAGGCCCAGATTCAGGAAGCTGATAACCAGAACGATCGCGATGGCTTCCCATAGCGCCTTCATGAACTCATTTACCGACTCGTGGACCACCTCTGGCTGATTGGAGACCAGGAAGGTTTCGATCCCGACGGGCAGGTCCGCTTTGAATTCCTCGATCACTTCATGGAGATTCTTTTCCAAAGCGAGGATGTCGCCGCCGGTACGCATCGAAAGCGCCACGCCGATTGCGTCCTTGCCGTTGACGCGGAACTTAGGTTGCGGCGGGTCGGCGTAGCCGCGCGTGATCGTCGCGATGTCACCAATTCGCAGCATCTTTCCGCCGAAAGCGAAATTGACCTGCTCCAAGTCCTTTTCGGAGTTAAACCGTCCGGTCACATCCATTAGAATAGCTTCATTCTTCGTCTGGATCACGCCCGACGGGACCACTGCGTTCTGGCTGACAAGCGCCTGGACAAGTTCCATGCGGTCCATGCCGAGCTCGGCCAGGCGATGCGTCGAGAACTCGACATAGATGCGCTCGTCCTGCGTGCCCAAGAATTCGGCTTTGGAGACATCTTTCACTCGCAGAAGGCGCGAGCGCGCCTCTTCCGCGTAGTCGCGCAATTCCCGGTGGGTGAAGCCATCCGCGGTGAAGGCATAAATAATCCCGTAAGTGTCGCCGAACTCATCATTGAAGAACGGACCCACGATTCCCTGCGGGAGCGTCTGCTTGATATCTCCGACCTTCTTGCGGACCTGATACCAAAGGTCCGGCACATCCTTTTTCGGTGTGGACTCGAGCAGATAGACAAAGATGGTGGACTGCCCGGCGGTGGTGTAGCTCTTTTGGTAATAGAGATTGGGCGTGTCCTGCAGCTTCTTCTCGATGCGGTCGGTTATCTGTTGCATCGTCTCTTCCTGGGTAGCTCCCGGCCATTCCGTATGGACCACCATCGTCTTGACCGTGAATTCAGGGTCTTCGTTGCGTCCCAGGTGCAGGTAGGCCGAGACTCCGGCCACCATGCACACGACCATGAAGTAGATGGCGAGAGCCTTGTGACGGATCGCCCACTCAGTGAGATTAAAGCCGCTCATTATTCGCCTCCTAACAACTTCACGGCCTGGCCTTCATGGAGCGTCTGCACCCCGGCGGTCACCACTCTTTCGCTGGAGTCCAGCCCGTGCGTCACGATGACAGAGTCCGGCGCGTGGCGCGCGATGGTGATCTCGCGGCGGTGAACGCGCTGATCCTTGGGATCGACTACCCAGACAGCGGGTTTGTTTTCGGTCATCGTTAGCGACGAAGAAGGAACTTCAATCAGCGACTCGGCCTTCAATTTCAGCTGACCGAGGACCGTCGCCCCCAGAAACATCCCCGCCGGCGGATCGGCGAGTTCGACTTTGACCTGATAGTTGCGTGTCACCGGATCGGCCTGCGGCGATATTTCGCGGACCTTGCCGTCCACCTTGATCTCTGGATGGTCCGCGAGCCAGACTTCCCCTTGTGCACCCAACGACAGGCCGTCGCGAATAGCCTGGGCAGGCACGTCGAAGACGGCATCGCGCCCGGTTTCCTGCGCCACCTGCAGGACCATCTTTCCCGCCGGCACGACCTCGCCCACCTCGGCCCCTTTTTCCGTGATCACTCCGGCGGCATCGGATTTCAGTTCCGTGTAGCTCAATTGTTCCTCGGCGGATTTCAGTTGGGCTTGTACCGCATCCAACTGCGCTTTCGTCGTCTTCAGTTGGCGCAGCGCAACATCGTATTCATTGGGGGATATCACCCGCTCGGAAAGCAATTGCTTTTGTCGCCTTTCAAAAGCTTCCGATTGGTCAAGCGCGGCTCGTGCCGCAGCGACCTCGGCCTGGGCGGAGTTCCGGGCGTTTCGTTCGACCTCGGCATCCAGCAGCGCCACCGTCTGCCCGGCTTGAACCTTGTCACCGACGCCCACTTTTCTTTGGATGATCCTCCCGCCGATCCGGAAGGCGAGATTGACCTCGTCGCGCGCGCGTATATGGCCGGATGCGACCTTTGGGTCTTTAACCTCACGTTTTTCAACAACGACCGAGCGAACCGGACGCACCACGGGCGGCGCCTCCGCTTTCTTCTTGCAGGCGCCCAATGCCAGGAGCGCCAAGGCCATCGGGATGGCAAGGCGTCCGAGGCTGAACAGTGGCGGGCAAATGGAATTCAATATTTTCATGAGCGTCTTATCTTTTTCCTCCAAACTTATGGCCGGATAGGGAGCCTTCGATTGCTTCCTTCATCAGCCGTTTGCCAGTTTCGTCCAGGGGACCGGAGCCACTGCCGGGCAGTACCCACACACCGAAGTCTGCGTCACGGCAGTAGTAAACCACGATATCCTTCTGTGGGATTGCCAGGTAAAAGCTGGCATGCGGTTGCTCTTGGATGAGCCGCACGAATTCGTCGCGCCACGGATCACCGACAAACTCTTCTTCGTGCTGCTTCAGAGTGACTACTAACTCCTTGATGCTAATCGGTCGCAGGGACTCCGCCACACCTTTGCGCCGCTCTTCCCAGAGCTCTTCGGGATACTTTAACTTATCGAATGGCATAGGTATTGGTCTGGTTAGTTGTTAACGCCCTTGTTTCGGCGCTTTGCAAAATGATGTTTCTCGGCCCCCGAAGGCGACCGATAATGTTCCCCCGTAGCTTCGATGGATTGCGCCGTATTGTGTGCGCGCTGCGTTGCTTCGCCCATATCGGCCTAATGTCCTGTTCGTTTTCTGCCAGGAGCTGCCATGGCTTCTTTCATATGTCGTTTCGCCTCCTCTGGCAGTGGTCCCATGCCGCGGCCGGGTAGGAACCAGACACCCGTATCCTCACCGGGACAGTAAAGTACGACTGCGCCTCCTTGGGTCACTGCGCGATAAAAACTTGCCTCCGGATGCGCCTCAATAACACTGACGAAATTCTCCCGCCATGGATCACCTTCAAAGTCGGAAAGCTCCTTAACAATCTGGCGTAGGTCAGCAACGCTCATGGTTTCCAGAGATCCCTGAATGGCTTTCCGCCGTTCTTCACTGATAGTTTGCATATCTACAAATTTATCGAATGGCATATGTGGTTACTTTCGTTGATTATGTTTGAGGTTGATACGTCATGAAACCGCTGTCTGAAAAGACAAGGAATGTTTTCTTGGTTTTAAGATGTCGCACCCGGTTCATACGGCAAGTTTCGTGCGGCAGTAGCCGGTTGTGAAAGACTATCTTTTTTGGTTTGATATGCCTGGCGAGCATATAGCCGGCATAGTCGTCGCTGCCGCCGCATTGGCTATTCGGGCGGATTTTGCAGCAGCGGATCACCGCTACGCGAGGCGCGCGCGACCATGCCGGTGAACCACTGCATCGGCAAGTGCAGCCGCATCCCCCATCGGCGCGCAGATCACAATGTCGTAACAAGCGGTCCATACTAATTGAAGTTTCATCACAATTCTCATGCAGAGGCAATTGGGTCCGGCTCGCCAGTTTGGGAAAGACTATATTTTTTGCCTTGAGCATAACCACGAGACATGCTGATCAGAACGTGGTCTCCGGATCAAACGGTTTCGCTGGCGCGAACTCACCGGTCATAGCGCGCTCGTGTAGTTCCCACGGTGATGCGCCGGCTTTTCGTGCCGCGACCATCTTTTCGGGCTCGAACTGCGACGGCATGGCGGTTTTTCCTGCTCTCATGAATTCCGTTGCCGTCCACGGGCAGCCGTAATTGTTGAAGTTCAGCTCGATCACGTTCTGTTCAGGGTCTTGATAATAGATCGACATCGCTACGCCGTGATCTTGTTCTCACGAGTGCCCGATCGGTCCCACTGGGCTCCACAGCTTTACTGATTGTCGGCCATCAGTTGCGGTGCAGTTTTGCTCCTTTCAATGCGCTCATTTACGGCTTGGATTTTCGCGTCCTGTTCTTTGAGACGGGCAGTTAAGACTTTCTGTTGCTTGGCCAGTAGAGCCGTGAGTTGTCTGATTGTTGTTTCCTGTTCCCCTACCTTGCGGTGCTCTTTGATGAACTCGTTGAGCAGCATCGCGTTCACCGCTTCGTAGCGCACTGTATAGACTTTTCCCTCGGCGTCACGAGCTACTAGGTCGGGGTTCACCTTTTCTACTTGCTCGGCCACGAGGCCGAACTGCGGGATGCCATCGGGGTCAAGCTCCTTCTTGTAACGGAAGGTCACCGGTTTGAGCGCAAGAATGGCTTCGCTGGCTTTGTCCATAGGCTTGATCTCATCCTTAAACCGCTCCGAGGAAACTACCGTTCCTAACTGACCGTTGGAACCGACAATCACTCCTACGCCACTTGCCACGGTTGCTCCACTTATGCCTGCGATAAATGTGGCGGTCTGCGTTCCTTTGGTACCAATGCGGATGTGACTGGACTCGCCAGCACTACCTCGGTTGCCGATGTCAATGTTGTTGCTCCCGGTGGTGAGGTTCAAACCTGCATTAAAGCCCACTGCGATATTGGATGAGCCGGTGGTGTTGCGGTCGAGCGCTTGGAAACCTTCCGCCGTGTTGTCGATGCCGGTTGTGTTGGCAAAGAGTGCGCTAGTCCCGGTGGCAGTGTTGAAGCTGGCTGTGTTGTTTTGGAGCGCACCAACCCCAGTGGCCGTATTCTGGCTGCCGGTTTTGTTGAAATTGAGCGCAAAAGCACCGTTGGCCGTGTTGTCGATGCCGTTTATGTTGGCATTAAGCGCATTAGCACCGTTGGCCGTATTGTTGCTGGCTCTGTTGTTTTGGAGCGCACCAGCCCCAGTGGCCGTATTCTGGCTGCCGGTTGTGTTGAGTCCGAGCGCAAAAGCACCGGTGGCCGTGTTGTCGTTGCCGGTGGTGTTACTAAGCGCAAAAGCACCGTTAGCCGTGTTGTCGCTGCCGGTTGTGTTGCCATCGAGCGCCTGAAAACCGCTGGCCGTGTTGTCGCTGCCGGTTGTGTTGCGAAGGAGTGCACTGACACCTGTGGCCGTGTTTTGGAAGCCGGTTGTGTTGAAGACGAGCGTTTGAAAACCGCTGGCCGTGTTGTCGTTGCCGGTGGTGTTGCCAAGGAGCGCTTCCCAACCGATGGCCGTATTCTGACTGGCGGTGGTGTTGCTAACGAGCGCATCAACACCGATGGCCGTGTTGCCGTTGCCGGTTGTGTTGCGAAGGAGTGCATTACCACCGTTGGCCGTGTTCTCGCTGCCGGTAGTGTTGTTCTCAAGAGCGTCCCAACCGGTGGCTGTGTTGAAGCTGCCGGTTGTGTTGCTGTGGAGCGCATCAAAACCGAGGGCCGTGTTGTCCAAGCCAGTACCGGTAGTGGCGTTAATTTGTACGCTGGAGAGCGCTCCATCCCCCTCAGCAGTATTGTTGCCGGGATAGCCTCCGTCTGGTGTTGGCGACGGTAGTTGTGCTTGCGCCAGAGGTGAAAGCGTAAAACAGGCGAGCGCGAGCGCGATGAGAAGATAACTGCACCGCCAAGGGGAGCGGGCGGTTGATTTTCTTAAGTGTGGAGTTGTCATATTTTTTGTTTTCATGGTTTTGTCGAGGGTGGGTGAATTGTTGACTGCTGACTGCAATCCAGTTCCGCCCGGAGCGAGGAACCACCCTCCGAGAGAGAGGAAACTTCTTCCAAGAAGCGACCTCACTTCGGCTGACTCGGGGCTCCAGTTGGATCTGGAGATTGCGTTAAGCGGCTTTCCAGCGAAGGTCCAGCCCAACAAGCTTCTTCAGTCTGGCCGAAGATGCGTTGAAACGTCGGATGACGTAATCGAAGTCTTTTTACCAAACGCCCCGACAATTTGTCGAGCTTTATCTGCCCACGGTTCCGGTGAAATCACCGTCACCGTAAAAGCCTCGCCATTCGTTCTGGGCTCCGCAGCTTTACTGATTGTCAGCCACGATTTGCGGTGCAGGCTCGTTCATCTCGACTTGCGCGCTCACCTTCCGCAAGCCCGCAGTAAGCGCTTCAATTTGCCTCTGTTGCTTGGTAACGGTCGCTTCCAACGTCTGCACTTTATTGTGTTGTTTGAGGAACTCGTTGAGCAACATCGCGTTCACCGCCTCGTAGCGCACGGTGTAGGCTTTTCCATCAGCATCGCGGGCCACTAAATCAGGGTTCACCTTTTCCACTTGCTCGGCCACCAGGCCAAACTGCGGGATACCGTCTGGATCAAGCTCCTTCTTGTAATGGAAGGTCACCGGTTTGAGCGCCAGGATCGCTTCGCTGGCCTTGTCCATCGGCTTGATCGGGTCCTTGAAACGCGCCGAGGAAACGATTGTTCCAAGTTGACCATTGCTCCCTACGATCACTGCTACACCTGATGCAACGGTTGCTCCACTGATGCCTTGCATGTAGGCGGTCTTTTGAACTCCAGCCTTGCCGATGCGAATAGTGTTGGCCTCGCCAGCCACCCCTAGAGCCCCAATCTCGATATTGTTACTTCCGGTGGTCAGGTTGTGACCTGCTAGATAGCCCAAGGCGATGTTGTTGACGCCGGTGGTGTTGCTGTCGAGCGCATGATAACCGCTGGCCGTGTTTTCGTAGCCGGTGTTATTGCTATAGAGCGCTCGAAAACCGTCGGCCGTGTTGAAGAAACCGGTATTGTTGCTGTAGAGCGCACTAACACCGGTGGCCGTGTTGTCGCTGCCGGCATCGCGGTTGCCCCCCGCCGTAGCGCCGATGTTGTTAAAAAGCGCACCAACTCCGGTGGCGGTGTTATTACCACCGGAGGTATTGGAAAAAAGTGCCAAAAAACCTGTGGCGGTGTTTTGACCGCCGCTGACATTATTATTCAGGGCTGCTGCACCATCCGCCGTATTTCTACTGCCGTTGTTGACAGCAAGCGCATCGAGACCAGTCGCGGTATTGTTCTGGCCGTTGACGTTGCTAAAAAGCGCCTGAAACCCAATTGCCGTGTTGGAGGCGCCCACGGTATTGGCAGAAAGAGCTTCAAAGCCGATGGCTGTATTGTCTTCGCCCGTCGTGAGAACAGCGAGCGCACTATCGCCCTCAGCCGTATTCCCGTTGGGATAGCCGCCGTCGGGTGCTGGGCTAACCGCCCGAGCCGTCGGCGAAAGCGCAAAGCAGGTGAGCGTAATGACAAGGAAACCGTGCCGTAAAGGCGACCGTGTAACTGACTTTTGTAAAGTAAGAGTTGTAGTTGTGAAGAGAGTCGGATGTGTCATCGGGAGTTTCTTTCTTCTCCCGGTGGTTACCGTTGAACCGCAAACCTGAACAGGGTCAGACGTTACCGGGAGCAAACGTCCCGGCCCGATTCAGATTTTTATTGACGGCGCAGAACGTGTGAGAACCCGCCGCCAAGCTTAATGTGCAATTCTAAATATAATTGTCAATATAACAATTATAGCCTCTTGGTCTGCTTGCTGCTACTTTCGCTGTATAGGGAAGGTGAAAACAATCCTTATCCTTCTTTGGATCACGGCAGCAGCGGCAGCTTGTGCTATATATTTTCAATGGGAGCCCAAGCCGACTGGCCCCATTGTGATTGTGCCCGCGCCAGACGGGTCCTTAGAAGGCCGTTGGAAAAGCTCGCCAAGGCCGTCGCCCTAAAAGCTTTTTTTGCGGCAACTGTTTTGGTCCCGCCTGAATTTGACGCCTCTACAGCGAGCGACTACAACACTAGAAACGACTTAATAGATTCGTGTTAATTCGTGTGCATTCGTGGTTAATTTCGTTATGAAATCGATCGAACAAAAGCGCGCGGAATTTCGAAAGCTGCATGAGAGCGGCTGTTTCGCGCTTCCTAATCCTTGGGATATAGGGAGTGCCAAGTATTTGCAGCATCTCGGATTCAAGGCGATCGCAACTACCTCAGCCGGTTTTGCCTTCTCGCGTGGCCTGCCCGACGGCTCGGTCAAGCGCGACGACATGCTGGCGCACATCCGCGACCTCGTCGACGCCACGGACATTCCGGTCAACGCGGATTTCGAGAACGGTTACGCCGACGATCCAAACTGGTGCGCAGAAAATGCACGCCGTTGCGCCGAGACCGGCGTCGCCGGCCTCTCGATCGAAGACGCGGCCGATCGGAAGGAAAGCCCTCTCTACGACGTGGATCTCGCAGTGGAACGAATTCATGCGGTTCGCGACGCACTTCACGGCACCGGAGTCCTCTTGGCTGGACGCGCGGAAGGGATCCTCGTCGGTCGTGAAACGCTCGACCAGGTGATAAAGCGGCTCGTGAAATATTCCGAGGCCGGCGCCGATTGTTTGTATGCGCCCGGATTCAAGGACCGCGATTCCAACAAGGCGATCGTCGAAGCTGTCGCGCCTAAACCGGTCAACGTTCTAATCGGCGGATCGGGCGGCCTAACTATGCGTGACGCAGCGGAGCTGGGCGCGCGGAGGGTGAGCGTCGGCGGTGCGTTTGCTCGCGCGGGTTGGGGCGTATTCATTCGCTCAGCCAAGGAGTTGATGGAAAAGGGGACGTTCGACGAGCTGAAGCACGCCGCTTCCTACGACGAGCTGCAAACGCTGTTTCGATCAATACAAAACATAGACTAATATGTTGGATTGCTCGGGCCAAGAAAGCGTTACGGGGAGTTACTGGCGCGACTCAGTGAATATCGATCGTTCGATTTTGAGGCGGGTATCAAAAACCTGTTCGCGCCGGCTGGCCTCGATATTGGCAGCGAAGCACCCGAAGAAATCGCGCTCTCGATTGTGTCCGAGGTTGCCGCGGTCCTTTCAAACCGCTGCGGTGGTTTCCTGCGTGAACGCAGGAGTGATATTCACACAACCATTGCTATGGCGAGCGGCGAAGCCGCCTAGGTCATTGCTTGAAGCCGCGCGAAATCATCGCGGGTGTCTATGTCGATCTTACCTTCGGGGAAAGGCAGCAGGTGAATTTTTCGGAGATGTTTCTGAATGATCGGTTTCGCACCGGCTGCGCCTTCGAGCGTCGCAAGTTTGGCGAAATGGGCTTTAGCGAACAATGCCGGCACGCCGTAACTTCCGCCGTAGCGCGAAGCGACAATAGAACAACCTGTTTCATAATAAGCCCTAACAAGTCCGACAATCACATCCCGAGTGACAAAAGGCTGATCACATAACATCAGGATGACCGCGGCGATTTGGGGGTTCGCCGTGACAAGTGCTTCGATGCCGACGCGTATCGATGAACTCATACCGGATTCCCATTGCTGATTCTCGGCCTCCAGCACGTCGAGTCCGCGCAAACTTTCCCGGCATGCCGCTGCGTTCGCGCCGGTCACCACCACTACCGGCCGGCACCCTGCCTCAAGTGCAACGCGCGTAAGAAGTGTCTGACCACGGAACTGGAGTAATTGCTTCGGTATGCTCATTCGTGTCGAGGCGCCTGCCGCTAGAATAACTGCGCCGACGCCTGTCAGGTCAGTAACGCCAGCGGTTTGCTTAGAAGATTCAGGCACAATTTGAATTCTTTCTCTCTTCACGGTGAGCTCCAGGTTGATGGATTGCCATGCTCGTTTCCAAGTTCAATCAGGACACTATGTTTTTCCAAAGAGGGAGCGAGCATTACCCCATAAGTGTACTGCAAAATACTACGAAACAACCGCCACACTGCCAGCGGGGTGCGTAGTATTTTTGACAAAGTGAATACTCAAATCGACAACACAACATTCAATGGGAAGCGCCGAATGGAATTACTTTGCGGTCCATCCATCAACAAATTGACCGCCTGCACTGGGGCCGAAAAGCATAGGCAGCCCTCAAATGTATCCGATCTGTTGTCGACCGAGCATACCTGCCATCAGATTCATTCCGAACCGTCCGGTCCGTCCGACCGAGTCACGAAAGGAGTTAGCGTATGAGAGAAAAAATAAGATGGATCGCGGCGTTGCTTCTATCATCAGCGGCCATCGTTGCTCTCCTGACCGGCACTGGACTCATTTCACTGCCCGTTGGAACACAGGAAACCGTTAACGGCCAGTCGGCCCGTTCAGTGGCAACTGGAGCAAAGGACACCGACGGCAAACCGCATCAACAGTCGCCACCCGACTACAACCCATATCCTCCAGGTATTCTCCCGTCCAATTTGAACTCGGAGATCGCGAGGGTTCTACGGGAGGTGGATTTCATCGAAAAACGAGCG
>Ga0070706_100005613_pt1 | contig 11940 bp, 8 predicted proteins | sample KBSK5501metaG_FD_65476 | JGI IMG/M metagenome (GOLD analysis project Ga0070706, IMG submission 65476) | Corn, switchgrass and miscanthus rhizosphere microbial communities from Kellogg Biological Station, Michigan, USA - KBS K5-50-1 metaG | ecosystem: Host-associated > Plants > Roots >...
CTGGGTGACGTGTTGGTCTCCCACCTCCATGATAGAGGAGGGCGAGATGTTTCTTTGGCGCTTCTTCGTCGGGTCATGGTTCGGCGCGCTAACCGGCATTTTTTCACTCATTGTACTTCTCGTCGTCCTCTTCTTCGTGATCACGTCCCTGTTTCTCATCACGGGTGGGCCAAGTCAGTGTACACCTGGCGACGGCGCAATTACCGTCGACTCCGCCAATGCGAAATCGTTTAAAACGAAGTGGGACGCTCTAGATGCGTCGCTTAGCGCAGGGACGCCGGCGGGCGCCTCCTTTAGTGAGAGCGAGCTCAGTTCACGCGCTCAGGAGTTCGTCGACGAAAGCAATGCACCTTTCAAGGACGTTCGCATATGCATTCACAACGGCTACGGTGAAGGCACAGCGGACCTCAGCGTTATCGGAATAGGGGTCAAATTCAAAGTCAAAGGGAGCGTCGACCTCTCCGGCACGCATCCTAAAGCACACATCGACGACATCGAAGCAGGCAGCGTTCCGGGCTTCATCGTCGGGGCGATTGACCGGCTCATTAAGAATGCCGTGGGCAGTGCCCTCGACGACATCGACCTTAAGCATAAGTACACCCCAACCCTGACCGATGGAAGCGCAAAGATCGACGGACAACCCTAGAGTTGGCTCGTCCGCGCCGAAAATTGGACCCCGAATTTGGAAGGCAGGAAGTGATCCAGACGGGCGTCGTGCCCGAAGTACCGCGGGACCGGTCGCGGAGTCTGCGCTTCGGTGAGCGGGTGCGGATTCCGCGCCGGACCCGGCGCCTAGTCTTCTGTCTCCTCGTGGGTACTTCTGCTCTCATTCTTCACGGGAGCTACCACCTACCGTTGAGGCTAAAGTTGATTAAGTGATGTGCGGTCGTTTCAGTATCTCGCCTCGCGAGGCCAGAACTGTTGCTGCCGAGCTAGGCGTCCCGATCGACTAAAAGCCCCGTTACAACATCGCACCGACCGACCCCCAGTGGATCGTTCGTAGCCGCTTGGAAGGCCGTGAGGTCCTGCGAGCGAGGTGCGGACTTGTGATTTTCTGATGACGGATCGCAAGCAGGCGTTCAATAACGCCGAGACAATCCAGGCTGCGCGCAGCTTCGCGAGGCATTTAAGACAGGCATTGCGTCACTCAAGCCGAATGATTCTTCGAGTGGACCGGCCAAAGAGGATCGCAGCCGATCTTCACCGACCCGACGGCGGGCTGATCTACTTCGCCGGGAACGGCAGTGCCACGACATCCAGGGCTTCCGTTTTGGTAAGCCTATGTCAGCGTCAGAGTTCGAGGTGATCCTGTCCCAGGAGCGCCATCAACCAGTCACTGCTGGTTGAAGACACGGCTTGCCCCAACGCTTTGATATTTATTTCGCTGCTGGGCTCGGCCGCTGCTCCACCCCGTCCGAGCGCAGTGGCCATGCCACACTAACAACTGTTAAGCGATGCCTGACTCCTAGTGGATGTCGCCGATTCCTAAGTGCGGCTAGCGCTCTGCGTTTCAATCGATTTTGGCTCTCGACTTCTTAGCCGTGAACACCGTTCACTCGCACTAGCAAGTGAGTAGGGACCGGTTATGCTTCTGGTGCCTAAAAGTGAGGACGAGCGCCCCAGGGCAAAAACGCACCAAGATTAGGGGTTTAGTTGTATGCCCCGTGAGGGTCGGGTGTCCAATGCAGGGGGCGCTTGGAGGTTCTCAATTAGTCTCCGAAGGCCGGAGCGCAGTGGCACGGGTGGGCCCCATTGTCCGGTCGATACGAGAAGCGCCGGGCTCAGAAGCGACCGATCGACGTCTCCGGCGCGGCGCGGGCGAGAAACGAGGCGAGGCGTGACGCCTAAGTGGTCGGCCAAAATGAGGGCGGCGTCCAGGATTGTTGTGGCTGTCCCGCTTCCGACGTTCCAGACGACGTTGTCCGAACACGAGATGCCGAGTCTTACGGCATCGACAAGATCGGATACGTAGAGGAAGTCCCGGACCTGGTGGCCGTCACCATGGATCTCGACGGGAAGCTGGCCTGCGATCCGCTCGCTAAAGATTGCCAGCACTCCGCCCTCGGCGTCGCTGCGCTGCCGCCGCCCATAAACGTTTGACGGCCGCAGTATGGCGAAAGAAAGCCCCGCGGCACGAACGCGTTCTTCTGCCCAAAGCTTATGACTCCCATAGAAGTTGCGCGGCGAAGGCGGCGTTTCTTCGGTCGCTGGTTCGGCTGTCTCACCGTAAATTGCCCCGCCCGACGAGACGAAGACGAATCGGCGCACCGATCCTTCGCGCGCGGCTTCTAATAGGATTTGCGTCCCAATCTCGTTGACCTCGCGATCGAACTTCGGATCGTTCATCGAACGCTCGACGCTCGTTTGCGCCGCGCAGTGCACGATTACTTCCGCTTGAGCCGTGCGCAATGCAGCAGCGACCTCTGCTTTTGAGCGGATATCGCCGGTATGAAGTGGCACCGCGCGCGGAATATTCGATGCTCGGCCCGTGATCAGGTTGTCGAGCACATGAACCCGCCGTCCTTGGGCGTGCAACGTTTCAACGATATGTGAGCCGATAAAGCCCGCACCACCGGTCACGAGCACTCCGCCTTCGGCAAACCTGCCAGTCATTGCTATTGACCGCAGCTCTCGAGATAAGCAGGAACGGACATCAGCTTGTCCAGCCGGACGATCTCGTAGCCTTTCGCTCGCAGTCCCTGAATGATGCCCGGAAGCGCATTTAACGTTACCGAGCGGTCAGTCTGCGCATCCGTGTCCTTCCCGTCATGAAGAAGAATAATCGAGCCAGGCTTCGCGGAGTCGAGGACACGCCGGACGATCTCGTCAGGGGGTGGGTCCTTCCAATCTCTTGGTATGACGTCCCAGGTTACCGTCCTCATACCATGACTCGCGACGGCGTGGAGCTGCCATGGAGTATGGAAGCCATTGGGGGGACGGTAGATGGCCGGGCACACTCCGGCTGCCGTGGAGATCGCGCGCTCGGCCTTCCAAAGCTCGCCATAGTGAGGATCGACCAGCGCATCGCTCTTGTGATGGCGGTATGAATGGTTGCCTATGAGGTGGCCCTGAGCCACAAGGCTGCGAACAATCTCTGGATGCAATTCTGCGTTCTTGCCAACAGTGAAGAACGTGCCCTGCACACCGAAGTCGTCGAGCTCCTTGGCGATCCTTAGCGTCCACGGATCGTTTGGTCCGTCGTCAAATGTAATCGCGACTTCCATTCGATCGCGCGGACCATGGGTCGTCATCTCGCCGTAAAGTTGCGATCCCGGTTGCCACGCGAGATAGATGGCGATCACGGGGAAGCCGAGGCTGAAAACGAGCCCACCTTTTGCGCTGAAAGTGAGCATTGTCCGCAAACGATGCCGGACGGCGATCTGTGGGGCCTTCGCCCAGACCGGCGGCACAAGGGCTATCAGAGCCGCCACCGCCGCAGATCCGCCGGCCAGCCACAGAACGGGGGCGGTCCCACTAGCCTGATTGATCGCGCCGGCGATGGCTGGCCCAACCGCGTGCCCGATGCTTTCCATCGTCAGGAACCATCCGAGGAGCGTTGCCGTCTCTGCACCATGCGAGAGATCGATTGCCATAGCGCTGCCCGACGGCAGGGCCAGCGCGAGACCGATTGCCACTAGCATTGCTAGAACGACGACCGCGCCTTCGTCGGTCGAAGCTGACAGGCCCCAGACGCCGACAGTTACGGCAAGAAAGCCCGCGCCCAAGACCGGGATCCGGCCGACGCGGTCCGCCAGCGAGCCGCTGAGAATCAGCGCGCAGCCACCGACCGCTAGCGCGGGCGCGAAGAGGAGTATTTCCTCGCGAACCGAGATGTGCAGAGAATTTCGGCCGTAGCTGCCGAAAACAGCTATCAGGGCGCCGAGGAGCGCGCCTTGCAGAAGGAGGATCAGCGAAAACGCCGATCGGCGCGGCGAGACCAGCATGCGCAGCCACGTGAGTCGTCGGGACGCCGTCGCACGAGCATCTGCGCTTGTTGGTCGCGCAGCGGGGAATTGGCCGACGACCAGCAGCGCCGCGAGCAAGGCGGAAATGGAGAGCGCGATCGCGGCCACGTACGGAAATTCCGGGGGAAGGACGAGGCCAAGCCCCAGGGCGGTTGCTATGGCTGCGCCGGTAGCCGCAGTCATGCCCGCGGATAGCCGCGCCCGCTCGTCTTCGGCGAATTCCACTGCCACCATGCTGTACGTGGACGGCCATATGGCGGCAGCCCCAAGTCCATATAGTGCAGCGGCACCGACACCCAGTAGGGGCTCAACAGCTGCCAGCAGCATCGCCACCTGCCCGGCGACCGCCAAACAAAGACCGCCATAAAGACCCCGCTTAGGACCGAGGCGATCGATCACGTAACCGGCGGGAAGCTGTCCGATGAGTTTCGCGGCCCCATAAGCGGCCAGAACATAACCGGCAATCGCCTCGCTGGTTTGATACTGTTCAGGCAGATAAGACTGCACCGCTACGAGCAGCGTGAAGACCAGCCCGGCGTCGACCGCGAAAGTGAGCAGGCCATACTTGCGAGCGCGCGGCTCTCCTAGCGGGCGCAGACGCGTCGCCAAAGCCGAAATCGGTGACGGCAGGGTCAGAGTGGACATTGTGATAATGACGAAGGCCGGTGTTGACCCGCTACGAACGGCTGAATGTTGTAGACAACAAACCTGCCGCCTGGATCAGCGTATGTGACGCTGGCTTGCCTGCGGGCCACGAGCGAATTGAGAAGATCACCTTCGTTAAAGTGCAGGCGGCGTTCCCATGCTCGCTCGACAACAACGAAATCGATACGTTTGTATGCCGTATAGCAGCCGTATTGGTCCGTGTTCCATGGTCGATGAAACTCGCTCTCGGTGAAGAACTCATTGGACAGCACTGCACCGTGCCGTATGAAACGGTACATTCCATCTTCGCGCTCGCTTGGTTCCAGCACGCGGTAGGTCATGCCCGGCCGAAACGCTGGCGAGCCGAAGAAAGCCGCGTAGACATCGGAGCTGTCGTGAACGACGCCCCAGTAGCCGCTGGGGGCGCGGTTGAATCCAATAAAGCCGCCGAGCAGGACCACTCCGACGACGCTACTAGCAAAACCGAGGCCAAGAACGGGACGGTAGTGCCGCCGCAACCACGGAGCGACCCACGATAGGACAAAGGGCGCCGCGATCCAGGACCCGCGGCTGACAATTGAAGAGATAGTCGTCCGGATGAAGGCGGTGGGCTCTTCGTTTAAAGCTGGGGTTGAAAGAGTCATCCAATAGACCGGGATGAGAGCCAGACCGACGGGCACAGCCAACAGCAATAAGTCTCGCGCTCGCTCTCGATGAAGTACCGCATGGATGGCGAGGTACGTGCCGCCAGCAAGCGAGCCAATCATCGGGTGACTGCTGATGGTAAGCCAGAGGAGAAGTGCTGCCAGCATAGTCATGCGGCGTTCAAATGCTGAAACGAAGAGGAAGAAGAAGAGCGCGCACCAGATCGTCGCGAATTGAAATGCGAAGACGGAATCGATAAAGAACGGGTTGATCAGGAAGAGAAGAATCATCCATGGGTCTCGCATTACAGGTCGAGCGAGCCCGGCCGCCCAAACCGTGCCCGCAACACCAATTCCCATCAGCAAACTGACCGCCCAGTTACCGAAGATTGGGTACGTCAGAGCTCCCGCCAGATAGGGGACCATCGCGTACGGAAACGTCACGGCGCTCCCGCCATCTAAAAGCGAGATATGCAGTGGAAATCGCCCATGATGGAAGATCTGGTCGCTGAGATACCAAACGTGCGCGTAGTTGTGCATCGAATCCGAGGCGAGGAAGAGCGATGTGCGGAGAATATCTCCCACAGCAAACGCGAGTCCGAGCAGCGCGACCGCGGGCAGAACCTTTACCGATAGCGCCGGCATGTCCGACGGTTTGTGGCGGCCGGCGAAAACGCGCCACCAGGCGCCGACCATGGCGAGCGCATCGATGACGCCATCTCGGATGCTTGTCCGTGACCGCTGCACCGGCACTGGTACCATCACATCATTCGAGATACGGTATCCCAGGCGAGGTAAGACGACCGCAACCTCGACGGTCTCGCTGTAACGATATCCGTGGTAATAGTGCAACGCGTCGATGAGGGGGCCTGCCTTGAATACGCGGTATCCGGACTCGACATCGTAGAAGCGCATCCCGGCCCAAAACGTCGCCCACCACGTAAGTAAGTTGTTACCCGCTCGCTTAAGTAGGTTGTAACCCGAAAGATCACGACGCGCGACGGCAGCATCGAACCCGTCGTCGGTCACGCGGCGCGTGAGCCGGTCGAGATCAGCAGGATCGTGCTGCCCGTCGGCATCAACCGTGATGATCAGATCGTCAGCGCTGAGCTGGCCGGCTGCGACCAGGCCCGCGATCTCTTTGAATGCCGCATAGTAAGCCGCAGACAACCCGCGGTTTTGCGCGAAGGAGATGACGTGCGCAGACCGGCGATGACGCGCCCAGCCGATAATCAACTCACGCGAGCGGTCGGTAGACCCGTCCTCGACAACAACGATTTGATCGACCAGCCGCTCCAGCTCACCCAGGACCTGGATGACGGAGGCGTCTTCGTTGTATACAGGCACGACGGCAATCCTGCGCGGTGCCGCCCTCACTGATATGGCCGGTTGGGCTCGTTGGGCTGTACTCATGGGGTGGACGCTGTGGCCACCGCCTCCTCGCGCAACCTTTCCACAAGCCAGGGAACGGTTCGACTCATACCTTCGTCGAAGTCAACCTCTGGTCGCCAATTGAGTTCTCGCCAGGCCTTATCACTAGAAACGTCTCTGCCGGTGTAATCGCCCGCCCGCGCCGACATGAATTCAATCCGGCTTGGTGAGCCAGTGAGGCGCAGCACAGTTTCAGCGATGCGGAGAATTGTTACCTTCTCACTTCCGTCGAGGTTGTATGTCTGGTTGACCGCTACCTCGTCGAGGGCAGCCACGTGTCCATCGGCGAGGTCTTCCACATAAATGAACTTGCGGTGCTGACTGCCGTCGCCGCTTACCGTCAGCGGCTCGCCTTGCAACGCTTTGCGCACGAATACCGGCACCACTAGGGAGAAGCGCATTCGCGGGCCATAAGGAATGCCGTAACGCAGTACCGTGAATGGAAGATTATGCATGTTCCAGTAATCTTGGCAGAGCATCTCAGCCGCAACCTTCGATGTCGTATAAACGTGGCGCGCGGCGGCGATGTCGATCGCCGCAGATTCGTCGACGGTGTCAGACTCCGAAGGCTGGGCCGACGAATAAACCCAGACGGTGCTGGCCAGTATGAACCGCTTGATTCCGTTCGATCGGGCGGCTTCGAGGGCGCGGAGCGTACCTGTCACGTTGAGCTCAATGGCCCCGGCCGGATCGGCGACGACGTCATTCACATCAGCCACCGCCGCCAGGTGGTAAAGGATGTCAAGACCGGCGCATGCCTCGTTGAGTCGCACACGATCGAGGACACTGGCTTCGCGAAACTCGACGTTCTCACGATGCCCAGGCCGCACGTCGATCACTGCGACATCATGGCCGGCTTCTGCCAGTGCGTCGACTACATGCGATCCAATGAACCCAGAAGCGCCAGTAATCCCTACTCGCATCTCATTCACTAACTGCGGCATTCGCGGTCTGCGTCAACTCTAGGGCGCGCTCCAGTGAATCGACCACGTACTCGGCGTCCTCAGCCTCCATTTTTGCAGAGATCGGAAGGCAGATGTGCTCTGCACATATGCGCTCCGCTTGAGTCAGCCGTCCAGATGGAAAGGCCCTGAAGACAGGCTGCTGGTGGCACGGTGTTTCGTAGACCTCGCCGCTCAAACCCACGTCGAAGTTATCGCGCAGCGCTCTTTTCAGCGCCCCTCGGTCAACGGCGGGATCCAGCAGGGCAATGTACTTGTAGTAGTTGGACTGAACGGCGCGAGGAACGTGCAAAGGCCGGACGCCCCCGCGAAAGCCGGTCAGACAACGATCGTAAACCTCAGCAATTTTACGCCGGCGTTCGATGAACTCGGGCAGACGCCGCAGTTGCGCCCGGCCGATGATCGCATGTGGTTCACTCATCCGCCAGTTGTAGCCAAGCCGGACGTGATAGTTGGTCGTGAACCCTTCCTTTCCCTGGTCTCGATAGATAAGTGCTTCGCGATACAAGGCCTCGTCGCTTGTTGTGATCATCCCTCCTTCACCGCTGGTCATCACCTTGGTTGGATAGAAGGAAAAGGCCGCGGCTATTCCAAAACTCCCCGCGGGCTGGCGGCCGAGGGTCGAGCCCTGCGCGTGAGCAGCGTCCTCAATTAATGGCACACCCACGTGCCTGCAAATTTCGGAGATATCAGCAAGGCGGGGAGTAATTATGCCCCCAATATGAACAAGGATCACCGCGGCGGTGTTCGCGTTCAAACACTCACGCAGGCTGGCGACATCGAGCGCGAAGCTGCCTGCTTCACAGTCTGCGAACCGCACTCGTCCGCCAGCATGGATGACCGCGGCCGCCGTCGCGAAGAACGTGTTGGTAGGGACGATCACTTCGCGGTTCTCGACGCCAATTGCCCTCAGAATTATCTCGAGCGCGCTAGTGCCACTGTTTACGGCGACTGCGTAAGGGACATGGCAGAGGCCGGCGAACTCTTCCTCGAACTCTCGGCCGTGCCTGCCGAGAGTGAGTGCACCAGTCGTCAAGGATTCAGTTAAGTCCGCGGTAATTTGTGAGATATCTTCGCCTGAGAACGAAATAGCGGCCGGAGGCACTCTCATCGCACAACCTTTCTGCCAAGCCAGAACGCCACACAGAGCGCCCAATTAACTCCATTGCGACTGTAGCGGCGCCGGGAGCGCTAAACCTTAAGAAACCACTAAGGAACAGGCAATAAAACCCGAAGTCTCTTGCCGGTACGTTGAGACACGGGCAGCTCCACGATGAAAGTCGTGCCGTCTGGCCGCGATTCCACGCTGATATCGCCGCCGAGCCCCTCCACGACGTACTTAACGATCGAAAGACCAAGTCCGATCCCTTCGCGGTGTACACGGCTGGCCTCGGCTCCTCGATAGAAGCGATCGAAAATCTTGGGCAAGTCCTCCGCGTCTATGCCGATTCCAGAGTCTCGCACGCTTAGCCTCGCTCGTCCGTTCTGTTCAACAAGCGAAACGCAGACAACACTGCCGTCAGGCGAGTAATTGAGCGCATTCTCGAGCAGATTCCGAATCACCTGCTGCAGTCTCTGCGGGTCCCCCTCCACGATGAGATGTGGCGCAATGTTCACCTGCAGTGTGGCCAGGGGCTCGGCGGATTGCATGCGTGAGGACTCTTCGCTGCATAGCCTCGAAAGGTCGACCGGGGCCCGCTCAAGCGACTGCGCCCGGTCACGATTCAGCAGCAAAAGATCGCGGACGAGAGATGACATCAGGCTCGCCTCACGGGACATGCGATCCAGACAGGCCGCGCGATCGACTTCGGGTAGATCTGGATCACGCAGGATGTAGAGGTTGGTGCGCAGTATGGTCAACGGGCGCCGAAGCTCGTGGGACGCCTCGGCCAAGAACCGGCTGTGCGCGGCGAGCGTCTGCTCGATCCTTCCGATGAGGTCGTTGAAGGTCGAAGTGAGTTCGCCGATCTCGTCGTTTGTCGAACGCCGGGCCAACCGCTGGCTAAAATCGCTCGTGCGCTCGACCCGGCGTGCCACACGCGATACCTGCCGGATAGGATCGAGCGCCCGTCCAGCAATGAAGTAGGCGGGCAGCGATGTCAGCAGGAGGGCAAAGATGCCCCCGATGACGAGCGTGCCCCTGATTTCTGTGAGCGCCTCATCAGTCTCGTTCATGGGACGACCGACTTCAATGCTTCCTCCGCTGTGAGAAGCGGAATCGATCGGCATATGAAAAAGCCGGAGTTGTTGCTGCGCTACCTTGCGCTCGTAAACTGCCTGCTCGTTTAGCGAGCCGCTCGGGGGAAGTACCTCCCCTGATCCGCGGAATGAAGAATAGAGAACCAGGCCGGAAGAATCCCTGATCTGGAAGAGCAGACCGGCCGATTCTTCTGCCTCCAGGGCCGGCCGGCTGGCTTCGACAAGCGATGCATCAAGGGGTCCAGTTGGCAGGCTGGCGATAATCGAGTTTGCCTGGGCTGCTAAGCCGTCATCCAGGCTGGCATAGATGCGCGCACTGGCCAAAAAGTTGACTGTTACTGCGAACCCGGCCAGGACTAGCGCTACGAGTGCGACACAGAGAAGGGTGATGCGCAGCCGAAGAGACAATGCGCACTATCCCTTTAATATGTACCCGATCCCTCGGACCGTATGGACCAAACGGGATTGGCGTTCACCTTCCAGCTTCTGGCGAAGGTTCGCGATGTGCACTTCGAGGCTACCGGAGCCGGTGTCAGACCACGATGGTCCCCAGACCGAAAGGATCAGGTCGTCACGTCTAAGCACTGTTTCCGGAGCGTCCAGGAACGCCTGGAGTATCCGGAACTCAGTAGGTGTTAGGGAAAGGTCGAGGTCGCCGCGTTGGGCGACCCACGTTCGGTCGTCCAAGACGATGTCGGCGTAACGTCGCTCCCCTCTTTTCGGATGTTGTTCGCGTGCACGCCGACGAAGCGCTAGGAGCCGTGCGACGAGCTCGTCGAGATCAAAGGGCTTCACCAAGTAGTCGTCCGCGCCGGCTTCAAATCCTGCGAGGCGGTCGACGACGGCATCCTTCGCGCTGAGCATGAGTATCGGTGCCGCAGTGTTATTGCGGAGAAGGCGAAGGGCTGTGACTCCATCCATCCCGGGCATCATCACATCGAGGACAATGAGGTCAATCCCCGGCTCTTGGCCAATCCGCTCGAACGCTTCCCCTGCTCCGTCGGCGCTGGACACACGGAAGCCGCGCCGAGTCAATGCCAGCTCGAGGGCATTCAGAAGGCTCCTGTCATCATCCACGATCAGCACGCGCGGCTGATCTTCTACTGGCTTGTCTGGCGGTGCAGGTGCGCGCAGCTTGTCACCTCTCGTCTCGGTCTATTCTAATCGTGTTCGTCCGTCAGACGACAGAAGTCGAGTCGGTCTTGATGCGTGGGGAGATTGAGCGGGGGCCCCAAGCTGTACGTTACAGGCCCGTCCCGCTTTTCTTTGATTGTCTCGGCAAGACCTGATAAGGTGTACAGCGCAAGAGGTGCTCCACGCTACGGACCCGCTTGCAATGAGTCCTCAGCGGTGTCGGCCGCTGAGGACTATCTCTTTCCACGACCTATCTCTGACCGCCGTCCCACAAAGGGCGCTAGCTGTCGAACCACCTAGTGTGCCGGGACTGTCTGCCCGTACACCTCAGTGCTGATCTGGTAGGCATGAGCCTCGAGTGCGAGCGCATCCGCGCGCACGACTGCCAAGGCCTCGGACCCGAGCTGTTCGGCTTCAGTGAGCTCCAGTTCCTCGGCCACATGAGCTGGCCCACGCCAGCCGACCCTAACTTCGCCAGCCTCACGAGCGTAGTACTTGGTCTGGTAAACATCTCCCTCGCCCAAACTTGATTCCGCGAGTACCAATACATTGTCATAGCAGCCGACCGGGACACACGTCTGCAGACCGATCTGGTCCACCTTGGCATAATCAGACCAATCGACCGCTGGTCCCCAGCCTTGGTAATAGCTCGCAATTCCAGGCTTCGGCTCGGCCCACATTTTAACCCCAGGCTTAGCATTCTGGATGCCGGCGATCCAGGTGGGCGCTTCGACGAACTCACCTGTTTTGTATTCCTCAGGGTGCTCCCCAAAATACCAAACGTTACCGTCATCGTCCTGAGCGCAGAAAGCGATCTCTTTCTCGACCAGCTCCCCTTCGCTGAAGTCCTCGATATAGGCCACGACCGTGCGGACACCCAGAATTTCCTTGGTCAAATCGGTGACGGTGAACTGCAGGTGGTGAGGCACTTGCTTTCTCTGCTCGGTCGTATAGCCGTCG
>Ga0070706_100005614_pt1 | contig 11939 bp, 10 predicted proteins | sample KBSK5501metaG_FD_65476 | JGI IMG/M metagenome (GOLD analysis project Ga0070706, IMG submission 65476) | Corn, switchgrass and miscanthus rhizosphere microbial communities from Kellogg Biological Station, Michigan, USA - KBS K5-50-1 metaG | ecosystem: Host-associated > Plants > Roots >...
CCAGGTTCGCCAACCTGCTGGTGGTCAGCTTTGATCAAATCAAGGGGCTCAATCCTGATGTGCGCGAGCATCTGCTTGGCGAAGCTTCAGAAAAATGGTCGGGAGGCGCCTGTTCAATTCCGCTGCCTGACGGGCGCAGAATTGTCATACTCAATCCCAATCACGGTCGCATGAGAACTAACGCTACCCTGATGGAAGAGGTGTCCCACGTTTTTCTGGGTCATCGGCCAAGCCGTCTAAAAGTAGTGGCCGAAACCGCGAGCGGCCGGACCATATCGCGAGAGTATCGAAAGGCGGATGAGGAAGCCGCCTATGCTACTGGGGCCGCAGCCCTTGTACCCTTTTCTGCCTTGAGGAGATTTTTGTTCGAAGGTCAAACCTCGCAGCAGATCGCCAAACATTTCCACGTTAGTCGCGAACTCGTCGAATACCGGCTAAAAGTCACGCGTTTGTGGAGAACATACCGCAGCGCGCATGCGAACACATAGTGCTAACTAAGGGACAGGCATTGCGACCTGACCGGGGCCCCGGAGAAATTGTAGAGGGCAAGAATGCCTGTCCTGGTTGGCACTTGAACGCATATAATTCGTTTTTGCTTTGTGGCGCATTTTCCCGACTAAGGATGTCGGATTAGTCTCAAATCGGAGTTCAAACGGTGAGTGAACAGACAAGAGAGCTACCTTTGCCGGGTCTGACTACCACAGACAAGCTGCGCATGTTGCTCGACATCACCAAGAAGATCAGCCGTTCGCTCGACTTGCAGGAAGTTCTCAACCTCGTAATGGATACCCTCGATTCTCTGATTCCTTACGATGCTGCCGGAATCTTTGTCGTGAAGTGTGTAGATCAGAGCGCAGTTGACGAGGGCGAAGAGCCCTGCGTGTTTCAGGCGGAGGCGGTTAGAGGGTATGACATTGATGAGCTAACGAACCTCCACCTGAAACTTGGCGAAGGACTTATCGGGCAGGTGGCGCTGACCGCCGAGCCAATTACTTCCCCCGACGTACGCAAGAATCCAAACTACATTAACGCCCGCAGCGAGACGCGTTCGGAGATGGTAGCGCCAATAATCTCTAACACCGAAGTGATTGGCGTCTTTGATCTCGAAAGCGACGAACTTGATGCCTACTCCGAAGATGACCTTCAAGTTCTGGGTCTGCTCGCATCGCATGTTGCCATAATCATCGAGAAGGTGATGCTTCACGAGCAGTTAATTGAAAAGAAACGCCTGGAAGGGCAGCTTGAAGTGGCCCGCCAGGTTCAGTTGGAACTGCTTCCAGCCAGAGACCCGCAACTGGAGGGATACGATATCAGCGCCTACAACTTCCCGACAGAGGAAGTGTCAGGCGACTACTACGATTGGGTACAAATCTACGACGATCAAATTGGGTTGGTCATTGCGGACGTGTCCGGCAAAGGAGTGCCGGCGGCTTTGCTGATGGCGTTTCTGCGCGCCAGCCTGCGAGCGGCGACACATGTCGGCTACTCGCCACATATCTCGATGGCGAAGGTAAACTATCTGCTTTGGGAATCTATCGAGCGCAATCAGTTTGTAACAGCTTTCTACGGAATTCTCGATGTCACTAACAAAACTCTGACCTACACAAACGCCGGACACAATCCACCGATTCTGCTGAAACAAAATGGCGACTTGAGCTTCATCAATCGGGGCAGCATACCGCTGGGAATGTTCAAAGATACTCGCTATCATGAGTATTACCTGACAACTGACCCTGGCGACGTGCTGGTGCTTTATACAGACGGCGTCACCGAGGCGAATGACTCGCACGGTGAAGAATTTGGACGAGACCGCCTGGCGCAGGCCGTTATGACTAATCGTCAACTTGGGGCGCGCGAGCTCATCTCAGCGGTGCACACCGAGGTGCTCGCATGGACGGAGGGGCGCGGTTTTACAGACGACGTCACGTTCTTTGTGATCAAAGCGTTATGAGGGTAGTGAGCAATTGGCAGTGTGCAGACGGAGAGTGGGCGATAGGTAGAGTGACGGCAATTATGTCGAAACTGCCTCCTGCCCACTGCGCACTAATGAGCTGTCAGCGAACAGTGAGCATGATCGCCACCCGGCGCCATTGGCGCGCGATAGTCTCCGAACTGGAACCTGGTTTCAGCCTCAGAAAATGCGTAGATGTCGAAGCCAAACGCATCGAGATAGTCTGCCAGGTCATCGGTTGAAAGGAGATAAACGGCGGGAGCGAAGCCCGCTTCAGCGCGAATTTCCAGCAGGCGCTCGAGCACTTCAAGTGGTGCAAAGCAGCTAACAGGATCTCTGTAGGTTGCCATGTTCTTAACGCCTCCTTCGCGAGTTTGAATGTGCCGCTTTCAAAGTGCTGCACATTACTGATACCTTAGATGTACGCGACGCACCTCGCGTTCGTTCGCTCAAACTAATTCTATCTACGGGCCGTTACACATCGTTGGACGTAGCGAGCCGGGAAAAAGTTCCAAAAAGAAAATGAGTAACCCAATCACGCTAGAGCCTCAAACTAACACGCCTCCCCCGCTAAACTTCATGGCCGTTCTACGGCAAATGTTGAAAGCCTCCGATAAAGTCAGCGATTTGATTTTTTCGCCCGGCCGGCCGCCGCAAGTAGAACTCGCGGGCAAACTGCAACCAGTTCGCTTTCCCGGGCTGGAAAAGCTTACGCCCGCCCATACAGCCGGTATGGCGAAAGTGATTATCGGCAGCCATGTAAGCGCAAACGAGAGTTTGGAAAAGAGCGGCTCGGCGGACGTTTCGTTTAGTGTCCCCGGCGAAGCCCGGTTCCGCGTGAATATATTCAAACAGCGTGGCAGTTATGCCATCGTCATGCGCGTAATTCCCACCAACCCGCCTAACTTCAACGATTTTGACTTGCCCGTGCAGTTGAAGGAGATCGTCGACATCAAGAATGGGATCGTGCTCGTCACTGGCCCGACCGGAAGTGGCAAAAGTTCAACTCTTGCTGCTGTTATCGATCTGATCAATGAAACCCAGGCATTCCACGTCGTTACCATCGAAGACCCAATCGAGTTTCTCCACGGTCATAAGATGTGCACGATTCACCAACGTGAGCTTCATTCAGACACGCCGAGTTTCGCGATTGCTTTGCGTGCGGCGCTGCGCCAGGCCCCTAAAGTTATTCTGGTTGGCGAAATGCGCGACAAGGAGACGATCGAAGTGGCCCTCGAGGCTGCCGAAACGGGTCACCTGGTTTTGTCCACCCTGCACACGATCGACGCTTCCAAGACGATAGATCGAATTATTGGCGTGTTTCCCAAAAACGAAGAGCGAGTAATACGAACCCGAATTGCTCAGTCCTTTCGCTACATCATTTCGCAACGCCTTATTCCTCGACCCGACGGTAAAGGACGAGTTGCGGCCATCGAAATACTCAAGTCAACGATGCGTACTCGTGAATACATTGAGAAAGGCGAGACGGAAGGAAAATCGCTCCTCGACGCGATGGAGCAGGGTGATCGGGATGGAATGCAAACATTCGACGGCGTCATCGAAAAGATGATTCGGAGCGGTGTTCTGACGCAGGCAGGCGCGATGCCTTATGCCACCAATGCCGGAAACCTCCTGTTACGATTGGGAGAACTGGGCGGCGAAACGCATGTGCCGGAAGACGCGGCCCCCGCAAAGGACCACGACACGCTGCTTGACATGATAGAAAGATAATCCTGCACTACCACCTCGGCAAATTTCTAAGGTAGGATTAGCAAGTTTTCCGCGGCGCTCTCCCCAGAATTTTCAGACTTATTTTTCAAATTCATCATGTTCCTGTGCCCGCTTAAACGTCTGATCGCCTTGCTCTTCCTGCCACTCCTGGCTCTGACCGGCTTCGCTCAAACTGACAGAATTGACGCCTCCCAGGGTTTGCAAATGGAGTTTCCGATTGGTGGCCAGCTGCGGATCGAAAACGATCTTGGCGGTATCACGGCCGAAAGCTGGAGTCAAAAATATGTATACGTCACTGCGATCGGAGAGGCAGGCAGTTCGAGTCTTTCTTCCGTGGTTATTGAGAATGGAAACCAGGCTTTTGTTATTCGTGTGAGGCGAAAGCCGGGTGCGTCAGTCTCTCCGATTGACCTCAGCGTCAAGTTTCCGGAAAGTGCGCGAGTGGAAATCGAGACCGGTAATGGGAAGGTTTCGCTGAGAGGCATTCCATCGTCTGTAACAGTTAAGACTTTCGCCGGTGACCTGAATGTTGAGCTTCCCGAGTCAGCCAATGCGGATATCGTTGCGCGCGCCACTAAGGGCTCGGTTAAGTCTGAGCTGTCGCAGTCATTGGCTGAGAACGGTCACCTGCTTCAGACCCGGATTGGTAACGGCGCACGAATATTGAGACTCAATTCCGAATCGGGCAACATCACCCTTTCAGTGCTGAGCAATTCCCGCGACTTCGGAGCCGAACCTGCAATCAAAAAGTCGCTGGAGCCCGCGCTGTCCGAAGTTCCTACAAAAGCAGCCGGTACGCCCGCCCCTTCCCTAGACATTCAGGATGTAGAGGAAGGCGATGTCGTTCGCGTCGATTCTCAGTTGGCAACGCTCAACCTGAGCGTCATCGATAGGGACACCAATCGTGGCGTGGTTGGCCTTACGCAATCTGACTTCCGACTTTTTGAGAACGGTGTGCCGCAACAAATCCTTCAGTTTGATTCTTCATCAGCACCGTTTGACTTATTACTTGTAATCGATCTGTCAGGCTCTACTCGCGATCGCCTTAAACTGATTCGAGCGGCGGCGTTGCGTTTCGTCGACGCCGCCCGTGCTTCAGATCGGATCGGCGTGATCACTTTTGCCGGCCAGGCAACGGTTGTTTCTCCGTTGACGCTTGATCGGCAAACTCTACACGAACGAATAAGCGCCATGGATACTGCGTCCGGCGATACCAAGCTCTACGACGCGATTGACTTTGCCGCGAGCCAATCGCAAGAGAACGCTAAGAATCGGCGCCGCACCGCAATCATTTTGATGAGTGACGGTCTCGACGGCAGTATTCCGGGTGTTCAGGGTGATGGCTCAAAGCTTCCTTACGAGGAATTGCTCAGTCGCATTGGCGAGTTTGACGGTGTGGTCTATACGCTCTGGCTTAACACTAAATATGTAGCCTTAAATGAGAAGGACACGCAGCCTGAAGCTTTCGAAGAGGGATACGATGAAATGAAGGAGCTGGCCGATACTGGCGGTGGTGTCTTCTACAAAGTCGAACGACTCGAAGACTTAGCTGGCGCCTATGAGCGAGTCGTTGCCGACCTGGGAACGGTTTATAGTCTCGCTTACCGTCCTGCGGATAAAACTCGTGACGGTAAGTGGCGATCGATACGAGTTAATATCGTTTCTCGCCCGGCGGCGATCGCGCGCGGCAAACGTGGATACTATGCAAATTGAGCGGCCTCCCGCAGTTCACATGCAATTACATCGAACCAGAATCCTCGGTCTGCTGTTCTCACTGTTGATCCCCGTGGTTTGTTTGTGCCAATCACCCGAACCGGTTGAAACGATACGCGTCGACTCTGATCTGGTTGATCTTAAAGTCAGCGTAGTTAGTTTGAATCCTCAGAATCCTTCGACGGAACTAAAGCAGAATGACTTTCTGGTGCTGGAGGACGGAACGCCGCAGGACATTGCTTTTTTCGCGGCCGCTGACACTCCTTTCGATCTGGTACTGCTGCTCGACTTGTCAGGCTCAACCAACGATAAACTCAAACTCATAAAAAAGTCAGCCAGGCGATTCGTTGATGCGACTCGTCCCATCGACCGCGTTTCAGTTGTCGCTTTTACCGACGTCGTTCAGGTTGTCTGTCCCCTGACGCAGGATCGTCAACTCCTTAGGGACCAGGTCGACCATATTGAAAAACCTCAGGGCGGCACAAAGTTTTGGGATTCGCTGCGTTATGTTCTGGCAATTCTCAATGCTTCGGGAAACTCGCTGCGGCGGAGTGCTGTAGTTGTCATGACTGATGGCGTAGACAATGCCTTGCCAGATGTTTTTGGTGATGGTTCTCAAACCAGTTTCGATCAATTGCTGCGGATGGTGCACGACTCGGAGGCAATCGTTTTTCCCATCTACCTCGATACTGAAGAGGAAGTATTCAAGCGCACCCGCACGCCGCGCAGCGCGTTTGCTATGGCACGAAATCAGTTGGGACAACTGGCTTCGACTTCCGGCAGTCGATTGTATCGAGCTAACCAGTTGAAAGATTTGGACGATGTCTACCAGCAAGTGATCGGCGACCTGGGGCGTATTTACAGCATCGGGTATCGTCCCTCCAATACCTCACGAGATGGAAAATGGCGCTCGGTAACGGTGCAAATCCACGATCGGCAGGATGTTACCGCCCGCACTAAACTGGGCTATTATTCAAAGAACCTGCCAAATTGATCAGTCGGCCTTCCTTTACGCGACGTTTACCCGAAAAGCTTGTAAATACCATCGATAGGACTATAATTAGGCCTCCCCCAGGCACAGTCAGCTTTAACCGGGTCGAATCAAAAGGATCACTCCATGAGAAAACCACGACCTACTCTTGCACCAATCTTCTTTGTTACCGCATTGATTCTGGCCTTTCCTCTCATCACCTTTGCTCAGAACCGGGAGAAGTTTGTCATCTCGGCCAAAGCCGGCGGGGTTAATGCCGTAACCGGTCGCGCTTCGATGCTGCCCCACGGCAATGGCGAATGGCAGCAGCTCACGATCAAGGAGGATCTGGAACCCGGGGATTTGGTCAAGACAGGAGTCGATGGTCGTGTGGAAATGTTGCTGAACCCAGGATCCTATCTGCGTGTTGGTGAGAATTCTGAGTTTGAATTGTCAGACAATTCGCTCGAAAACCTCGAGCTTCGCTTGATCAAAGGAACTGCCATCGTTGAAGTCACCGGTGCGGACGACGAGGAGTTGTTTATTGGAATTACGACACCTCATACACGCATGTCTATCGTTCGACGAGGACTTTATCGCGTCAGCGTCGTGCCCGGCGATACTACGGAACTCATCGTAAGGAAGGGCCGCGTGATGTTGGAAGGCTCCCACACGAAGGTCAACGGTGGGAACAAGGTTGTGTTCAGCAGTAACTCGTTTTCAGTGGCTAAGTTGGAAAAGGCTGACAAGAAAGCACTGGACGCCCTCGACGGTTGGAGCAAGGATCGGGCGCAAACGCTGGCGAAGGAGAACAGCCGGATCAACGGCAGAACTCTCACTGCCCTGGCGAGCGGCTTCAATGATGACTGGTTTTCCAATAGTCTCTTCCGACAAAGGCGTTCAGGTTTCTGGCTCTACAGTCCCAGATCGAGTTGCTACACATTCATTCCCTACTATGGCGGGTATGGTTCGCCTTACGGGGGAGGTTATTCCCGATCGATTTTCGCCGGCGGTTTCGGGCCCTGGGGCTGGGAGCCAGGTCTTGTCGGACCAGTTTTCGGCAGTTCACGAGGAAGCGGCGATATTATCAGTTCGGGTTCACGCAGAGCGGGACCTTCCGCTTCTCCAGGGGCAGGCGTCGAGAGACCCACTCGTTCCGGCCGTGAACGTTCGCCAAGAGAACAATTACCCTAAGTCCCTTCACGACTGATCACCTTCTTTATAGAGCCGGTCTAGTTCCGTTTCTATAAGCATTCTCACTTCCGATAACTTCAAACCAGCAAGGGCCAGATGTGTAAGAGCAGTTCCCAATTGACTGCGCAGCTGTTCCTCTGTGGGTTCGCGGAGCAAGCGTGAAGTCACCACAGCCCCAGCACCATGCCTGACCTTCACCAGACCCTGCTTCTGCAGTTGCCGGTAGGCATAGGCGATTGTATTAAGGTTTACGCCGAGGTCGGCCGCCACTTGCCGAACCGGCGGCAGGGAAGACCCCTCAGGCAATTCTCCGCCGGCAATGAGGGCCTTGATTTCATCCACGACCTGCTGATAAAGGGGCCGTTTATCTCGCTCGTCTATGGTGATATACATATTGTCTGTTGCACATATACACTAGACAATCCGGTTTTGTCTATAGATTTCTTACGATATTTGAGGCTCTATTGGGTGGTGAGCTTGTTTGCGAGCAGCAAAGCAGAGCGGGTCAGGCCTTCGATACCGCCTATGCTGGTGGTGTCGCTCACGACAAAGAGGTCCGGTACGGTGGTTTCATAGCTGGATCCGTCGGGCCAAAAGGCGCTCGCGGTGGGAATGACGCCGCCAACCATGCCCAGCTTGCGACGAGTCAGGTCATAAGAACTTCGAGGTGTGGCGGTGTCGATAACCTCGATGTGGCTGCCCAACTCCGGCATGGCCGCGTGTAGTCGCTGCCAGCACTGTTCCAACATCTCCTGATCCTTGCCCTCGAGTTCAGTTTCGTCCTTATGAAAAGTGAACCATTCATCAACGTCGGTAAAGGCGTGAACAGTCACGGCTCGTTTTCCCGCCGGCGCCCTGGCATCCCATGACGGCGCAGCGGCGAACATCAGTTGGTTGCTCTCCGCGTCGTATAGCTCCTCGCCCTGCCAATCGGTAAGCGTCAGAACGTGGTCCGCAGCCAAAGAATCGTCTGCGGTGTCGTCGAGCGCAAGGTAGAGAAAATAGGCGCCCCAGCCCCGAAGCTTGTTCAACTGCGTTCGTACTTCAGCCGCGCTGCGGTTAAGACCGACGAGCTTTCCATATGTGTCCCAAACGGTAAGGTTGCTGACGACGGCTTTCGAGGCAGTCACAGTCTCACCGCTCAGCAAGTCGACTCCGGCTGCCGCGCCGTTCGAACCGTACGACAGCCTGAGCACCGGTGTGTCCAAACGAATTCTGCCGCCACTCATTTTTATCGACTGGGCCAGCTTCTCAGCCAGCCCGCCAGCGCCGCCGCGTATAGCGAACATGTTTTCTCGAGGCTGAGTGAGCGCAAGGGCCGCATGGAGATAAGGAACATGATTACTGGGCGCCTGCGCCAGCATCTGCAGTTGCACATCTACGAAACGACGAAATCGCATCGAGACTGTGTCGAGACGCTCTAGAGTTGATTGCTTTGATGACCGCAAGATTTCGGCGGCGATCCGAGCCTCGGGAAGGAGACTGTAAGCGCGCCGCGACTTTGAGACGGACAGCAGCGCCGGCTCCTTCCTTAGAGCGCGGCGCAGCGCTCCGCCTATCGATTCAAGTTTGCGATAGAACCCAACAGCCTGCTCCGCGCATTCGGGAAAAGTGCGGCGTAGAGTCTGTTCAAACTGTTCCCTATCGCCAACCAGGGCAATTTCAGAGTGGTCGGGAAGACGGACTAAATAGCTCGGCTCCAATCGGCGAACCTCGGGAGGATCGACTGGCAGCTCGGAGAACAAGCGTTGGTGGATCCCGTCAGGTTCCCATCCGGTGAAGAGCCCGTAGCCCGGCTCGAAACTGTAGCCAAATTTTTCAACGCTGGCTGCGCACCCACCCACGTTTGGCTCTCGTTCCAACAGACAGACATCCACACCCCGTTGCGCCAGCAAGGCAGCGACTGTTAGCCCGCCAATGCCGCCGCCAACTACAACGACCTCGCAGTCCATCGCTATATGAAAAGCCTTGAAAGCTGATGGAAGAAAAATCCGACTACAGGCCTAGTGTCGGGTGATGATTTTCCCACGAAAGGCTGCACAATCAGAAAAGCGGCCTGGATGCCGTTAAAAACGAGATGTAGTACGAAAGAAGGCAAGAGGCGCCCGGTGCGTGCGCGAAGCAGAGTCAGAGAAAGACTCAACATGGTGATTACGGCGACGACACCGAAATTGTCATAATACTGAAACACGTGAATACCAGCGAACAATACTGTTACTATTGCGACCGCTGCGACCATTCCTATGGCGCGTTGCAACGCCGGGTAGAGCACACCGCGAAAAACCAGTTCTTCCGCAAACGGCGCGGTGGCGAACGCTAGAAACGCCGTCGCAAAACGTGCTTTTAAAGAGCTGTTGATGATCTGATCTAGGGCTGTTTCCTTGCCGCCCAGAAACTGCGTGAATAGCACGCCCACGGCAAGAAGCACGACTGCGAGTGCGATAGTTTTCCAGGGCCCAAAATTCTCAGGGAAACTCCAGCCCAGTGTTTGCCAGAAAGGCCGCCGACCGCGGCCGGTAACCAGAAACCAAACTATCAGGAACGTGAGAATATGTGCCGGAACCACGCCAAGAATTGAGATGAAGATGAGAGTTGAATCGGTGGCGAGTCCCGCAGTCGAGCCCCCCGACATGGTTTTGTAGACTACGTACGGCACGGCCACCGCAATCTGCATGAAGACCAGGATCACAAGACTGGTCACCCATACGAGCACGGCCCAACCTACTCCCCAGGGTGGATCGTCCGGATTTATGACAGCTGGTGCAGGTGGGGTCGTTTGCTGATCTGAGGCATGCGCGTACGTCTCAATCAGCGGTATGTCTGGCGAAGCCGGCTCGTTGGTGGACACTGTGGCACCGAGTGTATGAAGTTGTTTCCAAGTGGTCAATCAGGAAAGGCTCGCCTCAAACTGCCGGATAGGCAGCCTCCAACATTGAAGGACCAATTCGCGGCGCCGCCAGCATCACGCCAATTATGGTTTTAGCGTCTTCTATCTCGCCGGTGGTAATCATGCTCAATGCCTGCGAGAAGGGAATTCGGACCACCGCGAGGATCTCATCTTCGTCGAGTTGCTGCCTGGTTTCTGTCAGTTCTGTTGCCAGGTAAACCCACATCTTCTCTCCGCAAAAGCCCGGTGAGACAAAGAATTCAGATAGTTTCTCCAGACGACCGGACACTACACCAAGCTCTTCCTCCAGTTCACGCTTCGCGCCCTCTTCCGGAGCTTCACCGCGCCGCAGCGTTCCAGCCGGAGCTTCAAGCAGGTAACGGACGGCGGGATGCCGATACTGGCGCACCAGCGCAATCGTGCCATCGTCAAATACGGGAACAATAACCGCGCTTCCGGGATGATGCACCACCTCGCGCGCGTAGGTTTGTTCGCCTTCACTTACCGTATCGACCGTGACTTCGAAGATGCGACCACGGTAGATGCTTTTGCTGTCGATTACCTTTGGCAATTCGCCGTGGAGTCTGTCAGAAGTATCCATACTTTTCTCATTTCAAATCGATCGAACTTAAAAAAGGGGCATACGCTCAACTTAACTTTCCGTTCCGGCCGTAGCGGGCTTCAAGCCATTCTCTCACCTCGCCGACCAGATAGAGTGATCCAGTAACGCAGATCAAGGTCTTTGGCGCGCTTGAGGAAATCGCGCGTTCGATGGCGATGTCACTCTCGGGGATCATTTCGGTTGAAGCTTCGGGCGCGTATTTCTCCGCCAACCTCCGCAGATCCTCAACGCTTGCCGAACGCGGGTTGCGAGGTTGAGTTAGGACCAGATGGCCGACGATGGGAAAAAGAGTTGCAGCCATTTCATCAAGTTGCTTATCAGCCATCGCTCCGAAGACCATTGTCACTGGCGCGTTCTTCAAGTGTCGAGTGCGCTCAAGATAAACGCGTAGGGCTTCAGCACCGGCGGGATTGTGGGCACCGTCGAGTAGAACAAAAACTTTCTCGGCATCGTCAGTTGAGGTTTGAAATGCTTCCAATCGCCCAGGATGCCTGGCGGTACCCAAACCTTCAATGATCGCGTCGTGGCCGATTGCGAACCCTTCGGATCCGAGCGCTTCCGCAAGGGCAATGGCCGTTGCAGCGTTCGTCAATTGGTGCACGCCTCGCAGCGCCAGCCGAACTCTTTCGTAGACGTCTTTTTGAGTGCGGAAGGTGCGAACGCAGTTCAAGTCAGGATCGGAGATGTCCTCAGTTGTCCACGCGGGAGTTACACCACACTCTCGGCAACGCTCCACAATCACCCGGCGCACAACTTCCGGTTGAGGTGAAACTACTACAATACTATTCGGTCGAATGATCGCGGCCTTCTCAGCAGCAACTTCAACCAGCGTCTCTCCCAGGTACTGCTGATGATCGAGCGAGATCGGCGT
>Ga0070706_100005617_pt1 | contig 11936 bp, 9 predicted proteins | sample KBSK5501metaG_FD_65476 | JGI IMG/M metagenome (GOLD analysis project Ga0070706, IMG submission 65476) | Corn, switchgrass and miscanthus rhizosphere microbial communities from Kellogg Biological Station, Michigan, USA - KBS K5-50-1 metaG | ecosystem: Host-associated > Plants > Roots >...
TGTTTGCGGTCCGGAATTTCGACGATGCCATAGAGCCCTTGCATTCCTCGCGCGGCAAGAAATACGAGCAAGCAAGTCTGCTCGCAGTGGCTGCGCCACAGCGGTGCACAGTTGTCGAAGGCGACCAGGAAGTCCTGATGAACCTTTATTACTATTTCGATCGCGCAGGTTTGGATGCCTGGGACTTGATGACCTGGTTTTATTTCGGCAAGGAGAACAAGCCTCCGTTCACTTGGGCGAACTTTCGGTTTTCCGACTACGAGTGCCTTGTCATCGAGGCGAAGTATCTGAGCCCCTCAATGCCCGTTCAACAACACGTAGCTGGTCAAGCCGCCCTGGATCGCTGGTACGCATACATCGAGTGGCTTCTCGGATTCGGCTACGAAAGCGGTCGCGTTGCATCGACTCGCTGCATGAATAGCGTCGCAGATTCGCGTGGCTCGCGCTATCTGGTTATCAACTTGCGCGAGCGCTGTGACACTGCGGATTTCGAGGCTGTTATGGGACAGCTTGATGCTCTCCTCGGCGCGAGCGATGGCCAGCGCGGTGGTGCGGTCTTCTCAGATTGGTTCGCGCAACACCGTGGAACGGTGCCAGGTTTCAGGCAACGCCCGCTTAGAGATGTATTGAGTGACGCAAGATGACACGATCGAAGTTGTGAGCGCGTCAACGATTGGCAGGGACGCCGGCCATCACGCGAATGGTTCTCAGGGAATCCGCGTCACCGGTTCTTAGAAAATCACTTAGGGTTGCAGCTATCATGCGATAGCCGTCAGGGGTGTAGTGGCCCGTCATTCTCAGGGGGAATAGCGAGAGAGGATCCGGATGCCGGCTGAGCGGGGGCACCAAATCAACTATTGGGACCCTCAAGGCGGCGACGCCGTCCAACACTTTGTCACGCAGTTGCGCCTCAGGGGACATTGTTCCACCCCCTAGCCGGTCCTTTCCAGGCACATAGACAAAGACGAAATGTCCGGCTTTGCTTTCCACTTCGTGCTTGGCGACTCTTACAATTTGCAGCAATAGGTCGAGCTGCCCCTCGCCACCAATCACATCGCTCTCATCGGTCCCCCTGTTATATCGTCGGTACCAGAGCTGTTTGAGGCTGTCTCTCAAGTGGGGGAAAATAATGGCCCGGCTGTTCTCGGCTGCTTGTATCTCGTGCTCCGCAAAGGCTCGAACAGCCGCGTTAACCTCGCCCTGCCTTTGCCAAAGGTTTTGCGTAAAGCCATCCTCTAAATAACGGACAAGTAGTGGGTCTTTTTCCTCCCTGGCGCGTAGGTCCCTTAGGTCATTTTCCTCGCTATACAACCAAAAAACATAGGCTACGCGCCCGCGTGGAACGTACTCTCGGATTGTTGCCAACTCCAACAAAGGGCCATTTCCCCGCATTCCGAGGTTCACAACGTCAAGATAACGCTTACGCAAGTTGTCAGCGATGTTGTCGCCCTCATTAACGCACGCACCTTCGGTAAACGAATCTCCAACCAGAAAGATATATCGCCTTGCTTGCAAGGGCCAGGTTCCCGGCGGGTTGGGAAACCCTGCTTCATCGTTGCGAAAGGTGGAGTGAAAACCGCCCTCATTGCACCCCACGATGTGCGCTGCCGCCACCCCACCTAAGGGCTGGACGCGTTTGCCTTCAATCAAGAGCGGGTGTTTGATAAATGTTCTTGCCGGCACTTGGGTGAACCAGTCGGGATCCTTCCTGCGATAGTCAAATACGACCTGCAGGCGATCGCGGGTGTCATAAGCCACACCCTGCTCCTTGGCCTTGGCAAAGACTGGTCCCAATGCCAGTCGTCCCAGGACCCAGTCCGCAACAAGCAGCGACAGGGTGAGCGATACCAGACTTATAAGCAGGTTCTTGAGCACACTGCCCTCGGATCAGTATTTCTTCATCTGTTAACAGGGATTGGCGCGGCGTGATGCGCTCGGCGAGCGAGTCAGTCGAGTTCGAAAGCGTGCTTGTAGTCGAGCTTGAGCGCGGGATTCTGCGACTCCTTGTGCAGGACGCAATTACCGATAATGAGCGTTTCTATCTCGCTACCCATGAAGCAGCGGAACGCGTCTTCCGGGGTGCAGACAATCGGCTCGCCGCGTACATTGAAGCTCGTGTTGACGACCACCGGGCAGCCCGTGTGTCGCTTGAATTTTTCAAGCAGGGCGTGGAAGCGTGGGTTGGTCTCGCGGTGCACGGTTTGGATCCGTGCCGAATAGTCGATATGAGTCACCGCAGGTATGTCTGAGCGCGGCACATTGAGCTTATCGATGCCGAAGAGATTCTCTTCCTCCTCGGTCATCGGACGGCGCCGCTCAGGTCTCACCGCGGCGACGATCAACATGTAAGGCGAATCAGAATCGAGCTCGAACCACTCGCTGACGTCTTCGCGCAGCACCGCTGGCGCGAACGGGCGGAACGACTCCCGGTATTTCACCTTCAGGTTGAGCATCTTTTGCATCGCGGGCGAGCGTGGATCGCCCAGGATCGAGCGAGCACCAAGCGCGCGGGGGCCGAACTCCATCCGTCCCTGGAACCAACCGACCGCCTTCTGCGCAAGGAGCGCCTCGCACGCCTCCGCGATCACGGCAGTATCGTCAACCGTACTGAACCGCGCGCCCGCTGCGCGTAGCCTCTGCTCGATTTCGCGCTGCTCGAACTGGGGACCGAGGTAGGACCCATGCATTCCATCAAGTTGGCTGTTGGGCCGGCGCGGTTGCCCCTTGTACAGGTGGTATGCGCACAGCGCCGCGCCCACTGAGCCGCCGGCATCGCCCGCCGCCGGCTGGATCCAGATGCCATCAAACCGACCGTCCCGCAATATCTTGCCGTTTGCGACACAATTGAGCGCTACGCCCCCGGCAAGGCACAACTTGCGCTCGCCGGTTTCGCGCGCAATCCATCGTGCCATGCGCAGGAGGATCTCTTCGGTCACCTGCTGGATGGAGGCGGCGATGTCCATGTGAAACTGGGTCAGAAGTTGATCCGGCGTGCGCGGTGGCTGGCCGAAGAGCCGGTCGAACTTGCTGTTCGTCATCGTCAGGCCAACGCAGTAGTTGAAATATTCAAGGTTGAGCTTGAACGAGCCGTCGGCCTTGAGGTCGATCAGATTGTCGAGAATTATCGTGGTGTAACGCGGCTCTCCATAGGGAGCGAGCCCCATCAGCTTGTATTCACCCGAGTTCACTTTGAACCCGGTGTAATAGGTGAACGCCGAGTAGAGCAGGCCCAGCGAATGGGGGAAATGGATCTCCTTGATGACCTCGAGCTGGTTGTTGCGGCCTAGCGCCAGCGAGCTGGTCGCCCACTCGCCGACACCGTCGAGAGTCAGCACTGCCGCCGACGAATAGGGCGATGGAAAGAAAGCGCTGGCGGCGTGACTCAAGTGATGCTCACTGAACACCAGGCGCTTGTCCCAGTCAAAGTCGGGACGATGCCGTTTAAGGTGGTCTTGCAGGAGGTCCTTGAGGAACAGCTTTTCGCGGAGCCAGATCGGGATTGCCATCTTGAACGACTCGAACCCGCGCGGGGCAAACGCGAGATACGTTTCCAGCAGCCGCTCGAACTTGAGGAACGGCTTGTCGTAGAAGGCGACGAGGTCGACCTGGTCAAGGCTTATCCGCGCCTCTGACAGGCAGTACTCGAGGGCATGACGCGGGAACCGCGAATCATGCTTCTTGCGCGTGAACCGCTCCTCCTGCGCCGCAGCCACGATGTCGCCGTCACAGACCAATGCGACCGCAGAGTCGTGGTAGAACGCCGAAATCCCTAGGACGCGCACTGCCGCTCCCCGCTTAGAATATGGTGTAGATGAACGGGGCCACAGCCGACCCTTGGCCCAGCACGATCAGGGCACCAAGGATAACCATCACCAGCAGAATCGGGATCAACCAGTATTTCTTGCGCGCGCGCATGTAGCGCCACAACTCTTTGAGAAACGACAAAGCTCTCCCCTCTAAAATTGGTTCGACAGGCTGTCCGGCTTCGGGCCGGGTGGATCGCGGTTAATCCAGTAGCTTTCGTTCGTATAGCTCCTGCGCAACCTCAGGCTGTCGCTGCCAAAGCGGCGCATGAGCATACCCATCGGCGTCACGACCACATAGAACAAGAACGCCAGCACCACCGGACTGATGAGTCGGTTCAGCAGTAGGCCGAAGCGCAGCCAGAGTCGGTTCGGAATACGGAGGAGCGCGGGCGCCGCAAGCGTGACCACCAACACCGCTGCGGCTGCGATCAGCGGCGATCTGCGCACGGCTTCGCCGTGGATCAGCGGCCACAGCCCGACGATCAGAAGCACCGCAGTAATCACCCCGCCAAAGGCTCGGTTGCTGGACGCCTTGACTTCTAGGCCCCTGGAGAAATCTTCGTGGCTAGCTGGCATTCGATCTTAACCTCTGCGATTCGGTTCGCCCTGCCCTCGCGCGTGAAGCGCCGGCCGCGAATGGAAGGTATCGAGCGGACGGCACTATGCCTTCCTCTTGCGGCCAATCATCATATATAGTCCGCCATCTTTTCCGCCGGCGAGCAACATCTCCAGCTCACTGACGACAAAGTCGAGGCGGCTGCCCCGCGGACGCGCACGGAACAATTCGGTCTTCTCCGTGAAATCCTCACCACCGACGGGGGGGATGGTAAGCAGCAGATCGACGCCAGAGCGGCCGAACCAGCGCGCCACTTCGGCCATCGAATGCCGGCTTTCATGCGGGTGGCGGTATTGGTCCATGAACCAGGCGCTCCGGCGGCCGGTATTCAGCCTGTCGCTTCGCAATCGGGAATCGAGCATGACCCAGCGCTCGCCAAACGCTTCGATCAACCGGCGCCGCCAGAGCGTAGGCAGCCGCCCCAGCCAGTTGTACAAGCCGATGATCACGCAGCCGCCCGGCTTGAGCTTACGCGTGAGCGCATGAAATCCGCCCCCGGGATCGCTGGTGTGATGGAGCACACCGTTACATATGATGAGGTCGAACGCTTCGTCCGGGAACGGTAAGCGAAACAGGTTCATTTGGACGAACTGCGCATTTGCGATCGAACAGCGATCGCGAAATGACTTCGCGAGACGCAATGAGTTCAGGCAGATATCCGCGCCGATCACGGTGCGGCCCCAACCCATGCCCAGAAAGTTCGACAGCTGACCGGTGCCACAACCGGCCTCCAGAACCATCGCCGGGCGGTCGAGCTGCTCGTCGAGCAGACCAGCGAACACGCCGCGCTTAGCCTTGGCAACAAGGCTCTCACGGCCGTCGAGATCGTCGTAATTCGGAAACGGTGTCTCCTCGTAGAATGTCTTGACCAGGTCCGTGACGTCGGACTTGCCTTCCGGCCACTCATTCGGGGCGAATAGACAGGGGATGCCATCAACGACCGGGTAGCGACGTAGGCCGTCTGAGCTCACCAGGACGCTCTCGTCCTCGATCCAGCGGAGCGGTCGCATGTCTACCGGGCAGCGGAGGCTCCCCAGGATCTCGAGAAATGCGAGTGGCTCGCGCCACTCCGCGCCAGTCCTTGGAGAGGGCGCTGCGCTGATCAACGTCGAATGGTCAACCGCCTCGTTCATGACTCACCTTACTGGTCTCCGCTACCAACCTTATTAGCCCGGCGCACAACGCGTCAAGCCCGACAAGACACGGCAGTGTAGGCTACACCGCTTTGGTCCGCCCACGACAGAATACGCGCGTTCCATATTCACGTCGTCCACAAACTTTGAGCATGACTCCGATGAGCAAGGAATCAGAAATGCGGATACCTCACCGCTGACGCGAACCACGCTACGCGTACTCATCCCAACTTTTGACGTGCAAGTCGTCAAGCCCTTTTGAGACCAGGGCCTCCACGAACCTCTGGGCAAGGCGCAGCTCGGTGATAAGCGGGATGGCGAAGTCCACGGCCTTGCGCCGAATGATGTAGTCGTTGGTCAGCTCGTCCTCCTGGTAGTTTTTTGGGATGTTGATAACAAGATCGATGGTGCCACCTGCGAGGTACTCCAGAATGTTGGGGCTGGCTTTCTCGAGTGGCCAATTGAGCGTTTCCAGCTCGATCCCGTACTGCCGCATGAAGTCGGCGGTCCCGTGCGTTGCGTAGAGGCGGACGCCGAGGCCCTGGAGCGCCTTGGCGCTAGCCACGAAAGCGGCCTTGTCCTCGAGCGGACCCGTGGATAGCAGTACGCTCTTGATGGGCATCCGCGAGCCGACGGAGAGCATTGCTTTCAGGAACGCCTCCTCGAAGTCATCTCCGAGGCAACCCACCTCCCCAGTCGAACTCATCTCAACCCCCAGCGTCGGGTCGGCACCTTCGAGTCGCGTAAAGGAGAACTGTGGCGCTTTGACGCCCACGTAGTCCAGCTCCATGAACGAGGTGAGAGCTTTCTCCACCGGCGCTCCCATGATCACTCGCGTCGCCAAGTCGATGAGGTTTTGCTTGTAGATCTTGGAGACGAAGGGAAAGCTGCGCGACGCCCTCAGGTTGCACTCAATGACTTTCACGGCCGTCCCTTGGGCGATGAACTGGATGTTGAACGGGCCCGTGATGCGAAGCGCAGCGGTGATCTCGCGAGCGATTGTCCGGATACGCCGGATCGTCTCGAGATAGGTGCGCTGCGGCGGCGTGACCAGCGTCGCGTCCCCGGAGTGAACGCCGGCGTTCTCGACGTGCTCGCAGATTGCGAGAGCCAGAACTTCGCCGTCGCGGGCGACGCCGTCGACATCCATCTCCTTGGCATTCTCGATGAATTTGCTGATTACAACCGGGTACTCGCTTGACACATCGACGGCCTTGCCCAGGAAGCGCACCAGCTCGGAGTCGTTGGAGGCAACGGCCATGGCCAAGCCGCTGAGCACGTAGGACGGCCGCACCAGGACCGGATACACCACATTCTGCGCGAAGGCCTTTGCCTCCTCGATCGAGCTGAGCTCCCGCCACTCCGGCTGGTCGATGCCGAGCCGGTCCAGTAGCGAGGAGAATTTGTGTCGATCCTCGGCCTCGTCTATCCGCTCCGGAGCCGTGCCCAGAATTCGCATCCCGGCCTGGTGGAACTTGAGTGCCAGGTTGTTGGCCGTCTGCCCGCCCATGGAAACGATGATTCCGAGGGGCTGCTCGCGGTCGTATATCTCGTAGATCGTTTCAAAGGTTAGCTCTTCGAAATAGAGGCGGTCGCACTCGTCGTAATCCGTGCTCACGGTCTCGGGGTTGCAGTTGATCAGGATCGTCTGGTAGCCGAGCTGGCGAAGGGTCATCACCGCGTTGACGCAGCACCAGTCGAATTCGACAGAGCTGCCGATGCGGTAAACCCCGGAGCCCAGGACTATCACCGCGTTTCGGCCTGAAGGCGACACGTCGCTTGCCGCTCCGTTGTATGTGAGGTACAGGAAGTTAGTCTCGGCTGGGTACTCAGCGGCCAGGGTATCGATTTGCTTGACCAGAGGCATCAGGCCGTAATTCCGGCGCATCTCACGGGCATCGGACTGACTCATGTGCAGGACGCGGCCGATCTGCTCGTCGGAGAATCCGGCTCTCTTCGCGTCCTCGAGGACGCCCTTCGGGCAAACGCCCTCTGCGTAGACGGCGAGTCGGTCCTCTACCTCGAGCACACCCTCGATCTTATGGAGGAACCATGGGTTGATATGCGTCAGAGCGTGGATACGGTCCACGCCGTAGCCAGCCCGCATGGCCAGGGGGACATGGAGGATCCGCTCGTCAGTGGGGCTACGGAGGACCTCTTCGAGATCCTCCGCCTTGAGTCCGCTGTTGGCTACGAGACCGTCGACGCCAATTTCCAGCATCCGCAGGGCTTTTTGCAGCGCCTCCTCGAAGCTGCGGCCGATGGCCATGACCTCACCCACGGACTTCATCCCCGAGCCGAGCTGCTTGGAGACCTTGCGAAACTTCTTGAGGTCCCAACGCGGGACCTTGACCACAACATAGTCAAGGGCGGGCTCGAAGCACGCCATAGTCCGTCGCGTGATGGCGTTTTTAAGGTCTACGAGGCTGTGGCCCAGGGCGAGTTTCGCCGCCACGAACGCAAGAGGGTACCCCGTCGCCTTGGAGGCCAGTGCCGAACTGCGGGAGAGTCGCGCGTTGACCTCGATGACGCAGTATTCGTCAGACCCAGGGTCGAGGGCGTACTGGATGTTGCATTCGCCCACGATACCGAAGTGCCGGATTACCTTGATTGCCAGGCTCCGCAGCTTATGGTACTGGGCGTTGCTCAGCGTCTGGCTCGGCGCCACTACGATGCTCTCGCCCGTGTGGATTCCCATGGGGTCTACGTTCTCCATGTTGCACACGGTGACGCAATTGTCGTGGCGGTCACGGAGGATCTCGTACTCGATCTCCTTCCACCCCTTGAGATACTCCTCGATGAGGATGAGGCTACTGTAAGTGAGCGATCGTTCGGCGAGGTCGGCCACCTGCTCCGCATCGAAGCAGACCCCCGATCCCAGGCCGCCGAGGGCGAATGAGATCCGGATCATCACTGGAAAGCCCAGCTCGCGAGCGACCCGCACTGCATCTCCTTTGGTCGTAACGGCAACGCTGCGCGGCACCTTGACGTCAATCTGCGCCAGGCGCCGCGTGAAGAGCTGGCGGTCTTCGGTCTCCTCGATAGCCGAGATGGGCGTCCCGAGGACCGCGACGCCGTACTCCTCGAAAATCCCCTTCTTCGCGAGCTCCAGGCCGGTGTTGAGCGCTGTCTGGCCTCCGAAGCCAAGTAGAATTCCGTCGGGGCGCTCCTTCGAGATCACTTTCTCGACAAAGTGTGCGTTCACGGGAAGGAAGTACACCTTGTCGGCGAGGTGTTCTGAAGTCTGAATCGTGGCGATGTTCGGGTTGACGAGGACCGTCGCAATCCGTTCCTCCCGCAGCGCCTTTATCGCCTGACTGCCCGAATAGTCGAACTCCCCCGCCTCGCCGATTTTCAGCGCCGAGCTCCCGAGGACGATGACCTTCCTGACACTCGTCATGTTTGTCACAGCATTGCAACGAAGTCGTCGAAAAGCGTGTTGGTGTCCGCCGGTCCCGGGCAGGCCTCCGGGTGGAACTGGACGCCCATGAACGGCTTGCTGCGATGACGAATCCCCTCGTTCGTACCGTCGTTGGCGTTGAAGAACCAGGGTACCCAGTCGGCGGGAAGGCTCTCCTCGTTCACCGCGTAGCCATGGTTCTGCGACGTGATGAAACAGCGCTTCGTCCCCACGAGGATGCACGGCTGATTCTGGCTGCGGTGCCCGTATTTCAGCTTGTAAGTCTCGGCGCCTGCCGCGAGCGCCAGCACTTGGCTGCCAAGGCAGATGCCGAACGTCGGCACGCCTTTGTCCATCAGCCGGCGCGCAGTCGCGATAGTCGCCTCCACCTGCCTGGGATCTCCGGGTCCGTTGGACAACACCACGCCGTCCGCGTCCTCCGCGTCCGCGGGCCAGTCCCACGGCACCACTTTCACCTCCACGCTCCGCGCCAGCAGCGAACGGAGGATTCCATTCTTGCAGCCGCAGTCGACGACGACAATCCGTTTGCGGCCTGCGCCGTATTGTCTGGGCTTGTCGATGCTTACCTGTCCAACAAGATTCCCAGCGTTAGGATCGCAAAAATCCACTTCCTCGTTTCCGCAGAGGAGCTTCCCCAGCATCGCGCCACTTGTGCGCAGCCGCTGTGTGAGCATCCGCGTGTCGACGCCCGCAAGTCCAGGGACTTTGTGCTCCTTAAGCCAGTCATCAAGGGACCGGGTGGCGCTCCAGTGGCTGAAGTGGCGCGACCACTCCGACACGATGAGGCCCGCGATCTGGACGCGGTCGGACTCGAAGAAACGGCTGATGCCGTCCCGTTGCTCGTCAGCTGGTACGCCGTAGTTGCCGACGAGAGGATAGGCGAGCACCAGGATCTGCCCTTTGTACGAGGGGTCGGTCAGGGACTCCGTGTAACCCACCATCCCCGTATTAAAGACGACCTCTCCCGCGACGGAACTCTGCCATCCGAAGGATGCGCCGAAGCAGGCGAAGCCGTCTTCGAGGACCAATCTGCCATGCATAGCCTTGCCTCCAATTGAGAGACAACGATGTCGGCGGCGTGCGCCACCTCATGGTATGTTTTGAACAGGAGCAGAGGATAACCGAGTTGGCGGTAGTCAACTAGAAACGCATGCAGCGACTCTTCAGCATGAAGGACTATCGCTGCGCGGCCGACGCCGCAAGAATTCCGCTAAACTTCATCAGGGCCTCCTCCGGGCCATGAAAGACAAGATGACACGACTCGCAATTGTGGTGCCCTGCTATAACGAGAGAGAGGTATTGCCGGAGGCGTGCGCTCGCCTGACCGCCCTCCTCGAGCGGCTGCATCGGGCCGGGAAAATCACGGCGGACAGCCGTGCTTACCTGGTGGACGATGGGAGCACGGACACCACCTGGTCACTTATCGCCGGCTTCGTCAGTGCGGGCTTGCCGGTCGTAGGGATAAAGCTCTCGCGAAACCGTGGCCACCAGAATGCAGTGCTCGCTGGCCTGTTCTGCGCAGCGGGCGACGCAGTCGTAAGCGTTGACGCAGACTTGCAGGATGATCTCGAGGCGATCGAGAAGATGCTGGATCAGCTGCGCGACGGGTGCGAGATCGTCTACGGAGTGCGCAAGCGCCGTCACACGGACAGCGTGTTCAAGCGGCTAACCGCGGAGAGCTTCTACCGGCTGTTGGCGGTCCTGGGCGCGCAGACTGTCTTCAACCATGCGGATTACCGCCTTATGAGCCGGCGCGCGGTGGAAGCGCTGCGCGAGTTCCGTGAAGTCAACCTGTATTTGCGCGGCATTGTTCCACTCATTGGATTCCGGTCGGCAATTGTGGAATACGAACGTTCCGCGCGCTATGCGGGTGAATCCAAGTACCCCTTGAAGAAGATGCTCGCGCTCGCGTTGGACGCCGTTACTTCCTTCTCTATCGTTCCGCTACGGCTTATCAGTCTTCTGGGACTCCTGGTATTTGCTGGCTCCATGGCGGTGACGATTTGGGCGTTGTGGGTGGCACTCTTTACCGACGACGCAATCCCTGGCTGGGCCTCCGTCGTCCTGCCAATGTATTTCCTGGGCGGAGTGCAGCTACTGGCCCTTGGAGTCATCGGCGAGTATCTGGGCAAGCTCTATGTGGAGACAAAATCGAGACCGCGGTATTTCATCGAACAGGTTATCGGCGAATCGAGCACGGATTCTGCGCGATTGCAAAGCGTGCTCGCGTCCGCGGGCCACGCGTCGCTTGGCGCTATTCGTTGACCGTCTTGTCAGGCACTCTGGACTCCGGCGCCAACGCTCGTCGTGCCGGGAAGACAAAATAGGCGCTCATAAGGTAGAAGGAAATGGTGTACGGGATGACGCCGCCCGCCTGCGCCAGGTAGGAATTGACAGCCATTGCGTCCCGTAAGCCAAACACTGTGACGAGGTTCAGCACGTAGGCAACCGCGAAAGCAATGCCGAAGCGCCAGAATGCGGCAAACGCCCGGCCCTCGTGGCGAAAGGTCCAGGATCGATTCAAGACAAAGCTGCACACGAGGCCGAGTCCGTACCCCAGGAGATTCGCCGCAAGGTCCCCCAATCCCAGAAACGCTTTTGCCGCAAATATGATGGCAAGCCCAAGCACCGTATTCAAAAGGCCCACCACGCCAAATCGAAGCGGGCGGACGATTCGGCCGATCATGCTCTCCCGCAAACGTAGTATTGCGCGCCCAAGGGAAGCCAACCCATCAGGTCCTCTAAAGGACGCAGCCAGCGGAAAGCTCTTGGGAAAAAGACTCGATACCTGATACGTGACTGTTTGAACCCAGCGGACTCGATCCGGCCCTTGAGTGTCCGCGCCCCGACGAGGACGGCGTTCTCATCGAACGGGCAGGTGTTCACGGCTTGCCGGGTCAGCGGATTCAGTGGGTTGTGCTCATAGATCATCACGTGGCCACCCGGGCGCAATACTCGCC
>Ga0070706_100005619_pt1 | contig 11935 bp, 8 predicted proteins | sample KBSK5501metaG_FD_65476 | JGI IMG/M metagenome (GOLD analysis project Ga0070706, IMG submission 65476) | Corn, switchgrass and miscanthus rhizosphere microbial communities from Kellogg Biological Station, Michigan, USA - KBS K5-50-1 metaG | ecosystem: Host-associated > Plants > Roots >...
GGTCAACACGCCGCTGGTCAGCTTCCTCAACAACGCGATCAAGGCCAAGGAGCTGTACAAGCGGGACAAGGACTACGTCGTCATGAACGGCGAGGTCCTCATCGTGGACGAGTTCACCGGCCGAATCCTGCACGGCCGCCGCTACAACGAGGGCATGCACCAGGCCATCGAGGCCAAAGAGGGCGTGGTCATCCAGAACGAGAACCAGACCCTGGCCACGATCACCCTGCAGAACTACTTCCGCCTCTACGAGAAGCTGGCCGGCATGACCGGTACCGCCATGACCGAGGCGAACGAGTTCCACCAGATCTACAAGCTCGGCGTGGTGCCCATCCCGACCAACAAGCCGATGATCCGCGCCGACCACTCCGACATGGTGTACCAGACGGCCCAGGCCAAGTTCGACGCGGTCGTGGACGACCTGGCGGAACGCAACGAGGCGGGCCAGCCGGTGCTGGTCGGCACCACCAGCGTGGAGAAGTCCGAGGTGCTGTCCCGGCTGCTCAAGCGCCGTGGCGTCCCGCACGAGGTGCTGAACGCCAAGAACCACGAGCGTGAGGCCACCATCGTGGCCCAGGCCGGGCGCAAGGGCGCGGTCACCGTGGCGACGAACATGGCCGGCCGTGGTACCGACATCATGCTCGGCGGTAACCCCGAGTTCATCGCCGACCTGGAGCTGCACCAGCGCGGGCTGTCCCCGGTCGAGACGCCCGAGGACTACGAGAAGGCGTGGCCGGAGGCCGTGGACAAGGCCCAGCGCGCGGTGGCCGAGGAGCACGAGGAGGTCGTGGAACTGGGCGGCCTGTACGTGCTCGGCACCGAACGGCACGAATCGCGGCGGATCGACAACCAGCTGCGCGGCCGGTCCGGGCGCCAGGGCGACCCCGGCGAGTCCCGGTTCTACCTCTCGCTCGAAGACGATCTGATGCGGATGTTCAACTCCGACAAGGTCGCGCACTTCATGGAGTGGCTGAAGACGCCGCCGGAGGTGCCGATCGAGTCCAAGGCGGTGTCCCGGTCGATTCGGTCCGCGCAGACCCAGGTGGAGCAGCAGAACTTCGAGATCCGCAAGGACGTGCTCAAGTACGACGACGTGCTGAACCGCCAGCGGAAGGTCATCTACGGGGAGCGCCGCGAGGTCCTCGAAGGCGCCGACCTGCACGAGCAGATCCGCCAGATGATCGACGAGGTGGTCACCGCCTACGTCAGCGGCGCGACCGAGGACGGCTTCCCCGAGGAATGGGACCTGGACCAGCTGTGGACCGCATTCGGTGAGTTGTACCACCCGTCGCTGACCATCGGTGACGTCGAGGAGGAGGCCGGCGGCGACCGGGCCGGACTGTCCCGCGACTTCCTCGTCGAGGTCATCAAGGAGGACGCGCAGAAGGCCTACGACCGCCGTGAGGAAGAACTCACCCCGGAGGTCATGCGGGAACTTGAGCGCCGCGTCGTGCTGTCGGTGCTCGACCGCAAGTGGCGCGAGCACCTCTACGAGATGGACTACCTGCGGGAGGGCATCGGGCTGCGGGCAATGGCCCAGCGCGACCCGCTGATCGAGTACCAGCGCGAGGGTTATGACCTGTTCAACAGCATGATGGAGGGGATCAAGGAGGAGTCGGTCGGCAACCTGTTCAACCTCCAGGTCGAGGTCCAGGAGAACCCGATCGTCGAGGATGCGGAGGACGCGGCCGCGTCGGCTCCGGCCGCCCTGCGCCAGGCTCCGCCCGCCGGCCGTCCCGGGCAGCGGCCCGCGGTGGCCGGAGCGGGCGGCCCCGGTGCTGGCGAATCCAGTGCGGGCAGGCCCGGCGCCGGTGCGGGCAATGCGCCCGCCAACGGCGGGGCCGGAGGTGGCCGCCACGCACGCGGCGGGTCCGGAGCGCGCAGCGGGTCCGGCGGATCACGGGGCGCGCAGGCCGGGGGACGGGGCGCGCAGACCGGGGGACGCGCGGCGCAGACCGGAGGGCGCGGTGCCCAGTCCGGCGCGCCGGACGACGCCCAGCCCGCCGCAGCCGGGACCCCGTCCGTGGCCGCTCCCGGGCTCAGCCGCCCGCAGCGGCCCAGCCGACTCTCCTACAGCGCGCCCAGCACGGACGGTGGCGGCCAGGTCGAGCGGCGGACCGAGTCGGCGGGCGACGGCAAGTTCGCCAAGGTCGGGCGGAACGCCCCGTGCCCCTGCGGGTCGGGCCGCAAGTACAAGCTCTGCCACGGCGATCCGCGCAACCGCACGGACGCCTGACGGCCCATCCCTCGCCGGCTGGGCCTCGTGCCCGCGGCTGGGCCTCGTGCCCGCGGCTGGGCCTCGTGCCCGCGGCTGGGCCGCGTGCCCGCCCGGCTAGGCCGGAGGCTGCGCCGCGGCTAGGCAGCCTCCACCGCAGTGCACACCCAGCGCTCGGCGGGCCCCCCACGCCCGGCTACTCCGCCGCGTACAGCCGGCCTGCCCGGGCTGACCGGGCTGTCCGGGTCGGCTGACCCGCCCGGGCCGGCGGTCCCGCCCAAGCCTGCGGGCGGGCACGCTGGGGACCGCTCCAGCCGCACGGCCAATGCCCGGACCCGGGGCCCGAACCCCACGACCACGGCCATCTCCATCACGTCTGAGGCCGGGCGGTGGGTGACCACCCGGCGGATCCTGGGCCGCTGCACGGACGCCATCTGCGGGCCGAGTCGCTGGATGTGCTCGCGGGCCTGCTGGGTCGTCCAGGGCACGATCTGGCGCGGCGGCCGGGACCCGGCCAGGGTCTCCGCCAGCACCTGGGCGAATCGACTCTGCCAGCCGGGCGCCACCCCGGCCGCGGGCCGGCCCGTCACCGGCGCGCCGCCCGCCGGCCTGCCTGTCACCGGCCCGCCTCGCGCCGGCCGGCCCCCGTCCGCCGGCCGGCCCTCGTCCGCCGGCCGGCCTCCGTCCGCCGGGCGGGCATTGTCCGAGGCGCCCAAGCCCCGCCCCGGCTCCCCGGCGAGAACCTCATCGTCGTAGGGCGGGGCCGAATCGGGAACTAAGTACAGCCGGACCGCCGCCGGGTCGGGCAGCGGCCGGTACTGACCAGGCGCCTTCGGGCACCCGGGCCGTTCTGGGGGCAGTGCAGGCATGGAATCCTCCCGTCATGTGCCGACATCGGGCTGCGCGCGGGGGGATTTGGCCGACTGGTGCCAACCGCCTCCGCCCTTCCTTGTTGTACCGGTCGACGGTGACATTTCCGGCGGCTCGCATATCCCCGACAGGCGTCGGCCGGGGGAATGCTCCATGTGGGGCCCTGGTTGACTTTGGAGCGGACAGAACGTGCCCGCACGTACGACGAGGAGATGCCGTGCCGCTGCCCCCGCTGGTTGCCCCAGCCGATGACCTGACCGTGGACGAGGTCCGGCGCTATTCCCGGCATCTGATCATTCCGGACGTGGGCAAGACCGGCCAGCGCCGCCTGAAGAACGCCAAGGTGCTGTGCGTCGGCGCCGGCGGGCTGGGTTCTCCCGCGCTGATGTACCTGGCCGCGGCCGGTGTCGGCACGCTGGGCATCGTTGACTTCGACGTCGTGGACGAGTCGAACTTGCAGCGCCAGGTCATCCACGGCACCTCGGATGTGGGCAAATCCAAGGCCGTCTCCGCCAAGGAGACGATCAACGAGATCAACCCGCTCGTCACCGTGAACCTGCACGAGGAGCGGCTCGACTCCGACAATGCGATGCAGATCTTCGCCGACTACGACCTGATCGTGGACGGCACCGACAACTTCGCCACCCGCTACCTGGTCAACGACGCTTGCGTGCTGCTGGGCAAGCCCTACGTGTGGGGCTCGATCTTCCGGTTCGACGGCCAGGCGAGCGTGTTCTGGGCCGAGTACGGCCCGTGCTACCGGTGCCTCTACCCCGAGCCGCCGCCACCGGGCATGGTGCCCTCCTGCGCCGAGGGCGGCGTCTTGGGCGTGCTCTGCGGGACGGTCGGCTCCATTCAGGTCAACGAGGCGATCAAGCTCATCACCGGAATCGGCGAGCCGATCTCCGGACGCCTGATGATCTACGACGCCCTGGACATGACGTTCCGCTCGGTCAAGGTGCGCAAGGACCCCGAGTGCCCGGTCTGCGGGAAGAACCCCACGATCGCCGAGCTCATCGACTACGAAGAGTTCTGCGGCGTGGTCTCCGAGGACGCCCAGCAAGCCGCGGCGGGCTCGACCATCTCAGCCACCGAACTCAAGGCCTTGCTCGACGGAGACGATGAGATCTTCCTGGTGGACGTCAGGGAGCCCAACGAGTACGAGATCGTCTCGATCCCCGGTGCGACGCTGATCCCCAAGGGCGAGTTCCTGTCCGGTGCCGCGCTGGAGCGGCTGCCGCAGGACAAGCGGATCGTGCTGCACTGCAAGAGCGGGCAACGGTCCGCCGAGGCCCTCGCCGTCGTGAAGGACGCGGGTTTCTCCGACGCGGTCCATGTGGGCGGCGGCGTGCTCGCCTGGATCAGCCAGATCGACCCCTCGCTGCCTTCCTACTGACGAGTGCCTGGGGCGGGCGGCGGCCTCCGGCGGCAGGGCCGAGCCCGCGCCCATGAGCCAGAGCGGCCGGACAGGCCGTACGATTCCGTTGTGACGATGCGGGACGAGCTCGGGGACAGCCAACCCGAGTCGGTCAGACCACCAGCCGTGCCGGCGTGGTCGCCGCAGCGGGCCGAAGCGCAATCCGACCCCGCTTCAAACAACACTTTGCGCTGGTCACTGAGCGCAGGCGAGGGCGCCCGGTCGCGCCGGAGGCGCCGCCGGGGAGTGCGCCTGCTGCTGGGGGCGGGGCTGCTGGCCGCGCTGGCCGGGCTGGTCCTGTCGGCCGGTGCGGCCGCCATCCAGTTCCTGCCGCGTCACTTCAGCGCCGCCCAGCGGGACCAGATCATGGCCTGGGAAGTCGGCAAGCGATGGCGAAGCTGGCCCGCGGGCCGGATCTTCCCCCCAGCCATCGGTTATGCGCTGCCAGGATCGGCGTTCGGTGGCGGCCCGTCGCTGGCCCTCCGGGCGCAGCGGGTGGGCATCGCGCCGCAGGCCTCGTGCCGGGATGCCACGGCCCGCACGGCCGGTCGGCTGCTGGTCAAGCGCGGCTGCGTGGCCGTTCTCCGGGCGACCTACCAGGACACGACTCAGACCTTCGCAGTGACCGTGGGCGTCGCGGTGCTGCCGGCCACACCGACTGCGGGCACCCCGGCGGCCGGCGCGGCCTCGGCGCTGCACAAGTCCGGTGGCCCGCGGCCGTGGCTGCGGGCCGTGTCGTTCCGGCACACGGCAACGGCTCACTTCGCCGGCCCGGGCCACAAGGTCACCTGGAGCCACGCCGCCGGCCCGTACCTGGTGCTCGCCACGGTGGGCTACGCGGACGGCAGGCCGTGGCTCAGCCAGGGACACGACACCTACACCAAGGCCGAGTTGCACAGCCTGGCGGCCGGCGTCGGGTCCTGGGTGGCGGGCCGTCTCGACGCCTCCCCGCCGGTGCCGCACTGCCCAGGGAGCCCGGGATGCTGAGGCCGGTCGCGCGCCTCCGTCGCCGCGCCCTGGCCGGTGTGCTGGCGGCGCTGCTGGCCGCGCCCGCTGTCGCCGTCGGTACCGCCAGCGCGGCGCGGGCCGACGCCGTGCGCCAGCAAGAACTTTGGGTGCTGAACGCGATCAACGTGGCTAGCGCGTGGCAGCGCACGCACGGGTCCGGGGTGACCGTCGCTTTGATCGACAGCGGGGTCAACGGTCACGTGTCGGACCTGGCTGGTTCGGTCATGACCGGGCGCGATTTCTCCGGCGTGAACACCCCGGAGACCGACGCGAACTGGGGGATACACGGCACCTGGATGGCATCCCTCATCGCCGGCCACGGGCATGCTCCCGGCGGATCCAGCGGGATCATGGGCGTGGCGCCCGCCGCCAAGGTCCTCTCCATCCGCGCGGTCACCGACCAGGGCGATCCCGGCTACCGGAAGTACCAGCACGAGTCCGAGCCCGGGGTGCAGGGGCACCTGGCCGAAGCGATCCGCTACGCGACGAGCAAGAACGTCAACGTGATCAGCATGTCCCTGGGTTACCAGGGGGCGAGTCTCCCGGTCCGGAAGGCGATCTCGGCTGCCCTGGCCCGGGGCATCGTGGTGGTCGCCTCGTCGGGCAACTCCGGTGGCAGTTCCAGCGCCCAGCACGGGAACGCGCCCTACTCCTTCCCCGCCGACTACCCCGGGGTGCTTGGCGTTGGCGCCGTGGCACAAACCGGCCTGCCCGCCGGGTTCTCCAGTGACAACCTGTCTGTTCAGGTGGCGGCACCGGGGGTGCGCGTGCCCGCGCAGGGCAGGGATGGGCAGTACTGGCTGGTCAGTGGCACCAGCCCGGCCTGCGCGCTGACCGCAGGAGTGGCCGCACTGATCAAGTCGGTGCACCCTGCGCTGGCTCCGACCCTGGTCGTCCAGGCGATCACGGCGAGCACCTCGAACAAGCCGCACGGCGGTTACGACGAACAGGTCGGGTTCGGCACCGTCGACGCCGCGGCCGCGCTGAAACTGGCAGGCCGGCTGGCCCGGAGCCACGGCACCGGACACGGCTTGGCCGTGGCCGCCCAGTTCGGCGGCGGTGGAGCTGCCATCCCGGCGGTTCCGGTGACTCCCCGGGGCAAGAGCAAGCTGGTGACCGACTCGGTCGTGGCGCTGCTGTGCCTGGTCATCGTGCTGGTGATCGGGTTCCGGCTCATCGTCACCCGCCGGGCAGCCGTTGCCGCGGCGCCCGCCGGTCCCGGTCCCGGTACCGGCCCCGGCCCGCCGGGTGCCGGAGCTTCTGGCGCGGGCTGGACTGGTCCCGGCCCGGTGGGATACCGAACGCCGACGGATCATCGCCCGGCTGGGAGTTATCCGGCGCAACCTGGTTACGGCGAGCCGGACGGCCACGGAACTCCGGTCGGCTACCAGCCCTCGGGGGCTTACCGTCCGGGCGGCAACCACCCGCCCCCGCTGGATGACCGGGGTTCGCTGAACGGCTCCCAGCCGCCCACCGGTGACCGGCCCGCCGCGGGCTACGGCCCGCCGGGCGATTACGGTTCCCCGGCTGGTTACGGTTCCCCGGCAGGTTACGGGCCCACGGCCGGGTTCGGGCCGCAGACCGGGGATGAGCCACCGACGGGTTACCGGTGGCCTGGCGGCACCGAGGCGCCGGGCCGCCTCCCCGAACAGGCCAGCACCGGGCCGCTGTCCGCTTACCTGCCCCCAGAGCCCCCGGCTCCGCCCGCCGGCCCGGCCGAAGGCCCGCCGCCCGCCGACGACGACACCTGGCCTTCGTCCGATCGATGGTGACCGCGCAGCCGACTGACTTCGCGGAACGGGTGCTCGGGGTGGCCGAGAACATTCCGCCGGGCCGCGTGATGTCCTACGGTGACATCGCCGAATACCTGGGCGAGAAAGGCCCGCGCCAAGTCGGCCGGGTGATGGCCCTCTGGGGCGGCGCCGTGGCCTGGTGGCGGGTGATCCACGCCGACGGCTCATTCCTGGCCGGTCATGAACAGCAGGCCCTGGCCCGCTACCTGCAGGAAGGCACCCCGCTGCGCCGCACCCGGGACGGCGCGGTCTGCGGCGTGGACATGCGCCGCGCCCGCTGGCTCACGCCCGGCATCCGGCCCTTCTCATGATCAAAACATGGCATGTTCCCCGCCCCACCCCGTCAGCCCGTAGCCGACGGCCTGCATGTCGTAAACAATGACGGCCATCGTCGCTGGATCGCAGGCATCCTCGAGCGTCTCAGGGATGTCCAGGCCGAAGCGCCGACGCATGACCCACCTCCGCGCACATTGACCAATGCCGAGTAGCTCCAGTCTGACCGCGGTAGCCGCCGACCTGGAGCAGGCCCGCGGTTCCCGTTATGCCGCGACCGCGTGCGTTGGCCCGATGGCGCGCCAAACCCAGGCTCGGCAGCCCGGCCACCCGCGTCGGCGCCACCCCGCACACGGTGACCCTCGCCAACGGCGCTACCGCCTTTGCCGTGGTGGGCATCGTCCAGGCCGGAATCTTCCCGTCGTCCCAGTGCGGGCCGGTGACCGCGGCCGGCCTTCGGGTGTTCCCGCCGAACCAGACCCAGTCCAAGCGGGTGCCGTTCCCGTTCGCGGCCTGTTCCAAGACCGGCCCCTTGTACCTCAAGATCATGCCCGTGCAGTAACGCCAGGCGCACCGGACTAGCGATCTCCTGCGCTCGTGATCCCGAGGCTTTGTCGCGGCCTTTCGGTAACGGCCGGCGCGCCGGGGAACGCTCAAAGGAGCGCCAGATGTCAGAGGCGTCTGCTGGAATGCATTACTGAGATGAATGAGCATTCCGCGGCCTATCACCTCGTCCGCCCGCCCGCGCGGGCCGCCGGGGCCCCGGCCCTTGACGCGGCGCAGCAGGCGGTCGTGGACCACGAGGGGCTGCCATTGCTCGTTCTCGCCGGTCCGGGTACCGGGAAGACCACCGCGATCGTGGAGACCGTGGTGGACCGGATCACCAGGCGCGGAATCGACCCCGACCGGGTGCTGGTCCTGACCTTCAGCCGCAAGGCCGCGGAGGAACTGCGCCAGCGGATCACCTCCCGGCTGGGCCGGACCACCCGTGAGCCCTTGGCGCTGACCTTCCACAGCTACGCGTACGCGCTGGTGCGCCGCGAGTTCACGCTGGCCGGGGACGAGCCGCCGACCCTGCTGTCCGGCCCGGAACAGTTGCTGGAAGTGCGCCGGCTGCTGCGCGGCGAGGCCGAAGACGGCGGGGCTGGCTGGCCGGAGCGGCTGCGGCCCGCGCTCGGCACCCGGGGGTTCGCCACGGAACTGCGGGACTTCCTGCTACGCGGGGCCGAGCGCGGATTCGACGGGCGCAGGCTGGCCCGGCTGGGCCGGCAGCGGGACCGGGAGGACTGGGTGGCTGCGGGGGCCTTCCTCGACCGGTACGCCGCCCGGTTCGACCTGGCGCCGGTTCCCGCCTACGACTACGCGGAGATCGTCAGGATCGCCGCGGCGCTGCTGTCCCGCGACGCGGTCCGTGAGCGGGAGCGGAAGGCGTACGACGTGGTCCTGGTGGACGAGTACCAGGACACCGATCCGGCGCAGGAGGCGCTGCTGTACGCCCTGGCCGGCGACGGCCGGGAACTCATCGTGGTCGGCGACCCGGATCAGGCGATCTACGCATTCCGCGGCGCGGACGTGAGCGCGATCATGCGGTTCCCCGACCGGTTCCGCACGCCGGACGACCAGGCCGCGCGGATCATTGCGCTGGGCACCTGCCGGCGCAGCGGGCCCGCCCTGCTCGCGGCGTCACGCCGGATCGCGGCCAGGCTCCCGGCCCCGCCCGCCGCAGTGCCGGCCGCACGACGGCCGCCCGCACGAGAGCCGGCCGGGGGAGAGCCAGCCGCACCGGGCCAGCCCGCGACGGTGCCGCCGGGCCGCCCTCCGGGCCGCGCCCGGCCGCCGGGCGGCCATCGTGACCTGCGGCCGCTGCCCTCGGTCCCCGCCGGGACGCTCCGGGTCGTCATCGCCTCCAGCGCCAGCCAGGAAGCGACCGTGGTGGCCGATGCGCTACGCCGCGCCCATCTGCACGACGGCGTGCCCTGGTCGTCGATGGCGGTCCTGGTCAGGTCCGTCATCGGCCAGGTGCCGTTGCTGCGCCGGGCGCTGGCCGCCACCGGCGTGCCCTCGGTCATCGCCGGTGATGAGCTGCCGTTGGAAGCCGAGCCCGGCGTGCGACCGCTGCTGCTGTTGCTGCGCTGCGCCCTGCACCCGGACGCCCTGGACGAGGAGGCGGCGGTAGAACTGCTGGCCGGCCCGCTCGGCGGCACGGATGCCCTGGGGCTGCGACGGCTCCGCCGGGCACTGCGTGCGGCCGCCCGCGAAGCCGGTGAGGACCCGCCGCCCCAGCCGCTGGCCGCCGTCCTGGCCGACCGGCGCGAGCTGACCCTGCTCCGTGGCACCGCCGCGGACGCCGCGCACCGGGTGGCCGGCCTGCTGGCACTGGCCCGCCAGACCGCGCAGGACGGCAACGCCCACGACGTGCTCTGGGCGGTGTGGGATGCGTCCGGCCTGGCCGACGAGTGGCAGTCGACCTCCGCCGCCGGGGGCTCCCGCGGCGCCGCGGCCGACCGCGACCTCGATGCGGTGTGTGCCCTGTTCGACGCCGCGGGCCGGTTCGTGGTACGGCTGCCGCCTGGCTCGCCCTCGCTCTTCCTCGACAGCATGTCCGGCCAGGAGATCCCGGGCGACACCCTCGCGGACCGTGCCCCGGAAGGTGATGCCGTCCGCATCCTGACCGCGCACCGGGCGAAGGGCCTGGAGTGGGATGTCGTCGTGGTGGCCGGGGTCCAGGAAGGCATCTGGCCCGACCTGCGGATGCGTTCGTCCCTGCTCGGCATGGACGAGCTGATGGACGCGGCCGCGGGAGTGCTGGTGCCGGGCACCGGCACCGATGCCATCGCCGCCGCCCTGGCGGCCAAGCTGCTCAACGAGGAGCGCCGGCTGTTCTACGTCGCGGTCACGCGCGCCCGCCGCCACCTGGTGGTCACCGCGTCGGGCAGCGACGACAACCAGGAACGGCCGTCCCGGTTCCTGGCCGAACTGACCGGCGACAACATCGAGATCGAGGACGTGGCCGGGGCGACCCCGCGCTGGCTGTCGCTGCCCGCCCTCACCGCCGACCTGCGCCGGGCCGCGGCCGACCCGGAGCGCCCGCCCGCGCTGCGCCGGGCGGCCGCGGCCCAGCTTGCCCGGCTGGCCGCCGCCGGGGTCCGGGGTGCCCACCCGGGGCAGTGGTACCAGCTCACCGAGCTGTCCGATCCCAGCGCGATTCCGCTCGCGCCGGACGGCATGCTGATGCGGCTGTCACCGTCCCAGGTGGAGAAGTTCCACAAGTGCGGGCTGCGGTGGCTGCTGGAGACCGCCGCCGGAGCGGGGTCTTCCGACGTGATCCGGCACTTCGGCATCCTGATCCACGCGGCCGCGGCACTCGCCGCCACCGGGGCCAGTGAGGCGCTGATCGGCGACCGCATCGATGAGATCTGGCACCACCTGGACTTCGGCAGCCCCTGGTACAGCGAGAAGGAGCGGGAGCGGGCCCGGGTCATGGTGAACAAGTTCCTCACCTGGCACGCCGGCAACTCGCGCGACCTGATGGCGGTCGAGCTACCGTTGCGCGCGCAGGTGGGCGCGGTGGAGATCATCGGGCGGGTGGACCGGCTGGAGCGCGGTCCCGACGGGCGCGCCATCGTCGTGGACCTGAAGACCGGGTCCACCCCGGTGCCCTCGGCCGACCTGGACCGGCACCCGCAGCTCGGCGTGTACCAGCTCGCCGTGCTGCTCGGGGCGTTCGAGCGGTACGGCATGACCGAGCCCGGCGGCGCCGAGCTGATCCAGGTGGGGAACGCGAGCCTGACCGCCCGGGTGCGGGTGCAGCCGCAACGGGCCCTGCCCGATGACCCGGACCCCGGCTGGGCGCAGGAGCTGGTCGATACGGTGGCCGCGGGCATGGCCGGGCCGCTGTTCGAGGCGCGGCTGAACCCTGGGTGCCGGAACTGCCCGGTCCGGACCTGCTGCCCGGTGCACCCCGACGGCCAGCAGGTGACCCCGTGAACCAGGCCACCCGGTATGAGCCCGGGCACCTGGCCCGCCTGCTCGGGCTGCCCGAGCCCACCGCGGAACAGGCCGAGGTGATCGCCGCGCCACTGGAACCGCTCGCGGTCATCGCCGGCGCCGGGTCGGGCAAGAGCGAGACCATGGCCGCCCGGCTGGTCTGGCTGGTCGCCAACGGCATGGTGCGGCCGGAACGCGTCCTGGGCCTTACCTTCACCCGCAAGGCAGCCGCCGAACTGGGGCAGCGGGTCCGCGCCAGGCTCGCTGGGCTGCGCCGGGCCGGCCTGGACGTCACCGGCGGCGACCCGGCACCGGCCGGCCTGCTGGAGGACGGCCGGCTCGGGACCGGGCCGATCACGGCGGGCGGGCCGG
>Ga0070706_100005620_pt1 | contig 11933 bp, 10 predicted proteins | sample KBSK5501metaG_FD_65476 | JGI IMG/M metagenome (GOLD analysis project Ga0070706, IMG submission 65476) | Corn, switchgrass and miscanthus rhizosphere microbial communities from Kellogg Biological Station, Michigan, USA - KBS K5-50-1 metaG | ecosystem: Host-associated > Plants > Roots >...
ATGTTAGTAACTCTGTCGCGGCGCTAGCAAATATGCCGAAACTACTCAACACGCCTGCGTAGCAGGCGAAAGAATTCAGCCCAGGGCAAGCAGAGCGGAACGAAGTGGAGCGACGCGCCGCCCTGGGTTACGTTAGAAAAAGAATTAGAGCCGCTTTAGCGGGCGACAGAGCGATCAATCAGGCCTCTGTCGCCCGCTAAAGCGGGCTCATAGAATTATGGTGGCCGTGACCCAGGGTTTCGCTCGCTGCGCTCGCTCCACCCTGGGCTAAATTCTTCCGCCCGCTTCGCGGGCTCGTTGACGCGCGCTTTTCTCGCGTTGAGTTTTGTGTTGCTATCCGTTGCGGCCATCCATTAACGATGTGATCCAGCCTGTGCCACCACAATGCATACAGTTCTCATGCTTGCCTTTGCATGTGCACTCTTCGGATGAACGACGATGAAGTGATTGAGGGATCTCAGAGCGGTGGTTCAATTCTGGTCCGGATCCCGGAGCATCACGATCTCGCCTGTCAAAACATATATGCTTCTTATACGGATCAAATTTACAACCGCAACGTTGGCATACACCTCTGATTGGATTCTAATTATTCCCTCCTACCTCTAATTAGCTTAGTCTCAGACCGTTACTGCTTCGCGATATTCGCCCCAGGCGCCGCGCAAACGATTGCTAATTTCGCCCACCGTTGCCAGGGCTTCGACGCAATCAAGGATGTGCGGCAGGACATTCCCAGTTCCGCGCGCGGCTTCGTCGAGTTTGACCAGCGCGGCTTCCGTTGCGATTGCGTCACGCCGCTGGCGTAAGGCCCGAAGACGCTCAACCTGAGCTTTTTCGATGGCCGGATCGACGCGCAGAGTCTTGATCTGCTTCTCCTCTTCATTTTGAAAACGGTTTACGCCGACGACGATCGCGTCGTTGGTCTCGACTGCGCGCTGGTACTCGTAAGCCGAATTCTGAATCTCCCGTTGGATGTAACCAGACTCGATCGCGTGCAGCGTGCCGCCGATTGCGTCAATCTTGTCGAGGTAATCAACCACCCGCCCCTCAATTTCATTTGTAAGTTCTTCAATTGCATAAGAGCCTGCCAGCGGATCGACCGTATCAGCGACGCCCGATTCATAACCGATTACCTGTTGAGTTCGAAGTGCCAGGCGCGCCGCGTCCTCCGTCGGCAACGCGAGCGCCTCATCCATCGCGTTTGTATGTAGCGATTGCGTGCCGCCCAGTACGGCCGAGAGAGCCTGAATGGTCGTGCGCACGACGTTCACTTCGGGCTGTTGGGCGGTCAATGTCGAGCCGGCGGTCTGGGTGTGAAAGCGCAACATCAGCGACCGTGGGTCGCGCGCGTGAAAGCGTTCGCGCATGATGCGCGCCCACAGGCGCCGGGCGGCGCGAAACTTCGCTATCTCTTCCAGAAGGTTGTTATGGGCATTAAAGAAAAACGAAATGCGCGGCGCGAAATCGTCAATCTCCAGGCCGGCTTTGATTGCCGCATTGACGTAAGCGATCGCATCAGCGATGGTGAATGCGACTTCCTGAACGGCAGTGGCGCCGGCCTCACGAATGTGATAACCGCTGATCGAAATCGTGTTCCAGTTGGGAACTTCACGGGCACAGAAGGCGAACGTGTCAGTAATCAAACGCAGCGATGGCTTGGGCGGGAAAATGTAAGTGCCGCGCGCGATGTATTCTTTCAAAATGTCGTTCTGAATCGTCCCGTTTACCTTGTCGAAAGAGACACCCTGCTTTCTGGCCACGGCCAGGTAAAGGCAAAGCAGAATAGCTGCGGTCGCGTTGATCGTCATTGAAGTCGAAACTTCGTCGAGGGGAATCCCATCAAACAACGAGAGCATGTCTTCGAGGGAATCTATCGCCACTCCGACCTTCCCGACCTCGCCCGCCGCTAACGGATCGTCGGAATCAAGTCCAATCTGCGTCGGCAGATCGAAAGCGACTGACAAGCCAGTGGTGCCTTGCGAGAGCAGATACTTGTAGCGCGCATTCGATTCTTCGGCAGAGGCGTACCCGGCGTACTGCCGCATGGTCCATAAGCGTCCGCGATACATGTTGGGACGAATGCCGCGCGTAAAAGGAAACTCTCCGGAGTCGCCTAGATCTCGATCGTATTCAACCGGTTCAGTGTTCGACGGATTGAAATCGACGGGCAGCTCGATGCCCGACGAAGTCTTGAAATGTTCGCGGCGTTCTGACTTGGTTTTCGCAACCATGTGCGTTAATGCTGCGCGGTGTCGCGGGATGGCTCTTAGAAAACGCAGTCGAAGGCTAGCACAGTGAATGTAAGCGCGGCAATTCTGCGCCCTGCTCATCGAAATGGTGATTTGACCCGGTTTCCTCGACTGTATAGCATCGGACAGGGTTAGACTGATTCATAACAAGAGGACGCACGAATATTTTGGAAATGGATGAGCACACCAAGAAGCTGGCCGAGGAAGTTGGCACGGCGATCAACGAGTCAGTACAGCAATCGCCGAGCGTGGCCGCGGCAATCGAGCGTTTGCGCGAAGCCGGATTCGAGATGGAGCTGACCTTGCGTCTGGAGATTGGCTTGCGGCAGCAACAGGAAGATGAATCCAAGAGCACGGGCTCAGGCTCGTTGGAGTTGACGGATGAAGATTTGCGCGTGTTGCAGGCGATGAAGATCAAGATTGAACCGAATGACTAGGCCACGAAGGGCCGAAGGCGCGGCACAATCTCATGAAGCATCAACAAATTCCGTGTCGGCCCTTCGGGCCTATTTCCACTCATTTACCTGTTGTCCACGGCCTGACGGGCCGTGGCTATTTCAGGCCGGCCCTTCAGGCCTTCGCTAACTACCTACTCGACCGGCTCATTACTGCCTGTGAGTTTCTGTTGTCGCAAGGCCGCGGCGCCGAGCAAGCCGCCCATGCCCATTGATTCAACGGCGCTGCTCGGCACCAGCATTAGTGCGCCTTTCTCTTTCAAGCCTTCATACAGCATGTTCATTGCGCGCAAGTGCAATGCGGTCGGATTGTCACGATACGACTCTGCAGCTTTGCTGAAGCGCGCGGCGATCTCGACCTCGGCTTCTGCCAGAATCACACGCGCGGCTTTTTCGCGCGCGGCCTGGGCTTCACGCGACATCGCATCCTGCAACGCTGCGGGAATGATCACATCGCGCATCTCTACAGATTGCACGGTCACGCCCCATGGATTCGAGCGTTCGTCGATCAGCTTCTGTAATTCGTCTTCGATGCGCTCGCGGCCGCGCAGCAAATCACTTAATGAAGTCCGGCCGATGATGTCCCGCAACGCAGTCTGCGACGCCCAGCTAACCGCCGCCGGATAGTTTTGTACTTCGAGCGCGGCTTTTTCCGGATCGTAAACCACCCAGAAGAGCACAGCGTCAACGTTGACGGGCACCGTGTCACTGGTCAGTGTTTCCTCAGCCGCGAAGCCTGTCGTGATCACGCGCTGATCGATCCAGGCTGAAATGGTGTCGACGAACGGAACGATCCAGAAGAGTCCGGGCCCGCGCAGACCGATGTACTTGCCCAGGCGAAGCACGACTGCGCGTTCCCATTGCCGCGCGATCTTTGGCGACTGGGCCAGAAACAAACCGACGAGCACCCCCAGAATCGCGCCCACGGGGTTTAGTGTCATCAGCGTTGCCAACGCGCCTAGCAGGACCGGCGCCAGAAACGCAACGACTGCGACAAAGTTGACCCGGGGTGCATTAGGCGCCGGCAAGTTACTTCTGCTCTCGACCAATTGAATGTTAGCCATACTTTCTGATCTCCTTCTTGCGTCTGCTGTGCAGATGCTCGATCACATCGTCAATCGAAAAGCCACGCGTGTGCGTTTCGGCGATGAAATGATCCGCCAACTCGCGCAGGTGCCGGTCGCGATCCCGCCGGCTGGCGGCTTCGTTCGGCCGCGCGCTCACAAAAGTCCCGACACCTCGGCGCGTCTCAACCACGCCGGCGCGCTCCAGCTCGGCGTACACTTTCGCGACCGTGTTGGCATTGATGCGCAACTCTACCGCTAACTGACGCACCGTCGGCAATTGCTCGCCGAGCCGCAGCTTGCCGGTGGCAATTGCAAACCGGATTGCCCGCTCAAGCTGGGCATAAAGAGGCGTCGGATGATTTGCGTCTATTTGGAACATTGACTGATTTCACTATTGTACTACGACAATAGTACATTCACGGTTTCAAGAAATTCAAGTTTGTTACAGAACTGCTCCGCAGTAGCAAGCGGGTCTCGGATGCGTGAAGTTTCTTTCACCCATAACCTACCCGTTCGCTACCGCTCCCGGTTCTGTAGCTGCCCCGCTTTGCGAAGGCCTAAGACGCTATGCTACCTTCTCGATCTTAAAAATCTTTCCAAGTTCTTGCCTGTACAGGCTTCGCATTAATCCGAGGAGTTGACTGAAGAAATATGGCTACGCCCAACGCAAATAGCACAAACGGACACGTAGGTCGCGTCGTGCAGATTATTGGCCCGGTTGTTGACGTTGAGTTCGCTGAGCACCATCTGCCGCCGATCTACCAGGCGCTGCGGATTACTTCGGACGGTTTTGAGGTGCCCGATCCGATCGATGTGATTGCCGAAGTGCAGCAACACCTTGGCGAAGGCCGCGTGCGCGCGGTGTCGATGCTGCCGACTGACGGCATGGTCCGCGGCATGAAAGCGACCGACACGGGCGGCCCGATTACCGTGCCGGTCGGCGAGGGCACTCTGGGTCGCGTGATGAACGTGATCGGCGAGCCGGTCGACAATCTCGGGGACATTCCGCACCAGCAACGCTATCCGATTCATCGTCACGCGCCGACGTTCGAAGAGCAGTCAACCGAACTCCAGATGTTTGAAACGGGAATCAAGGTCATTGACTTGATTCAGCCCTTCCTGCGCGGTGGCAAGATTGGTTTGTTTGGCGGCGCCGGTGTCGGCAAGACAGTGATTGTGATGGAGCTCATTAACAACATCGCGAAGGCGCGCTCCGGCTTCTCGGTGTTTGCCGGCGTCGGCGAACGCACGCGCGAAGGAAACGACCTGCTGCGCGAGATGGTCGAATCGAAGGTCATCGACTTTGGCGAATCCTTCTATCACAACCTGGAAGAGACGGGCGCCTTCGATATGACCAAGGTAGACATGACGGCGATCGAGAAATCGAAAGTCGCGCTCATTTATGGTCAGATGACCGAACCGCCGGGGGCACGTCTGCGCGTAGCGCTGTCGGGTCTGACTGTGGCCGAATACTTCCGCGATCAAGGCCTCGATGTGTTGCTGTTCATCGACAATATTTTCAGATTTACCCAGGCAGGTTCGGAAGTGTCGGCGCTGCTCGGGCGCATGCCTTCGGCCGTGGGTTATCAGCCGAATCTCGCGACCGAGATGGGCGAAATGCAGGAGCGCATCACTTCGACAAAGACCGGATCGATTACTTCGATTCAGGCCGTTTACGTGCCGGCGGATGACTACACCGATCCGGCGCCGGCGACGACGTTCGCGCACCTTGACGCCGTAACGGCGCTGTCGCGCCAGATCGTCGAGTTGGGAATTTATCCGGCCGTGGATCCGCTCGCATCGTCATCGCGCATTCTGGATCCCCGCATCCTCGGCGAAGACCACTACAACACGGCCCAGAACGTGAAGCAGATTCTGCAGCGTTACAAAGACCTGCAAGACATCATTGCGATTCTCGGTCTCGATGAGCTATCTGATGAAGACAAGCTGGTGGTCTCGCGCGCGCGCAAGATTCAGAAATTTTTCTCGCAACCGTTCCACGTCGCATCACAGTTCACCGGCCGCGAAGGCAAGTACGTGAAACTCGAGGACACGATTAAGGGTTTCAAGGAAATCATCGACGGCACGCACGACGACCTGCCGGAGCAAGCGTTCTACATGGTGGGCACGATCGATGAAGCGATCGAAGCGGGCAAGAAGATTGAAGAGCAAGGATGAGGGATGAAGGATGAAAGCGTGGTAATGACTGGTTTAGGTTTCATCCCTCCGCCCTCATCCCTCATCCTTTAATTTTTCGATGGCCGATCAACTTCAGCTCGAAGTCGTCACTCCCGAACGCCGCGTGCTGGCGGAATCGGTTAACTCTGTCACTGTACCGGGACGCGGTGGCGAGATGGGCATCCTGCCCGGCCACGCGCCCTTAATCTCAGAGTTGCAAACCGGCGTGCTTTCCTACAACGAAGACGGAACTACGTTTCAGTTGCATGTCTCTGGCGGATTCGTCGAAGTCAACGACGATCGAGTAGCAGTGTTAGCGGAAGTCGCAGAGCGCCCTGAAGAGATTGACGCCGCGCGCGCCCGTCTGGCGCGCGAGCACATGGAAAAACAATTGAGCACCTGGAGTGGTACCGAAGCCGATTTCGAAAAGGCGCGCGCGAAGCTCGAGCGTTCGATGGTGCGTTTGCAACTAGCTCCGGGCTCGCGCGAACGCTGAAGCGTCGACACTGAACTGCGAAACGCAGAGAATAAACGCCGGTGACGGAACGATCCAGCCATCGGCGTTTTCCTTTTCGTCTGCTACTACTACCCGTGTCTACCCGAACTGACGGCGATCGCCTCTCGCATTTCGCGCACGGCGCGTTCTAATCCGACAAACACAGCATGCGCGATGATGTTATGCCCGATATTGAATTCGGTGATCTCGCCGATTGTGGCGACCGCCCCAACATTGCGATAGGTGAGGCCGTGGCCTGCGGCTACATGCAAGCCGTACTGAGAAGCGAGCGCGGCAGCTTCGCGCAGACGTCGCAATTCCTGGTTGGCGCGGACGGCGCCTTCCCCGTGGATTCCGTGTCCGCCCAAAGTCGCTTCGGCATAAGCGGCAGTGCATAACTCGACTTGCTGCGCGTTGACTTCGCGCGCGGCTTCGATTTGTAGCGGGTCAGGATCGATGAATAGACTTGTCATAATTCTCGCTTCACGCAGACGATTGACCGCAGCGCGCACGATGGCGATATTCGGACGAATATTCAGACCGCCCTCAGTAGTAATCTCGCCGGGATTTTCCGGCACCAGCGAGACCGCATCGGGCTCCGTTTTGATTGCGATCTTCACCATCTCTTCAGTCGCCGCCATCTCAACATTGAGGTAAGTTGTCACCGCATCACGCAGCAATCGGAGATCTGCGTCCTGAATGTGCCGACGATCTCCGCGCAGGTGAATGGTGATACCGTCCGCTCCCGCTAGTTCGCAGATCATCGCCGCGGCCACCACGCTTGGCTCAGGCGCGCGCCGCGCCTGACGCACGGTCGCGACGTGATCGATATTGACGTTGAGTCGGGCGGTCATATGATCCTCAAGCTAGCCACACGCGCGATGCTAGGTTGTCCTACGCTCAGCGTCAACGGCTGGCTCCGATTGTCAGCTAGGAAAGAGCGGACGCCTTGCGCATGAAACCATGCTTCTGCTCAACCATTGCTGCGGTACGGGCGGCGCTGATTGCTTCGCTGTAAACTCCGCAGTCAACTTCGCGACGGATGCGCCGGACTTCATCCATCATGCGGAAACTGTCGCGCATTACCGCGACCTTACTGCCAGGATCGTGATTCCATCGAACCGGAACCTCGCGCAAACGCAGGCGCGCGAGGTGGGCCAGGTAGATCAGCTCGACGTCGAAACCGAAACGATCGATTTGTCCGGCGCCAACCAGTGGACGACAAACGCTCATGCGGAATGCTTTGAAGCCGCATTGCGTATCCCAGAAAGGCAGACCCGTAGCCAGCCGCACAATCAGATTGAAAACTCGGCCTCCCTGTTCGCGGCGCCACGGTTGGTGCACGCCAATCAAACTGCGGTCGAGCGCGCGCGATCCAAATGTCAAATCGCATTTGCCCTGTCGAATCGGATCAACCAGCTTCGACGTCTCGGTAATTGGGGTTGACAGGTCAGCGTCAGAGAATAAGACGATATTTGCACGTGCTTCGAGTAAGCCGCGGCGTACCGCGTAACCTTTGCCGCGGTTTTCTTGGTAGCGAATTACCCGCATCTTGACGGCGCCGGCGCCGGCGACACACTTTTCCGCGACTGCGGCAGTTTCGTCTTCCGATCCATCGTCCACGACGATCAACTCGGCGTCTCTTCTCGCGTCGTTCAGGTACGCAAGGATGGTAGGCAGGGTCACGTTCAGCCGTGCGGCTTCGTTGTACGCCGGAACTACTATGGACAATCGCGGTGGCATCGTTGATCGATTACATTCTCAATGAATAGTTGGCCCTGCACAAGCAATCAGCAAGGGCTTTCGGAGGTGAACGCCCGGCTGTGATATATTTTTAAGGTTCATATCGGCGCATTCCGCAGTGATTCAACAAATGTCGCTTTCATGACTCGCAACTTCGCCATCGTCGCAGTCTTTGTCATCGTGACGGCCAGCGTCGCCGGCGGCTTTCGTTCGCGTTCAACGCACCGGCGCACCACCAATACCAACAGGAGCGGCGCCCAGATTTCAGCCGAAGAAAAGTACGAAGCGGACAAGGTTGAGAACGATTATCGCGAGGCGATCTCGACCGTAGAAGAAAAATATGCCGGCGACATCGATTACGAGAAGGCCACCCAGGCGGCGATCCAGGGAATGCTTTTCACGCTCGATCCGCACTCGATTTATTTTCCCTCGACCGAGTTCAAAAAGCTGAAAGAAGATCAAGCGTCGAGCTTCTACGGCATCGGTGTCCAGATTCTGCGACATGATGACGGCGTCTACATTCAATCAGTCGTCGAAGGCACGCCGGCATCGCGCGCCGGATTGCGCTACGGCGATCGCATCGTGGAAGTCGACGACAAGGACGCGCGCGATTGGTCCAGCGACGAAGTCTCCAAGAACGTGCGTGGCGCTCGCGGCGAAGCGGTACGCCTGAAAGTTGAGCGCGCCGGCCAGGAAGCCGCGGTTAACTTTAAGATCGTCCGCGATGCGGTGCCGCTGCCTTCGATTCGCAACGCTTTCATGATCACGCCCAGCACTGGATACATTGGATTGATTGGCGGGTTTCAGCACACCAGTGATGATGAGTTGCGCGAATCGATTGCCAGCCTGAAGAAAGACGGCATGCGCCAACTCGTTCTTGATTTGCGCAACAACCCCGGCGGACTCTTGGACCAGGCGATCGACGTCTCGAGTGAGTTTTTGCCGCGCGATAAAGTCATCGTTTCGGTCAAAGGTCGTAGCGAATATCACGAGCCTGCGGTTTACAAATCCAACGGCAGCGATCCAGAAGATCTGCCGCTTGTGATCATGATAAATCGAAACACTGCGTCAGCATCCGAGATTGTCGCGGGCGCGATCCAAGATCATGGCCGTGGCTTGATCGTCGGCGAGACCAGCTTTGGCAAAGGATTGGTCCAGCACGTCTTTCAACTTCCATTGAATTACGGCTTAACCCTTACTACGGCGCGCTACTACACGCCTTACGGCCGTTCGCTGCAGCGTGATTATTCCAGTGGCTCGCTGTATGACTACTATGTGCGCCACGATCAGGACGAGAACCTGCAGGCGACGCAGCCAGGACAGCCCTCGCCCAATGAGGCAGCGCCGCCGCGTAATTCGAACGCTCCCGCATTCCGCACGGCGGCGGGTCGCGTTTTTTATGGCGGCGGCGGCATCACGCCCGACATCGAAGCGCGACCGTTGACGGCGACCCCGGTGCGCGGTCGAATCATTGAAGCCGCGTTTTACTTCACCCGTGAACTCGCTGCCGGCACAGTTCCCGGACTGGAGTCGTATGGCATCGATAAGGTGGAATACGGTCACGATCCTAAGCCCTCCGATTATCCGATTACCGATCGAGTTCTGGAGGCATTCCGAAACTATCTGCGTAAAGACGCAAGCAGACATCTTCAAGCGCCGCAAGTTGACGCGGAATTGGAATTCGTTAAACTGCGACTGCGCGAGGAGATGGTCACCGCCGCGTTCGGCGCCGACGCCGGCCAGCGCGTTTTGCTGGAAAGTGATCCGCAAGCTTTGCGCGCGATTGGCGTGCTCCCTGACGCGAAGCGTCTGGCTGAAAGCGTGCGCAATGGAACTCCGCTTAGCTTCAACTTCAAGCTCGTACATCGCCCGACATTCTTTCTCGATCTTCCCGAAATGGAAGAGCCGGACGAAATTCTGATTTGAATTCCCGGACGATTCATTTGACTTTTGGTGAGGCATCGGATTAGAAGTGCCTCGATCCATCATTTCACCGGCGAGGGAAAACATGAATCGGAGAACGTTTGTAAGCAGCGGTCTTGTTGGCGGCATCGGCCTGGCCAGCGTCAAAGTCAGCACAGCCACGAAAGAAACATCACGGCCCAACCCTTCAGCGGCCGTCACGCCGACACCGGCATTCGAGCTTGATGAGTTAACAATCGCGGAGCTGCAACGCGGCATGGCCTCGGGCAAATACAGCGCGCATTCGCTCGCACGAAAATATCTGGATCGCATCGATGATATCGACAAGCACGGGCCGGCAATCAATTCAGTGATTGAGTTAAACCCGGATGCTTTATCAATTGCGACTGACCTCGATAAAGAGCGCAAAGCGAAAGGACCGCGCGGGCCTCTGCATGGAATTCCCGTCCTCATTAAAGACAACATCGACACGCATGATCGCATGACGACGACGGCGGGGTCGCTGGCGCTTGGCGGATCGATTCCATTACAGGATTCATTCGTGGCCAGAAAGCTGCGCGAAGCGGGCGCGGTCATCATCGGCAAAACCAACTTGAGCGAATGGGCGAACTTTCGCTCCGCGCACTCGACCAGCGGCTGGAGCGGTCGCGGCGGACAAACGAAGAATCCTTACGTGCTGGATCGAAATCCCTGCGGATCGAGTTCGGGCACTGGCGCGGCAGTGGCCGCGAGTCTGGCGGCGGTTGGAATAGGCACGGAAACCGATGGCTCAGTTGTTTGCCCCTCAAATGCGAATTCGCTGGTGGGGATCAAGCCGACGCTGGGTTTGATTAGCCGCGCCGGCATCGTGCCGATCGCGCACAGCCAGGACACCCCCGGCCCCATGTGTCGCACAGTCGCTGATGCCACAACCTTGCTGGGCGTGCTTGCGGGAATCGATTCGCGCGATGATGCCACCAAGGCGAGCGCCGGCAAATCTTTTAGCGAGTATACGAAGTTTCTCGACGCGAATGCGTTGCGCGGCGCGCGCATTGGCGTGCAGCGCAAGTCGTTTGGATTCAATGATGCCGTCGACAAGTTGCTGAATGACTGCATCGATATCATCAAGAAGCGCGGAGCGACAGTCGTCGATCCGGCGGACATCCCAACGCAAGGCAAACTCGATGATTCGGAGCTGGAAGTTTTGCTCTACGAATTCAAAGCCGACTTGAATTCGTACCTCGCTTCGCTGGGTCCACGCGCGCCGGTGAAATCCTTAAAGGAGATTATTGACTTCAACGAACAGTATCGCGATCGAGAGATGCCTTACTTTGGCCAGGATCTTTTCGTCAAGGCGCAAGCGAAAGGTCCATTGACGGATAAAGCTTATCGCGACGCGCTGGCTAAGAACCGCCGGATGTCGCGTAAGGACGGCATCGACGCGGTGATGGACAAGAACAAACTGGACGCACTGATCGCGCCGACTGGCGGACCGGCCTGGACGACGGATTGGGCTAACGGAGACCACTTCACGGGCGGGTACTCGACAGTATCAGCGGTAGCGGGTTATCCGCACATCACCGTTCCTGCCGGTTACGTGTTTGGTTTGCCGGTCGGCATTTCGTTCTTCGGCCGCGCCTGGAGCGAACCTACCTTGATTAAATTCGCCTATGCGTTTGAGCAGGCGACGAAGGCGCGGCGCAGGCCGCAGTTTTTGCCGACAGCGAAGCTGGGTTGAGGAGCACGCGCATCCTGCGGGCGGTTCGGCTCCCCCCGGGCTCACGCCCCGGGGCTACATTCTGCCGTCATTTCCTGGCTCGTCGAGCCAATTCTTTCACGAACCTAT
>Ga0070706_100005622_pt1 | contig 11930 bp, 13 predicted proteins | sample KBSK5501metaG_FD_65476 | JGI IMG/M metagenome (GOLD analysis project Ga0070706, IMG submission 65476) | Corn, switchgrass and miscanthus rhizosphere microbial communities from Kellogg Biological Station, Michigan, USA - KBS K5-50-1 metaG | ecosystem: Host-associated > Plants > Roots >...
GCCTGGGCCGGGATGGCGGGGCTCGTGCTGTCCTTTCTGGCGGCGGCCGTGCAGCAGCTCCGGTTCGCGCCCGACCCGGCGCGCTTCGATCACAACGCGCTCTATCACGTCCTCCAGGCGGTGGCGCTCATTCTCATTTACCGCGGCGCCGCCGCCCTCGTCATCCCCGAGACGCATCATGGCTGAGCTCACGCGGCGCCAGTTTCTCGGCTCGGCGGCCCGCGCCGGCGCGGGCGCCGCCCTGCTGTCCGCCGGCTGCGCGCTCGAGACCGGCCGGGCCGGGGGCATCGTCGTCAACGATGTCCACTCCCAGCTCAATGCCGCGCGCGTAGCCACCGTCGCGCCGGCGCGCACGGTCGACGCCGTCCAGTCATTGGTCCGTCGGGCCTGGACCGAGGGGCGCGCCGTGAGCATCGCCGGCGGCCGCCATGCCATGGGCGGCCAGCAGTTCGGCGCCGGCACCCTGATGCTCGACATGACGGCGATGAATCGCATCCTCGGCCTCGACGTCGAGCGCGGGCTCATCGAGGTCGAAGCGGGCATCGAGTGGCCCGAGCTGGTGGGCTATCTGGTCGAGTCCCAGAAGGGACGCGCCCAGGCGTGGGGCATCGTCCAGAAACAAACCGGCGCCGACCGCTTGACCCTCGGCGGCGCGCTGGCCGCGAATGCCCACGGCCGCGGCCTGCGCTATCAGCCCATGGTCCAGGACGTCGAGGCCTTCACCATGGTGGACGCTCAGGGCGCCGTGAGACGGTGCAGCCGGACCGAGAAGCGCGAGCTGTTCGGCGCCGCCATCGGCGGCTACGGGCTCTTCGGCATCATCACCTCGGTGACCCTGCGCCTCGCTCGGCGGCGCAAGATCGAGCGCGTGGTCGAGGTGCTCGACGCCGATCGGCTCATGCCGGCCTTCGAGCGCCGCATCGCCGACGGCTACCTCTTCGGCGATTTCCAATACGCGACGGACACGGTCTCGGGCGAGTTCATGCGCAAGGGCGTGTTCTCGTGCTACCGCGCGGTGGACGCCGGCCGCGCCGTGCCGGAGCGGCAGCGCGAGCTGGACGTGGAGGGCTGGCGTCGGCTGCTCTACCTCTCCCATGCCAACAAGCGGCGCGCCTTCGAGGTCTACGCCGATTATTACCTGTCCACCTCGGGCCAGCTCTACTGGTCGGACACGCATCAGATGTCGGTGTACCTGGACAACTACCACGAGGCCCTGGACCGCCAGCTCGCCGTTGACGAGCGCGCCACCGAGATGATCACCGAGATTTGCGTCCCGCGCGCGGCGCTCGGGCGATTCATGGACGACGTGCGCCGCGACGTCGTCCGCAACCGCGTGGACGTGATCTACGGCACGATCCGGCTCATCGAGCGCGAGGACGAGACGGCGCTGGCGTGGGCGCGGCAGCCGTGGGCCTGCGTCATCTTCAACGTGCACACCGTCCACACGCCCGAGGGGCTCGAGAGCTCGGCCGAGGCGTTCCGCCGGCTGATCGACCACGGCCTGCGCTACGGCGGCACGTACTACCTGACCTATCATCGCTGGGCGACGCGTCAGCAGGTGGAGGCCGCCTACCCGCGCTTCGCCGACTTCCTCAAGCTCAAGCGGAGCCTGGATCCCGACGAGCGGTTCCAGAGCGACTGGTACCGCCACTACCGGGCCATGTTCGCCGACCGGCTCTAGCGGCGACCGTGGTGGCGCTCCGCCTGCAGTTCCTGGGATCCGGCGACGCCTTCGGCAGCGGCGGCCGGCTTCAGACCTGCCTGCGGCTCGAGGGTGAGGCGGGCGATGTGCTCATCGACTGCGGCGCCTCCTCCCTGATCGCCATGAAGCGGGCGGGCGTGGATCCGTCCGCCGTCGGCTGGGTGCTGCTGACGCATCTGCACGGCGATCATTTCGGCGGCTTGCCCTTCCTCGTGCTGGACGGCCAATTCAGCCGCCGGACGCGGCCGCTGGTCATCGCCGGGCCGCCGGGCGTCCGGTCGCGCGTGGAAGCGGCCATGGAAGTATTCTTCCCTGGCTCGACCACGGTCGAGCGGCGCTTTGCGACGGAGTTCGTCGAGCTGTTGCCGCGCCGGCCCGTCACCGTCGGCCCCGCCCGCGCGACGGCGTTTCCCGTCGAGCACGCGAGCGGGGCGCCGTCGTACGCGCTGCGGGTGGCCTATGGCGGGCGCGAGATCGCCTACTCCGGCGACACCGAGTGGACGGAGAGCCTGATCGAAGCGGCCCGCGGAGCCGACCTCTTCGTGTGCGAGGCCTACACCTTCGAGCGGAAAATCCGCTACCACCTCGACTACGCCACGCTTCGCGCCGAGGCCGCGCGACTCGGCTGCCGGCGCATCGTCCTCACCCACATGGGGCCGGACATGCTCGCCCGGGCGCTGGAAGGCGAGATCGAGCGCGCGGCCGACGGGCTCGTGATCGAGATCTGAGCGCGAGCTAATACAGCCGCGGCTGCACGTGGCGCGCGAAACTCTCGAGCGCGCTCAAATCCTCCTGATCCAGCATCTGCAAGAGCACCCGCTGCAGCCCCGCCTCTTTCCACTTCATCAGCGTGCCGCCGATGTCATCGGGAGAGCCCGCGAGGAAGCTCGCCTCCCGCCATGCGGCCTCGCTGTCCGGCAGCTGGGGAAAGGTGACGCGTGCCGCGGCGATGCGCTCGGCCACTTCAGCCGAGTCGCGGCCGATCGCCATGGGCACCATCAGCGAGCGGGTGATGGTCTCCGGGTCGCGCCCCAGCGCCTCGCAGTGCTGCGCCAGCACCTCGCGCTTCTGCGAAAACTCCGCCACGTCCACGCGGGTGACATTCCATTCATCGGCGAACTCGGCCGCGATCCTGAGCGTGCGCTTCTCGCCACGCCCGCCGATCACGATGCGAAGGCGCCGGTGGGTCGGCAGCGGGTAGTTCTCGGCCTTCTGGAGCGGGTAGTAAGCCTGGTCCAGCGTTACCGGCCGCCCGGCGCCGAGCGCGCGGATATGGCGCGCGGCGCACTCGAGCCGGTCGAGGCGCTCCTTCATGGGTGGCATGGGCACGCCGAACATCCGGTGCTCGTGCTCGTTCCAGCCCGCGCCCAGCCCGAGATCGATTCGCCCGCCCGACAGCGTGTCGAGCGCCACTGCCATCTTCGCAAGGAGCGCCGGGTGATAGAAGGTGAGCGGCGACACCATGGGGCCGAAGCGGATGCGCCACGTGCGCGTCGCGAGCACGGTGAGCGAGGTCCAGGTCTCGAGCGACGGTCGCTTGGACTCGCCCCAGAGGCCCGTCAGGTGATCCGACCGGCAGAGCGATTCGAAGCCGAAGTCCTCGGCGGCCTGGCCGAGACGCAGCCAGCGCTCCCAGGTGAGCCCTTCCTGTCCCTCGATCATGATGCCGACACGCATGCGCGGGTCCTCCTCTGGATAACTCGCCTCGGACGGTGGGGCCCCAGCCCCACGACGTCCTGCGGCTCGCACAACTGGCCTTCATGTATACCGCACCCGAACGGGCTCCGGGCGGCGTGTTACACTGAGCTCTGCCATGCGGTTGCTGCTGCTGATTCCCACCACCACCTATCGCACCGAGGACTTCGTGGAGGCCGCGCGGACGCTCGATGTCGATCTCGTGATCGCGTCCGATCGGCCCAACGTGATGTCCGCGGAGTTTCCCGACCACCTGCTCACGCTCCCGTTCTCCGATCCCGATGCCGCCGTCAAGGAGATGCAGGCGTACGCGGTTCGGCGGCCGATCGACGCCGTGGTGCCCGTGGACGATCTCACGACCGTCGTCGGTGCCGCCATCGCCCAGGCGCTGGGGCTGCGCGCCAATGCCGTCGCGGCGGTGAGCGCCGCCCGGAACAAGCTCAGGATGCGCGAGCGGCTGGCGGAGGCGGGCGTGCCGTCGCCGCCCTTTGTCTCGTTCGCCGTGAGCGAGCGCCCCGCGGAGGTTGCGCGCCGCGTCGGCTATCCCTGCGTGCTCAAGCCGCTGGTGCTGTCGGCCAGCCGCGGCGTCATCCGGGCCGATTCCGAGCCCGAGTTCATCACGGCGTTCGAGCGGATCGCGAGGATCCTCGAGTCTCCTGACGTGCGCGAGCTCGGCGAGGGCGGCGACCGCATCCTGGTCGAAGGCTTCGTGCCGGGCGCGGAAGTCGCGCTCGAAGGTCTGCTGGATGGCGGCGCGCTCCAGACGCTCGCGCTCTTCGACAAGCCGGACCCGCTCGACGGGCCCTTCTTCGAGGAGACCATCTACGTCACGCCCTCGCGGCTGCCCGAGGTGGCGCAGACGGCGATCCGGGAGTGCACCGCCCGGGCGGCCAAGGCGCTAGGGCTGGAGGACGGCCCGGTCCATGCCGAGCTGCGCGTCAACCGCGAGGGACCGTGGATGATCGAGCTCGCCGCGCGCTCGATCGGCGGGCTCTGCTCGCGCACCCTGCGTTTCGGCACTGGCATGTCGCTCGAGGAGATCATTCTGCGCCATGCGCTCGGCCTGCCCATCGCCTCGCTCGAGCGCGAGCGCCGCGCGGCGGGCGTCATGATGATTCCGATCCCGCGCGGCGGGATCCTCGAGGAGGTGCGGGGATTGGAGGAGGCGCGGGCCGTGCCGCTGATCGAGGACGTCACCATCTCGCTGCACAAGGGCCAGGAGGTCGTGCCGCTGCCCGAGGGCTCGCGCTATCTGGGCTTCATCTTCTCGCGCGCCAAGACGCCGGCCGAAGCCGAGGCCGCCCTCCGCCAGGCCCACCGCCTGTTGCAGTTCGTGATCCCCCCGTGAGCATCGTGAGGGAGTTCGAGCGCGCCTTCAACCGCCAGGACGTGGCGGGCCTCGTCGCCTGCTTCACCCCTACCGGCAGCTACTGTGACACCTTCTATGGCGAGCACACGGGCTCGGCGGGACTGCGCGCGATGTTCGAGCGGATGTTCCGGGAAGGGAAGGACTACCGGTGGACGATGGACGCGGTGGTCGAATCGCCGGCGCTGGCGGCTGCCGAGTGGACCTTCGGCTACACCGTCACCGAGGCCGTGCCGCGCAGCGCCGGGCGGAAGATAAGCTTTCGCGGCATGAGTCTCTTCGAGCTAGAAGGCGGACGGGTCGCGCGCTACCGCGAGTACTTCGACACGGGCGCGGCCCTGCTGCAACTCGGGTTCAAGCCCGAGTCCCTGGCGAAGGTCCTCGCCCGCAACCTTTAATCTAATTCTAGTTAGGCCGCCAGGCGATGAACTAACAGTTGACGAAGCAACCAAGGGAGGAGATCGGTGGACATTCCGATCATTGAGCAGGTCAAGATACAAGCTCAGGTCTTGGTTCCGCTCGTAAGAGCCCTCCAGGCAGAACTGGGCGAGGAGCCAGCCAACGCCATTGTCCGAAAGGCGCTCGGAGACCTGTATCGCAAGTATGGCGAGAAGTGGTCGCGGACGCTGGGAGCGCGTAACCTTGGGGAGAAGATGGCATCAGCCTTTGATAGATTTGCGGCGGGAGATGCGCTGGATTACGAGGTGGTAAAGCAAGCTCCGGATGCGTTCGAAGTAAACGTCACTGAATGTCGCTACGCTAAGTTTTACAACGAGATCGGTGCGCCGGAACTAGGATTCTTGCTGACATGCAGCGCAGATTTTTCCATGACAGAGGGCTTTGGTGCCGACGTGCAGCTCACCCGGACGCAAACAATCATGCAAGGCGCCAGTCACTGTGATTTTCGATATAAGCTGAGGCAGAGCGGAAAAGACACTTGATATTGAACAGACACGGCGCGATCAAGAAAAAGCACTAAGTAGTTGCCGCGGATCGCGCCACGCGATCACTGTGCTGGCCATCTCATGCCGCGCGAGGGGGTGACGATGTCGATAGACGCGGGGGCACTGGTAGTGCGGCAACACCAGGAAGTCTGGAGTCGCGGCAGGCTTGAGGCCATCCCTGAGATTTTCGCTCTATCGTTCGTTGGCCATCACCCCGGGCGCCCGGATTGGATTGGTCCGAACGGGGTCCGGGAGGCAGTGAACACCATCCGGACGGCTTTCCCAGACTTCTCTGAATCGATCGACGACATCATCGTGGACGGTGACAAGGTGGTGACCCGGTTCACGGCGTCGGGAACCCACCTCGGGGTGTTTAGGGACCTCGCGCCCACCGGTAGACGCGTGGCCATCGAGGAGATCGGTATCTTCCGGATTGCGGGCGGGAAGATCGCCGAGAAGTGGGGCCTAATTGACCGACTTGGCCTGTTCGAACAGCTCGGGGCGCCTCCGGGAGGAGGCGCTCGGACCGAGTTCCTGTACGAGATCACAATGGATGTCGATATAGAAGACTTGGGTGTGACTCCCGCGGGACGCCGGCGCATTGTCTCGGTTAAGGGCGGCACATTCGAAGGTCCGAAACTCAGGGGCACGGTGCTGCCTGGCGGAGGCGACTGGCTTGTCGAACGGGCTGACGGTGTGCGTACTCTGGATGTCCGGATCACGTTGCGAACAGAGGATGGCCACCTCATCTACGCACACTACCCGGGTCTCTTTCACAGTCCGCTGGATGTGGCCCAACGGTTCACCCAGGGTGAACTCGTCGATCCGTCCGAGTACTACTTCCGAACCGCGCCGCTCTTCGAGACCGCGTCGGCCAAATACGCGTGGCTGAATCGGATTCTTGCTGTGGGAATCGGGAGACGGATGCCCGGCCAGGTTGGCTATGCAGTGTACGCCGTCCTCTAGTGCGGAGCTGGCGATGCCGACGGGAGATCCGTGCTCTGTCGGAGACGTCAGGGACGGTCAATGACCAGCACCTGGCAGGGAATTTGGGCGCGGACCGTGTACCAGAGCAGCGCCGTGGAGAAGTCATCGCTTACTGGGCGAAAAGAACGGGTTGGTCCCCGCACCGTGATCGGTGGTGTCGACGACTCCGACGATCTGGGCTGAACCCGAGCGTCGGAGTGACCAAACTCACAAGCACGGGACCGCGGACGGTACAGGCGTCGCGAGAATGACGTCCGTCAACGTGCCGGGAAGGATGAACGAGCTGCGCAACGGGGTGATCCGCCCGTCCAACGCCACGAAGAGGGCAGACAGGGGTCCATATCGGGAATTCCGGCTAAATCCCTCTCCCCCGTGGGGGAGAGGGTCAGGGTGAGGAAACGCGCTAGCCCTTCTTGATCGTCTTTACGTGAAGGGTCTTGCCCTGGGCCGCGAAGACCACCGTCACGTGGTCGTTGGGCGCGATGCCCGCGAGCATCTCGGGCTTGTCGGCCACGAAGCTGATGTCCTTGCTGGTCTCGGCGTCTTTCAGGGTGAGCATGCCCTTCGCGGCATCCACCGCCGTGACGGTGCCCATGTGGGTATTGGGTCCCGCCACCGAGCAGGCCCAGATCGGGGGCGCCGCCGTGAGGGTCACGAACGCGATTCCGAGCGCGAGCAGCGTGAGCAGTTTCATGGTGGGCTCCTCTCAGGCTCATTATAGCGGTGGTACACTCTCGGGCAACCCACGCGGGAGGATCGGTGCCATGAAGCAGCGCGATGTCTACCGAACCGAGCTCACCCCGGTGAGCTTTCTCCAGCGCAGCGCCTACGTCTTCCCCGACAAGCCTGCCGTCGTGCACGGCGCGCGCCGCTACACCTATCGCCAGCTCGAGGAGCGGGTCAACCGGCTGGCCTCCGGACTGCGCGCCGCGGGGCTCGAGAGGCACGACCGCGTGGCCTTCCTCTGCCCCAATATCCCGCCGCTGCTCGAGGCGCACTTCGCCGTCCCGGCGGCCGGCGGCGTGCTGGTCGCCATCAATACCCGGCTCAACGCTGACGAGATCGGCTACATCCTGCGGCATTCGGGCTCCCGCTTTCTCTTCGTGGACGCCGAGCTGGAGGGGCTGGTCAAGCCGGTCGACCTCTCCGCGGTCAAAGTCGTGAGGGTGGACGACACGGGCGCCGGCGGCGATCCCTATGAAGAATTCCTGTCCCAGGGCTCGCCGGCGCCGGTCGAGAGCTGGCTCGAGGATGAGGAGGAGCCGATCTCGATCAACTACACCTCGGGCACCACCGGCCGGGCCAAGGGCGTGATGTACACCCACCGCGGGGCCTATCTCAACGCGCTGGGCGAAGTGATCGAGACGGGGATGAATTTCGGGTCGCGCTACCTCTGGACGCTGCCCATGTTCCACTGCAATGGCTGGTGCTTCACCTGGGGCGTCACGGCCGTGGCCGGCGCCCACATCTGCCTGCGCAAGGTGGAGTCGGCGCGGATCTGGGAGCTGATCGACGGCGAGGGCGTCACCCATTATAACGGAGCGCCCACGGTCCAGATCGGGGTGGTGAACGATCCCAAGGCGCATCGTCTCACCCGCCCCGTCACGGTGACCGTGGCCGGCGCGCCGCCGTCGCCGACGCTGCTCGGCAAGCTCAAGGAGCTGAATTTCCGGCCGGTGCACGTCTACGGCCTCACCGAGACCTACGGGCCCCATACGGTGTGCGAGTGGCATGGCGAGTGGGACGCGCTGCCGGTGGAAGAGCAGGCGCGGCTGGCCGCGCGCCAAGGCCAGGGCTACCTCATCGCCGATCTGGTGCGCGTGGTGGATGGCAACATGCAGGACGTGCCGCAGGACGCCGAGACGCTGGGCGAGGTGGTGATGCGCGGCAACAATGTGATGAAAGGCTACTTCGAGCAGCCCGACGCCACGGCCGAATCATTCCGCGGCGGCTGGTTCCACTCGGGCGACATCGGCGTCTGGCATCCGGACGGCTACATCGAGCTGCGTGACCGGAAGAAGGACATCATCATCTCGGGCGGCGAGAATATCTCGACCATCGAGGTGGAGCAATGCGTGGCCAGGCACCCGGCCGTGCTCGAGTGCGCGGTGGTGGCCATCCCGGACGAGAAGTGGGGCGAGCGGCCCAAGGCTTTCGTCGCGCTCAAGCCCGGCACGAAGGCCACCGAGGCGGAGATCATCGAGTTCTGCCGCCAGCACATCGCGCGCTTCAAGTGCCCCACCGCCGTGGAGTTCGGCGACCTCCCCAAGACCTCGACGGGCAAAGTCCAGAAGTTCGTCCTGCGCGACAAGGAGTGGAAGGGCAAGGCCAAGCGGATCAACTAGCCCTCTGTATGAGCCCCGCCCGCCTTCGCCTCGCGCTGCACACCTGGACCCTCGACAGCACCCCGCTCGCCGATGCGCTCGGCGCCGCGCGCGAGGCCGGCTGGGAGGCGGTGGAGCTGAGGCGAGTCGATTTCACCCGGGCGGCCGAGGCGGGCCAATCTGCCACAGCAGTCATGGATGTCGTGCGCGCGAGCGGGCTGCCGGTGGCCTGCGTGGGAGTCGAGCTCGGCTGGATGTGGGCGACGGGTGCCGAGCGGAAGCGGCTCTTCTCCGTCTTCGCTGAGCAGTGCGAGCGGGCCGCCGCCCTCGGCTCCCCGCGGGTCATGAGCCCGGTGAACAAAGGGCGGGGTGACCTGCGCGAGGCCGTCCAGAGTCTCCGCGAGGTCGGGGACATCGCCGCGCGGCACGGCGTGAAGCTCGCGCTGGAGTTCAACTCCCAGGCCGAGCAGCTCAATACCCTCGCCAAGGCGCGCGAGCTGCTCGCCCTCGCGGGGCATCCCCACTGTGGCCTCCTGCTGGACGCCTATCACCTCCAGCGCAGCGGGGGCGCGCCGCGGGACCTGGACGAGCTCGGGGCGGGCGAGATTTTCTATGTCCAGTACAGCGACGTGCCGCGCGGCGGGCTCGAGCCGGGAAAGTTCACGGACCGTCTTCCGCCGGGGCGCGGGTGCGTGCCGTTCAGGGAGTTCTTCGCGCGGCTCGTGGCCGCGGGCTATGCGGGAGACGTGAGCTATGAGGCGCCGAACCCCGAGGCGTGGAAGCGCCCGCCCGGGAAGGTCGCGCGCGAGGCCTTCGAGGCCTCACGCGCGGTCCTCCCGTCCGAGTACGGAGCCCGCTGAGCGCTACTTGGGCTGGGGCGTGAGGCGGAGATAGGGCTTGAGCGCTTTCCAGCCTTGCGGGAACCGGGTCTTCGCTTCCTCGTCGGTCACCGCCGGCACGATGATCACGTCCTCGCCCTGCTTCCAGTTGACGGGCGTGGCCACCTTGTGGGCGTCGGTGAGCTGCAGCGAGTCGATCACTCTCAGAATCTCGTCGAAGTTGCGCCCCGTCGTCTGGGGGTAGGTGATCATCAGCCGGATCTTCTTGTTCGGGTCGATCACGAACACCGTCCGCACCGTGTACACCTCGTCGTGCGCCGGATGCATCATCCCGTAGGTGTTGGCCACCTTCCGCTCGGGATCGGCGATGATCGGGAAGTTGGGCTCGTAACCCTGTGTCTCCTTGATGTCCTTCATCCAGCCCTTGTGCGAATCCACCGGATCGATGCTGATCCCGATGCACTTGACGTTGCGCTTGTCGAACTCGCCCTTGAGCCGGGCCACGTAGCCCAGCTCGGTGGTGCACACGGGTGTGAAATCGCGCGGGTGAGAGAACAGGACCACCCAGTTCTTCCCGGCCCACTCGTGGAAGCGGACCGGACCCATGGTGGTGTCGGCTGTGAAGTCGGGGGCGGTGTCTCCGAGTCTCAATGACATCGGTGTCGACATAGATGTCGCTCCTCTTTGGTGTTATGGGTGTGGATCAGCAGTTGCTGTATTTGGGGCTCACGAGCGGCTTGACCGTGCCATCGGCGGACCAGGTCTTGCGCTGAAGGCCGTAGAGGTCCTTGCCGTAGACGTGGATCTCGACGGTGTCGCGCGCCGTCGGATTGTGCATCGCGTGGACCTCGTCGCCGGGCACGAGGCGCGAGACGGCGCCGGGTCCGTGGCGCTGCACGCGCGTGACCTCGAGCGTGGCGCGGCCGCCCGGTTCCTCTGACACGCGGTAGCGCGTCTCCTCGATCTCGTTGTCGATCACGCCGATCACGCCCCAGGTCTCGTGATTGTGGGCGCCCGCGGTGTCGCCGGGCCGCCAGACCACCGCGGTGACGTTGAACCTGGGCGCCCGGTGCAGCATGTAGCGCCCGCGTCCCCCGTCGGGGGCGCGCCGGCGGTACTGGGCCGGGATCGCTTCCGGGTTCTTGACGAGGCGGGCCAGCAGCGGGGCCGCCTGCTCGGTGACCGCGGCGCCCGATTCCTCGCGCTGCGTGATCCGATCCAGATCGGCGATGAAGTGCTCGAGGCTGTAGGTGTCGGTCGTCATGATCGATCTCCTAGATCTCGACGGGTGTGTCCGGGCGTCCGCCCCACTCGCTCCATGAGCCGTCGTAGACGGCCGTGTCCCCGCGCCCCAGCAAGTATAGCCCGAGCGTCAATACCGCGGCGCTCACCCCAGAGCCGGTGCTCACCACGGTAGGCAGCGGAGCAGTCATGGGCGCGGCTCGGTCTCCGGCAGCAGGGTGTGGGGGCTGCGGCCTTGGGCATCCAGCGCCTCCTCCCAGCGGAGGTAGGCCTCCATGGCCGCGCGCCCCCTGTCGTAGGGCTTCAGAACGATATCGTCCACCTGGTCGAGCGGGCGCGTCAAGCCGCTCTCCACGGGGAGCCCGGCCTCGACCCAGGCCCGCGTCCCGCCGTCGAGCACCCGCGCCGCCGTGTAACCGAGCCCTGCCAGCGCGGCGGCGGCCAGGGTGGACTGCAGGCCATCCGCGCAGGTGACGACGATGGGCCGCCGCGTGTCAGACGCGATCCCGGCGATGCGCGGCTCGAGGCGGCTGCGGCACACCCAGCCGGCGCCCGGCACATGGCCCCGCGCATAGACATCGCTTGGATCCACATTGAGCACCAGCGCGTCGCCGAACGAGGCTGCTGGCGCGACCGGCGCCGTGGCTGCACGGGCGGCCTCGTACCCCCAGGGCGTCTGCGTCGGCCGTCCCGTCTCCACCGCGCCCCGCGACTGCTTCCAGGCGGCCAGCCCGCCCGCCAGCACCGCGACCCCCCTGAGACCCATGCGCCTGAGCCAGGCGGCCGTCATAGCCGATCGCACGAAGCCGTCGCAGATCAACACGATCGAGG
>Ga0070706_100005624_pt1 | contig 11923 bp, 11 predicted proteins | sample KBSK5501metaG_FD_65476 | JGI IMG/M metagenome (GOLD analysis project Ga0070706, IMG submission 65476) | Corn, switchgrass and miscanthus rhizosphere microbial communities from Kellogg Biological Station, Michigan, USA - KBS K5-50-1 metaG | ecosystem: Host-associated > Plants > Roots >...
TCGGCGCGCCTCGGCAGCGGAGGCCCGCCACGCGTCGCATGACTGTCTGGAGGCCCAGAACGAGACCCCGACGATTTCCTGTTCGTCCTCAGACCAGTACGCATACGCGCGCAGCATGCCTTCCGGATGCGTGCCCGGCCGCCATGCGCGCTCGAAGTCAGCCAGCGTGCCCGGCTTGATCTGACGTGTCGTCATCCAGACGAAATGCTCCTCCATCTTGGCCTCCTCGGTGGGTCAGCTCGGCGGGCTGGGATCCGATCCGGCTGGCTTGAGCAGGCGCAGGATCAGAAATCCTGGTTCCCTGGTCAGCTTCTCGTAATCCTCGGGATAGCGCTCGCGCATTGTCTCGGCCGGGACGGGCTCGACGAGTTTTTCGATGAGGAATCCGGCATCGGTGGCAGCCGTACACAGAGCTGACAGCGGTTCACGCCAAAAGTGCACTTCCTCGTCTCCCGATGGGGTATGCCAGATATCGGTTTCCAGGGTGGTCTGGAAGTAGGAGCCGCCTTTGCGCAGCCAGTCCATGACCGGGTGCTGCGTCGATACCACCGCTGCCCCGCCGGGGCGCAGGACGCGGCAGAACTCGGCGAATGCGGCCGCGCGGTCACTGGCATAGTGAATAGCCAGCGCGCACACGATGAGGTCGAACGAGCCATCACGGTAGGGCAGCGGCTGCCCGAGCGCCGCCTGGTCGATCCGCGCCCGGCCCGTCGTGCGCTGCCTGGCCAGGCTCACCATGACCGGGCTCGCATCGAAGGCGGTGACCTCGGCCCCTCGCTCCAGCAGTTCTCCCAGGTACAGGCCGGGGCCGCACGCGGCATCCAAGACCCGCCGGCCGGTGACCGGCCCTAGCGTGGCCAGCACCGCGGGCCGGTCGTAATGGGCGTTGTACGCGCTGTCCGCCGCGTGCTGCTCGAAGCTCAGGCCCATCCGGTCATAGGCATCCCACAAGCCCTCACCCACACAGACACCATGACACACACCCCCACAACGCGGCACGAGCAGTCGCGGCGGGCGACCTCGTCAGTTGATGTCGAACTCACCCAGGGCGGCAGCCAGCCGGGCTGTTACCGCTGAGACGGCGGCGCGGAGCTCGGGTCCGCCCGCAACATGGAACGGGATCGGGATGGCGGACAGCCACTCTCCGGCGTATATCGCCGGATTGCTGGTGGTGCCGGTCAGCACGCATCCGGCGCCGTCCTCGCCGCGGCTGAGGCGGCCCATCGGCGGCCTGACATACCGGGCGACCTGATCGCAGGGAGCATCGAACACGACCTTGGTCTCGAACTCCCATCCAGCCCCCAGGTGCTGCTCCAGCAGGTCGACGTAGTCCACGTCCGCAGGTACGCGGAAGTGGTCGCCGCCCTCGGCGACCGACTGAATCCGGTCGATGCGGAAGGCCCGGACCGCGCGGGCGCGATGCGAGTGGCACAGCAGATACCAGCGGCCATGCCGCACGACGACCGCCCACGGGTCAACGTCTTCCGCCCACTGCTTGCCTGACTGGCTGCGGTAGCCGATGCTCACCCGGCGCTGGGCCGCAATGGCGTCAACGAGAGCGCTGGTCGTCTCGGCGCCCGGGCGCGCGGCCCCGCGGTCGGGCGCGGCGGAGGCGTGCCGGCGCATGGTGGCGGCCGGCCGGCCGACATTCTCCGGCAGCGCCCGGATGATCTTGCCCAGGGCGGCGCCGACCGGGTCGTCGGCGTCCGCGGCCGCGTGGCTGCCGTCGAGCACGGCCATGACCAGGCCAAGCGCCTCGGTGGCGGTGAACATCAGCGGCGGCAGCCGGATGCCCCGGCCGACCCGGTAGCCGCCGTAGGGCCCCCGAGTCGACTCCACCGGGATGCCGGCCTCGCGCAGGATCGCGACGTAGCGACGCGCGGCCCGCTCGGTCACGTCCAGCTGAGCCGCGAGCTGGTCGCCGGTGATGCCGGGCTGGGCCTGCAGCAGCTCGAGGGCCCGAAGCGCCCGCCCGGTGGGGCTCAGGCCGGCTTTCACAGGAGCAGACTAATCAGGAGCCCGATCGTCCGGAACCGCGCCTACCCTCGGGACAGGAATTTTCGCTGACCATGCCGAGCGCGACCTGACCGCGATCGGGAAGGGGTACCGCGATGGACATCGTGCTGATCGCCGGTTTGTGGCTCGACGGGTCTGTCTGGGAGAACGTTGCCGCCGAGCTCGAGGCCCGCGGCCATCGCGCCGTGCCGGTCACCCTGCCGGGCCAGGGCGACGGCAACACGTCGGCGACCCTCGCGGATCAGTCGGCCGCGGTGCTCGCGGCCGTCGACGCGGCCGCCGGGAGACCGATGGTGGTGGGGCATTCCGCCGCCTCCAGCCTGGCGTGGCTCGCCGCCGACGCGCGCCCCGACGAGATCAGCAAAGTCGCCATGATCGGCGGCTTCCCCGCCTCGGACGGCAAGCTCTACTTCGACTTCCTTCCCGCCCAGGATGGGGCGCTGGCGTTCCCGGGCTGGGGCGAGTACGAGGGGCCGGACTCCGCCGATCTGGACGACGCCGCGAAGCAGGCCATCGCGTCGGCGGCGATCCCGGTCCCCGAAGGGGTCATTCGCGGAGTGGTCAGGCTGGCCGACGAGCGCCGTCATGAGGTTCCGGTGGTGCTGGTCTGCCCCGAGTTCACCCCGGCCCAGGCCAGGGAGTGGATCGATCAGGGCGAGGTGCCCGAACTGGCGAAGAGCAAGAACGTCTCGTTCGTCAACATCGATTCCGGTCACTGGCCCATGATCAGCGCTCCGGCCGATCTCGCGCGCCTTCTGGCACAGGCGGCCGAGGAGTCCTGAGCGGGCGGGGCCGCGACCACCGTGCGAGGACGGGCAATGCGGTATACGGTCCGCCCGCTCGACGCGTCCACGTGGGCCGCGTTCGCCGAGCTCGTCGAGCGCAACAACGGGATTTTCGGCGGCTGCTGGTGCATGGGCTACCACCCCGGGGCATCCCGGACGGACGCGGCGCACAATCGTGCGGCAAAGGCGCACCGGGTCCAGGAAGGCCGCGCACACGCCTCGCTCGTCATCGACGAGGACGGCTCCGCGCAGGGCTGGTGCCAGTACGGCAGCCCCGCAGAACTTCCGGGCATCAAGCACAGGCGCGAGTACGACAAGGACCCGCCGCCACCTCCAGACTGGCGGATCACCTGCTTTTTCGTGGACAAGAAGCACCGCGGCCAGGGCATCGCGCGTGCGGCCCTCGAGGGCACGCTCGACCAGATCGCCCGTCTCGGCGGCGGGCGTGTCGAGGCGATCTCCGAGGTAACCGCAGGCCGCGAGGCCCAGGGCCGCTTCCTGTTCAGCGCGACGGTCGAGCTCTTCGAGCAGAACGGCTTCACCCGCGTCCGCCAGGTCGGCAAGCACGCCTGGATCGTGAGCAAGGTGATCCAGCCCTCGTGAACGAGCCAGGGGCCCTGGCATCCTAGGGCGATGGACAAGGCGCCGGTGCCCGTGCGCGACCTCACGGACTCTGGCCAGAACCAGGCGGTGCTCGACGCGGCCTCCGCCCTGGTCGAGGGTCGCGCGGCGGCGGGGCATGTCGCGGACAGCCACGGTCCGGCGGTGGCGGCCGAGGCGGTTGCCGCGGCGCGCTCGCGCCGGCGGCTTGGCGAGCTCACCGGGCCGATCCACCTGACCGTGGTGTGGGCCATGTACGGCGAGACGGGCCGCATGGTTCCCCGCCGGTTGCACCCGCACGGGGAGGACTTCGTCCGGACCAAGGTCCGCCAGCTCGACTGGCTGACCGGAGGCCTGCCCGGTGTCACGTGGAGCATCATCGCCTGCGACGACGGATGCCCGGACCGGCCCGCGAGTGCCGATGTCATGACGGACATCGCGAGGGGCGAGGGCTACCCGACGGAAGGTCACCGCAGCGTGACGGTGCTCAGGCTGGCTGAGGTGATCGGGAGTGACATAGCGATCAGCCCCGCATTCGACCGGCTGACCTCGACCGACCAGTCCCGCAAGGGTGGTTCGATACTTGCCGGGCTTTCCGCTGCGGTCAGGACCGGTCCAATAATCGGTAACGGCGTCGGCCGGCACGTGGTCTGCTACACCGACGCGGATCTGTCGGCGAACCTCGCCCAGCTGGGCTCGCTGGCGGCGCCGGTGGTGGCCGGTGACAACGTGGTCGGCGCGCTCGGCCAGCGTTACGGGATCGACGGGGCCGTGCTGGTCCGGGCCGACGGGCCGGTCACCGAGCCGCGCAGCACCGGCGACAAGCCCGACAAGATAATCATCTTGTTCCGCCATTTCGTCCGGGCCTTGCTCATCCCGGCCCTGGCCCGGGTGCTCGACACGCAGGCCGGCTTCAAGGGCTTCGACTCCGCCGCGCTCGGCCCGGTCATCGGGCAGCTGGCGTCCTTCAAGGAGACCTTCGACGTCGAGCTGCTCATCCATCTCGTCCAGGGTCACGGGCCACGGGCACTGGCCGTCGAGCCGATCGTCTTCACCGAGGACTTCGCAGCGACTAACTTCCCCTCTGTCGACCCCGGGCCGGGTCACCTGACGATGGTTCACCAGATCGTGGAGCTCTACGACCGGCTCGTGGCACCGGTCGCCCCCGTCACCGGCGAGGCGGCCGACCTGCTCACCCTGATCAGGACGCTCGACCTCGACGACTACGTGACCCTGATCGAGCACCTTCGCGCCGAGGATCGGGACGACCCGACGCTGTTCGACCGGCGATGGCCGGTGCAGCACCTTCGCGACATCCTCGGCCGCTGACACTCGTCTGCTTAACCAGCCCTGTCGGGGGCATCGGGACTCTGGTACAAAGTTATGGCCAGACCAGGAGGGGATGAGATGCCCAGGTTCATGGATTTTCACGATGACCTGAAGCTTCCGCCGGAAGCCATCGAGCAGATAGCCCAGGGAACGCGGGAGGGCGCTACCGACGAGTTCGGCGTGCGGCAGATCGAGCTGTATCACAACGCCGACGGTAAGGTCTACTGCCTCCTGGACGGCCCGGACGAGGAGGCGATCCGCAGGCATCACGCGGCGCTGAACGTTCCCTGCGGCGAGGTGCACGAAGTGAGCAGCCTGCTCTGAACGGGCTTGCAGGTCAGCGAACTTCGGTGTACTCGCTGCGGTCCAGCTGCACGAGGTTGCTGTAATCGCTGTCCTCTGGCCCTGCGACGTCCGTGTACCGGCTGCCGTCCGGCCGCACGACGCGGAAGGTGCTCCCCGACAGCAGCTTGCGCAGGTGCCGCATCCCGGTCATGCCCGCGACCGCGACAGCGATGGCAGCGGCCAGGACGGAGCCGCCGAACAGCGCGAGCCCGCCGACGACGTATCCCAGTATCATCATGATCACTGCGGCCAGCAGGGCCACCGGCACGGCGGCCACCAGCAGCAGCGCGAGCAGCGTCACGGCGATCGTGGCCTTGGCCGACCTGTCCGGCGTCCGCTCCGCGTACCAACCGGTCATTACGCTCACCTCTCAAGGCCCGGAGCCCGCCAAGGGCCGGGGCTTACCAAGCAACACGATATGTCGTGTCCTCTACGGTCAACGCGCCGCTCGATCAGAATCATCCCGCAACAGCTAGAGCGGCCCGGCCGCGGTGGGGTAGTCGGTCGCGCGGAAGCACCCGTGGACGTGGTCGTTGACCATGCCGACGTTCTGCATGAGCGCGTACACACTCGTAGGCCCCACGAAGCGGTACCCCTGCGACTTCAGCTGCCTGGCGAACGCCTCCGCCTGCGGCGTCGACCTGGGCAGGTCGGCAACGGACCGCGGCGCCCGCGTGCGGGTGATCTCGTAGGACTTCGCGAGCGCCACCAGGCTGGGCGACGCGGACATCATCGCGCGCGCGTTGTCGACGGTGGCCTGGATCTTGCCGCGGTTGCGGATGATCGAGGGGTCCTGGACCAGCCGGTCCACGTCCCGCTCGGTCATCGCCGCGACCTTGGCGACGTCGAAGCCGCGGAATGCCTTCCGGAACGCGTCCCGCTTTCCGAACACGATCGACCAGCTCAGCCCGACCTCGAATACGCCCAGGGTGAGCGCCTCGAACATCGCGGACTGGTCGTAGGTGCGGGCACCCCAGACCTCGTCGTGGTAGCGGCCGAGGGCGGTATCGCCCGCGCCGGCCCAGCCGCAGCGTGGCTTCCCGTCGTGCCCGATGATCAGGTCGCTGCTCATCTCAGTGGCTCGAGAGTCAGGGGGTTCCGGATGCCGGCATCCCGGTCATGCTGTCGCGGCGCAGGTTTCGGCCGCGGCCGTGATCAGCTGGGTCACTTCGGCCGGGTGGGAGATCATGGCGACGTGGCTTGCCGGGACCTCGATGGTGGTGGCGCCCATGCGGCTGGCGAACAGCCGCTCGGCCCAGCGCGGTCATCGGGAACTGGGGTGCGGTGACGTGGTAGCCGTCGGCCTGCAGGCGCTCGATGACGCTGCTCCAACACGAGCCGTCGGCCCAGGCGCCGTGAACGAGGACGATGTTGGGCCGGGCAGCCATAGCGGTGATCCCTTCATTTCCGGGGACGGTAGTTGCTTGCCGCCATGCTGGCGCGCGGGCGCGCGGGCCGGGTATCCGCATGTTGACTGCACCCGCTAGGTGTTCCCGGTGACATCGGGAGGCATGACCCGGTGTGCCTATAGTGGGTCGGTCCAGGACGGCGCGAGGGATTGGCGGATTGGCCAGCGGCAGCGAGCTCATCGGGCGAGACAGCGAGCTGTCCCGGTTGCGCGGGCTCGTGAATCCTCCCCCGGTGGCAAGCCAGGTGCTGGTGCTGCTGGGTGAGGCGGGCATGGGCAAGACCGTCCTGCTGGCCGAGGCGGCGCGAGGGGCCAGGTCGGCAGGGCTGCGGGTGCTGTCGGTTACCGGCCGGGAGTCGGAGAAAGATCTGGCGTTCGCCGGGCTCCACCAGCTGCTGCGCCCGGTGCTGGACCGCGTGGCGGACCTGCCCGATCGGCAGGCGAAGGCGCTGCTGGGAGCGTTCGCACTGTCCGCGGACCCGGTGCCGCCCGATCCGCTGCTGACCGGGATCGCCGTGCTGACCCTGCTGTCGCACCTGTCGGAGGACCGCCCGCTGCTGGTGGCCGCCGACGACGCGCAGTGGCTGGACCGCGGCTCGCTCGACGCGCTTGCCTTCGCCGCCCGGCGCCTGGAAGCAGAACAGCTGGTGCTGCTGCTCGGCGCGCGCGGGAACCTCCCGCTGCCCGGGTTCGAGCGGGACTTCCCCGAACTGGTGCTGGAACCGCTGAGCATCCAGGACGCCGGGCGGCTGCTCGATGCCCAGCCGCACCCGCCGCGCGGCTGGGCCCGGGAGCAGGTGCTCGCCCAGGCGGCCGGCAACCCAATGGCGCTGATCGAGCTGGCCCGCATCATCGCGGCCGACCCGGCTGCCGGGCGGCGCTGGGCCGCCGAGCCCCTGCCACCCGGCGAACGGCTCGCCAGCGTCATCACCGGCGTCTACGGCGCCCTCCCCCGGGCAGCGCAGGAGGCGCTGCTGCTCGCCGCGGTCGCCGACAGCCCGGACCTGCCGGCGGCGGCCATGCCCGAGCTGACCGCCGGCGCGCTCGCACCGGCCGAAAAGGCGGGCCTGATCAGGGTAGATAGTTCGGGACCCCAGTTCACTCACCCTCTCATCCGCTCCGCGGTCTATCACGCTGTTCCGTTCGCCGAACGCGCCGCCGCCCACCGGAAGATCGCGGACACACTCCGCGGCGAGCCCGACCGCTACGCATGGCATCTCGCGGCGGCCGCGCTGGAACCTGACGAGCATGTCGCCTCCCTGCTAGAGGAAACCGCCGCCCAGGCGCAGCAGCGCGGTGGCGCCGCCGAGGCCGCGCGCGCCCTCGAACGTGCCGCCGAGCTCAGCCCCGCCAGAGGCGACCAGGCCCGGCGGCTGCTGGCGGCCGCCGCGCTCGCCCAGTCAGCCGGACACGGCGACTGGGTACAGGATCTGGCCGCCCGGGTGCTCACCGTGACCGAGGACCCGGACCTGCGCATCGCCGCCCGGCTGGACATCGGGTGGGCACACGTATGGTCCAATCGGCACGACGACGCCCTGGACGCACTGATACCCCTTGCCGAGGAGGCAGCGGAACGCCTGCCGGTCGTCGCCTGGGACGCCATCGGCCTGGCCGCCACCGTCGCCTACCAGACCGGTGACCCGCGGGGCCGCAAGAAGCTGCTGAGCACCCTTGGCCGCCTGAAAGAACCGGTGCCGCCGCCACCAGACTGGCCGGCCGGGCGCGCCGACGAACGGCGGGTGTGGGTACACGCATGCACGGACCCGTTCGGGAAACGCGCCGAAACCATCATCTACCTGCACCGGATAGCCGACCGGACCGCCGACCTCGGCCAGGTCGGCGCGGCAGCCTGGCTCCTGGACGAGACCGAACTTGCGGTCAGGCTGCTGCGGGGCGCCATCAGCAAGCTGCGCGCTCCCGGCATGCGCGGCCGCAGCGGCGGCGTGCTGTCCGCGCTGCAGTGGGCGTGCCTCGATAGCGGACGATGGGACGAGTCGCTCGCCGCCGCGCGGGAGGGCGCCGATGCAGCCGCCGCGTACCGGATGGAGGCTGTCGCCGCATCAGCCGACCTCACCACGGCCACCGTGCACGCCCTGCGCGGCAACGGCGACCGGGTATGGCCGCTGCTGACCCGCGCGCTGGCCACCCTCGACGCGGCCGAGTACCGCGCGTTCACGGCCCGGGCCCACCACGCCGCCGGCATCGCGGCGCTGGCCGAAGGCAGCTACCTGACCGGCTACGCCCAGCTCAGCCAGCTCTTCGACGCCGAAGGCGCGCCGCTCCATTATCACGTCTCCTACCTCGGGATCGCCGACCTTGCCGCCGCCGCGGTGCGCGCGGAGCGTCACCTCGAGGCGCGGACGCTCCTGGAACGCGCGCTGGCCCAGGTGGATCCGGCACCCGGCCCGCGGCTGGAACAGCTTGCCGCCCGCGCCCGCGGGCTGCTCGCCAAGGCCGCCGACGCCGAGGTCTACTTCACCAAGGCCCTGTCCGATCCCGCCGGGGATACCTGGCCGTTCGAACGGGCGCAGCTCCGGCTTGACTACGGGGAATGGCTGCGGCGACAGCGGCGGATCAACGATGCCAAACCCGTCCTGGCCACAGCCCTGGAGACCTTCCGCCGCCTCGGCGCCGCGCCCTGGACCAGCCGCGCCGAGGCGGAACTGCGAGCCTGCGGCGTGACCACCGCGGCCGCGCCCACCACACCCGGCGCGCTCGCGGACCTCACCGCACAGCAGCGCGAGATCGTCATCCTCGCCAGCCGCGGCCTGACCAACAGCGACATCGCCGACCGCCTGTTCCTCTCGCCCCGCACCGTCGCCTCGCACCTGTACCGCTCCTACCCCAAGCTCGGCATAGCAGGCCGCCACCAGCTGCGCGACCTACTTGACCAGGCCACCGACCACGGCACACAACAGCCGCACGGGTAGCGGGCAGGCCCCGTATGGCCGCGATCGGGGATTACCATCGCGCCTCCGGCTCGGTACCGTGCGACATATGGCAGGCCTGCTCACTGACCAGCTCCGGCTCATGGCCGACGCGTACCCGGACAAGGTGGCGTACTGCAACGTGGACAGCGGGGACCGGGTCACCTTCGCAGGCTGGGAGGCGGAGTCCAACCGGCTCGCCAGGGGCCTGCGCGCCAGAGGGGTGGGCAAGGGCGACCGGGTGGGCATCTACCTCGAGCCCGGCCAGATCCTGGACTGGATCGTTACCTACAGCGCGGTGCACAAGGCCGGCGCGGTCTGTGTACCGACGAACGACCGGCTGTCGGCGGGCGAGGTCAAGACGATCTACGAGCACGCCGAGGTGACAGCGGTCGTCACAACAGGCCGCTACGCCGATACGGTCGGTCCCCTGATCGGCAGGCTGGCCTCGCTGCGCCTTGTGGTCCGAGTCGGCGACCGGCCGCTGCCCGGCAGCGTCGGACTGGCGGAGGCGAAAGACCCCGACGCCGCTGAGATCCAGGTGCCGCTGGACCTGGATGACCTCGCGGACCTCATGTACACCTCGGGCACCACCGGTCGACCGAAGGGCGTGTCGGTGCGGCACCGTGGCGTGGCGCTGTTGCCTAATGCGGTACCGGCCTGGACTGGCCAGGCGTGGCTGACCTCGTCGCCAGTGTTCACCTTCGCCGGCATAGGCTTCATCTACAACCCGATGAAGACCGGCATGACCGTGCTGTACCTGCCCGGCTTCGATGCCGGGCGGTGGCTGGAAATGGTCGAGCGGGAACGGCCAGCCTCGGCGTTCATCGTGCCGGCCATGGCGCAGCTCATCATCAGCCACCCCCGGTTCGCCGACGCCGACCTGAGCAGCCTGACCTTGTGCGCGCTGGGCAGCGCACCACTGGCCCCGGACACCCTGCGGCGGCTGCAGGACAAGATGCCCAAGACGGCGGTGCTCAACAGCTACGGGATGACCGAGGGCGGCTACGCGACCTTCAGCATGGACCCGGAGGGCTCGCGTACCCGGCCGGGCGCGGTGGGCCGGCCGAGGAACTCGGTGGAGGTCCGCATCATCGACGACGCCGGGGTGCCCCGCCCGGCTGGCGAGATCGGTGAGGTCATCACCCGCAACCCCGCCGGGCACCGCGAGTACTACAAAGACCCGGTGGCCACCGCGGAGATGTGGCGGGGTGGCTGGCTGCACAGCGGAGACCTGGGCTACCTGGACGAGGACGGCTACCTCTACATCGTCGGCCGGAAGAAAGAGATGATCGTCCGTGGCGGCATGAATGTCTACCCCGACGATGTCGAGGCCGTGCTGCACGCCCACCCGGCTGTGCGGGAGGCGGCGATCATCGGCGTCCGGCACCCGGTACTGGGGGAGGACCTGGCGGCCTTCGTGGTGATTCGGGACGGCGTCTCAGCCACCGCGGACCAGCTGCGTGCGTTCGCAGCCGGCCGGCTGGCCGATTACAAGGTCCCGCGGAGCATCACGTTTCTCGCCGAACTGCCCCGCAATGCGACAGGCAAGGTGCTCAAGCGCAAGCTTGCCGAACTCGTCGCCGATTCTGGGCCCGCGCCCCCGAGCTGACCGGCGCACTCCCGGCCGTACCCGCGGCGGATGGCCACCCGCGGTCCACGATCCACCCGAACTGGCAGGAGACACGATGCAGGATCACAGCTTCGATTTCGTCGCCGACGGTACCCCTGAGGAGATCTGGGACCTCATCTGGACTCGTCAGCGTTCCGGAATGGAAACCGACAAGGTCAAGATCGAGGTCTATCACCCTGGGGACGCCGACGGCAACGGCCTCGTGCGGCACTGCTACTTCCCGGTACCGCGCTACCTGCTGTCCAATGGCCGCGCCCAGTCCTGGGAATGGATCACCGAGGCGAAGCGGCCGCAGTCGTGGCGTTACGAGGCGGTGGGCAAGCCGTTGTGGTCGAAGGCGTCGGGCTGGACCCGGCTGGAGGATCTGGGCAACGGCAAGACCCGGGTGCACTTCCGGGAGACCTACCATGTCTTCAACCCGATCATGCGGGCGCTCCTGGAGGCACGGGTGCACCGGTTCATCTCGGGCGACAATGACAAGCTCATCGAGGCCAGCATCGCCAAGGGGCTGCGCCGGCTGCGTGCCGGTAAGCCGGGCGCCTCGGCGGCCGGCTCGTGACCGTGGCCTCGAATCAGGACCGACATGGACTTCTTTGACGTCGTCCTCAGCCAGCGGGCTTGCCGGCAGTTTTCAGAGCGGCCCGTCGACAGCGAACTCGTGGAGCGCTGCCTTGAGGCAGCCGTTCACGCGCCAAGCGCCGAGAACCGCCAGCCCACGGTTTTCCTGGTCCTGCGGGACCCGGCCCAGCGCGATGCGGTGAACGCCCTGACCCGCAGGGCCTGGCGTGAGGGAGGGCGAGCCCATTCCGAGGGCCGCCTTGCCCCGGCCTTCTTGAAAGAGGTTGACGAGGGCGCCGAGCGGGGGATCGCTCTGGCACCG
>Ga0070706_100005628_pt1 | contig 11922 bp, 10 predicted proteins | sample KBSK5501metaG_FD_65476 | JGI IMG/M metagenome (GOLD analysis project Ga0070706, IMG submission 65476) | Corn, switchgrass and miscanthus rhizosphere microbial communities from Kellogg Biological Station, Michigan, USA - KBS K5-50-1 metaG | ecosystem: Host-associated > Plants > Roots >...
GTCGCGATACTCGCGTCTCGCGCTTTATTTAGCGACGCCAGGCGCGTGCGCGCAGCTATCGACTGCGACCGGAGCTGGGTTGGCGACAGACTGTTTGTCGCGGCGCTCAACCGGCGTTGGACGCGCTGAAGAGCTGTTGTGATTGCCCTTTGCAGTCGGTGCTCGGCGTCGTCCGTGGTTGACATCGCGTCGTGCAGTCGCGCGGCAACCGCATCGAACGCTGGCGAGAGAGCCAGTTCCTGTGCGTGCGTGCGAGCGCCGGCGATCCTGAATCGAATTGAGCGGGCCAGGTTCGTTGCCAGCCGCTCAAGCAGTGAGCACAGCTGAGCCTCGTGCGCTGCTACGATTTCGGCTGCGGCCGAGGGCGTGGGCGCACGCATGTCGGCGACAAAATCGGCAATCGTGAAATCGCTTTCATGGCCAACTGCCGAAATGACCGGAATTGCCGACGCGCGAATTGCGCGCGCCAACGCTTCTTCATTGAAAGCCCAAAGATCTTCAATCGATCCGCCGCCACGCCCAACGATCATGACGTCAATTGCAGCTTCGTGACGTCCATCGCGCAGCGCGCGGGCATGAAAGTCGTTGAGGAATTTGATTGCGCGCACAACTTCATGCGACGCGCCGTCACCCTGGACGCGCGCCGGAACAAACAGCACATGCACGGTGCGCGTGCGTCGCGAAATTACGTTGAGGATGTCGCGAATCGCAGCGCCGCTAGGTGAAGTAATCACCCCCACGCGCCGCGGAAACATTGGAATCGGGCGCTTCAATGCTTCGGCGAACAATCCTTCGGCTTGCAGGCGCGATTTTGTTTGCTCAAACGCTAATTGCAGCGCACCCGCACCCACCGGATCGAGTGCTTCGACAATCAACTGATACTCGCCTTTCGACTCGTACACACTCAAACGCCCGCGCGCACGCACCTGCAATCCATCCGCAGGCCGAAAACGAATCCGCTGGTTGCTGCTGCGATAGCACGCCGCGCGCAGTTGCGCGAACTCGTCTTTCAGAGTGAAGTACCAATGACCTGAGTTATGCGCGCGGAAGTTTGAAATCTCGCCTTCCACCCAAACTGATGCAAAGCGCTTTTCGAGCGCGCCGCGAATCATGCCGGTCAATTCCGACACGCTCACAGGTCGCCGGGGCGTTTCGTCAAAGAGGGATGCGAGCAGAGGTTGGCTCATTCTGTTATTGGCCCGCGAGTCTACTAAAGCGCCTCAAGCGCTTTGACCGCAAGCATTTGGGATAAACTAAGAGTACTTTGATGGGATTATTTGTTTGGGCGACGGTGAAAGCGGCCTTTCTGCGCGAAGAAAAACCACAAAAGCAAAGAAGTTTGTTAAGATATGCCACCTCGTGCTGGTATCTTGGGTCGAAGAGCCCACCTCTTTTATCATATGCGTCGCGGAAAAACCAAAGGATCGGCAGATGGCTATTTACCGGACGATCAAAAAGCAATCCCTTGATAATCCCAAGGAAAACCATTTAGTTAATCTTGGTGCTGACGGGGCCAACTACTGGATTAGCTTTATCAGCGACCCAGTGGCCATTTTGTTTTTCATCTTCTGGGAGGCCACTATCTTGCGCAGCAGCATCCTCGCTTTAACGATCAGCTCTGGCGCAGGTCTTTTGAGCTGGAGCCTTCTTGAATACGTCTTCCACCGGTGGGTTTACCACAAAGGCCGGACGCCGGCCCATGTTGGTCACAGAATGCATCACGAGTCTCCCAAAATGCTGATCGCCATGCCCTGGTTCATAGTGACGGCTTTTCTCGCCGGCGTATGGTATATCTTCGCTTACTGCTTACAATTCCACTTGATCTTAAGTTTCATGGCAGGCTTGACGACCGGGTTCGTCTTTTACGGCGCTTTTCACCATATTCATCATCATTTCCATTTCAAAAATATCTGGTATCGGAAGCTGAGGGCTCACCACTTCATTCATCATCAATTCCCAGACGTAAATTTCGGGGTCACGAGCCGTCTTTGGGACCATGTTTTCGGTACCACGTATCGGAAGGGACTGAAGAAGAGGGTGTCCATGCGAGCGGAGAAACGCGTTTGATTCTTTGCATGAGGAACTTCCTGGTATGACATTAAGCAGCAGAGCAGGAGACTTATGCTGAGACGAACATTGGATACTGTTGCCCGCATTTCTCCAGGATTCCGACGCTTCATGATGAGGATCTGGTATGAGACGCTCGTCGTTTTGGATCGAGACCGCGACCTAACCTTTATGAACTACGGCTATTCTGGTCTTAGTCCTACCGCAAATGAAATAACGCTAAACGACGGAGAGCAGGCGGACCGTTATTGTATTCAGTTGTATCACCATGTTGCCGGGGCTATTGATCTGAGGGGAAAGGACGTTGTCGAGGTAGGGTCTGGTCGGGGCGGCGGCGCAGCTTACATCAGTCGTCATTTGAAGCCAAGATCAATGGTAGGGATCGACTTTTCTAAAAAAGCGGTTGAGTTCTGCAAGAAATACTATTCAATAGATGGACTCTTTTTCTCTCAAGGCGATGCCGAGAACCTTCCCCTTGCCGATGGCACAGTCGATGTGATCATTAATTTAGAATCCTCACATTGCTATGGCTCGATGACCAGATTCCTAAGCGAAGTTTACAGAGTCCTTCGCCCCAATGGGTACTTCCTATTTTCCGATCATCGAGATCACGACAGAATAACTCTGTTGCGTGAACAACTTAACGGTTCTGGTCTGAAGCTTGTGAGAGAGAATGATATAACCCTCAACATCGTGAGAGCCCTGGAATTAGACAATGATCGTAAGCAGAGGCTGATTGGAGAAAAGTGCCCAAACATACTCAAGCGAGAGGCTGAAGAATTTGCTGCGATTAAAGGTACAAGGGCATATGAAACATTTAAGACTGGATATTCACGATACCTGAGTTTTGTATTGCACAAGAGCGCGGTAGTTATGACATAGCGCTAGTCTTTTATTCAGGACAGAAAAAACTCCAGTTCGCACCTCATTCACGCCAACCGGGCGCCAGCATTCGGGCCATCAAAGCCGGGTTCTTGATTTCCTGGGCGCGCATCCAGTTGTCTGCTTCGTCAATTAGCTCACGACCGCGATCGCCGCCAAGCGTTTGGCCAAGACGTCGTCGCGCCGTCATTGCGCGCAGACGCATATCGACCCTGTCGAATCCTTCTACAGCTTCTGAAAGCAGGGCCGCGGCGCGCGAATCATCGCCACGGTTAACGGCAATGGGAGCCATAATGAACGGCACCAGCGGATCCGACCACGGCATTTGTTCTTTGGCGATTCGGAGCGCCATTTTCTCCGCGCTCCTTAGAAAGAATTCCCGCTCGCTGGGATGCCGTGCGTGAATTGCCGCGGCCAGAGCGGTGCGCGCCTGCAGATAAAACGAGTCCACTCTCAGCACCTGTGTACGGAGCAACATTGATTCTCTCAGCGCCTTGTATTGCCCTTTGACATGCTTCCACGCAACTTCGGCATCGTCCGTGTATAGCTCGATCTGGGCCATCGCAAGCATCGAGCTGTAGTGCTGCAAATGAAAACCTTCGCGCGGCCAAATCTTGAGTGCTTCAATAACTTCCAGACGCGCGCGTTCCGGATCATCGGCGGCCAGCCAGATCAGATTTAGACGTGTGCGCAGGTCTGTGGCGGCCAGAACGTTTCCCTGTTCCAGAGCAGCACCCAGCAAGCCAGGAACGCGGCGTGACACTTCGGCAAGCTCGCCCACATACAACAGCGCGCTGAGCATGAAGCGCTGCGCCATCCCCAGCTCCCAAAACGCGCCGGTGCAGCGATCACGAAAAACTTCCGCAGCGCGATCACATAAGTCAGCAGCCTTTTTCCAATGACCGGCGAGGTAAGCGCCAATGCCGTTGGCCCAGAGCGACATGCCAATCGCATGTGGATGGCCCACTTTCTGTGCCAGCTCTTCGGCGCGTCGCAAGATTTTGGCAGCACGCTGTATGCTTGGTCCGCCGCGCGAGCCGGCCTGGGCCGCCTCGAAAGAAATCGCCCGCGACACGCGATAGGGTTCCCCAGCCCGCAACGCCAGCAGCAGATGTCGGCTCTGGAAGTCCGCGCTGCGAATGAAATCGACTGCGCCGAGTCCCGCAGCGATGGCCCAGCAGATGTCTATGCGAAATAGATCGGCTTCGGGGATACTGCCGGCGTCGCGTTCAATGAATTCGAGTCCCCGCAGACGAATCCACAAGCGCCGAAGAATCAAAGAGAGGAGCGCCCGCTTGGGACCTTTGGCCAACTTGAAACCGGCTCTCTCGAGTACTGTGCGAAAACCCTCGAGTCCTTCTTCGATGTGACCGCCCATCAGCAACTGCGCGCCAGCGCGTTGCTGTAGTTCAAGAGCTTGCCGGGAAGCGCTGACTTTCGCGGCGTCAAGAAATTCCCGCGCCGCTTCCGCCGGGCGACCGGCATTTGCCAGCGCATCGCCCAGCCCGATCTTCAGATCGACGACCGTGGTCGCGTCAGGCCGCAGCTCGATCGCGCGGCGGTAGTACAACGCGGCGCGATCGAAAGCGAGGGCGCTGGCGGCTTTGCGGGCGGCAGCTTCGGCATGCAACGCCGCGCGATCCTCTTCGCCGGCGCCGAGATAATCTTCGTAAAGAGCTTCGGGATCTTCCAGGCCGCGGGCTTCGATTGCCTGGGCCAGACGACGATGAATTTGACGCCGCTCGTCTGATGCAAGCAGCGCGACCAGAGTCTCGCCGATGCGGTCGTGATAAAGCTCGACACCGTAGCCCAAGCCGCCGCTGCGCACAAACTGCGCAGCCCGAAGCGCATTCAGCAACTCCATCGCATCGTCCTGCAAACCGGCCGCGCTGATGGCCACGTCCTGATTGACCGGCCGCCCTGCGACCGCCAGAGTGTCGAGAAACTGCCGCGAGCCCGATGGTAACTGTCGGATTCGCTCGTCGAGCATGGTTGTCAGCGTGATGCCCGCGGTCGCTGCGCGTTCACTCATCATCGCGTACTGGCTCAGTTGTTCGAGCAGGAAGGGATTTCCTCCGGCTTCGCGCACGATCGATTCAACGAAGGGTTCGCTGGAAATTCCGCTTGAGCTGAAAAGCGAATGCGTTAAGTCGCGCGCCTCACCCGCCGGCAACGGACCAACGAAAAGCTCGCGGCAGGTATCGTTGCCGGCGCGCAGCAAGAGCTGTTTGAGAAACGGCTTTGAATCGATGTCCTCGGTGCGAAAGCTGGCGACCAGCAACAACGTCGGCGCGTCCGGAGGCCGCAGCAAATCTTCAAGCAGGAAGGTGCTGTCGGCATCGGCCCATTGCAGGTCGTCGATGTAGAGCACCAGCGGTTGGCGATCGCCGACGCGCGCCAGCAGCTGACGAAGGGCGCCGAATGCGTGCCGACGCAAAGTGATCAGGTCGGCCGTTTCAGGACGCGTCGCGCGGGCGTTGAAGATCGCGTCAACTTGCAGCATAACGGGAAAAACGCGCGCGAGCGCCAGCGCGTTCGGCGGCATCAGCGCTTCGACCGTCGCGCTGCGCAGCGAACTCAGGTGCTTGCTCAAGCTATCGACGACTCCATCCAGCGCTTTGTACGGCACCGACTCGCGCTCGTAACATCGTCCCTGCAGGACAATTGCTTTTCGCTGTTGTGGTTTGACCTGATCGAGAAAAGTGCGCACCAGCGCCGACTTGCCCATTCCAGACTTACCGTGCAGATAAACAGAAACAGTTTCGCCGGCGCGAGTGGCATCGAAAGCGTCGTGCAATGCGCCGAGCTGGCGCTCGCGTCCGATGAAGGCTTCAGTTGTTTGACTTATGAAGGTCGCCCGCGCCGTTACTCCTGCCCCACCTTCACGGAGCGAGCGCAGCACCTCGTGCCCAGGAGGCCTTTTCTCCGGATCGCGCCGCAACAACTTCATGCAGAGATCGTTTAGGTCGCGCGGAACGTCGTAATTAATTTCGCGAGGTTGAACCGGCTTGCGCGTCTGCTTGCCCATCATGACCTCAAAGAAGCGTCCCGTGAATGGCAGCCGACCGGTTAACGCCTGATAGAGCATCACTCCGACGCTGTACCAATCGCTGGCCTCCGAGATGGGCAACTGCGCCCCTTGTTCGGGCGACATGTAGTCCGGCGTGCCCACCAGTAATGTGTCGTGAAGTTCGGGTTCGATGTCCTCAACTAATCCAAAGTCCAGAATCACAACCCGCCCTTCATCAGTCACCAGCACATTCGAAGGTTTGATATCGCGGTGGAGCTTTCCCATCTCGTGCAGGCGATTGACCCCCTCAGCCAGTTGACGCAGCGCTGATCGCAATCGCAATTCGTCAAGTTTGAACGGTGAAGCGCCGAACGACGACTCTTCTGCGACGGGCAAGTATTCACCGGATTCAAGCAAGATGTGTGAGCTGTCGAACTCTACGGTTTCAGCCTCTGAGCTCGACTGGCTGGCTGGTCGTGGACGCCCCCAGGGAAGCGTGTTGTTCACTGCGCCGTCTGATGGCTCTTCGATTTCAGGCCGGACGTAATGAATAAAAGTAACGCCCTTGATCAGTTCCATCGTAAAGAACCAGTACTTCCCGTCGGACATCATTTCGTAGAGCGATACCAGATTCGGGTGCGAAACATCGGCCAGCGTGCGAAACTCTCGTTTGAAGCGATAGATGTGGCTGGCTTCGGCGCGGTTCAGCGTCTTGAGCGCGATGGTTTTGTCCATTTGAAGGTCATGCGCTTCGTAGACCACGCCCATGCCGCCCGCGCCCAGTCGCCGGCGCAGAATGAATCGTTCAGTCCCGATAAATTCCTTGGCGGCCTCAGCCATGCGGAAAAACCTCGATTACCACAGCAGGAGCTAATGCGAATATATTGACAGATGCGCAATTGTGCCTTACATGATTTGCGCAATCAACAACGAGGGAAGCCTAAAGAGGAATCAACATGGACTGGCGCGTAATGCTAACAACCTTTGGCGTGATTTTTTTGGCCGAGATGGGTGACAAGACACAAATAGCTGCGATGACGATGGCCGCGGAGAAAAGGCGGCCCTGGGAAGTCTTCATCGCGGCCTCGCTGGCGTTGGCCGCCGTTTCCGCGATCGGGGTTATCGTCGGGAGCTTCCTGAGTCAGTGGCTGCCGCTCGAATGGATCAAGCGCTGCGCCGGCGCAGCGTTCATTGTGATAGGCGTGCTCATTCTATTAGGAAAGTTTTGAATCGCTGATACAGAACCGGGAGCGGTAGCGACCAGGTGAAGCGGGCAGGATGCCCCGCGGACCGCCGACAGGATGTCGGCGCTCCAACAGTAGGAGAAATCCACCATGCCGCAAACGCGTCACGTCGAACGACACTTCACCGCAGGCGAAACCGTCCGCGACATTGTCATCGGCATGTCTGACGGATTGACGGTCCCGTTTGCGCTCGCTGCTGGTTTGACCGGTGCGATCGACAAAGCGGGAATTATTGTTACTGCCGGCCTCGCTGAGATTGCCGCTGGATCGATCGCAATGGGTTTGGGTGGCTATCTTGCGGCCAAGAGCGACGCTGAACACTATGCGAAAGAGCGCGAGCGCGAAAAGCTCGAAGTTGTCGAGATCCCCGAAGAGGAAAAGCGCGAAGTCGCTCAGGTCTTTCATTCGTACGGCTTGAGCAAAGAGGAAAGTGAACCCATCGTCGAGGCTTTGTCGAAGCACCCGAAGAAGTGGGTTGACTTCATGATGCGTTTCGAATTGGGTCTGGAAAAACCTGATCCGAAACGAGCGTTAGTCAGTGCCTTGACGATCGCGGCTTCGTACGTCGCCGGTGGCTTGATCCCGCTGGCGCCCTACATCGCGGCTGTTTACGTCAGGCAAGTGAGCATCGTGACCGCGCTCTTTTATTCGGTGGGTCTAACGCTGCTGGCTCTGCTGGTTTTCGGCTTTATCAAAGGCCGTTACACCGGCACGCGTCCCGCGCGCAGCGCTTTGCAAACGGCGCTCATCGGCAGCCTTGCCGCCGGCGCCGCGTTTCTGATCGCGCGGGCGATTTCCTGAGAGAACAATGAAACTTCATGTCGGTACCAGCGGCTACAGCTACAAAGAGTGGAAGGGCAACTTCTATCCCGAAGACCTGCCGGCGAAAGAAATGCTTTCGTATTACTCGCGTCGTTTGCCCGCGGTCGAGATTAACAACACTTTCTATCGTCTGCCGCAACCGAGCATGATGGAGAATTGGAAGGCGCAAGTGCCAGCAAAGTTTCGCTTTTCGATCAAAGCCACCCAGCGGATCACGCACATCAAGCGATTGAAGAACGTTGAAGGGGAGACGAAGTATCTTTTGGAAACTGCATCGCTACTTCAGGACCGACTCGGGGTAGTCTTGTTTCAACTCCCTCCAAACATGAAGAAGGACGCCGAGCGACTCAAAGTGTTTCTCGATGCTCTGCCGGCAAACGCACGGACGGCTTTCGAGTTTCGCCACGAATCGTGGTTTGACGAGGAAACGGTGGGGTTGCTGCGCGCGAAGGATTGCGCCCTGGTGGTTTCGGACACTGACGAAAAACCACTGACCGAAATCTCGAGCACCGCGTCCTGGGGTTATCTTCGTCTGCGTCGCACGGCCTATGACCAGAACGATCTTGCTGAATGGATGAAGCGTGTAAAGGATCAGAAATGGAAAGATGCTTTCGTCTTTTTCAAACACGAAGACGAAGGCGTCGGACCGAAATTGGCGGCGAAGTTTCTGGAAATGGCGAAGTCTGTTTGATTATTTGATCTTCACGCCCGCTGAAGCGCGAATGTTGTCCTGCCGCTTGCCGTTAAAGAACGTCGGCAAATAGTCAACCTGAATTGCGCGCACGTCCAGATGTTCTCCCGCATGCACATCCAAGCCTCCGCCGAACGCCATGGCGAACGCAGTGTCGCTCCTAACTTGCGGAGTCAGCACGTTGTCAAAGTTCGCTCGCATGTGGGAAATGCCGAACAACGCGTGCGCAAACGGTGTCACGCCCTCAAGGCGCCAGTTATAACGCGGGCCGGCTAAAAGATCGTAGCGTTGCACGCGAGCACGGAACGTCCTCCCGGACCGCATATCAAAATAGCCGGTCGTGTCGTAAGTGCCGCTGAAGCTGGTCACGATTCCGATATGACGAGTCACGTTCTGGTTGAACTCGGCTTCGAAGCCGTTGTAGCCGACCTTCTTGGAAGCGAAGTCAACCCGCGCGCCATTGAAGGTCGCTTGGCCATTGTTGTCGAACCGGTCGGCGTTATTGTTAGCTCGCTCGTGAGCGAAGCCGACGTAGAATTCGTAGTAAGAATAGTCTTTGTTCTGCGCCAACGCCGCCGGCGCGCACATCAGGGCGATCAGGAGCAAGAGAAAGGTTCTGGTCATTCGGGGCGCCTCCTTGTCCGTCAATACTGTAAACTGGATTTTACGGGTACATTAATACTACTAATCAGAAGGAATTCCCAGATTTTTCGCGCGATTGTCCTTTTTTGAACTTGAAAGCGGATGCTACCGCCGGCACGAACGGCAATAACGCCGGGATGGCTTTTAAGACCGAGAATACTGTGGCAAATCCGGAAGGCCTATTGAATTGAAGAAAGCAGATCTTAAATCATTGCGATTAAGAGGCTGGTCGTTCGGCCTCGTTCTGCTCATCGCCGCCACTTGCGCATCGGCTCAATCTTCCACCGACGCCATCAAGGAAGCCCAGCGGTTCGGTCGCGTGGCCCAAGTCGCTCAGCAAGAAGGCCGCTATGACGATGCGATTCGCGCATATCAGACCATTGTCGTCGTGGCGAAAGGTTCACCGCAGATCGCCGCGTCAGCTCTTTTGAACATCGGCAATATTTACCTGGCTCAAGGTAAGTATGAAGACGCGAGCGATTACTTTCGCCGTTCGATCTCACTCGACCCAAACTCCGCTGAAGCTCAAAACAATCTTGGTGAAGCGCTGGGCGAACTCAAACAGTATGCGCGCGCGCTTGAAGCGTTTCAGCGCGCGGTGGCTCTGGACGCCGGTTTTGTGAAAGCTCGATACAACATGGGCGTGACTTACGATCACATGGGTCAGATGAAATACGCGGAGTTTGTGTTCCGAATTCTGATTCGGGATCATCCGGACTACGCGTTGGCGTACGACAGTTTGGCAGTTGCGCTTTCCAAATCGGGCCGCGCGCGCGAAGCGATTGCCTTTCACGACAAAGCGATCAGCCTCAATCCGAAAGACGCTTCGTTCTACTATAACTATGCTGTCAGTTATTTAGTTCTCGGCAATACGCGAAAGGCGCAAGAGCAGCAGCAAAAACTCCGCGAGCTCGATCCGGTGATGGCTGAGCACCTGGCCACCGTGATTACCAGGCATCAAAGATAGTCTGAGGTTCGAAGTTACAGAACGGCTCGCGGTAGCGAGTAGCTAGAAGACGAAGCCACAAAGAGGCAGGAAAGGCTCAAAAGAGCTGAAGGCATCCTCCAATCCTCTTTGTGGCCATAACTTTCCGCTAACTCAGAAATTTCCCTGACATTCGTCGTGCCCGCAGTCGCAATCAAGTTCGATCGTGTCGCCTGTGCCTTCGCATGATGCGCTGCAGTATTTGCCATCGGGTTGCGGCGGACATGAACACGGTGGGTTCTTGCATTTCTCTTCCTCAGCCATAATTCCTCCTTGATGAAAACGGTTGAATGCGGCCCAGAGATTAACATAATCGTCGCTACATGGGTATGACCACGGCAGAGCCAGACCGTGAGGGGGACTTCGCCAGTTGCCGTCCGCAACGCTCTCCCGATAACATCACTGGCGCGATAAACAAAATCAACCAGGGGGAGGTCATTATGAGTTACCGAGATAGTGCGGCTGCAATCTGCGCCGCAACCCGCGCGTTGTTCTCGAGCAGCGCGATGTTCGCGCGCAAGGTTGCGCCTTCGCTCAGCTTGGCCATGCGCGCCAGCAGAAACGGAGTCAGGTCGCGGCCGGCGATGTTCGATCTTTCCGCGTCGCGGAGAGATTCATCAAGGATGGTTTCGAAAGTACCAGTTGGTACTTCTATTTCGACTGGCACAGGCACGGTGACGAGCAGCGCCGTCTGCATTCCAAGTTCGCGCCGTGCTCTGAAAATGCGGACGACTTCATCTGCGGAATCGCAGCGCACATCAGACGCCAAACCGCTTCTCCTTGCATAGAACGCGGGCATTTCGTCGCAGCCATAACCGACAACGCTGATGCCGTAAGTCTCCAGCCATTCCCGGGTCGCCGGTAAATCCAGGACGATTTTTGGGCCTGAACAGACCACAATCATCGGTGTGCGCGCGAGCTCCGGTAGATCTGCGGACACGTCCGGCAACGAGCTTCGATGCACGCCACCAATGCCGCCCGTGGCAAAGACTTGTATTCCAGCGCGATGCGCGATCCACATCGTTGCCGCCACGGTTGTAGCTCCGTCCCAGCCGCGCGCGACCGCGATCGCCAGATCGCGTGTGCTCAGCTTCTTGATGGCATCGCTGTTTGCGATGTGTTCGATTTGACCTTGATCGAGCCCGACGCAAGCCTTCCCGTCGAGCACTGCGATCGTTGCTGGAGTCGCGCTCTCGTCGTGGACGATCTGCTCCAAACGCTGCGCAGTTTCAAAATTCTGCGGTCGCGGTAGACCGTGCGCGATTACGGTTGATTCGAGAGCAACGATGGGCTGCCGCGCCGCAAGTGCCGCTGCGACTTCCTGATCGATTCGTAAGAAGTTATCACTGAGCATTTGTTTCGGGCCGCAGCTTTTCCGCCCGATGTGCCGAAAGGCTTCGTTTTTCCAGGCACAAAGCTCTGTTTAATTCCAGGAGGCTATGCTTCCTGGCCCTTCCTGGTATTTGACCGCCTTAACCTGAACACCGTCCCACCGCCATTACGTCTGGCCCACTCAACCTCCGCACCAATCATGCTGGCTCGCGCGCGGATGTTGGCGACGCCACGGCCTGGATTCTTT
>Ga0070706_100005629_pt1 | contig 11922 bp, 10 predicted proteins | sample KBSK5501metaG_FD_65476 | JGI IMG/M metagenome (GOLD analysis project Ga0070706, IMG submission 65476) | Corn, switchgrass and miscanthus rhizosphere microbial communities from Kellogg Biological Station, Michigan, USA - KBS K5-50-1 metaG | ecosystem: Host-associated > Plants > Roots >...
TCATACGCACATGATAAGGGGGATCCGGCCTTGTTGTCCTGTAATTTCACGAACATTAGATCTAAAACGAATAGAAAAGCCGGCTGAATGGTCTCAGTCGGCATTTCATGTCCTATTGGTTTGTCTGGAGGCTAGATGATGGCTGGCTCAGCCTCCGCATCAAGTCGTGCTTTGGTCTCGTCAATCACCCGGATCGTTTTGTGCAGTGCATCCAGACTAGCCGTCCACTTCACGACAGCGGCCGCCCATGTCAGACCAGCGCCGAACGCGACCATACCCAGGTGGGCGCCCGGGAATACGCGCCCCTGGTCGATCGCCTCGCACAGCGCGATTGGAATCGCCGCCGCCGAGGTGTTGCCATAGTTTTCGATGTTGACGAACACTTTCTCCCACGGCAGGCTCAGCCGCTTGACGGCGGCCTCGATGATGCGCAGATTCGCCTGATGTGGGATGAAGAGGTCCATCTCGTGCGCGGTCATGCCAGCCTGCGCCAGCGCCTCTTCCATCGCCGTGCCCATGATGCGCGTCGCGAACTTGAAGACCTCTGCCCCCTGCATCTTGATGTATTGCCGATGCTCGCGCAAGGACGCTTCGGTGATCGGCTCCGCCGAGCCGCCGACGGGAATCCAGAGCATCTCCGGACGCGCGCCGTCGCTGCCGATGGTGAAGCCGAGCAGCCCGCCCGGCTCATCGCTGGCGCTGAGCACGACGGCGCCGGCGCCGTCGCCGAAGAGCACACAGGTCGTGCGGTCCTCGTAGTCCACCACGCGCGACAGCACCTCCACGCCAACCACGAGCGCATGCTTGACGCTGCCGTTGGCGATGAATTGGTGCGCCGTCGAAAGCGCATATAGGAAGCCGCTGCACGCCGCCTGCATGTCGAACGCGCCGCACTGAGCGCCCAACGCGAATTGCACGAGGTTCGCGGTGGAGGGGAAGGGATAGTCGGGGCAGACCGTGGCGACGATGATGAGTCCAAGATCTTTGCCCTCGAGACCAGCGCGCTCGAGCGCCTGTCGGGCTGCGGCGATGGAAAGGGTGGAGGCGGTCTCACCAGGCGCGGCGACGTGCCGCTGCTTGATGCCAGTGCGGCTGGTGATCCACTCGTCCGACGTATCCACGATCCGCTCGAGATCGGCATTGGTGAGAATTTTCTCTGGGACGCTCATCCCCCAGCCCGTAATCGCACTGTGTTGGCTCATGGCGCTCCTCAAGTGGTCCCCCGCGCGCTGCCTGGCCTACGAAAGCCGGCCGCCCCCAAACAGCCCAGGAGGCTCTGGCAATCGCCGCGGGAGGGTTCGGGGGCATTGTAACATACCTGTACAGTCGGGCGGCGAGAGCCAGCGGGCAGCGAGACTCAGGCCCCAGTCCGATGCGGCCACGCGCCAGGAGGTTGACCCTGCACATGGCCGCGCAGTATGGTCGTACCATAGGATCGGCAGCGAACGCGGCATCTCAGGCGACGTCTCGGCCTGGGCCAGTGCGAGGAGGGGTGTGTGTACTACTGCGGTTATCGTGATCTCGCCGACTGGATCTTGAGCGGGCAGCACAGCACGATCAGCGACACGGCGCCCAGCTTCGCGCTGCCCGGCGACCAGCCCCACTATGCGCCGGATCGCCCCGCCGACGTGCGCCATGTGGACCTGCGGGTCACCCTGGACTTCGACAACACCACAGTGAGCGGCACCGCCACTACCAGCTTCACCACGCTTTTCGAGCAGGTGAGTGAGATCAGCTTCGACGCCGCCGAGCTAGACATTAGCCGTGTCACGCTGGCGGGCCAGGACGCTCCCCTGGCGTTCTGGGCGGAGCGCGAAAAGCTCGTCGTGCGCCTGCCGCGCGCCTACACCTCCAGCGAGGAGTTCGCGGTGGCGATCGACTACTCGGCGCGCCCGCGCACGGGGCTCACGTTCGTCAAGCCACGATCGGGCAATCCAGACTTGCCGGTGCAGGCGTGGACCCAGGGGGAGACCGAGTACCACCACTACTGGTTCCCCTGCCACGACTCCCCCAACGACCGCGCCACCACCTCCCTCAGCGCGACCGTGCCGGGCAGCTTCTTCGCGCTCTCGAATGGCGCGCTGCGAGACGTACGCAAGAATCCCGATGGCACCAAGACGTATCAGTGGCGCAGCGAGCGGCCGTACCCGGCTTACCTCGTTACGCTGGTGGCCGGCGAGTTCGTGGAGCTGCGCGATGCCTGGCGCGACCTGCCGGTGAACTACTACGTGCGCGTGGGCCGCGAGGACGACGCCCATCGCATGTTCGACAACACGCCGCGCATGCTGGAGCTGTATTCCCAGCACTTCGGCGTGGACTACCCATACGAGAAATACGCGCAGATCGTGCCGGAAGAGTTCCTGGGCGCCATGGAAAACGTCAGCGCCACCACCCACTCCTACCGGCTCTTGCCCGATCCCCGCGCCAGCCTGGACTTCTCGCCAGAGCCGGTGGTGGCCCACGAGCTGGTGCATCAGTGGTTTGGCGACATGCTGGCCGTGCGCGACTGGAGCCACATCTGGCTGAAAGAGTCGTTCGCGACCTACTTCGAGGCCGTGTGGACCGAGCACGACCTGGGCCAGGACGAGTTTCGCGTCGAGTTGCGGCAGAACCTCGAGAGCTACCTTGCCGCGGATGCCAGGGGCCGCCGCCCAATCGTCTATAACGTCTACCACAAGAATGGCTTCGAGCTGTACGACCGCCACGTCTACGAAAAGGGGTCGCTGGTGCTGCACATGCTGCGCAGCCTCGTCGGCGACGAGCCGTTCTGGCGCGCGCTGCACACGTATACGCGTGGCCATCAGTGGGGCGAAGTCATCACCGCGGACTTCGAGCGCGCCTTCGAAGCGGCGACCGGCCGGAGCCTGGCGCGGTTCTTCGAGCAATGGGTCTATAAGGCCGGCCATCCCGAATTCAAGGTGACGTATGCCTGGGACGACGCGCAGAAGCTGGCACGCGTCGGCGTGAGCCAGACACAGCAGACGAGCGAGACGACGCCGCTCTTCGCCACGCCCGTGGACATCGCCTTCATGGTGCCCGCGAGCGACGCCGTGACTCCCGATGACGCCGATGCGCAGACCACGCTCGAGACGTTCCGTGTGACGGTGGACGAGGCCAATCAGACCTTCTACTTCCCGCTGATGCGCCGTCCGCTTTCCGTGCGCTTTGATCAGGGCGGCCGGCTCATTAAGACGCTCGACTTCGAGCGGCCGAGCGAGCTGCTGCGTTTCCAGCTCCGGCACGATCCGGACGTGCTGGGGCGCATCGAGGCGGCCGAAGCGCTGGGCAAGCTGCCTGATGCGCGCAGCGTCGAGGCGCTTGAGCAGGCGCTGGCGGGCGAGCAATTCTGGGCGGTGCGCGCCGCCGTTGCCGCCGAGCTGGGCAAGCAGCACAGCGAACACGCGCTCGATGCGCTGCTGGCCGCCCTCGACCAGAGCTACCGTCAGCTGCCCGCCCCCGCATCGGGCGAGCGGCTCCAGCCCTCACGCGAGGTGCGCAGCGAGCTGAAGGCGCGTCGGGCCATCGTCGCCGCGCTCGGTGAGTTTCATGCGCCCGAGCAGGCGGGCCTGGCGGCGCGGGCCGCCGAACGGCTCGCGCGGATCATGCGCGACGGTGATCCCAGCTACTTCGTAGAGGCCGGCGCGGCCATCGCGCTGGGCAAAACGCGCACCGCGGGCGCTTTCGAGACGCTCGCCGCCAAAGTGGAGACGCCGTCCTGGAACGAGGTCCTGCGCGCGGGCGTCTTTAGCGGACTTGGCGAGCTTGGGGACGCGCGGGCGGTGGATCTGCTCTCGGGTTGGCTCATCGACCGCACGAAGCCGCAAGACGCGCGCATGGCGGCGGCGCTGGGCCTGCTGGCGCTGGCCAACACGCAGCGGGTCGCGCCGGGCGAGGCGCAGACGCGCGCGGTGGACGCGCTCATCGCGGCGCTCGAGGACCCGTGGGAGCCGACCGTGCGTGTGAGCACTGAGGCGGTCGCCGCGTGGGGGGATGTGCGGGCAATCCCGGCGCTCGAGCGTGTGGCCGGCACCGCCACCGGTGAGCACCTCGTGCGCACGGCGCGCCTGGCGGCGCTGCGGCTGCGTCAGCGGCGCACCCCCACGGACGAGGCGCGCCAGCTGCGCACCGACTTGGAGGCGCTGCGTGAAGAGAATCGCAAGCTGCGCGACCAGGTCACAGGCATCGAGGCGCGGCTGGAGAACGCAAAGTAGCGAAGGCACTCGCTACTAGCACGAAGCCGGGGAGGATGCTATTTCTGCTCGGCTTCGCTGCGCAGAATCACGTTGGCCTCACCCCACTCGGCGGGGTCCATCACCTTGGTCAGGTCCACCTCGCCCTGCTCTTCGAGCCAGCGCTCGGCGTCGATCGCCGCGCGACAGCCGTCGCCCGCCGCCGTCACCGCCTGGCGATAGCGATGGTCCGTAACGTCGCCAGCCGCGAAGACGCCCGGCACGTTGGTCATCGTGTGCTCGTACGGAATCAGGTAGCCGACCGCGTCCATGTCGAGAATGCCGTTGAATAGGCTGGTGTTGGGCTGGTGGCCGATGGCCACGAAGAAGCCCTGCACCGGCAGCGTCTCGGTCCGGCCCATTTCCAGGTCGCGAATGCGGACGCCCTCGACGGCGTTCTCGCCCACCACATCCTCCACCGCTGTGTTGTAGTGGACGCTGATCTTCGGGTTCTCCTTGACCCGCTTCTGCATGATCTTGCTGGCGCGGAAGGTGTCGCGCCGGTGCAGCAGATGGACCTCGGATGCGTACTTGGTGAGGAAGAGCGCCTCTTCCATCGCCGTGTCGCCACCGCCGACCACTGCCAGCACCTTGTTGCGGAAGAACGGCCCGTCGCACGTGGCGCAGCCGCTCACGCCGCGGCCCTGCAGCCGCTGCTCGCCGGCAATGCCGAGCCACTTCGCGCTGGCCCCCGTCGCGGCGATCACCGCGCGGCCCTCATACTCGCGCTCTTCCGTCGCTACCATGAAAGGCTGGCGGGTGAAGTTCACACGCACGGCGTCGCGCGCTACCATCTCCGCGCCGAAGCGCCGCGCCTGCACTTCGAATTTTTCCATCATATCCGGCCCCTGGATGCCTTCCTCGAAGCCAGGGTAGTTCTCGACATCGCTGGTAATCATCAGCTGGCCGCCGGACTGCTCGCCCTGCAACACCAGCGTGCGCAGGTTCGCGCGCGCGGCGTAGATCGCCGCAGTATATCCCGCTGGGCCCGAGCCGATGATGATAATGTCGTACATCTCCGACGCGCGCTCGCCGTCGTGTCCGTTTTCCATCGTTGTGCTTGCCTCAATTCAATCTCGCCGAGCCGGCCACGCGGACCGGCCCACCTGTATTATACCATAACCACCACAAGTGTTCCAAGCCGGTTAGGCTCGTCCGTGGCGCTGTGCACACCACCCCGCGTACAATCTGGCAGGTAACATGAGAGACAGCAGGAGGCGCACCAGCATGGTCCTTGGCCCGGCACAGCGCCCGTCAGACTATACTCCCACCGCGAGCGTCGCGGCATCCGCCGCTGTGAAAGACGGCAACACGCGCCTCACCGGGCTCGACCGCGCGATGCTGGGATTCCTCCTGCTGCTCGTTGCCTGCAACGTCGGCGCGGCGCTGCTGGCCGCAGGCTGGGAAACCGCCCTGGCCACCGAGCTTCTGGGGGCGGCCTATCTGTTCGCGCTCACCGTTCGGCCCGCCTGGCGGCCATTGTTGACGCGCCTCTTCTTGCTCGGCGCGGTTGCCGGCGTCTGCGAGCTCTTCACCGACTTTGCGGGCGAGCGCGTCGTGCGCTCGCTGATCTATCCTGCCGGGGCACCGATGCTCTGGGACTCGCCCATCTATATGCCGCTGTCGTGGACCCTGGTGCTGACGCAGCTCGGCTACCTTGCCTGGCGGCTGCGCGACCCGGTGCTCCGCGTGCCCCGCTGGCTTGCCGTGGCGATCACCGGCATCGCAGGCGCGGCGATCGTGCCCTTCTACGAGGAGATGGCGTTCTTTGCTGGGTGGTGGCGCTACCGCCCGGTGCGTGTCCTCGGCCACACGCCCCTCTACGTGTTGCTTTTCGAGGGGCTTATCGCGGCGGCGCTGCCGATCTTGCTAGGTGGCCTGCTGAGCCGCGGCTACCGCGCGGTGGCGCTGGTAGGCCTCGCGGTTGGGGTGTGGATGCCATGCGCGGCGCTCATCGCGTGGCTGGCCCTGGGCAGGTGATGCGGCACGCCGCGGGCGCCAGGCGCGGGCACGTGACGTGCCCTAGCCTCACGGCTTCGCGCTCTTGTTCGATTGGTTGGCGACGAGCAGCACTACCAGTAGGCCAAGCAGGCCGAGGCCGAACACGACCGGGAGAAAGTTCGCCGTGAGCGACGAGTTCGGCGTCTCCACTACCACCTGATTCGGCAGGATCGCGTTGCTCACGTAAAAGGCGATGGACGCGCCGTTGATGGCTCCTGGAATCATGCCAGCCAGGTGGTGGCCCTGGGTCCTGGGCGGCTGGCCGTATTTATAGCTCACGCGATAGCCGAGCCACGTCATGCCGCCAAAGATGAGCGCCGAGAGCGCCTGCGCGGAGACCGGCACGGGGCAATTCGCCGCCGTGCTGCCGTTATACGACGGCGCCTGCGTCGAGCCGCCGCCAGAGCCCGGCGGCACCGTGCCGCCGCTCGCCACCAGACCCTTGGCCGAGGCGGTGTCGACGAACCCCGTGAGTCCGTGCGCCAGCAGGTGGGTGATCAGGCTCAGCCCGCCCAGGGTCAGGAAGAGCACGGTCCCCAGCACAAAAACGCAGGCGATGACCTCGCGATTCCAGCCGCGCCACGCTCCAATCGCCGCGAACAGGACGATAAAGAGCATAAAACACTGCACTTGTCCTATAACCATTGGCTGAGTCCTCCGTGTCTATCTTGAGGCGCCTAGCGCGCCGCACGGCCTCTCTTTCCTCCCTCGGTTCTCATTCCCCCAGATCGTTGTGTTAGCAAGTGGGATACCAGCCTTACTGCTGAGCAAAAATGCCCGCTTCCACGCGGCTTCGCCAAAGGGCGCCGGTCTGCGCTAGAATATGGCGTCGTGGGCACGCGCATTAGGCGAGGCGCTCGATCGAGGAGGGAAGCGATCAATGGCGATCACGAAAGTCGGCATCGTCGGCGGCGGCTTGATGGGCAGCGGCATCGCGCAGGTCGCTGCGCAGGCCAGCTACGATGTCATGCTGGCCGAAGTCAATCAAGACTTGCTGGACCGCGGCATGAGCCGCGTGTATGACGCGTGGGAGATGCTGGCGGGCAAAGGCAAGATCACCGCCGCGCAGGCAGGAGAGTATCGCGGGCGCATACGCGGCACGCTGAATCTGCAAGACTTCGCCGACCGCGATCTGGTGATCGAGGCAATCATCGAGAATCTCGACGAGAAGAAGATCCTCTTCACCACGCTCGATGGAATCTTGCCCGCCGGCAGCATCATCGTCAGCAATACCTCGTCGCTGCCGATCATGGAGATGGCCGCCGTCACCGGGCGCGAGCAGCGGATCGCCGGGCTGCACTTCTTCAATCCCGCCCCACTCATGAAGCTGGTCGAGATCGTCAGGTCCATCGCCACCAGCGACCAGACGGTCGAAGAGCTACGCACCTTCGCAGAGTCACTTGCCAAGACGCCCATCGTCGCGAAGGATACCGCCGGCTTCGTCGTCAACTTCCTCCTCATCCCCTACATGCTCTCGGCGGTGCGCATGTACGAGAACGGCATCGCCACCAAAGAAGACATCGACACCGGCATGAAGCTCGGCTGCGGCTACCCGATGGGCCCGTTCGAGCTGCTGGACTATGTGGGCCTCGACACCACCCTCTATGCCGCCGAAGCCATCTTCAAGGAGTATCCCGATCCTGCCTATGCGCCGCCCACGCTGCTGCGCCGCATGGTGCAGGCGGGCCGCTATGGACGGAAGAACGGCAAGGGCTTCTATGTTGGCGGCGAGACACAGCAGTAGCCAGAGGAAAACAGCGGCGGGACACCGCGCCCGCCGGGAGGTGACGCATGGCAGACACTGATCGCGACATTGTGGTGCTGGGGGGCGCGCGCACGCCGTTCGGCACGTTCATGGGCTCGCTCAAAGACGTGTCGGCGATCGAGCTCGGCGCCATCGCCGCGCGCGCGGCGCTGACGCGCGCCGGCATTGGTCCGGCGGACGTCGATCAGGTGGTCTTCGGCAATGTGCTCCAGACCAGCAAAGATGCCATCTACTGCGCCCGCCACATCGCGCTCAAGGCCGGCGTGCCCATCGAGGTGCCGGCGCTGACGGTAAACCGGCTCTGCGGCTCCGGCTTGCAGGCCATCGTCAATGGCGCGCAGTCGCTGCTGTTGGGCGAAGGGACGGTCGCGTTGGTGGGCGGCGCGGAAAACATGACGCAGGCGCCGTTCGTCATCCGTGGGGCACGCACCGGCCTGAGCCTCGGCGAGCACCAGTTGGAAGACTACCTCTGGGAGGCGTTGGTAGACTCGTACTGTGGCTGCGGCATGGCTAACACCGCGGAGAACCTGGCCGAGCAGTACGGGCTGGAGCGGCCGACGGTCGACGCGTATGCCCTGCGCAGCCAGGAGGCTGCCCGCGCCGCCCAGGAGGCGGGGCGGCTGGCGGAAGAGATCGTGCCCGTCACGATCAAGGACCGCAAAGGCAACGAGACTGTGTTCGACCGCGACGAGGGCATTCGCCAGACGTCGCTGGAGGCACTGGCCAAGCTGCCGCCGCGCTTCAAGCGCGATGGTATGGTGACGGCGGGCAATGCCAGCGGCATCAACGACGCCGGCGCGGCGCTGGTGCTCACCACCGGCGCGGTGGCGCGCGAGCGCGGCCTGCGGCCGCTCGCGAAGCTCGTCTCGTGGGGCATCGTGGGCGTCGAGCCGACGATCATGGGCATCGGCCCGGCCCCGGCCATCCGCCAGGCGCTCAAGCGCGCCGATCTCACACTCGATCAGCTCGACCGCATCGAGGTCAACGAAGCCTTTGCCGCGCAATATCTCGCCGTCGAGAAAGAGCTGGGGTTGCCGCGCGAGAAGACCAATGTCAACGGCGGCGCCATCTCGCTCGGCCACCCGCTGGCCGCCAGTGGCGCGCGGCTCGCGCTCACTTTGATCAACGAGCTGCGGCGCAACGGGCTCCGCTACGGTGCGGCCTCGCTCTGCATCGGCGGCGGCCAGGGCATCGCGGCCATCTTCGAGGTGGTCTAGCGGCGACGGGTGTGGGCGTGAGACACGGCGCGATTTTTGCCTTGCATGTTGCTGGTGTGGGGCTAGATTCGTCTATCTTCATGGCCGGAGGATGGCTGGCGCTCCGGTACGTCTGAGTCAGGGAGGCATGGTATGCGTTTAGTGCCGCAACGGTGGCTGGCCGTAGTGGCCCTAGGCGTGGTGGTGCTAGCTGGCGCCGTGGCCTGCGCCTCTGGTAATGACAATACTGTGACCATTCCGGCGGCCACCGGTGGCGACATCACGCTCACGGTGGATCGCACCTCATACACGCCCAGCATGCCGGTCGGCGTCACGATGAAGAATGTCAGCAAGACGAGCTATTACGCGCTGGACGGCCGGACCGCCTGCACGTTCCTTCAGCTCGAGGAGTACGTGCAAGTCAGGAAGGCCTGGGCCGCCGTCAATCTCTGCACGCTCGGCACGCAGCCGACGGCGCGCCTCGTGTCGCCCGGCGCCAATGAGCCATTCACCCTCGCACCTGGCAATGCGCCGGCGGATGCCAACAAGTGGCTGAGCGGGCTCTATCGTGTTTCGTTGACGTATGGTACGAAGGCGGACGGCAGCGGACCGACGACCGTCACCTATTCCGCCGGCTTTGTCGTCAGCGGCTAGCCGTCCGGCACATGCGGGAGATCGCGATGGAAAGCGCATCAGTGCCCGTGCCGCGGCGCATCGTCAGCGACTTCACGTTCACCGCGTCCGACCGCAACCGCTTGGCGGCGGTTGTGGGCGCCGATGCCCTCGTCCTCGTCGCGGCGCGTACAGAGCTGCCGGCGGCGCTGCAAGCGCACCCCGAGACCGACGTGCTGTGCACGTTCCGCCCGCCGGCGGACACGCTCGCGCTGGCTCCCTACCTGCGCTGGCTGGCCCTGCCAAGCGCAGGCGCGGATGGAGCCATTCAGGCGGGGCTGCTGCGGCCCGACGGCCGTCCGATTGTCACCAACGCCAGCGGCGTCCACGCCGTCCCCATCAGCGAGTTCGTCTTCGGCGCCCTGTTGATGTGGGTGCGTCACTGGCCGGCGATCCTGCAGCTGCAGCGCGACGCGCGCTGGCCCGATCGCAATGACCGAGAACGCCTGCGCGGCCATGAGCTCAATGGCGCCACACTCGCCGTGGTGGGCCTGGGGGCGATTGGACGGCAGCTCGCGCGCGTCGGGCGCGCCCTCGGCATGCGCGTGATCGCCACGCGGCGCTCGGCGCTGCCCGGCGCTGAAGATCCCGATGTCGATGCGCTCTTTCCGCTAGCGCGGCTCAACGACATGCTCGCCGAAGCCGATTTTGTCGTGATCGCAGTGCCCAGGACGGCGGAAACCGACCACCTCATCGGGCCGGCGCAGCTCCGCGCCATGCGGCCAGGCGCGTTCCTTGTCAATATCGCGCGCGGCAGCATCGTGGATGAGCCGGCGCTGATCGAGGCGCTGCGCACGGGCGCGATTGCCGGGGCGGCGCTAGATGTCTTCGAGCGCGAGCCGCTGCCCCGCGAGAGCCCGCTCTGGTCGCTGCCGAACGTCATCATCTCGCCGCATGCGGCCGGCACGACCGACGCCTATAGCCGCCGCTTCACCGACCTCTTTCTGGAGAATATCGCGCGCTACCGCGCGGGCCAGCCACTGCGCAATGTCGTACTGCCGGAGCGCGGCTACTGACCGGAAATTGCCCCTTTCCGCTCGCGGGTGTTAGAATGGCAGCGGTACGCTCGCGGCAGCGTACGCGGCACGCTGGCACACGCGCTCGGCACGCCGGCAGTGGTGATGGAGGTTTCCCGTGGGTGAGCAGGATCGCAAGTCAGCCCTAATTTTCGGCGTCGCCAACCATAACAGCGTCGCCTGGACCATTGCGCAGAAGCTCGCCGAGCGCGGCTATCGGCTGGCCTTTACGTATCAGGAGCGCATGGAGCAAAACGTGCGCAAGCTCACCGCCGACATCGAGGGCGCGCTGGTGCTGCCATGCGATGTGCAGAAAGACGAGGAGATGGATGCCGTCTTCGAGCAGGTGGGCCGCACGTTTGGCGGCTTGGACGCGCTGATCCACAGCGTGGCGTATGCGCCGACCGACGATCTGCGTGGCCGCGTCTCGCAGGTCTCGCGTCAGGGCTTCCTCACGGCGCTGGACATCAGCGCCTATTCGCTGATCGCGATGGGCAAACGCGCGGAGCCGCTCATGCAGCAGCGGGGCGGCGGCAGCATCGTGGCGATGACGTATCTCGGCAGCGTGCGCGTGGTGCCGGGCTACAATCTCATGGGTATCGCCAAAGCCGCGCTCGAAGCCGCGATCCGCTACCTCGCGTGGGACCTCGGCCCGGCGGGCGTGCGTGTGAACGGTATCTCCGGCGGACCGATGCGCACGCTGTCGGCCCGCGGAGTCGGAAACATCAACGATATGTTCACGCTCATCGACCAGGTGGCGCCGCTGCACCGCAACGTGAGCCAGATGGACATGGGAGACATGGCCGCGTTCCTATGCTCGGAAGAGGCCAAGAATCTCACCGGCAACATCCTCTATCTGGATAGTGGCTTCCATTTGATGGGCCTCGGCACCATGTAGGCAGCTGCTACGCGGCGGCAATGATGGACAAGGCACAGTCAGGTACCCCATAGCTAAAGCTAGGGGCTTGTGGAGTCATTCCGAGCAAGCCTGGACCTGACCAGACTCAGCCAGGGCTAGGCAACTAGCTACCGGGCTACGATAT
>Ga0070706_100005632_pt1 | contig 11919 bp, 16 predicted proteins | sample KBSK5501metaG_FD_65476 | JGI IMG/M metagenome (GOLD analysis project Ga0070706, IMG submission 65476) | Corn, switchgrass and miscanthus rhizosphere microbial communities from Kellogg Biological Station, Michigan, USA - KBS K5-50-1 metaG | ecosystem: Host-associated > Plants > Roots >...
GGTGAGCACGAACTCCCGGACCTGATTCGAATGAGCCGTGCCCCTCGACTTCAAAACGAACAGCAGCCGGTTGCGTTCACCGTTGGCCTCGAGATTGCGCAGCAGCAGCCAGGTGTCCACCATCGACGACACGTTCTCTGAGGTCTCATTGTCCCCTTCACCAAGCGCGGTGATCACCGTCGTGATCCCCCGGGCCTTCAGCAGGTCGATCTTGCGGGCGACCGCCGAGGTCGCTTCCGCGACGGAAATTCCCTGGCCGATGCTGGTGATCCCGTCGAGCACCGCCACCGACGGCGTCTCATCCTCGAGCAGTCCGGCCAGGACCGCCAGATGGGTCTCCATCCCGAGCGCGGACGGCCGCGCCGCCCAGATGCGCAACAAGCCTGAGTCGACCCACGGCCGCAGGTCGAGCCCGACCGACCGCATGTTACGCAGGAACTGGTCGGGTGACTCCTCGAACAAGACCAGCAATGCCCGCTCACCGCGCGCGCAGGCCGAATTGATCATATGCGCGCCAAGCGAGGTCTTTCCCGTGCCTGCGCTCCCGCTCACCAGGAGGGTAGAACCTCGGAAAAGACCGCCGCTCAGCATGTGGTCGAGCCGGGGGATCCCCGTTGAGATCCGCTCCTCGGAGGCCCCGTAGTTGAGCGCTATCGAGGTGATCGGCAGCACGACAAAGCCACGGGCGGAGATCAAGAACGGGTACTCGTTGGTGCCGTGCGCCGACCCGCGGTACTTGACCACCCGGAGACGACGGGTGGAGATCTCATTGGTCACCCGATGGTCGAGCACGATCACGCAGTCGGTGACGTATTCCTCGATCCCGCTGCGAGTGAGGCTTTTGTCGCCCCGCTCCCCGGTCACGATGACGGTCACGCCCCGGTCGTCGAGCCAGCGCGCCAGCCGGCTCAGCTCCGACCGCACGATCGAGTCGTCGCCGAACGCGCCGAACAACACTTCGATGGTGTCCAGCACGACCCGCTTGGCGCCCACGCGCCGGATCGCGTCGTCGAGGATCGCAAAGAGCGGTTCGAAGTCGAACTCCCCGGTAGCGACGATCTCGGAGGGCTCCACCCGGAACGAGAGCACCGCGAGCAGGCCGTCCCGCTGGAGTTGGTCCAGGTCGAAGCCGAGCGAGCGCACGTTGAGACTGATCTTGGTCTCCGACTCCTCGAAGCTCACCAGCACGCCGGGCTCACCGTACTGGCGGGCACCGGCGACCAGGAACTCCAGCCCCAGCAGCGTCTTGCCAGCCCCGGCGCTGCCCGCGACCAGCGTCACCCGTCCCCTGGGTATCCCGCCCCCGGTGATCTGGTCCAGCCCACGTATCCCCGTCGGCGCCTTCTCCAAATCCGGGCCCGGAGCAACCCCGGTCAAGCTCGTCAGCTCCGCGTTGTCCATGTGATTGCTCCCCCGAGCCGAGCGTTACCGCCGGATCTACTTTGCACAGAATACAGCGGAGATGTTGCAGCACGCGACTTTGATCTCGGAAGTGCTAAATCCTGCAGGGGTTATCTCGGAAGTGCCAAATTCCGCGGAGCTGGTGCGATCATCCGCGAGGAAGCATCGTTTTCAGAAAAAAACGAGATCAACATGGAATTGCATGTAGAAATTAGCGCTAACCGGCTGAGAGCGTGCTAACCGGGGTAATTCATAATACTTCACGGGCGCTCTGCGGCGCCGGTGACATGCCCACTGACGAGGAGGTCCTTCGACCTACCGGAGAAGATACGAACTGGCGGTGCCAGCTGCTGCGGCGGCTTGGCCGACGGCGGGCCGGAACCGGGGTGGGTAGGCCGGATGGCAGGGGTCAATGTACCGGGTGAAGACGGGTCGTTGCGCTCAGTCGCAATTCCGCCCAGTCACGTAGAGTAGTAGAACAAGCACAAATACGGACAAGATTGAGGAGACCCGCATGACCACGGAAGGTAACGTCGAGGTACGCCTGCCGCCTGGCGCTGACGCCGACGCCGACGCCGACTCGCGCCAGCGACTGACCGTCGCAGTCTCCTCACCGCGCAGCCCGCCGCAGACTGCCGCGTCCCCGGACGGCGGCCATCGCCGTCTCCGCAACAGCCAGCGCCTGCGGTCCTCGCCCGCTCCAGCCAGGGCTCCTGACCTGGGTGTCTTGGCCCGGGAGGCGGTGGTCGGCTTCCTGCACGACGCATCGATGGCCACCGCCCAACGGGAAGCCACGCGAACCGGCGGAGCCGCGACGGACGCTACGGCCGCCACGGCCACGCCGGCGAGCAACGCTGTCACGGGCGGTGCCGTCACGGGCTGTGCCGTCACGGGCAGCACCGCCACAGGCAACGCCGTTACGGACAGTGCGGGTAAGACCGCCCGCCACTCCGGCGCCGAGTCGACGGCGTGGCGGGCGGCGGCCGTAAGCGTTGCCGCGCTGGACCGGATTGAGGCGACCGCCGCGAAGGTGGAGGCGGACATCGCGGCTGCCCTCCAGGCGCACGCTGAACTCCAGGCCGGGGCAGGAACTGCGGCCGAGGGCGCGATACACGCAGCCCAGTCAGCATGGGTAGCGGCACATTCGGCCGTGGAGGCCGACAGCCGGGCAAAGATCGCCCTGCGCCGGGTCGAGCACTATGTGTCGATCACCGTCGCCCTCCTCGTGATCGCGATCATCGTCCTCGTGGTGACCGCCGTGGCCGTTCACTGAGATGGCGCGCAACATCGCAGGAGATAATCGCAAACGGCGCAATCAGGCAAACCATATCATTCCATGCCAGTTTGCCCCGAGCTAATTTGACGGACTTTCCCCAGGTGTATGCTGAGTGAAGAAAGTCTGGGGGAGTGAATATTGTGCCATGTCGAAGCCAGTAAGCTTTCCCGAATTCGCCACGGGCGATGAATGCGATCGGGATGTTCTGGCTGCACCTGAACCAGGTCGCAGCGAATTGAGAAGGGGACATCCATGAGCGGCGGGCATGAGCACAGTGAACCGGCGACACGCGCCGGACCGGGGCAGGCGAACATTCCGCCCGGGGCGGGGGCGAACCCGGACGGGCCACAAGCGCGCATTCTCATCCTCGAGGACGAAGCCTGGGATGCTGAACTTGCGCAGCGCCTATTGACCGGTGCTGGCATCGGCTTCACCGCTGTCGTCGTGGCCACCAGGGAATCGTTCGTGGAGCAACTGGCTGCCTTCCGGCCGGATGTAATCCTGTCCGACTATCATCTGCCCGGCTTCTCCGGCAAGACCGCCCTCAAGATCGTGCAGGAGCAGTGCCCGCAGGTACCGTTCGTCTTCTGGTCCGGCGTGCTCGGCGACGAAGCAGCGGTCGAACTCATGAAACAAGGGGCCGCGGACTACGTCCTGAAGGACCGGCCCGCGCGCCTGCCCGAGGCCATTCAACGCGCCCTCGCCGAGGCCGAGCAACGGGCACAGCTCGCCCAGATCGAAGATCGGCTGGCCGAGGCGCAGCGCCTGGCCAGCCTCGGTCAGCTGAGCGCGGCCGAACAGGCCGTGAGCCTCACCCGCCAAATGCTCGCCGTCGCCCGCCGGCAAGTGGCGGCCGCGGATCCTCACCCTTGACCGATGACCGGGCCATCAGCCTCGCGGTGCGGTGCTAGTGCTCTGAGGGGGGCCGGACACCGACTGCCGCAGCAGCAGGCTCAGCGGCTCGCGGACCATCACGTCACCGGCCGGCCTGCGCTCGAGGAAAACTCCGCCACCAGTCCCCGCGTCAGGCCGTAACGCCACCGTCGACCATGACCACGGCGAGCCGAGTCACACTACCTCCGCAACCGAGCGGGTCAGCAAGATCGCCGCGCAGAAGGAGCGGTAGACGGCGAGCGGGTCCTCGCCCGCCAGGCGCAGCTCCCGCGGGCCGGTCCGCCGCACGCCGCGCACCCAGCTGGCCGCCTCGGCGATATCGGTGGTGCGGACGGAGATCTCCAGCGGGGCCCCGCCCACCGGCGGGGGCTGCGCCCCGGCCGCGCCCGCGACCGCCTTCTCGGCGGTCTCGCGGATCAACCCGCAGGCGCGGTCCGGATGCAGGCTATGCGCCGCGACCCGGCTGACGTGTTCCTTGACGACCGCCGTGTGTACGCCGGGGATGAGGGCGGCCGTTTCCTCGCACGCGCACCTGTCCCCCGTCACCAGCACGACCGGCACGCCGTAGTGCGCCGCCACCAGCGCGTTGATCCCCGCCTCTCCGGTCACGACGCCGCCCAGCCGGGCCTCGACGACCGCCCGCGGGTTGTAGGTGTGCGAGAGCCCGGCGGGCGCCCCGACCGAACCGTGGTAGGAGACGAACATGACGGCGTCGAACGTGCCGTCCAGGCCCTGCATCATGTAGAGCGGCTTGTGACTGCCGGAAATGTAGGACGCCTGGCCGGCCAGGGCATCCGGTGGCAGGTTGCGCATCGTCGAGTGGGAATCGTTGACCACGATCTCGGTGGCGCCACCGGCCAGTGCGCCCTCGATGGCGGCGTTTACCTCGGCGAGAAGCAGCCGGCGACCGGCGACCGCTTCCGGGCCGTCACCTACGCACTGGGCCCAGTCGACGACGCCAGCGGTGCCCTCCATATCGCTGGACAGGAAGATCTTCATGCCCGTTCTCTTTCCCGGATGCACAAGGTCTCATCATCGGCAGTGATCACGCTGTAGGTCGCACCGGCGGCGGTGGAGGCCCCGCCGTGACGACCATCCGGGGTCAGGCAGAGCGCTTGCAGCGGCGTGCGGAACTCATCGAGCAGGTCCAGGGTCTCCGCCAGCGCTGTGGCGCACGCCCGGGCCGGGTCCTCGCCCGCTGCTAGCGCCAGCAGCACCGACCGGGCCGTGTTGCCCCGGATCGCCAGCTCACCGCGGCCGCCACTGACCCGAAGGCGAAGTGGCAGGCGGCCAGGTGTCGCGGGTCGTCGGCTACAGCCAGGCCTCGCCGTCGGCGAGGTCTCGTTCGCCGGGGTACTGGACGAGCTTCGCCTCCAGCGCGGCGATGATCCGTCCGGTATCGGCCTTGGTGCGACGATAGCTGCCGGGAATGAAGATCATGCCGAAGTGCCTGGAGCCGCCGGGCACGATGGCCTCGTGGTGTAGCGGACGGTAGTCGCGGAGATTATTGGTGACGATCGCCCGGTGCTCGGCCCGCGCTAGCGCCATGACCTCGGGATCTGACAGCGCTTCACGATCGGGGTGGCCGGCCACGGCTTGCACGTCATGCCCTCGCGCGCGCAGCTCGCGCGCAATCGCCGGCGTCAGCATCTCATCCAGCAGTAGCTTCACCGCTGGACGGCAGCCTGCCCGGCGATCCAGGCCGCGTGCGCCTCGGCGGCCTCCTGTTCATTGAGATCGGCCCACTGATCGATCTCGTCCGGGTAGGCGCCGTAGTAGGCCACGGCAGCCTGAACAAGGCCGAGCGGCGTCTCCAGATAACGTGCGGCCTCGGCGGTGTCACCGCCGTTGTCGCGAACGACGCCGATGACCTCCCACACGTCCTTGCCGGTCCCGACAAGTCGGGCCCGACGGCCGGCTGGACCCTCAGCGAAGCGGATAAGCGGATGCTCGTCCATCCGCAGCCCTTCTTCGACGTAACGCTGCGCCAGAGTGCGTGGCGGCAGGTGCACGCGCCGGGCGCGAGCCCCGAGACGCCGGATGGTCATCTCAGTCAGGCGAAGACTCAGCGGATGACTCATGTAGTACATGGTAGCGCTCCGAACTACAGCATGACAAGCGCACAGCGGTACGATGCCAGTGCCTCGGATGGGCACCATCAGGATGACGCCGGTGATCTGCGGCCGGAAGCGCGGGATGCTCGGGTGGAGTGATCTGGTCAGGTTTCTTCCAGGATGCGGCTGAGGATCGCGGCGGTCGCCTTCTGCGGTGCGGCCGCGGTCCCCAGGCGGTTCATGACATGCTCGTACAGGTCGGTGTCGGCCGGCTTGTCCAGGTAGAGGGCACCGGCGAGCTGTTCGGCGTAGACGACGTCGGGAAGCTCACCCTCGGGAAAGCGCAGCACGGTGATCGGCATGCCGACTGGAGTACCGCCCACGCTGAACGGCAGCACCTGGATGGTAACGTTCGGAAGCTCGGCAGTTTCGATGAGCCGCCGGAGCTGGGCACGCATCGCCGCCGCGCCGCCGATCGGCCGGCGCAGCGCTGCTTCGTCGATCACGGCCCACAGGCGCGGCGGGGCTGGCTGGTGAAGGATCTGCTGGCGGCGCATCCGCAGGTCGACGCGCCGGTCGACCTGTGCCTCCGACAGGTCGTCCAGGCCGGCCCGGATGAGGGCGTGGGCGTAGTCCCTGGTTTGCAGCAGGCCCGGAACGAAATGGGCTTCGTAACTGCGGATGAGGCTGGCGGCCGCCTCCAGCCCGAGATACGCCTCGAGCCAGCCAGGGATCACGTCGCTGTAAGCGTGCCACCAGCCCTGCGTATTGGCCTGCCTGGCCATGGCGAGCAATGTCGCGCACTCGTCCTCGTCGCTGACGCCATAAAGGGCCAGGAGATCGGTCACATCTCGCGGCTTGAATCCGGTTCGGCCTAATTCCAGGCGGCTGATCTTGGAATCCGACGATCGGATCGCCTCTGCCGCCTGCTCGCGCGTGACCTGCGCCACCTCACGTAGCCGTCGCAGGTGGGCCCCCACCACCATTCGTGACACCGTCGGCCCGGCCCGCCGGTAATCGAAGGCCGCCGCATCACGCTGGCCCCCGCCAGCCTGAATAGCCCCCATGACTCCTTCCCCGTCGGCAGCAATCGCCACCAATCACCTCGAAGCTTCTCATCCGGGGCCCGGATTGCACAGCCAGATGACCACTTGGACCAGGAATTGTTACGGCTTTCGCCCGACGCCGCCGAGCGTCGTTTCCACATGGGGGCCGTCGAAAGGGCTCAGCTCGGGCCGCCATCGCGACACCGCTACCAGGCCGGGCTCCACCAGATCCAGCCCGTCGAAGAACCCTGCGATCTGCTCAAGGCTGCGGAGGCGGTACGCGACGGGGCCACCCTCGTTGTAGCGCCGGGCGGCCTCCCGGTGGGCGTCGCCGACGTTGATGCTGTCGGCCAGCGCCAGGTAGCTGCCGGATGGCAGGGCATCCAGCAGCCGCCGCATGATCGAGCGCGCCTCGTCGTCGTCAGGGACGTGCCCGAAGACCCCGATCAGGAAGAGCCCGATGGGCTGGCTGAAGTCAAGAGTCCTGGTGGCGGAACTCAGAATCGTTGCGGGGTCACGCAGGTCGGCGTCGATGTAGTCGGTCGTGCCCTCAGGGGTGCTGGTGAGCAGGGCACGGGCGTGGGCCAGCACCAGCGGATCGTTGTCGACGTAGACGATCCGGCTGTCCGGCGCGACCCGCTGAGCGATCTCGTGCGTGTTATCCACCGTGGGCAGGCCGGTACCGATGTCCAGGAACTGGCGGACCCCGGCCTCGCCCACCAGGAACCGGACGGCGCGGGCGAGGAAGTACCGCGCGGCCCGGGCCGTGTCGACGATCTGCGGAAAGAGCTCCCGGTACTGGTCACCGGCGGCACGGTCAACGGCGTAGTTGTCCTTGCCGCCCAGCCAGTAGTTCCAGACCCGGGCCGAGTGCGGCACGGTGATGTCGATCTCGGGAAATGGGGTTCGGGAAACAGGCGAGTCCTTAGTCACGGGCACCCACTAGATCAATCCTCACCGTTCCTGAGCTGGCCAGCCTTAATGTTGCTGACGAATGCCTGCCAGGCGTCCACGCTGAACCGGAGCACTGGCCCGCTTGGGTTCTTGGAGTCGCGTACTGCGGTGCCATCGCGCAACGGCGCGACCTCTACACAGTTGCCTTGGCCGCCTGAGTAACTCGACTTTTTCCAGTTCATTCATTCCATCCCCTGATAAGGGCTAGCGATCTTGCCAGCCTTAACGCTGGCGACGAATGCCTGCCAGTCGTCCGCGCTGAACCGGAGTACCGGCCCACTTGGGTTCTTGGAATCGCGCACGGCAACGCCGTCGCGCAAGGGCGCGACTTCGACACAGTTGGCACCTTGACCGGAAGCGCTGGCCTTACGCCAGCGTAGGTCGTCATTCATAGTTTCTCGCTACCTCTTTTATGAGTGCTGCCGACTTGACGTCTGACAGTGCGTTAGAGCGTAGATGATCATAGCTGAGTGAGTATTGTACAACATCATCCGCTTTGCGGAGATAGCGCGCGCTGCGGATATCTTCTAGATATGCCACGGTGGGCTCTGATCTGAGCGTCAGCAGGATAAAGTTCCTGCCGCCAGCCGCCGTTGACCCTTCGCTATTCGGTATTATCTGCACTACGATATTGGGCTGCTCGCTCGCTTTTATAAGGCACTGCAACTGTGCCAGCATCACATCGTTCGTGCCGTTGACACGATACAGCACAGATTCGTCAAGAATTGCCCATAGGCGCGGCGGGTCATCTTCCCGGTACAAGACTTCTTGACGAGTCATGCGTAGCGCAACAGCGCGCTCTATCTCTTCGGCCGTGATAACGGGCCGGGTGGCGCCAATGACGTGACGCGCGTAGTCCTCCGTTTGCAACAGACCCGGAATAACGTAAGTCTCGTAAATGCGTATCTCTGTTGCCCTGCGTTCAACATCCACCAAGTCTCTAAACCAGGGAAGCACGCTTGTCTGCTCAACTAGCGGTTGCAGCCGTGCAAGTGTTATCCCATCGACGCCAAGTACCTTATCGGCTCGCGCCGCGAAGTCATCCGATGGGATGCGGCGACACGTCTCGATAGCAGCCACCAGAGCAGGCGAGTACGTAGTTGCTTCCGCTAACTGCTCTTGCGTCATGCCAGCGGCGCCACGCAGTCGTTTCAGTTCCGCAGCAAAGAAGGCCAGCGGGCTAGATCCTGGGTCTGTCATCACGGGACGCGCCACCTTCTTACCGGGGATCTTTGGATCTTACCGTCACGGTGTGGCCGTCGTCTGTGTCGTCTTCCGCAGGCAGCCGCAGCAACATGTGAACGGAACGCTTCAGAACACCGCCGAACGGTCAAGATCATTATGCCTTGTCTCGAACTCACCGATGACCAAGAAGGTTTCCCGCATGCTTACCTGCTCCGCAGCCGACATCCACGATCTGGCCCGCGCCATGCCCGAGCGCGTCCACCTGGAGCTAGGCGCCCTTGCGCCGGCGGTGCCCACCGCGCGCGCATGGGCGCGAGTGATCTTGCCCGGGTGGGGTCTGGCGCGGCTGGCCGGCGACGGCGGGCTAATCTTGAGTGAGTTCGTGACGAACAGCGTGGTGCATGCGTCTGGCCGGGCGGTGGGGATCTGGCTGATGACCGACAGGGAACGTTTAGTGATCCTGGTCGGTGATCCGAGCCCAGACCTGCCTGTCCGCGCCGAGACACCAGACACTGGCCAGCCGTCCGGCCGGGGGCTGGTGATCGTCAGCGCCCTGGCGGCGCGGTGGGGCGCCTACCGGGTGCCATCGGGAAAGATCGTCTGGGCGATGCTCACGTGAACGAGTCTCCCCCTCCCCCGCGCGGCACCGGCGCGCCACAGATCGACCCCGCCATCGAGCAGAGAGTCCGCACGCACTACGGCCGGGTGCTGACGGAAGCCGAGATCAGGGAATTCTGCCTCTTCGAGCACGCCCGGCCGGGCTGGCATGCGTGGCCGCACGTCGGATGGGCCGCCGGGACTCACATCATCTACGCCCGCCGCGAGTTCTCGGCCATGAACGTGATCGTCGCGAAGAGCATGGACGAGCTGGCCGGCAAGGTCGACGAATGGACAGCCGGCCACTCACGGTGGATGCCCTAGGCATGCGTGAACACCGGCGCCGTGCCCACGTCCGCCGGCTCAGCATCGGCGCGCTATCCAGCGGCGCCGTGTCCCTGGGCAGCTTCCTGCTGACCGATTCGATCCGGGCCCAGGCGCTGGTGACAGCCTGCCTGGCCGTCGCATGGGCCGGCGCGCTGATCGAAGCGAACCGCTAGACAAGACCGTTCCCCACGCGGTGCCCACGACAGCCACCCACAGAGCCCAGTACCGGTCGGCAGATGCCGGTAACCTTTTCGTTCGGAATCTTGCTCGAACCTGGGTAAACGCAGGTCAGCACGCTATCATCCGTGATCTGAGCCAACCCGCGCTCGCTTGACAATAGATAACTTAACGATTAACTATTGCGTACATGGCTACAGATGTGGCGGCGGTCTTCGGCGCGCTGGCCGACCCGACCCGGCGCCATGTCTTGCAACTCCTGAGCCACGGGCCGCGCCGGGCGGGCGAGATCGCGGCGGCGGCCGGGACGTCCGGGCCTGCGATGAGCCGGCACCTGCGGATACTGCTAGCCGCCGGAATCGTCACCGACGAGCGATCGCCCGGCGACGCCCGGGTCCGCGTGTTCCACCTGCGGCCAGACTCGGTGGCCGCCGCGTCGGCCTGGCTCGACCAATTGCAGGCGCACTGGGATGAGCAACTCCGGTCGTTCCAGCGCCACATCACCAGTAGCAGGAGGAACCCGCGATGAGCGAAGCCCGCTGCGTGTCGGCCGACGTCGAAGTGCCGGTCGACCCGACGACGGCCTTCACCGCTTTCACCCAGGAACTCGACCTGTGGTGGGTGCGGGGACCGATCAACTATTTCGACGCGGCCCGCGCGGTCGCCATGGTCTGCGAGCCGGGGGTCGGCGGGCGGCTCATCGAGGTCTACGACGCGGCTACCGGGGAGGGCCTCGAACTGGGGCGGATCACGGTCTGGGAGCCGGGGGCCCGGTTGTCGTGGACCAGTTCGGTTGATGACGTCAAGATCGACGTCCGGTTCGTTCCCGTCGCCTCCGGGACCCAGGTGCGGGTCGAGGCGATCATCCCGGCCGGCGGGACCGATCAGGGCGGGACGGCGTGGGTCCGGGTGGTCGGCAAATGGTTCGGGGCGTGGTGCGCGCGCCGCCACAATGCGCCGGGCCAGCAGCCCGATCTGGCCCGCCTGGCCGTCGGCATCTACTACGCCAAGCCGGCGGCCGCGGCCCAATGGCTGGCCGACGCGTTCGGCTTCGAATCGCCGGACCCGCTGCCCCAGGGGCCCGATCCGCTGCCGGATACCGGTCACGGGCACCCCTGGATCGAGTTCCGCGTCGGGAACTGCTCGCTGTTCATCTTCACGCTCGACGGCGACCTGCCCGACGGGTCGCCGGCCACCCATGAGCCGTGGGTGTATGTGGATGACCTCGACGATCACCTGGCCCGGGCCACGGCCGGCGGGGCGACGATCCTGACCCCGATCCGCCAGACCGGCTTCCGGGCCTACACCGCCCAGGACCTTGAAGGGCACCGGTGGACTTTCGCCCAGGCCCGCCCGACCATGCGTTAATGGGTTGCGGAGGGCGGCCCGGGCCTGCGCCAGCAGGGCAGTCACCAGAATGTCAGACGCCGGAGCTATGGTCATCGGACCCGGGCCCACCTGCAGCGGGAAGGAATACAGGGCGTCGGCCCGGGAGACTCATTAACTGGGGACGACTCACTGAAGGAGCCGAGGCATGGGGAATCCGGTTGTGCATTTCGAGATCGGCGGACCTGACGACCAGCCGCTGATCGCATACTACGGGGAACTGTTCGGCTGGGATCTGCGGGCGATCGAGGGCGGTGGCTACACGCTGATCGACACGCGCGGCGGCACCGGGATCAACGGCGGGATCAGCAGGAGCCAGACTGGTGAGCCGTGGTCGACCTTTTACGTTGAGGCCGACGACCTCCAGGCGGTGCTGGACAAGGCCGAGTCGATGGGCGCGAAGACCGTCCTGCCGGTCACGGACTTCGGCGGCGCCGTCACGATCGCGATGTTCAATGACCCGGATGGCCTGCTGGTCGGGCTCGTGAAGTCCGCGGAAGGCGAGGCGCAGGAGCAGCCCGGACCATCGGCCGGCGCGGGCGCACCGGTCGACTGGTTCGAGGTGCTCGGCTCTGATGCCGAGCACACCCAGCGGTTCTATGCGGACCTGTTCGGCTGGACG
>Ga0070706_100005633_pt1 | contig 11919 bp, 10 predicted proteins | sample KBSK5501metaG_FD_65476 | JGI IMG/M metagenome (GOLD analysis project Ga0070706, IMG submission 65476) | Corn, switchgrass and miscanthus rhizosphere microbial communities from Kellogg Biological Station, Michigan, USA - KBS K5-50-1 metaG | ecosystem: Host-associated > Plants > Roots >...
CGCGCCGGCAGCTTGCCGTTATACGGCTTCTGCAGCACCGCGTCGGTGTGACATGCGGTGCACAGCTTCACGTTGTCGGCGAGGGCGAATTTCGTGCCGCGCTTCGGCGGCGTCGGGGGAGCGCCATGACACTGCGCGGTGAAACACGTCGCGTGTCCCGGCTTGCCAACCAGCTTGCCCTTGGCCTCGACGTGACAACGCGAGCAGGGAAGGACGCCGACTCCCTTCACGTCGAGGTTGCGGTCGTGGACCATGTGATCGAAGCCGACCAGCCCGACAAGCACCGCGATCAGGATCGCGCGCCTCATCAGTACACGCCCTCCACCATCATGCGCAGGCTCTTGAAGCCGTAGATCTCGCGCTGCAGATCGAGCCGGCTCGACAGCTCGTAGCTCGCAAACAGCCGCAGGCCGTTTCCGATCCACGCATCGATCGTCGCGCGCCCGCCGCCGCGCAGATCCGAGGTCGGGATGCCGGTATCGAGATCGGACATGCAGTTGGGATCGACGACTCCGGCTTGCAGCGCAGCGCAGTACACGGGCGCGTAGCGCGTTCGCCGGCCGTAGATCTCGACGATCGCGGAGAACCGGCGCGCGCCCAGTGACAACCGCACCGTCGTGCCGAGCTCGGTGAAGCCTTCTTCGCCGAGGCTCGACGCCGCTTTGAATGGCAGCGGATCGGCCTCGTTCGGGATGTCGGGAATCTGGGTGGCCACCGTCCCGTGGCGCTTGGTCTGCCGGGACAGTCCGTTGAGTCCGACGCCGACGGTGCGGCGCAGCCGGCCTTCGATCCCGCCGCCGACCTCGAGGTAGCTCGCTGCGAAGGTGCTGCGCTCGAGATCGGTCGTTACCAGATCGTTCGCATACGCGACGCGCAGCAAGAGGTCGATGTTCTCCTTGATCAGCGTACCGGCGCGGCCCGAGACCAAGAGCTGCGGTACCACCGGTCCGAGATCGAGGTAGCGCTTCGCGACAAGCGGATCGGTCTGCGGCACCGATGGATCCCACCGCCAGTCGGTGGTGCGCCGGTGAATCGCATCGAACACGAAGTTCGTGACCTGCTTGTAGCGGCTGCGCAGCTGCAAGTGCTCGTTCGCGAGCTCGCCGTTGATCGTACGTACGCGCCCGATCAGCGCGACGTCTTTGCGCGGGCGCCAGTCGAGCTGGATCAGGCTGTGGTTCGAACCTGCGTTGTCACCCGCTGCGACGTCGGTGAATGTCAAAAACTCGCCGCTGATCGCGAACGGAACCGGCGTCGTCAGGTTGCGTAGATCGAGCCGCAACGACGAGCCGGCGATCAGCGCGTTGTTCTTGTCGACCGCCGCCGATTGCGCGTAGTCCGAGGCGCGAAATCCGTTGTAGATGCTGCCGCGGATCAGCTTGCCTTCCCACGCCGCCACGATGCCCCACATGTGCAACGGCCACGGGCCATAGGTGTAGAGATTGCCGCCGCGGAGGCGCAGCGGCGCGAGTCGCTTGTACGGCAGGAAGTCCTGCACCTCGGCCCAACCCGAGCGGGTAGCGAATACGCTGCGATCGAACCAATTCGCGATCGGCGGCGCGACCTGCACGTCGTGCCCCATCATGTCGTTCGGATCCGCCGATACCGTGCGGCGCATCAGCTGAAACCGACCGGCGAAGTACGTCGACAGGCTCGGCCAGAGCACGCCGCGCGAGCTCGCATAACCTTCGCCGAGCGCGTACGCACGCAGCTGCGCGAACTCGTAGCCCTGCACGACGTGTTGGTTCAGATTTGGATCACCGGTCAGCGCGGTGCCGTCGACGACATATCCGAAGTTGAAGCGCACCGAGATCGGCCGGCGCAGATCGCGGACCGAGCCGGCATCGCCTGGATCAGGCGGCGACGCCGACGCTGCGACGGTGGCGGCGGGTCCTTCTGGCGCCGCGGTCGGAGCCGCCGTCGCGTCGGTGTTGGTCGCTGCGGCGGCCGTGCGGCGGTGCGGCCGCATCTTGAGGCTGCGTGGCGGTGGCTCGTGTGTGAGCTTGAGCTGCGGCGGCTCGGCATTCGCCGTCGCGCACAGCGCCAGCACGACGAGCAGCCACCTCACGGCGCGCCTCGCAGCATGTGGCACTGCAGGCACAGCGTCTCTTGATCGTGGCAGGTCATGCACGCGCGCGGGTTCACACGCGCCATGCCGCCGTGGTCGGTCGTGAACGTGCCGGGGAATCCGTGCGAGCGCGGCCGTTGCGCATGACACGCGGTGCAGAACTCGATCACGTGACAGCGCGCGCAGCGATCGCGATCGGCTGCCGCCTCGGTGCCGTGATCGAGCTCGCGGAACGTGATCCGGTGATCGCTTGGCCGCATCGTCTGATGACACTCGTCGCAAGCGTCGCGGCCGTTGCCCGACATCTGCGTGTGGCAGGCGCCGCACCGCGCGCCGTCGCGTTCGGCTGCTTCCGCGTGATCGCGGCGAAACGCGAGCGTGTGATCGAGCGGTCGCTCGGTCGCCGGCAAGTGATTGCGCGGGGCGAGCGATGTCAGCGTCTGCGTGCGCTCTTTGTGGCAGGTCTCGCAGACGCGCATCCGCAGCTCGTGCGGCACGCGATCGGTGTCGTCGTGGCAGCCGACGCAGCGTTCGACCGTCGGCGCGGCGTGATCGGTATACGACGCCGAGGTGGCGCTTTGTGTGTGGCACTGCTCGCAGCGAATCGCGTTGCCGCGGCGATCGGTGCGGTGGTGCTCGTGATCGAACTGCAAGTCTCCCTTGATCAGCCGCTTGCGCACGCGCTGGTTGACGCCGTGCTTGTGGCAGCCGGAGCAATTCGGCATCGTCGGCGCGCGTTCGAGCTGGGTCTCGGGCGCGTGGCAGCGCGCGCACGTCGCGTGGTTCGGGGTCGCGAGCGCGCCGTCGCGCACGTGGCAGTCGGCGCACACGACGTGAAACCCGACGCGGCTCTCCATCTGCGAGAAATCCATGTGCACGCTGTGCGCGAACCGCACCGGCTCGGCGCGCCATAGGTCCTCGACGGGATAGGGCCGGAGCGGCGCGACGAGCGGCGTCGAGCTGACTTCGGTGTGGCAGACCTTGCAGAGCTCGCCGGGCGCCGACAGAAACGCCTGCTTGTGGCAGCCATCGCACGGCTTGTGATCGTCGCTGCCCGGACGCCGGCCCATCGTATGGCACGTCTCGCACTTGATCTGCGCGTGCTGCGAATGCGAGAGGCGCGTCTTGTCGATCGGCGGCGTCGGCGTCTCGATCGTGCGCGCCGACGAGCAGCCGATGACCAGCACTGCGATGAGGAACAGGTGCGAGCGAGCCATCCCGAGGCCGCGTCGACGGTAACACGAGCGCAATCGTCGTACGACAAGCTGCACGCATTGACGATCAAGTAAGCGGCGCCAGCGAGCGGGTCATCGCATCGAGTCGATCTTCGTACGTGAGGTGCGGCCGCGGATTGGCGAGCATCCGCCGCGCTCGAACCAGGCGATCCTCGCCGTCGGGACGCCACCACGCGATCGCGAAGCCGCGCACCCCGTCGGGCGTGTATGCCACGACGACGCGATGCCCCGTGAGCTGCTCCAGCACAGGCTCGAGTGCATCGAGTGCGGCGTGCACGATGATCATGCCGTCGGGTGCCAGGAACGTGCGCGCATGCATGAACATGCGCTCGATGAATGTCTCGTCGGTCAGCCGCCAGCGGGCGCGATATGGGCCGCCGCTCGGTTCGGGAATCGGCGCGTTGCACGTGACCAGCTGGCAGCCGTTGCGCAAGGACGACGGTACGCCGTCGCCGAGATCCGCGGTCACCGCGCGAACGTGACTGATGCGCGACAGCTCGAAGCCGAGCTCGGCATAGCGCACCGCGCGCGCATTGAGGTCGGCACCGACGATCGCGTGGGCGAGCTCCGGGCGCAGCAGCGCGGCGAATCCCGAGCCGCAGCCGAGGTCGAGCCAATTCGCGTAACGCTCGGGTGGCAGCGACAGCGCGAGGTGGTAGCTCGAGTCATCGGGCCAGCACACGATATCGAGGCTGTCGGCGGTGTCGAGTCGATCGCATACGAGTAGCGATGGTCCCAGCGGCAGGATCGCGACGCGTGCGTGCACCCGGCCATCGACGAGGTCGACCAGCTCGTGGCGATGCAGGTCGTCGAGCTCGGGTGCTTGTTCCACCGGAAGATCGTCACCGGCGACGAACAACGCGAACAACGCACTTGCCGGCGTGATCGGCATGCGCGCGAGCTGCGGCAACAAATACGGCATGGCCGAGAGCCGCTCCGAGCCGGCCCACGCCGCGAGCCCACGCGGCGACAAGCCCGCCGCACGCAATCGCGCGCCGAGCTGCGCGAGCGGAGTCACGGCCGCGCCAGGTACTGCCGCGCGAGATCGTATTCGGCGTCCATCACGAGCTTGGCGTCGACGACCTGCGAGAGCAGCTTGCGCGCGCCCGCCGGCGTCGCCGCCTCGGGATCGAGGCCGAGCACGACCGAGTAGAACGCAAGCTCGGCTTTGCGCGGGCCGGTGATCGCGGCGGCGCGCAGCCCGGCGAGGTCGACGCGATTTGTCGCGGCCTGCGCGAGCAGCTCGTACCAGAGGTCGCCTTGCCGGCTCGCCAGGTATTCGAACGCTTGGCGGTCGCGCGTCTCGCCGCGGCGCCGCGCCTCGCCGAGCACCCACAGGCACATGTAGACCTTGTAGAACTCGCTGACATCGGACTGACTGAGCGCGCGATGCACGATGTCGAGCGCCTCGGGGTAGTTGCCGATCTGGATCAAGAACGCGGCGCTCGTCGCGTAGTTCGCGGCCTCGGTCGGATCCGAGTCGATCCCTTCGAACACGAGATTCACCGCCTTCTCCGACTCACCGATGAACCAGAGCGAGCGCGCGAACTCGATCTTGCGCTCGGCGCGCAGCTCGAGCGGCAGCTCCGAGTCGGGGCCGAGCGAGGCCCACATGCGCATCGCGTCGAGATAGAAGTTCGCTGCGTTGCGTCCCTGGCCCGCCGCGCGCGACGCATCGCCCGCGATCCGCGCGAGCTTCGCGCGACGCACGTGATCGCCCTTCGTGTCGCCGAGCATCGCGATACCGGCCGTCGCGTAGCGCACGCTCGACTCGTGGCGATCGGTCTTGAAGTGGATCGTGGCGAGCGTTTCGTACGCGTCGATCGACGGTGCGCGGCCGAGCGATGCGACGAGCGCCTTCTCCGCTTCGCGCAGCTTGCCTTGGCTGAGCAAGCCGCGGCCGAGCGCGGTCTCGCCGTTCGCGGCGACCAGCGACCACACCTGGTGCGGCGACTTGCGCGAGACCTGCTTCGTGTAGCGGGCGAGGTCCTTCCATGCGGTGGTCGCCGCAGCCGGCCGCCCGCCGAATGCGAGCCGCGCGATCCGCTCCGCGTACAGCTTGCCGAGCCGGAGCGCGAGCGCGCTGTCGACGTCGCCGCCTTGCGCGCGAATCGCGGCCTCGAACAGCGCGATCGGTTGCTCGACGCGACCCAGTGATGAGGCATCCTGCGCCGCGGCACCGAGCAGCGCGGCATCGGAGGGATACTTGCGTAGGCCGGCGAGGCAGATCGCGAGCGCGGCGCCGGCATCGCCGTTGTCCTTGTCGTTGCGCACCTTCTCGGCGAGCTCGTAGTACGCATCCGCCGTCGCCTGGTCGGCGAGGATCTCGGCGCGAATTGTGAGCTCCTTGTCAGCGCCGAGCCCTTTGATGTCGGCGAGGTGTCGCGAAATCTCCTCGGTGCGGCCGGCGCGGGCGAGTGCAATCGTGACACGTAGCGAGGTCTGCAAGATGTCATGATGCGCGCGCACGAGCTGCATCGAGGCGCCCTGCGATTGGATCAAGTCGCTGATCACGCGCTGGCGTTCTTCGAGTATCGCGATGTACTTGTCGACGAGCCACGGCAGCGGCAGCGCGAGCACGGACGGCTGCAGTAGCTTGATCGGCTGCGCGCGTTGCGCTTCGGGGCCGTTCTCGGCGGATTCGAGATCGTCTGAGAAGTGCAGCACCTCGTCGAGCTCGGTCAAGTGGTCGGTGCGCCGCGCGGGCTCGACCTCGGCAAGCAACACGAGCGTGGCGATCGCCGGCTCGAGCGCGCCCGACTTCGCGAACGTCGCGCGCAGCTTGCGGAGCATCTCGGTATGCGGCGTCAACCCGGCCGCCACCGCGGTCGGATCGACCTGCCAGAGCGACGCGAGCTGGAATAACAGCAGCTCGGCGACAAACGGTTTGTCTTCCTCGAGCGCGTCGGTTATTCGCGTCGCGATTGCCTTTGTGATCGCGGTGCGAACGCCGTCACGCTCGGCGCCGAGTGGCAACACCCAGAGCTGATCGATCGCTTGTTCGCGGTCGCTCTCGTCGCGCAGTTGCATCGGTGCATCCGGCCACGCCGGGGCACGCTTCGCGCCGGGTCCGCACGCCAGGCAGGCGAGCACCAGCACGACCAGAGACTTCATACGAACAAGGTAGCATCGTCAGATCGTTACGATCGTTGTATGGTGCAAGACGTGCAACCGACAGGCATCGTGGTCCAGAAGTACGGCGGCTCTTCCGTCGCTGATGTCGACAAGATCCGCCTCGTGGCGCAGCGCATCGCGCGCACCAAACAGGCCGGCAAAAAGGTCGTGGTTGTCGTCTCCGCGATGGGCAAGACGACGAACTCGCTGATCGAAAAGGCCAAGGCGATCAGCCCGTCACCGTCACGCCGCGAGCTCGACATGCTGCTCACCTGCGGCGAGCGCGAGGCGATGTCGCTGCTCACGATGGCCTGCGCCGAGGAGGGAATCGAGGCGATTTCGTTCACCGGCTCGCAGGCCGGCATCCTCACGAACGACCGCCACTCCGGCGCCCGCATCGTCGAGGTCCGCCCGTTCCGCGTCGAGGACGAGCTCGACCGCGGCAAGGTCGTGATCGTGGCCGGCTTCCAAGGCGTCTCGTACAAACGAGAAATCACGACGCTCGGCCGCGGCGGCTCCGACACCACCGCCGTCGCGCTCGCCGGCGCCCTGCGCGCCGACTACTGCGAAATCTGCTCCGATGTCGAAGGCGTGTTCTCCGCCGACCCGCGCGTCGTCGACGCCGCCCAGCTCCTGCACTCGATCAGCCACGACGAGATGCTCGAGCTCGCCGCGCAAGGCGCCAAAGTCCTTCACGACGCCTCCGTCGAGTTCGCACGCAAGTCGGGCATCGCGCTCTACGCCCGCGCCACCTCCAAAGACGGCGGCGGCACCCGTATCGACTTCACGCCCGAGCGCGAGCGCGTGGTCGCCGCGGTCACCGGCCAGTCCTCGCTCATCCGCGTGCGCGTCTCGGGCGGCGCGGCGGTCGAGCACTGCCTGCAGATCATCGAGGCCGCGTCGATCCCGCTCACCCACCTCGACCTCGAGGGCAAAGAGCTGCGCTGCTGGTTCACGATCGCCGACGTCCCCGACTGGGGCGAGGTCCGCAAGCGTCTCGATACCGTGCTCAGCGAGCAGATCGAATTTGGCGAAGAGGGCTGTGTGACGATGGTCGGCCACGGCATCGGCGGTAACCCGAGCATCATCAATAAAGCCCGGGCAGCCGCGGTCGGCGCCGGCGTCCCACTCAACGCAGTCAGCGTGTCTCCGCTCCGCGTCACGCTGTGGTGCGATCGCCCGCACGTCGACAACCTCGTGCGCGCGCTGCACAAGACGTTCATCGAGTAGCATCGGCGCATGGCCAAGACTCCGCCGTTGGCGGTGCTGTCGAAGCTCGTGCCGCACATCGGCCGGCTCGGGCGCGCCGAACGCTGGCGCCGAATCGGCCGCCCGCGGATCTGGGCCCATCGCGGCGCTTCTGCGCACAAGCCCGAGAACACGCTCGAAGCATTCGAGCACGCGCGCGCGGCCGGCGCCGACGGCATCGAGCTCGACGTCCGCCTCGATCGCGATGGGAACGTCGTCGTGTTCCACGATAAAGACCTCCAGAGGCTGTGCGGCCAACCCGGCCGCATCGAAGACCTTAGCGCCGACGAGCGCAAGCAGCTCCGCGTCGGCGGCTGCATGGTCCCGCTGCTCGCCGACGTATTCGAGGTGCTCGGTGACCTCGAGCTCAACGTCGAGATCAAGTCCAACTCACCAGGTCGCAACGGCGCGGTCGTCGAGGCGGCGGCGAACGTGATCCGTCAGAGCGGCCACGGCGACCAGGTGCTGGTCTCGTCCTTCGATCCGTTCTCGCTGCTGCAGTTCTATCGCAAGCTGCCCGACGTCGCGCTCGCGTTTCTGTTCGGCGCCGACCAGACGCTGCCGATTCGCAAAGGCTGGCTCGCGCGCGCGATGGGCGCGACGGTGCTGCACCCGGAACACACGCTGTGCACGCCCGACAACGTCAAGGCGTGGCACACGTCGGGTCGGCCGATCAACGCGTGGACCGTCGACGATCCCGAGGAGATGAAGCGGCTCGCCGCCCTCGGCATCGACGGCATCTTCACGAACGATCCGGCGCTCGCGGTCGCGACGCTTACTTCGTGAGCTGAACCGGTAGCTGCTTGCTTGCCGGTGCCTGTTTCGCAGGCGCTGACTTCGCGGGCTCTGTCGTCGGCGGCTTCGCCGGTTCCGGTTTCGCGGTTGGTTGCGGCATCGGCTCGACCTTCGGAGCGGGCGCCGGCGGCAGCGTCGATGGGTCGACCTTCGGCTCGATCGTGAACGAGAGCTCGAGCTTGGCTTCGCCGCGCCACAGTTGCGCGCGCAGCTCGTTCGCAGTGCGCAGCGAGTCCCAGACGGACTGCAGCTGATCGGGCCGCGAGATCATCCGGCCGTTCACCGCGAGCAGGACGTCGCCGGGCACGACATCGACGTCGACGAGCGGCCCCTGGCGATCGAGCAACTGTACGAGCTGCCAACCGACGAAGCGATCGCCATCCATGCGCGGTGTGACCTCGAGCTGGCGCAAGAACGCGCCGGGACCACCGTCGAGGACGGCGAGCAGCTTCGCCCGCTCGATCGTGCCGGTGCGCAGGCCTTTACCGGGAGGCGCTTCCGGACGCGGCGCTTCTACTGGCGTTGGCGCCGCCTCGGTCGTGCGCCCACCAAGGTCTTCGTCGAATGGATTGCCGCTCGGAGCGACCTTGGGGCCGCATGCGGCTAGGACGGCACAGCAGAGCAGGGCGCGCATCAACCCTGAGGCTGCCGCTCCGTCGACGCGGACGCAAGTTTCTCCCCGTGACCGCGGAAACCTTTAGGGTGGCGAGGCGTCTACGCGACGATGCGAACGATCGCGGCGAATACCTGATCCTCGGCCAGCTCGCCGTCGAGCGTCTCGATGCGCTCGCCCGCCGCCTGCAGCTCGGCGATCGTGGCGCGGTAGCCGGCGTCGACTTCCTGCTGCATTCGCAGATCCTCGAACAGCTCTTCTTTGCGCCTGGCCGCTGCGCGGCGCTGTGCCGCGACTTCAGGGCGCACCTTCAGAAAGATCGTGATGTCGGGACGGCGTGCGCGTGCGTTGAGCATCGCGATCCAATCGCGATCGGCGCCGGTCCCCTGATAGGCGAGCGACGAGTGGTACCAACGATCGGAGATGACCGTCACGCCTGCGGCGAGCTTGGGCTCGACCTCGCGCTGCATGTGATCGAGCCGATCGGCGGCGAACAGCAGGCCGAATGTGCCCTGGGACAGCTTCTCGCCTTCGATCGCGTGGCTGCCCGTGAGCATCTCGCGGATGAGGCGGCCGACCGGGCCGTCGCTCGGCTCGCGCGTACCGTGCGCGGGCTTGCCCTGCGCGGTGAGGTGCTCGACGAGCCGGCGCACCTGCGTGGTAGTGCCCGCGCCGTCGAGGCCTTCGATGACGATCAGCCGTCCAGTCACGCGAGGCGTCTTACCACAGCGACGAGGATCGCCTCGCGGCGCCGCGACGCGGATCGACGCGCTAGTAACCGAACCGCCCGGTCGCGGTACCGCCGTACGAGCTGAACGGCCACGCGCCGTCGTCGCCGCCTTGGCTCGCGCCCGGCTCGATGCGGACGATCGGCGGGCGACCACCCATCGCGCGGGCAAGCGAGCTCGAAGGATCGCCGTCAGCGCCACTGGCGTTGAGGGCGGCGAGTGCGCCGAACGTCATGGCACGAAGATCACCGCCGGTGGCGGTAACGAGCTGCTCCGATGACAGTTGCTGCATACGCGAGGTTCGTGCAGTTGATGTGCCCGGCGCGTCTGGCGAAATCACGTCATCTGCCTGCGCGCGCGGCGTCTCCCACGCGACTCGAAACGGCTACGGCCGGCGACGTCTGCGCGGCGGCTCTGCAGTGACGAGGTCGAACCCGTCGACGATGACGGTCGGCGACGGCTCGGTCTTGGTCGCGGTCCAGCGGCCGCGGCGGCGCGGCACCGGCGTCCCTTGGATCCGCGGGATCGCATTGCCCTCGTCCTGAGTGACGCGCACGACGCCGACCACGGGCGACGATAGCGTCAGCACGTCGAACGACTTCGCCACCGATCTCGACGGGTCACTGCTCGTTGCGATGAAGAACTGCAAGGAGCCGAGTGGGGTCGAGGTGCCACCGGAGACGCTGCGGAGTGCGTCGACGGCGATCGGTTGGAGTCTCTTAATCATGCGCGCACGGTGTGCAGCGGATGTGCCGTCGCGAGTGTGCGAGATCAGGTGAAGCGATCTCGCATGATGGACATCTCTGGGACTCGAAACGCGTACGCACGGTGGCGCGGCGTCACGGGGCGGAGCTTTCGCACAGCGTCTACGCGCGGCGACGTCGCATCATCGCAAGCGCGAACACGCCCGCGGATCCGAGTAACGCGAGAAATGCAGCGTACAACATCCACACCGGCCGACTCCCGCCACTCGCGCGCACTGCAGCTTCTTTTGCCGGCGCGTAGTCGGGCCGCAGCGCGACGGCGGTGCGGAACTCGGCGCCGCCGTCCTTGCCCTGCGCCTCGAGCGATTTGCCGAGGGTGTAGTGATGCGCGGCGAGCGCTTCGACGGCATTGGGACCTTGCGGCGCGAGGCCGTGCGCTTTCGAATATGCAGCCGACGCGTCGCCCCACTTGGCCTTTTGCTCGAGCTCCTTCGCGTACGCGAGGTAGACGTTCGCCATCTGCGCCTTGTTGCTGTGCTCGGGATTGGCAGCGAGCAACCGATCGAGCAGCATCGTTGCCGTAGCGAGATCGCCGGTCTTCGACTTCGCGTCGGCTTCGGCCCACTGTTTCGCTTCGACCTCGGTGCGTTGCTTGTCGTAGTAGTCCCAGAGCTGCTGCGTGACCTCGCTGAGGTTGATCTTCACTTCCTTCGGCTTGCGGTAGCCGGGTTTCTCGTCGCTGCCGTCGAGGACCGGCTCGACGATCGGATAGTCGGTCGCGAGCAGCTCGTTCGACCATTTGCGCAGCTCGTTGTCGGCGAGCTGGCGCGACGTCAGCCACAGCGGCTTCTCTTCCTTGGTCAGCTTGCCACCGGGCAGCTGGATCTTCTTTTTCAGCGCGGGCGCCGGAGGCGGGCCTTCGATGTACGCCTTCCACGCCTCGCGAGCCTTTGCGCGCGTGCGCGGCGAGTCGGCGTTGACCTTGGTCCACACCGCCTGCACCGCCTCGCGGTGCTTGGTCTGGCGCCATACGTCGAGGATCGCGATCAGCAGATTCTCGTCGCCGGCGGCGGACGCGAGCGCTTTGCCCGGCTCCTGCCGATCGAGGCGCTCGAGCTGGTAGTTCGAGTAGCGCTTGCGATCGTAGTCGCGGCGCTGCGACTCGCGCATCAACGCCGGGATCGAGTACGGATGCATCGCACGCAGGAAGCGGCCGATCTCGTCGCGATAGATCATCGTGTCGGGCCAGAACGCGGCGTCGAACAGCACGTACGCCGCTTTGATCTCTTTGCTCGCCGACAGCGCGCGAATCGTGGCGACATCCGCGAGCACTTCGCCAAGGCCCGGCGTCGCGGCGTCGAGCTTCTGCAGCTCGGGGAGCCAATCGAGATTGTCGTCGGCCTTCTCTTCCTTC
>Ga0070706_100005634_pt1 | contig 11918 bp, 10 predicted proteins | sample KBSK5501metaG_FD_65476 | JGI IMG/M metagenome (GOLD analysis project Ga0070706, IMG submission 65476) | Corn, switchgrass and miscanthus rhizosphere microbial communities from Kellogg Biological Station, Michigan, USA - KBS K5-50-1 metaG | ecosystem: Host-associated > Plants > Roots >...
CAGCGTTGCCGCTAAACGCAGAGGCCGCAGAGAAAGAAAGGAGAGGACGCAGAGAACGTAAGGGAATGGAAGGCACACGGGATTGCTCCGGGCACCGCGCTTGAGTTCTGGTCCGTCTCTGCGGCCTCTGCGGTCCTCTGCGGCCTCTGCGTTGAGAGGCCGGTCCAGGACTAGCGCTTGGAGAGGGCACCTTCGCTGAGGCGAGTAATCAAGCCGGCGGCGAGGGCGGTCCGCTCCGCGAGAGAAGGGATGACGACGTGCTCGTCGACGGCGTGGGCGCCGTCGCCGTCGGCCCCCAGGCCGTCCAGCGTGGGCACCCCGAGGGCGGCGGCGAAGGACGCCTCGCTGGCGCCGCCGCTGGCGACCTCCTCCAGTGCCATTCCCATCTCGCGCGCCACCCGCCGCGCCTGCTCGTAGACCGCCACCACGTGCGGCCCGCGCTCGAGCGGCGGGTAGTGCACGCCCCCGATCACCTCGAGGGAGACGCCGGGGACCACGGGCGCGAGCGCGCGGAACGCTTCCTCGGCGCGCCGGCCGTCGCCGAGCGTCCGGAAGCGCACGTCGAACTCCGCCTCGGCGTGATCCGGCACGACGTTGGGCCGGATGCCCCCGCGGATCACGCCGACGTTCACGGTGAGGCCGCGCGTGAGGTCCGTGAGCGCGGAAGCGCGCACCGCCTGATGGGCCAGCTCGAGGATGGCGTTGGCCCCGCGGCCGAGGTCGGCTCCCGCGTGGGCGGCGCGGCCGTGCGCGCGCACGACGAACGACCCCGAGCCCTTGCGCTCGGTCTTCACCGCGCCTCCCGGCCACGCGGGCTCGAACCCGAGCACGGCCCCCGCGTCCCTCATCGCCGCTTCCATCTGCGCGAGGTAGGGGCCCCCATCCACCTCTTCGAGCGGGGTCAGGAAGACGGTCACCGGCGGGAGCGGCCCGTGCGTCCGGAGCGCGCGCAGCGCGTAGACGACGACGACCAGGCCCGCCTTCATGTCGTAGGCGCCCGGCCCGTACAACCGGTCGCCTTCGACGCGAGCCGGCCGCGCGGCCAGGGTGCCCAGGGGCCATACCGTGTCGAGGTGGCCGAGGAGCATCACCGGGCGCGGCTCGCTCCCGTCGCGCGGCGGGACGCGGGCCCGCAGGATCGGCCCCGCCCCCGCGACCGGCAGCAGCTCGACCTCCAGGCCGAGCGGCTCCAGCTCCCGCGCCAGGCGCCGGGCCAGGTCCGCCACGCCCGCCGGGTCGGTCGACGGCGACTCGATGCCGACGAGCTCTTCGAGCAGCGCCGCCATTTCTCCCGTCCGCGGCCGGGACCATTCGAGATGATTCACGTGGACCGATCTCCCGTCATAATGGCGCAGGCCATGGACCTGCACCCTGATTCTACGGCGGCTCACCCGCCGGTTCCGGTGGTGGCGAGGAAGGGCGCGGCGGCGCAGCTGGTCAACACCCTCCGCCGGCTCCAGGGCGATCCCCTCGCCTTCGTCAGCCGGATGGCGCGGGAGCCGGGTGACGTCGTCCACTACCGGCTGTGGCGGCAGGACGTCTTCCTCGTCAAGCACCCGGACCTCATCCGCGACGTGCTCGTCACGAACCAGCACGACTACGCGAAGGGAGCCGGGTTGCAGTGGGCCAAGCGCTTCCTCGGCGAGGGCCTCCTCACGAGCGAAGGGGAGTTCCACACGCGCCAGCGGCGTCTCTCGCAGCCGGCGTTCCACCGGCAGCGGATCGGCTCGTACGCCGCCGTGATGGCCGCCTACGCCGCCCGGACCGGGGATGGAATGCGGGCGGGCGAGCCCTTCGACATGCACGGTGCGATGATGGCGCTCACCCTCGCCGTGGCCGCCAAGACCATGTGCGACGCCGAGGTCGGCTCGGAGGCGGCGGTCATCGGCGAGGCGCTCACCGACGTCATCTCCCTGTTCCCCCGCTTCGTCCTGCCGTTCGCCGGATTGCTGCACCGCCTTCCGCTGCCCGCCACGCGGCGCTTCGAGCGCGCCCGCGCCCGGCTGGACGGGGTCGTGTATCGGATGATCGAGGACCGCCGCCGGTCCGGCGAGGACCGCGGCGACCTGCTGTCGATGCTGCTGATGGCGCGTGACGAGGAGGGCGACGGCAGCCGGATGAGCGACACGCAGCTCCGCGACGAGGTCATGACGCTGTTCCTCGCCGGCCACGAGACGACCGCCAACGCCCTCAGCTGGAGCTGGTACCTGCTCGCGCAGAACCCGCAGGCGGAGGCGCGGCTGCACGAGGAGATCGACACGGTGCTCGGCGGCCGGCGTCCCGTCTTCGAGGACCTCCCGCGCCTGCGCTACACGGAGATGGTGCTCGCGGAGTCGATGCGTCTCTACCCGCCCGCGTGGGGGCTCGGCCGCCGGTCGCGGCGCGACCAGGTCCTCGGCGGCATCGCGGTCCCCGTCGACGCGCTCGTCATGATGAGCCCGTACCTCGTCCAGCGCGATCCCCGGTTCTTTCCGGAGCCGCTGCGCTTCGATCCCACGCGCTTCACGCCGGAGGCGAGGGCGTCGCGGCCCAAGTTCGCCTATTTCCCGTTCGGCGGCGGCGCGCGCCAGTGCATCGGCGAGCCCTTCGCGTGGATGGAGGGTGTCCTCGTCCTCGCGACGCTCGCGCAGCGCTGGCGCTTCCGCCTCGACACGGGTGCGCGCGTGGAACCCCAGGCCCTCATCACCCTGCGCCCGCGGCGGGGGGTGCCGATGAGGGCGGAACCCCGCCCCTAGGCTTTCTTCTGCGGCTGCCAGTAGGGCTTGTAGTAGTGATCGGGGCCGGTGGCCCTGGGCGCCTTCGGCGGCCGGCGGAAGGCGCTCTCGACCCGGCTCTTGAGCTCGCCCGGATTCTCGAGCGCGTCGAAGAGGGCGCCGACGGCGAACAGCGTCACGAGACCGCCGGCGACGATGAGCAGGGGAATGAACAGGATGAAGGCGAACTCGACCATGGCTGAGGGCGCTTCGCTCATGGCCTCCCCGTCCTCACTGGATCCGCATGCGGCCGCCGAACCCGTCCTCGTAGGAATGGTAGAACTGCAAGCCCTCCTCCGGATAGCGCCAGCAGTAGTATCCCGAACCGTTGTCGAAGTCGACCAGCCAGAGACCTTTGACCTCGATGCCCCTCTCCATCAGCGCCTGGGCCCAGCCGCCGATGATCTCCTCGATCCGGCCCTGGACCTCCGCCGTCCCCACGCCGCCCGACGTGCCCGCTCCGAGGTCGGCCACCTGCCGGTAGGCGGCGTCCGTCAAGCGGCGGACCTCGGGCAGGAGGGCGACAGCCTCGTCGTAGGAGAAGACCCTCTTTCCGGAGCCATCCTCCGGCATCGTGCCTCCCGAATGCGACGGGAACTCGAGGCGGCGGCCTCGGCCGGGATTATACCAGCGCTCCGCCGCGGTGGGCTCCTTGACCCTCCGGGTGGCGCGGCCTAGAATCGCTTCACCGACGAAGGAGCCCGCGGCGTGCGGGCCGAGAGAGCGATGCCCGACGCGCCGTCCCCTGGCGCCAGCTTGACGGTCCTCGGCGGTCCTCTGAAGGGCAAGACGCTCCTGCTCGAGGACGCCGTCGACGAGATCCTCGTCGGCTCCGACCCCGACTCCCGGCTCTACCTCGAGCTGCCCGGCGTGAGTCCCATCCACGCGCGGATCTGGCTCGACCTGGCGGGGGCCAAGGTCTACGACACGCGGAGCCCGCGGGGCGTCTACATCAACGACACCCGCGTCGACGGCGAGGCGGTGCTCCACGACGGCGACATCCTCTGGCTCGGTCCTCCCGGCGAGGAGGAGAGCGTGATGATCCGGTACCGCGGCCCCAGCGACCTCGAGGCCGTTCAGCCGATGCCGGCCACCGACGCCGCCCCCTCCGTCGAGGAGCAGCCCTCGTCCTTCGCGATCGGCGACGACGAGCTGGCGTTCGCGGAGCCGCCGCCGGTGCCGCCCCGGGCGCCTTCTCGGGCGCCATCACCGCCGGCGCCTTCCGAGGGCGAGCCGCTCGCGGGGTTGCTCGACGACTTCGCGTTCCTCGAAGAGCCCACGGCGGCCCCTCCCGAACCGTCGCCGGTCCCGCCCCCGGCGCCGGCCCCGCGTCCTCCCGCGGCCGACGAGTTCCGCGTGCCTCCGCCCCTGCCGGACGAGTTCCTGGTCGAGACGCCGGGCGCGCCCGCGGAGGCGAGCTGGGCGCCGGCGGCCGGTGAGCCCGCACTCGCCGAGGACGAAGCCTTCTTCGTCGATGAGCCCGCGGCGCCCGCGCCGGCGCCGCCGACGGTGGCGCCACCGCCGGTTCCCCCGCCCCTGCCGGTGACTCCGCCTCCGATCCCGCGAGCGGCGGCCGCCTCGCCGCCCGCGGCCGCGAAGCCGATGGCGCCCGCCGCCAAAGCCGATGCGACTCCGCCGGCCCGGCGTCCCGACCGCCCGCTGCCGGCGGCGGAAAGGCCGACGGCGCCGCCGGCTCGCGTGCGCCCGGAGCGCCCGGCGCGAGCGGAGCGGCCGGGGCGCGCGGCGGCCGCGTCGCCGATCGGCCGCTATGCCGCCATCGGCGCGGGCGTCCTCGTTCTCCTCGCCGTCGTGGGTTTCTTCCTCATGCGGGGCATGGGCGCGCCGTCCATCCAGTCCATCGCGCCTTCCCGGGCGCGCGCCGGCGAGATCGTGACGCTGACCGGCAAGAACTTCTCACAGACGCTTTCGAGCAACCTCGTGCGCTTCGAGGGAAGCCGCGAGGGGCGCGTCGTCAGCGCCACGCCGACCCAGCTCCAGGTCGAGGTGCCCGACGTGCCGGCCGCCATCGGCCGGCCCAACCGCGTGCCGGTGACGGTGACGGTCGGCGGGAGCACTTCGGATTCGTCTCTCATCGCGGTCTACCAGGCGCCGCGGATCCACGGGCTGTCGCCGAGCGTGGCGATGCCCGGCGAGGAGGTGGTCCTCGCCGGCAGCGGGTGGGGCCAGGGCGCGTCCGTGCGCTTCGGCAACGTGGACGTCCCCGTCGTGGAGGTCACGAGCACGACGATCAAGGTGCGGGTGCCCCAGATCGCTGGGCCGCCCGGAACCTCGGTGCCGGTGGTGGTGTCCATGGGCGCCGACCCGTCCAACCCCGCCCCGTTCATCCTGGGCCGCCTTCCCCTCATCCTCTCCCTCGAGCCGCGGAGCGCCGGCGCCGGCGACACGGTGACGATCCAGGGCCGGGGCTTCACTCGCGATCCCGCGCGGGACGTGGTGCGGGTCGCGGGGACGCGGGCGGTCGTGGGGACGAGCAGCGAGGAGGAGCTGAAGTTCGTGGTGCCCTTCCTCGACGCCCCGGCGGGGGAGCTGCCGGTCGAGCTGAGGATCGCGGGCCTCGAGAACGTGGGGCAGTCGAGCCTGGCCTGGCCCGGCCCCGCCGATCCGGTCGACCTGCGCTTCTCGGCCGAGCCTTTCGAGGACGAGGCCGGGCACCTCCATGCGGTGATCTCCACGGCGGTGGGGCCCGCCTTCGTGCTGAGCGCGGTGGGCGGGCACTCCGCCCTCGACCGTGCGTTCGAGACGCAGCGCCGGCTGAACGAAGCCGCCGGCGCCTTGAAGGCGTCGCGCGACGCCGACATCGAGGTGCGGCTCACGGACGGCGGGTACGGCCTCTTCCTTTCCGGCAAGAACCAGCCGCTCGTGGAGGCGCGGCCCGAGGACGCGGCCGCCTACAACGAGGACTGGACGAAGCTGAAGGGCAAGGGGGGGCCGGCGACACCCGGCCGCCTCGCGTCGTGGTGGAGCGCGGTGCTGCGCGACCTCGTGCTGCTCCTCGCGCGCGGCGAGAAGCCACACTACGCCGCCGCCCTCTCCCCCGACGGCAAGCCGCTCGGGGACCTCTTCGAGGTGGCCCGGAAGAGCGCCGCCGCCGGCGTGCCGCGGTCCGTGCTGGCCCAGGGCAAGGCCCCCGCGCGCGTCGCCCTGCGCACGCTCGGTCTTCGCCTGCCGGCTTCGGTGCCGGCTCCGGCCGGGGAGCCCACCACCGCGGCGGCGCCTACGTCGAGCGTGCCGCCGCTGCGCCTCGCCGGTGACTGGTCCGGGAGCGAGACCGAGTCGGGGGAGAGGAAGTACGTGACCGCGAACTTCGCGCCCCCCGCCGGCGCGCTGACCTATCAGCGCGCCCTGACGATCACCGTCACCCTCGCCAACGTCGAGCAGGGCCGGGATGGGAGCGTGCGCTTCGAGGCCCAGGCCGGCCGCGGGCTGCGCTACTACGCCGGGAAGTGGGACGGCCAGAAGATCACGGGCAAGATCAGCTCCGACGCCGCCGGCCAGGAAGTGACCGGGAATTTCGAGCTGGAGCGGCGCTAGCCCCTACGCGACGCTGATCTCCTTGCAGAGGTAGACGTCCTGGATGGCGTTCAGGAGCTGAACGCCCTCGGCCGTCGGACGCTGGAACGCCTTGCGCCCGGAGATCAGGCCCATGCCCCCGGCGCGCTTGTTGATCACCGCCGTGCGCACCGCCTCCGCGAAGTCGTTCTCGCCCGATGCGCCGCCCGAATTGATGAGCCCGGCCCTGCCCATGAAGCAATTGGCGACCTGGTAGCGCGTGAGGTCGATCGGGTGGTTCGGGGCGAGCTTCTCGTAGACGCGCTTGTCCGTCTTGCCGTAAGGGTTCTCCTTGCTGGAGAGCGCCAGGTAGCCGCCGTTGTTCTCGGGCAGCTTCTGCTTGATGATGTCGGCCTCCAGGGTGACCCCGAGGTGGTTGGCCTGCCCCGTGAGGTCGGCCGACAGGTGGTAGTCGGCCTCCTTCGTCTTGAAGGCGCTGTTGCGCAGGTAGCACCAGAGCACGGTGGCGAGCCCCGACTCGTGGGCGTGCTGGAAGGCCTCGCCGACCTCCTGGATCTGGCGCGACGACTCCGCGGAGCCGAAGTAGATCGTGGCCCCGACGGCCACCGCCCCCATGTCGACCGCCTGCTTCACGCGCGCGAACATGATCTGGTCGAACTTGTTGGGGTAGGTGAGGAACTCGTTGTGGTTGATCTTCACGATGAAGGGGATCTTGTGCGCGTAGCGGCGGGCCATCGCGCCCAGCACCCCCAGCGTCGAGGCCACCGCGTTGCAGCCGCCCTCGATCGCGAGCCTCACGATCGCCTCCGGATCGAAGCACGCGGGGTTCTTCGCGAAGGACGCGCCCGCCGAGTGCTCGATGCCCTGGTCCACGGGCAGGATCGAGACGTAGCCGGTGCCCGCCAGGCGGCCGTGGGACAGGATCTGCTGCAGGCTGCGCAGGACGGCGACGGGGCGGTCCGACGCGGCGTGGACACGGTCCACGAAGTCGGGTCCCGGCAGGTGCAGCATCTCGCGCGGGATGCCCTCGCAGCGGTGCTCGAGGAGCGCCCGCGCGTCGGACCCCAGCAGGTCCTCGATGCCCTTGATGCCGCGCGTGCCCGCGCTCGTGTCGATGGCCTTGGCGGTGCTCATGTCGTCCTCCGCAGTCTCAGTTCAAGCGCGCGGCCCGGGCCCGCAGCTCGGCGGCCTTGGCCGCGAGCTGGGGGGCCTCGGCGCACTGCGGCCTCAGGGCGAGATAGCCCTCCAGGTCCGCGGCCGCCGCCCCGTAGCAGTCCAGGGCAGCGTACAGGATGCCCCGGTCGCGCAGCTCGTCCACGCTCTCCGGATCGAGGCTCCGCAGCATCTCCACCGCCCGCAGCGCCCGCGAGTAGTCCCCGGCCTTCACGTAGATGCCCTTCAGGTTGCGCAGCATGCGGGACAGGATCGCCTTGCGGCCGCACGCGGCGAGCATGCCCGGAGCGAGGCGAAGGCGGCCGGAGTAGATGCGGTCGAGGCGGCGCTGGCAGTCTTCCAGGGTGAGTATCGTGCCCCCGTGGAACGGGTCGACGAGCACGGGCGCCGCCGGCGAAGACAGGCGCACCACGAAGTGGCCGGGCAGGCCCACGCCCTCCACCGACAGCCCGGCCCGGCGGCCCACTTCCATGTACACGGTGCAGAGCGAGATGGGAATGCCCGTGCGCCGGTCGATCACGTCGTTCAGGAAGCTGTTGCGCGGATCGTAGTAATCCTCGGTGTTGCCGTGGAAGCCTTCCTGCTCGAAGAGCAGCCGGTTGAGGGCGGCGGCGGCCTCCTCGACGCTCGCGTGCCCCGCGCCGCGTCGAAGCGCCGCGGCCATCCCGTCCAGGCGGGCCAGGTACCGGCCCGGGTCGAGGTCGGGGTATTCCTCGCCCGCGATCAGCAGAGAGGCCTCGGCCAGATCGACGTCGGCATCGGGCCGGGCCACCATCTCGCGGAAACGCAGGCTGGTTCGGGACTCCGTCACGCGCGCGCCCTCCAGTGTGAGGGATTATACATCCGCCTCTCGGGGGCCCGGCCCGTGTGGACAAGGGCCCGGCGCAGGCTTATAACGACGTGTCACATCCGCTCGCAACGGGAGGGCAATGATGTCGCAGGCACGGCCTCTTCACGGCGTCGCCGCCGCAATATTGATCCTGGTGCCGCTGGTCCTGATCCAGTGCAAGAACGAGAACAAGGGTCTCACGGCGCCCCAGACCTCCGGCTCGCTCAGCGTCTCCATCGGGGCCAGCCCCACCTCCGGGCGCACGCCGCTGGACGTGACCTTCACCTCGAGCGTCTCCGGTGGCACCGGCAGCTACATCTACTCCTGGAGCTTCGGCGACGGGACGTCTTCCTCGGAGGCCAACCCGCACGTCCGCTTCGTCAACGGAGGCGTCTACAACACCACGCTGAAGGTGGTCTCGGGAGGCGAGTCGGTGGTCAGCTCGGCCGTGAGCGTGCGGGTGGACGGCGACGTGCGCCTGGCCTGTTTCATCGAGCCGGAAGAGGGCTCGGTGCCGCACACCGTCAGCTTCCGCGGTGAACCGCTCGGCGGCAACGGCCAGTTCACCTACCTCTGGCGCTTCGGCGACGGGGCCACCGCGGCCGACGCCGCGACCCAGCACACCTACTCCTCCGTCGGGACCTACCTGGCGACGCTGACGGCGACGAGCGGCGCGGCCAGCGGCAGCTGCACCGACGAGATCCACGTCTTCGGCGCGCTCACCCCGGTGTGCAAGGCGACCCGGCAGGGCGCCTTCGGAGTGAAGTTCAACGTGGTGCCCAACTACTGCTTCCACGAAGGGTGCACGTACTTCTGGGACTTCGGCGACGGCCAGAGCGTGGGCGGCCTCGAGCGTCCGCTCCACGTCTACGGCGCGGCCGGCGGCTTCACCGCGACCGCCACCGTCAAGACGGGCGGCGCGACGGGGACCTGCTCCATCAACGTCAACGTGGGCTAGGCTCGGCGCCGCTTGCGCTCGGGGTAGCGCGCTCTTCGGGGAACTGAAACCGCTCTTCGGTGACGCCCTCGAGGGCGGCCGCCACGAGGGCGGGCACGTCGAGCGCCGCCTCCGCCCGCTCCACCTCCTCGCGGCTCGCGGCGGTGGCGGGATGGCGGGGCACGAAGAGCTGGCAGCAATCCTGGTCCGGCAGCGTGCTCACGGCGAAGGTGCCGATGCGGCGCGCCTGCGCGGTGATCTCCTCCTTGTCCATCCCCACCAGCGGCCGCAGCACCGGCGCACGCGTGGCTTCGCCGATGACCACCATGTTGTCGAGGGTCTGGGACGCCACCTGCCCGAGGCTCTCGCCCGTGACCAGCGCGCGCGCCCGACGCCGGCGGGCCAGCACCTCGGCGATCCTCATCATGAAGCGGCGGTAGAGCACCACCCGCAGCGGCGCGGGACAGGCGGCCACGACGGACTGCTGCACGGGACCGAAAGGGATCAGGAGCAGCCGCGAGCGGAGCTGCCACCGGGTGAGGATGCGGGCCAGCTCCCGCGTCTTGTCGATCGTGCTGCGGTCCTGCAGCGGGAACGCGTGGAAGTGCGCGAGGACGACGCGGCAGCCGCGCTTCATCATGCGCCACGCGGCCACGGGGGAGTCGATCCCGCCCGAGAGGAGGGCGAGCACGCGGCCGGAGCTGCCCACGGGGAAGCCCCCCGGGCCCGGATGCTTCTCGAAGGAGTACAGGATGCGGTCGCGCAGCACCTCCACCCACAACGTCAGGTCCGGCTCCTCGAGGTCCACGCGCACGCCGGTGGCGGCCTGGACGGCGGCGCCGACCTCGCGGTCGATCTGGCCGGAGTTCAGCGGAAAGGACTTGTCGGAGCGGCGGGTGGTGACGCGAAACGACGCGAAGCTCGCGCCGCGCAGCTCGTCCGCCGCCGCCCGCTTCAGCGTTTCGAGGTCGGGGGGCACGTCCCGGGCGCGGGAGAAGTTGGCCACGCCGAAGATCCTTCCCACGCGCTCATGCACGACCTCCCAGGGCACTTCGTCGGGGACGTGGACGCCGATGCGGGCGGAGAAGGGCTGCACGGTGACGCCCGGGAGATCGGAAAGCGCGCGGCGCAGGTTGTCGGCCAGCTTCTCCACGAAGAAGGGTCGGTTGCGCCCCTTCAGGGCGATCTCGTGGTAGCGGGCGATGAGGTTCATGGATAGAGGGTCGGCTTCCAGTCCTCCTTCTCGAAGCGGATGCTGCGCGTCGCCGCGGCGTGCTGCACGTCCGACATGGCCGAGGCGTTGCCGCAGGTCATCAGGACCGTATCCGCGGGGACCAACCGCTCTCGCAGCGCGGCCAGGGGCGCGTCGACGGGAAGCGCCGGCCGCACCGCCCGGCCGAGGGCGGCCCGGGCCTTCTCGACACCGTCGCCCTTGGCCTCCGCCGCCGCCAGGTCCTCTTCTTCCTTCAGGGGCAGGTCGAGGAGGAGGCGGAGCACGTTGCTCACCCGGCCACGGCCCAGGGACGGATCGGGCCCGGAGGGCGCGGGCCGGCTCACCGTGGCCAGATAGCGGAAGTCGATCGGGCCTTCCGCGGCGACGGCCTGCAGCTCGCGGTGGTAGGCCAGCTCCTCGGCGGTGCGGTTGCCGTGGAGCAGCGTGTAACGTACGGCATCGCGACGACCCTGACCGGCCTCGAAGCGGAGCTGCTTCACCATCGACACGAACGGGGCGAGCCCGCTTCCGCTCGCCACCATGAGCACGTGGGGAAAGCCCGCGGCCCGCTTGGGCAGCGTGAAGTCCCCGGCGATGCGGTCGAAATAGATGATCTCGTCGTCCTTCCCGGGCTCGATGCGGAAGAGCGACTCGGTGAGACGTCCGGGCCGGCCCTCGTCGTCCGTCTCACGCACGACGTAGAACTCGAGGAAGCCGTCCTGCTGCGTCTCGTAGGGCGCGGAGGAGATGGAGTAGGCGTGGCTCACCGGGCCCCGCCGCGGCACGCCCGAGGCGTCGAGGTCGGGCACGTATCGCACCCGCCCCTCGGCATCGGTGACGCGTCGGGTCAGCGCGCAGTCCTCACGGCGCAACGCGATGTACTGCCCGGCCTCGTAGTCGGGGAAGCGGCTGCCCGCGGGCGGCTGCACGCGGAAGATCCCCAGGATCGGGGACAGCGACTGCCACGAGACGGCGAAGCCGGTCTTTCGTATCGCCATGATGCCCGCGCGACGATAGCTTACGTCAAACCCCGCGGAAGCGGCGCCGCCCGCGCCCGGGCGCCGCATATAATCGCGCTCTGATGCCTTCCGCGCCCGACTATCGCTTCTGCCCGCGCTGCGGCGGGAAGCTCGTCCCGCGAGTGCTGAAGGAGGGCGAGCCGCTCCGGCTGGTGTGTGGCGCCTGCGGCTTCATCTTCTACCTGGATCCCAAGGTCGCCGCCTGCACGATCTGCATGGTGGACGGCGGCATCGTGCTCGCCCGGCGGGGCATCGAGCCGGAGATCGGGAAGTGGGTCTTTCCCGGCGGCTTCGTGGATCGGGGCGAGGCGGTGACGGCGGCCGCGGTGCGGGAGACGCAGGAAGAGGTGAACCTGAAGGTCAGCCTCCTCGGGATACTCGACGCCTACTCGTTCCCGGGCAGCGACATCGTCGTGATCGTCTACGCCGCCGACGTGCTCGGGGGCACGCTGAAGGCGTGCGA
>Ga0070706_100005635_pt1 | contig 11915 bp, 9 predicted proteins | sample KBSK5501metaG_FD_65476 | JGI IMG/M metagenome (GOLD analysis project Ga0070706, IMG submission 65476) | Corn, switchgrass and miscanthus rhizosphere microbial communities from Kellogg Biological Station, Michigan, USA - KBS K5-50-1 metaG | ecosystem: Host-associated > Plants > Roots >...
CTCACAAAGAAGGGGGGTCGCCTCGTGGCGCTCGAGCCCACCGCCTGCACAACGGCATCAACTATAATCCACCGCCGCCGCCTCTCGGGTCACCAGTTCGAAGGAAATGTCCTGTCGCAGTTGTTCGGGCGCACGCTGACGAGGATCCCCATAGCCGCCACCGCCGGGCGTCTCCAAGATCAAGCGGCTGTTCGGCGGTATCAGCTGGAGACCCTTGCCCTGCAACTTTTGCCCGAAAGGAAGGTGCACTCTACCGTTTGCACCTGCACGTCCGCCTGCGCGACCCTGCGCGGCATGCTCGATCCGTTCGAACATGGCAAGGAGAGAAAACGGCGCAGGATGTCGGGCACCGATCTCGATCTTCATACCCAAACCACCGCGATATTGGCCCGCACCGCCGGAGTCCGAAAGAAGCTCCTTCCTCCAAATGACGATTGGAGCCCCGTATTCGACGACTTCCACTGGCATCGCCTTGACGCCACTGGGAAATGCTGTCGCGGACAGGCCGTCGAGTCCTGGCCGAGCTCCTGACCCGCCAGTGTTGAAGAACACAGTTTCGAACGTCGGCGCTCCCGCCACGGCCTGATCGGGCCCTCGCCGAAGTTGAACTGTCCAGTTGCAACTCGCACCCTCGGCAGGCACTCGACCAGGCAACGCCTGATCCAGACAGCCAAAAATCAGATCCGGCAACATAAGCCCCACGACGTGACGCGCGGACACCGGCCACGGCCGCTGGGCGTTGACGATGCTACTCGCAGGCGCAGTGACGCGAAACGGTTGAAGCGAGCCGGCGTTGTTCGGCACATCAGGCGCGATAATGCACTTGAGCGCGAAAGCGGTGTAGGCGAGACAATAATTCGCGACAACATTGATGCCGAACGGGCTTACCCCGGATGACCCGCTAAAATCGACGGTGATGCTTGCATCTTCGATCGTCAGCGCCGCCGCGAGTCGAATCGGCTTGTCGTAGCCGTCCAGCATAATTGCGTGGCGCCAGCTTCCCTTTGGCAGTTCGGCTATCGCCATTTCGACGACCTGGCGGGAACGGGAGATAATCGTCTCGCTGACGCTTTCGAGATGCTCGAGATCGAATTCATCGAGCGTCGCCACCAGCCGTCGCGCCGCAGATTCGTTGGCCGTGATGTGGGACAGGATGTCGCCGCGAACCTCGCGCGGTGTGCGCACGTTCTCGCACACGATGCAGAGTAAATCCTCGTTCAGGTTCCCTGCCTTCACAAGCTTCATCGGCGGGATTTGCAGGCCTTCTTCGTAAATGGATCGTCCGTCCGGTCCTTGCCCAAGCCCACCAATGTCCACTTGATGGCAACAGCAACCGAACAGGGCGACCGCATGTCCGTTTCGAAAAACAGGAGCTACGACCGTCAGATCATGGAGATGACCGGACGCAAGCCACGGATCGTTGGTGATGTACTGGTCTCCTCGCCTCATCTCCTGGATGGGAAATCGCGCCAAAAGATGCTTCACCGCTTCGGCCATGGTATTGACGTGGCCGGGGGTTCCCGTCACCGCTTGCGTCACCATGCGGCCTTGGCGATCGAACAAGCCGGCGCACAAGTCCCCGGCTTCGCGGACGGTCGAGGAGAACGCCGTGCGCATCAGTGTTTGCGCCGCTTCCTCGACGATCGCCAGGAGCCGGTTCCATATCACCTGCAATTGCACCTCGGTGCGGCCGTCGGTGAGAGTGCTCATGGGGTGGCTCGCCGCATCATGACGATGGATGCGTCGGCACCAATCGCCACATCATAGCCCGGGCCGATCACGGTCGAGGTCGATTCCTCGACAATGATCGCCGGCCCGATCAAAGTGCTTCCCGGCGCCAGCTCAGAACGACGATAGAGGCCGACTTTGATCCACGCGCCTTGGCCGATGTCGAAGATATCGCGCCAACTCGACGGCGGCGAAGCCGGCTGATTCTTCACGGTCGCCATCAGCTCAACCTCCGGTGCGTCGGTGCCGACGCTCACCGTCCAGGCCAGAATTTCAATGTCTACACCATCGATCAGACGACCGTACTGCTGAAGGTACGATCGTTCAAAGGCGTTGCGCAGCACTGCTGCGTCCGCTTCTAGAAACGGCCGGATCGGCAGCCCGACTGGAATTTCGTAACCTTGTCCCACGTAGCGCGCGAACGCCGTGCGGTGTTCGATCAAGCCTCTGCCTTGAGGCCCCTGCCTCACCACAACGCGGGCTTCCTCCGCCATGCTGGACAGCAGGGCATTGATGGGCTCGGGGCGAAAGCCTTCAAGCCTGACATACATGCTGCGTGCGACCTCGTAAGAGATGGGCGCGAGCAGAAAACCGATCGCCGAGCCCACGCCGGCGCCAACGGGAACAATGACGCGGGCTATGCCGAGCTTGTCCGCCACGCGCCCGACATGCAGCGGAGCCGCACCACCGAACGCGATCAACGTGTGATTTGAAAGCGTCTTGCCACTCTCGACGGCATGTACGAGCGCGGCATTCGCCATCGCCTCGTCGACGAGCTCGGCGATCGCGTAAGCACATTCCTCCGCATCGAGCCCGAGCGTGTCGGTCGAACCGATGCGAGCCATGGCCGCCTGCGCCAATTTCGGACGCAGAGACACCTGGCCCCCAGCGAAAGCCTCGGGATCGATCCGGCCGAGCACGACATCGGCGTCGGTCACGGTGGGCTCTAATCCGCCCCGTCCGTAACAGGCGGGCCCTGGATTCGAACCCGCGCTGTCGGGCCCAACCGCGATTCGGCCCAGCCGATCGACGCGGGCGATCGACCCGCCGCCGGCTCCGATTTCGACCATCTCGATCACCGGAATACGCAGCGGGATGCCACTGCCTTTTTGAAAACGCGATGATCGGCTTACCTCGAACATCCGCGACGTCTGCGGCTTGAAATCATCGATCAGACATATCTTCGCGGTCGTGCCGCCCATGTCGAAAGATACGGCGCGGGCGACGCCGTGCCGCCGCGCGACGTTCTGCGCAAAGATCGATCCGCCTGCCGGACCGGATTCGACAAGCCGTATCGGAAAAGCCCGCGCCGTCTCGACCGTCGTGATGCCGCCGCTCGACAGCATCAGGAATAATTGGCAGGAAAGCCCTCGCGCTTTGAGATCATTTTCGAGCCGACTCAAGTAGCCGGCGACGAGCGGCTGCACATAGGCATTCGCGCAGGTTGTCGTGAATCGTTCGTATTCGCGCATCTCCGGCGAGACCTCGCCCGAAAGCGAAATCGAAACATGCGGAAGCCGATCATGTAGTAGCACTCGCACACGCTGCTCGTGCACCGGCTGGACATAGCTGTGCAGAAACGCCACAGCGACGCTTTCAATCGACTCCGCCCGAAGGCGGCCGATGGCATCGAGCACCGAAGCCTCGTCGAGGGGACACAGGATCTCGCCATCAGCGGCCACACGTTCGACGATTGGAATGCGCCAATTGCGTGGAACAAGTGGTGGCTGCTTCACCAGGTTGATATCGTACTGATCGAACCGACTCTCGGTGCCGAGCTCGATCGTGTCGCGGAATCCTTCCGTGGTCAGCAGCGCCGTGCGCGCGCCTTTGCGTTCGATCAACGCGTTCGTCGCAAGCGTCGTGCCATGTATTATGAAACCAATATCATCCGGTCGAACGCCCGCGCCATTCAATGCAGCCTCGATACCGCCAATGACGGCCCTTTCTGGTGCGTCATGCGTCGTGAGGACCTTGGTTGTCCACTGCTGGCCGCTCCGATCAAGCACCACGTCGGTGAACGTCCCGCCGACATCGATCGCGAGCCGAGCTTTTGCGGCTTGAGGGAGGCTCATTAGACTCCGCTGATTGGGGGAAGGTCGATCCGAGGACGCGGTGAGCGGCATCCACGTACGATCATGCCGGGAACCCGGCACAATCGCCGATGCGAGGTTGGGCGACGAGCCACGGTTGCGAGCGAGTGGATCCCATCGTGCGGCGAAATCAGCTAATCGGCAAATTTCCGCGCGCCTACCAGCGGCAAGAAGCGATCATCGAAGATATCAGCGCGCGATGGGACGCTCGCCAGATTGAACCCTTCTCCGACCAGCCTCAAATTGTCGTCGAGCTTCTTTTGGTCGACGGCGCCAATCCCGTTGGCTCGGGTGAATGGCGAAACGACCTGGTTCTTGATGATGAATTGCAGTCGCTCCAGATCGACCTCCCGCTTCGCTAGATTATTGCGCTTGAGCAGCGCATCGATCATCGGCTTCTGATCGCGGGCCGCATCGCGCCAGGCCTTGGCCACGGCTTGGACCGCGCCGCGCACCGCTTCGGGATTGCTATCGATGATTTGACGCGATGCGATCATTGCGTTGCCGTAAAAGTTAAGGCCCCAATCGGCGTAGTCGAGCCGACCTACCTCGGAGATGTCGAGGCCAAGCGTGCGGACGTTCAGCATTGAATCCGCATAGGCGATGATCGCGTCGAAGCTTCCTTGCGCAAACATGCTGTCGCGCAACCGGAAGTCCACGAGTTGGCGGTCGACCTTGCTCACATCGATATTGTTCAGGCGTGCAAAGGTCGGGAACATGCGCGCGCCGGCATCGGTTGCGCCGGAGCCGAGCGAATGTCCTTCCAGATCCTTGGGCTTGCTGATGCCCTTCTGCTTGCGATAGAGAACCGTGGACGGCGTGCGATCCTGAATAAAGAGGACGATCTTCGGGGCAGAGCTGGGATTCTTCGCCGCGAATTCGATCAACGTGCTCACGTCCGCATAGCCTATGTCGTAGGCTCCGCTCGCCAGCCGATTGATGGCATCTCCCGAGCCGGACGACGGATCGATCCTGACGGTCAAGCCCGCTTCCCTGAAGTAGCCATTTTCGTCGGCATAGACGAACGGCGAATTAGGCCCGAACATAATGAAGTCGAGCGAGAACTTCAGCGCAGTCTGAGCGTTTGCATGACCTGCAAACATACCCACCGCCATCAAAACAAGCATTACGAACCTGGCGCACATGATCATTCTCCTGAATTCGCACGCGTTGAGTTACATCGCCCATCCGCCATCGACGGCGATATCTTGTCCCGTAATTTGGCGCGATTTATCGCTGCACAGGAAGGCGATGACTTCGGCAACGTCCTGCGGTGTGGAAAAACGTCGCAGTGCATATTCGGTGACCGATTCTTTGCGCACTTGATCGACGGTTTTTCCCGAAAGCTGTGACTTGACCCGGAAGGTGTTGTCGACGCGCGGTCCTTCGACGATGCCGGGACAAACATCGTTGACGTTGATGTTGTATGGACCTGCCTCGAGCGCCACGCTTTTGGTGATACCCCGAAGACCCCACTTTGTGGCGCTATAGGCCATCCGGAGCGCCCGGCCACGCAGTCCCCACGTTCCGCCGACGTTGACGATCTTACCGTACTGCTGCGCCATCATCGTAGGGAGTACCGCGCGGATCGTCAGATAGACAGCTCGCATATTGACGGCCACGACGTCGTTAAATTCATCAGGAGTGGTGTCGATCGTGCTTCGTTCGACCGGCCCCGTGCCGCCGGCGGCATTCACCAGGATGTCGATGCGTCCGCCCAGCATTCGCAAAGTTTGGGTCACCATTGCATCAACGTCGGCCGATTTGCAGACGTCGCAGCTCGTGACAAAGGCACGCCGTCCGAGATTGCGCACGTGTTCCGCTACTTTCTCGAGCGGCGGCAGGTCGCGTCCGCAAAGCATCAGACCGGCGCCTTCGCGCGCCAAAGTCTCAGCGATGGCCGGACCCATACCCTTTCCCGAACCGGTCACAATCGCTACGCGCCCAGCAAGCTCCATCTCGATCCCCGAATTCTCTCTTATGTGCCAGCGCGGAACGTCGCCGTCAGATCCTTGAGAGCGGCGATTACGCTATAAGCGGTCAACGGCCCGGTTCCTTCGTGCCCAGGGTTGGGCACGTTTTGAATCTCCATATCAAAACGCGTGCTGTCGGCGTCGACCGAAATCCGGTGGACGTTCCGCTCGACGGCCGGATCCAACCAGATTTCGATCCGCACGCGGTCCGGCCCTATGCTGGCGAGCGCTACCGCCGCAGCGATATTGAACTTGTCAGGAAATGCCACTGCCGCTTCTCTCGCAGAGCCCTCGAAGATCCTAGTTGGTTTAACTATTCCGCGCACGTCGATCCCATGCTCATGAATCCACGGTGAATTTGCCAAAGAGAGAGGAGGCTTGCGCGTGACCATCAACACGGAGTTGATCACCCCGACATTCGCTGCCCGCAGGGCGTCAAAGCCGAGAACCGAGCCGGATACTAGGATGATGCGCGCTCCGGTCCGCTCGGCGCGATCAATGACGTCGGAGTGCTCAATCAGCGAGGTTGCATTCACCGTTACGACCGTTCGACCCCGTTCGATCGCCGGCGTCACAGCATCACGGAAGACCTGGGGGACCGCGCAATCAACGATCACATCGGCGGTATCGGCTATCCGCTCAAGTGGAACGGCATCAACGCGCGCATGGAAAGTCTTGAGACTCTCCCGCGCGCGACGAAGATTGGCGGCGGAAACACTCACCAAGCGAAGTCCCTGCACGCCCTCGTCAAGATGGCGTCCGACCAAGCGGCCGATTGATCCAAATCCGGCAATCGCGATGTCCAATGTCCGCTTCGTTCGCGGGCCCCCACCACTAGCCAGTTCCAACGCCGAGCCCGTCACGAGTTCCTCACATCACCAGCTCGCCGCGGAACGCCCATCGAACCATTCGCCGCTCGACCAGCACACAGATGGCAAACAAGCCCACGGCCATCACGGCGACTGCGACCAGCCCGGCGAAGACCAAAGCAACATCGAAACGGGCGGCCGCGGTCACCATCAAAAATCCGAGCCCGGCATTGCCTCCAATGGTCTCGGCCAGGACCGACCCGACAAACGCCAGCGTAATCGCAATCTTGAGCGAGGCAAATAGATACGGCATTGCCCGCGGGAGTCCGGCTTTTCTGAGGACGTCGAGCTTGGAAGCCCCAAGTGACCTCAATACGTCGGCGAGTTCCGGCTCCATCGTCGCAATTCCGGTCGCGACGTTCACGACGATCGGAAAAAAGGAAATGATGAACGAGGTGACGACCACGGGTACGGCGCCGATCCCGAACCAGAGCACGAGGATCGGCACGAGGGCAACCTTGGGGATCGCATTGAATCCAACCAAGAGCGGGTAGAGGCCCGTGTAAACCAGAGTCGAGAAGCCGAGGGCAACCCCGAGCAGTATGCCGCCAACGATCGCAAGTCCGAACCCGAAGAGTGTCGTCACAAGGGTCCACCAGGAGTGCTCCAGAATAGGACCCCGGAACTCGGCGAGCGATTTCGCGATCACAGAGGGAGCCGGCAGGATGAACTCCCGGATATTGAATAATCGACAGACCAGTTCCCAGACGATCAGCATTCCGATCGCCGCCAGCCAAGGCATGAGTCTGATGAGTTGTCGCCGCGAGATCAATTTGGTTGCCCGGGCCGAATTTTTTCGCGCAGGTCGTGCACGAGGTCCGTAAACACTGGCGAATAGGTGGTCTCGAGCGTGCGTGGGCGGGGGAGCGCCACGTCCGCTTCATAGATGATGTGACCTGGCCGTGGGCTGAACACGATCACCCTGTCGGCCAGCAGAGCCGCCTCGCGCAGATCATGTGTCACGAGGATCGCGGTGAATTTGTGCTGCAGCCATAGGTCTTGCATCACGAACCACAGTTCTTCCCGGGTGAAAGCGTCGAGTGAGGCAAACGGCTCGTCGAGCATGAGAAGCGACGGTTGATGAACGATCGCGCGGCACAGATTTGCGCGTTGCTGCATGCCGCCCGACAATTGCCAAGAGTACTTTTCGCCGAACCCCGCCAATCCGACGGTGCTCAGCAATCGCTGCACCAGTTCGATGTAATACGTTCGCTCGGCGCGCAGCTTATACCGGTGCGGCCTGATGATTTCGAACGGCAAGAGGACATTATCCCTGATCGTGCGCCATGGCAGCAGTGTAGCGTTCTGGAATGCCATTCCGACGTTTTTCACTGGTCCGGTGACCGCCTCGCCTGCAACCTTGACTGTCCCTCGCGAGGGAAGCACGAGGCCGGAGACAACCTTCATCAGGGTGGATTTCCCGCATCCGCTGGGCCCGACCACGGCAATGAATTGGCCCTTGCCGACCGTCAGCGACAGGCTTTCTAACGCCAAGATTGAGTCTGCGTCTTCGCCATAGGACAAGCTCACGTCGCGCAGTTCGACAAATGCCGGCGATACCTCATTCATTTGGAGGACGCCTGCCGTCACCACTCCAAGAAAGAGGATTCACGAGTGGGCTGTACACGCCATCACTCCACGCCAGTTTGTCTGCCCCGGCCTTAGCCGCGCCCGGCCCCCCGTGTCACGGCCTTCAACGTCTGATCGCTGTTCTTCGGCTGGGGTGGCGGCATACGCTGGATTCGGCGAACCGACCGTCCCCATCCTTTAGTCTCGCCGACGATCTTTCGGTCTTTCATGACGAACCGGCCACGTACCATAGTATGAATCGGTATGCCGGTAACTTTCATCCCTTCGAACGGCGTAATCTTGCTGCGCGACTGGAGTTGATCCGCTGCGATCGTGTCCCCGCGATCGAGATCGACGAGCGTAATGTCGGCATCCGAACCGGGCAGCAGGGCGCCTTTGGCAGGATAGAGACCGAACGCCTTGGCAGGCTTGGTCGACGTCAGACGCACATAATCGGTCAGCGACAGCCGCCCTGCCTGAACTTGGGTCAGCATGAGCGGCATCTGCGTCTCCACTCCGGGAAACCCGCAATCGACGGTCCAGATGTCATTGCGCAATTTCTCGGCGGGTGTGTGTGGGGCGTGATCAGTCGCGATCATATCGATCGTGCCGTCATGCAAGCCCTCCCAAAGACCAACTTGGTGGCGCCTTTCCCGAACCGGCGGGTTTACACGAATGATCGAGCGATGGTCGGCATAGGCGCGCTCGTCGAACAGCAGATAGTGCGGGCAGGTCTCCCCGGTGATATCGACCCCGCGGGCCTTGGCCTCGCGAAGCGGACGAAGCTCATCTGCCGAAGAAATATGCAAGATATGGATGCGGGCACCCGTCCAATCGGCAAGGATTGCAGCGCGCGAGACGGCTTCAATGGCGACGACGGCAGGTCGCGACGCCAAATGCGCGAGGGGATCGGTTCGTCCAGCGGACTGCAACCTCTTTTCTCTGCGCGCCATGATCGAGGCCGTTTCGGCATGAAGGGCAATTCGCATGCCATGCTGGGCGATGATCTCGAAGCCTTCGAGCATGGCGCCGGTGGAGGGCGACGGCAGATTGCCGAAGGTATTGCCCATAAAGCATTTGAATCCAGCAACTCCCCCCTCGATCAGCGCCTCCAACTGATCAATATTGTCCTCCGCGAGCAGGCCGTACAGACCATAATCGACATGCGCTTTTTTTGCGGCCTCCTGTTTCAGCGCAAGCCCCTCGGGGGTCCCGGTCGGCGGATCGACATTGGGCATCTCGAACACGGTGGTTACGCCGCCCATCGCAGCCGCGGCCGTACCTGTCTGCCAATCCTCCTTGTGCGTATAGCCTGGCTCGCGGAAGTGCACATGGACGTCGATCGCTCCTGGCAGGAGATGAAGACCCGTGGCGTCGAGCGTTTCCCGCGGGCTCGGCATCGCTCGCTCTTCGCCGATCGCCAGTATCTTGCCATCTTTGATCGCGACCGAGGCATCGAATGAAGCCTCATCGGTCACCACCGTCGCGCCCGAGATCACGAGGTCAGCAGTCGTTGGATTTGTCATTTTCGCGCAAGCCGTTCAGTAATGGAGCCGAGTCTGTGGGGCGCGCTACCGGCCCCGCCGTGGCTGGCCCATGCTTTTAACCGAGAGGCAAAGGCAATGACAGGCAGAAATGGCCATCATTTGGATACGATCCTCGAGCATACCGGCCGCGATCCGGCCAAAAACTTCGGTATCGTCAATCCTCCGGTCTATCACGCGTCGACGGTGATCTTCCCGACGCTGAAGGCCTTGCTCGAGACCCGCGCCGACCGCGCGAGCGGCGCGTTCGAAGGCATCACCTATGGTCGCGAAGGAACTCCGACGACCCGCGCATTCGAAGAGGCAATAACCGAGCTCGAAGGCGGATATCGCGCCGTGACGCTCCCCTGCGGACTCGGCGCCATTGCCAGCTCGCTGATGGCCTTCCTGAAAGCCGGCGATCATCTGCTGATGCCGGACCAGCTTTACGGACCGGCGCGTCATTTCTGCGATGATGTGCTCACCAAATTCGGCGTTGAGGTCACCTACTATGATGGCGTCATCGGAGCGGGTATCGCTGCGCTGATAAAGCCGAACACCTCAGTCGTCTATCTCGAATCTCCGGGCTCGCTCACGTTCGAAGTTCAAGACGTGCCCGCGATCGCGCGTGTTGCCAAACAACATGGCGCAACGGTGGTGATGGACAATACCTGGGCATCGCCGATCTTCTTCCATCCGCTCGCGCATGGGGTCGATGTCGCCATCCACGCGGCAACGAAGTACATCTCCGGACACTCAGATCTCATGCTTGGCGTGGCCGTCTGCAACGAGGCGTCGTTCGTTCCGGTGAAGAAGACGGCGTCGACGGCCGGCTATTGCGGTGGTCCCGACGACATCTACATGGCCCTGCGTGGGCTGCGCACGCTGGGCGTTCGTATGCGCAGGCATCATGAGTCCGCACTTGCGGTCGCCTCGTGGCTGAAAAGCCACCCCGAGGTCCACCGCGTGCATTATCCGGGTCTGCCGGACGATCCCGGTTACGGTATCTGGAAGCGCGATTTCCTCGGCGCCTCCGGTCTGTTCGGCTTCACACTGAAAAGTTGTTCCGACCGTGCATTCGCGGCATTCCTCGATCACATGGACCTGTTCAAACTCGGCTATAGTTGGGGTGGATACGAAAGTCTGATGGTTCCCACTTATCCTGCGACCTTGCGGTCCTGCACGCGGTGGGAGGCGCCGGGTCCGTCGGTTCGCATCCATGTGGGACTCGAGAACGTCGATGATCTCATCGAAGATCTCGAAGACGGCTTCGAGAGGCTGCGCACGACCGCGTGATGCAAGGAGCCGGTCAAGGGTCAAAGCGGTGACGACATCATCTGCGCCACGTCCGTCTGATGTCGATCTAAGAGACCCAGCGCAAGTGCGCCGGGCCATTCGCGCCGGCACCTTCAAAGGCTTCACCAACGCCGTAGCGCCCGGCTATGTGCAGGGCAACTTGGTGATCGTGCCGGCAAAATATGCCTCCGCCTTCGAAGACTATTGCCACAATAACTCGCGCCCCTGTCCGCTCCTTGGAATATCGGAACCCGGTAATCCTCGGATTCCTGCGCTCGCCGAAGACCTCGATCTGCGCACGGATGTCGGCGAGTACCGCATCTTTCGCGACGGTCGTGCGACGGGAACGGCAACCGACATTGGCGTGCTCTGGCAAGAGGACTTCGTCGCGTTTGTGCTTGGCTGCTCGTTTTCGTTCGAGCAGGAGCTGATGAATGCCGGCGTGCCGTTGCGTCACATCACGGAGGGGAGCGTGTCTCCCATGTACGTCACCAACATGGACACCGCTCGTTCGGGCGAATTTGGCGGCAAGCTTCTCGTTTCGATGCGCGCCTTGCGGCCAGCCGATGCGATCCGCGCGATCGAGATCACCTCGCGTTTTCCGAAATTCCATGGGGCTCCGGTGCATATTGGCAAACCTGACATGATCGGCGTCGAGCTTGCGCGGCCCTATGGCGGGCATGGCCTCACGCGGGTTCACGAGGATGAGCTGCCCGTGTTCTGGGCCTGCGGCGCCACCGCACAAGCCGCGCTGGAGCAGGCGCGCTTGCCGATCGCCATCACGCATTCTCGCGCGCACATGGTATTGACTGATCTTAAGAGCGAAGACTTCGTGGTCTCGCCCGCGGTGCTCAGCGCGCACGG
>Ga0070706_100005636_pt1 | contig 11913 bp, 9 predicted proteins | sample KBSK5501metaG_FD_65476 | JGI IMG/M metagenome (GOLD analysis project Ga0070706, IMG submission 65476) | Corn, switchgrass and miscanthus rhizosphere microbial communities from Kellogg Biological Station, Michigan, USA - KBS K5-50-1 metaG | ecosystem: Host-associated > Plants > Roots >...
ATGAACGCGTCGGCGAGCAGCGGGATGTCCTCCGGGCGCCGCCGCAGCGGCGGCAGCGGGATCGTCAGCACGTTGACCCGGTAGTAGAGGTCCTCGCGGAACACGCCCTCCTGCACCGCCTTGACCACGTCCTTGTTGGTGGCGGCCACCACGCGCACGTCGACGCCGATCTCGTCGTGCCCGCCCACGCGCCGCACCTGGCTGTCCTGGAGCACGCGGAGGTACTTCGCCTGCAGGTTCGAGCTCATCTCCGCGATCTCGTCGAGGAAGATGGTGCCGCCGTCGGCCAGCTCGAAGTAACCCGGCCGCCGGGCCATCGCGCCGGTGAACGCCCCCTTCTCGTGCCCGAACAGCTCGCTCTCGAGCAGGGTCTCGGGGATCGCCGAGCAGTTGACCGCCACGAACGGCCCCTTCGCCCGCTGGGACATCTGGTGGATCGTGCGAGCCACCAGTTCCTTGCCGGTCCCCGTCTCGCCCAGGACCAGCACCGGGGCCGGGCTCGGGGCCGCCATCTCGATCAGGCGATAGACCTCCTGCATCGCCGCGCTCACGCCGAGGAGCGGGCCGAGCCCCCGGCTCTCCTTGAGCTGGCGGCGGAGCACGGTGACCTCGCGGTTCACCTGCACCTTCTCGACCGCCTTCTCGACCAGCACGCGCAGGCGGCGCGGGTCCACCGGCTTGGTCATGTAGTCGTAGGCGCCCTCCCGCATGGCCGACACCGCGGTCTCGATCGAGCCATGAGCGGTCAGCAGGATCACCGCCGCCTCCGGCACCGCGGCGGCCAGGGGCTTCAAGAGCCCGATGCCGTCGATCACGGGCATGATCATGTCGGCGATCACCACCGAGGGCCGGAACGCGGGCGCGCGCTCGAGCGCATCCTTGCCGTCCACGGCCTCCTGCACCTCGTACCCCCACATGCTCAGGAGCGCTGCCAGCCCGCTGCGGCCGGACTCGTCGTCGTCAGCGATCAGGATGCGATGCTTCATTGTTCGTCCCCTTTCGGGTGAGTGATGTGCGTCGGTGGCAAGCTCGACTGACACTCCGCGTCGGCCTGCAATCGATGTGCCTCGAAAGTTCCCGGCGGAAAAACGCTCCGAGCTCGAGGAGACAAACCCATTTCAAACACTATCTTGCCTCACGACTTGAAGGCTGGGTCTCAGCCCAGAGACCCGGCTCCGCCGCCACGGCCTCGGGAAGATTTTACCGTGTAGTTACCACTCGGTGGCGCCCGTATCCCCCCAATCGAGGTCGATAAGGGCGAGACCAGTCACCGGATCCGTCTTCCTCTGAAGCGTGGACGGCTCCTCCGCGAGGGTGACCTCGAGGGTCGGGTCCACGCTCCCGCCGAGCAGGTGCCCGCCGAGCGCCTCTCCGTCCGATCGGCCGACGACCACGTGGACGTGCACGCGAGGGCTCCCCTGGTCCAGCGCGATGTTGCCGATCAGCGAGACGACCTCGACCTGCTCCCGGATGACCCGGCGGCGGTAATCCCGGCGCGCGTGATCGAAGAAGCCCAGGGTCACCGCCGAGAACGCGCCGATTCCGGTCAGCGAGGCGGCGCGGAGATCGGAGCGCTTAGCCGCGTCGGTCAGGGCCTCGACCGGATCGTCGCCCCGATCGCAGACCAGCACGAAGGTGCGCCGGCCCCCCGCATCGCCCAGCTGCCGGATCTTCACGGTACGCGCTCCTCTCAGGCCCGCTCGGCCACCGCTTCCTTGTCGCGCTTCCGCAGGAGCAGCTGGTCCAGCATCGCCACCACGCTCGGCGCGACCTCGGTGAACGCCTGTGCGATCCGCTCGCGCGCGGACGCGCTCTGGCTGGTGCGGCTCATCGCCCGACGCCCGGCGGCCACCGGGTCACAGCCGCCCGGTGAGCACGACGGCCAGCAGGATGAGGAGCGCCACCGTGAGCGCGCTGCTCGGGTAGTAGCCCCAGTCCCGGCCGTACGGCCACGCGGGAATCGCGCCGAGCGCCAGCACGACCAGGACCACGATGAGCACCAGCGGCATGTCGAAATCGCCTCCGGCCCGGTAGCGGCAATCGCTGTGCCAGCCGATGGGCGCGCGCGGCCCGTCGCTAAGCGTTCGGATTTCGACACGGCGCCGGAATCCTCGGCCGCGCGCCCGCGCCGGCCACACGCGCGGCGCCGGTAAACGTTACCGGAGCGGCCCGGTAACGCCGACCGGACCGTCGCGTCTTTCTGGCGCGTGGCTCGCGTGGTACCGTGTGAACGATCTGTTGGCGTCGACCCTGCTCTCCTGGAGGCGCGGATCATGACCGATATGTGGGGCGATCTCGTGTGGGCCGCTCTCGGCGATCTCAAGACGAGGCTGATGCTCGTGCTCCCGGGAATCCTGGCGATGTTGACCCTGGCCGCGGTCGGCCTCGCCGGCGCGTGGATCAGCGCCCGCGTCGCGCGCCGGCTCGCGCAGGCGGTGGCCTTCGACCGCCGCGCGGAGGCGTGGGGCATCGTGGCCGCGCTCAACCGCGCGGGCGTGCGCAAGCCGCCCTCGCAGGTGCTGGGGCTCGTCGTCTTCTGGAGCGTGCTCGTGCTGTTCCTGCCGGTGGCCATCGACGCCCTCGCGATTCCCGGGACCGGGCGCCTCACCGAGTTCGTCTTCTCGTGGGTTCCGCGCGTCATGGGCGCCGCCCTCATCCTGCTGGTGGGCTGGCTGGTCGCGAACTTCCTCGGCGAGGGCGTGCTCATCGCGGCGGTCAACGCCCGCCTGCCCGAGGCGCGGCTCCTGGCCCGCGCCATCCGCTGGGGCGTGCTGCTGTTCGCGAGCGCCACCGCGATCACCCACCTGGGCATCGGCAAGGAGATGGTGCTGGTCGCGTTCGGGATCACGTTCGGCGGGCTCATCTTCGCCCTCGCGCTGGCCTTCGGCCTCGGGGGGCGCGGGCTGGCCCGCCAGATCCTCGAGCGGCACATTCGCAGTCGCGAGCCGCACCCGCGCGAGACCCTGACCCACCTCTAGGCGCATGATCGACGCCGGCGTGCTCCTCCAGCAGGCGGCGGCCGCGCTGCGCCACGAGCGCCGCGCGAGCTATCGCCTCCAGCTCGGGAGCGCGCTGGGCTTCGACGACGTGGCCGCCCTCGCGCCCTACCTGGACGCGCTCGGGGTCAGCGACGTCTACCTCTCGCCCTGCTTCCGCTGCGGCCCCGGCAGCTCCCACGGCTACGACGTCACCGACCACAACGCGTTCAATCCCGAACTCGGCAGCCCGGCCACCTTCGACCGGATGGCCGCCACCCTGTCCGCGTGCGGCCTCGGCCTCATCCTGGACGTGGTGCCGAACCACATGGGCATCGCGGGCGACGCCAACCCCTGGTGGCTCGACGTGCTCGAGAACGGCCCCGCCTCCCCGCGCGCCGAGTTCTTCGACATCGACTGGGCCCCGGCCAAGGCCGAGCTGCGCAATCGCGTGCTGCTGCCGATCCTGCCCGACCAGTACGGCCGGGTGCTCGAATCGCAACAGCTCGCGCTCGAGTTCGTGGACGGCGCCTTCCACCTACGGTACGCGGGCGCGCGCCTGCCGATCACCCCGCGCACCTACCCGCAGATCCTCACCGACGGGCTCGAGTCCCTGGCCGAGCGCCTCGGGCCGGAGGACCCCGGGCTCCAGGAGCTGCGCAGCATCCTGACCGCGATCGAGCACCTCCCAGGGCGCACCGAGACCGATCCGCGCCGGGTCGAGGAGCGCATGCGCGAGAAAGAGATCGTCAAGCGCCGCCTGCTCGCCCTCGTGAAGGAGTCGTCCGACATCCGCGAGCACATTGAAGAGACGCTGCGGCGGTTCAACGGCGTTCCCGGTGATCCGGCCTCCTTCGACGCGCTCGATCGCGTGCTCTCCGCGCAGACCTACCGCCTCGCCGACTGGCGCGTCGCGGGCGACGAGGTGAACTATCGCCGCTTCTTCGACGTGAGCCACTTGGCCGCGATCCGCATGGAGCGTCGCACCGTGTTCGACGCGACCCACCAGCTCGTCCTGCGCCTGGTCGGCGAGGGCAAGGTCACCGGGCTGCGCATCGATCACCCGGACGGCCTCTACGCGCCCGGCGAGTACTTCCGCCGCGTGCAGGAGGGCGCGCTGGTGGCCACCGCGCGGCGGCTGGTCCCCGAGCTGACCGCGCCGGAGGCGGAGGCGCTGGCCGCGCTCTACCGCACCCACGCGGCCGATCAGGCGGCCAGCCTGGAAGCCCGGCCGCTCTGGATCGCGGCCGAGAAGATCCTGGGCGCGGACGAGCCCCTCCCCGCGTGGTGGGTGGTGGCCGGCACCACCGGCTACGACTTCCTCGCCAGCGTGAACGGGCTCTTCGTCGACCGCGGGACCTCGCGGCAGATGAGTGCGCTCTACGCGCGGGTGACGGGCGACGGCGCCCGCATGGCCGATCTCACCTACGGGGCGAAGCGGCTCATCATGCAGGTCTCGATGGCGAGCGAGATCAATCAGCTCGGCTACCATCTCGACCGCATGTCCGAGCGTGACCGCCTCGCCCGCGACTTCACCCTGCCGAGCCTCGGGCGCGCGATCCGCGAGGTGGTGGCCGCCTTCGCGGTCTACCGCACCTACGTGGGCGACGACGGCAGCGACGGCCCCGGTCCGCGCGATCGCGGCTACATCGAGTCCGCGGTGGCGGAGGCCAAGCGCCGCAACCCCACCGTGAACGTGTCGATCTTCGACTTCGTGCGCGACATGCTGCTGCTGCGCCACCCGGAGCGGAGCGGCTCCGACGAGCGCGCGGCGCGGCGCCACTTCGCGATGCGCTTCCAGCAGACCACCGGCCCGGTCACCGCCAAGGGGGTGGAGGACACCGCCTTCTACCTCTACAACCGCCTGGTCTCGCTCAACGAGGTGGGCGGCGACCCCGCGCGCTACGGGGAATCCGTCGCGGTGTTCCACGCCCGCAACCAGCAGCGGCTCGAGCGCTGGCCGGAGTCCATGCTCGCCACCTCGACCCACGACACCAAGCGGGGCGAGGACGTGCGCGCCCGCATCGACGTGCTCTCCGAGGTGCCGGACGCGTGGGCCGCCGAGATCCGCCGCTGGCGCGGGATCGCCCGCCGCCTCAAGCGGCAGGTCGACGGCGAGGCCGCGCCCGACCGCAACGACGAGTACCTGCTCTACCAGACCCTGGTGGGCGCCTGGCCCGCGCGCGACGAGGACGAGCCGCTCGCGACCGTCACCGATCGGCTGGTCGCCTACATGCAGAAGGCCACCAAGGAGGCGAAGCGGCGCACGAGCTGGATCAACCCGAGCGAGGCCTACGACGAGGCGATGCGCGGCTTCGTGCGGGCCCTGCTCGCCCCGGACGGCCCGTTCCTCGCCGCCTTCCGCCCCTTCCAGCGGCGCGTGGCCGCCCACGGGGCGGTCAACTCGCTCGCCCAAACGCTGCTCAAGCTCAGCGTCCCCGGCGTGCCGGATCTCTACCAGGGCACCGAGCTGTGGGACCTCTCGCTGGTCGATCCGGACAACCGTCGCCCGGTGGATTTCGCGACGCGAAGGGCGCGCCTCGAGGCCCTGCGGACCCGCATCGCGGCCCTCGAGGCCGCGGGCGGCGACGCCACCGGGCTCTGCGCCGAGCTGCTCGCGCAGTGGCCGGACGGCGGGGTGAAGCTCTACCTCACCCACCGCGCGCTCACCCTGCGGCGCGAGCGGGCCGCGCTCTTCGCCTCGGGCGCCTACCGCCCGCTCGACACGAGCGGCCCGCGCGCCGATCACCTGGTGGCGCTGGCCCGGACCGCCGGGACGGACGCGGTGGTCACCGTGGTGCCGCGCCTCACCGCGCGGCTCGGCGGGCTCACCGGCCGCATCCACCTGGACACGGCCACCTGGGAGCGGGCCGCGGTCGTCCTCCCCGAGGAGCTCGCGGGCGTCTATCGCGACCGCCTCACCGGCCTCGGCGTGACCAGCGAGCGCCGCGACAGGGTCGCGGTCCTGCCCGCCGCGGCCATCCTCGCCCACTTCCCGGTCGCGCTCCTCGAGCGCGTCGCCGCCCCCGGTCCCGCCCGATGACCGCGACGCCCACCGTCCGGCGCGCGCACCGCATGCCCTTCGGGGCCCTGCCGCTCGACGACGGCGGAACCAGGTTCCGGCTGTGGTCGCCGGGCGCGGACCGCGTCGAGCTCTGGCTGGAGGAGCCGAAGCGCGCGGTGCCGATGCCGCGCGACGCGGGCGGCTGGGCCGAGTACGTGAGCCGCGAGGCGCCGCCCGGCACGCGGTATCGCTACCGCATCGACGGCGAGATGCTGGTGCCCGATCCGGCCGCCCGCTATCAGCCCGGCGACGTGCACGGGGCGAGCGAGGTCGTCGATCCGCTCGCCTACGCCTGGCGCGACGGCGCGTGGGCCGGCCTGCCCCCCGAGCGGCTCGTCTTCTACGAGCTGCACGTGGGCACGTTCACGCCCGACGGCACCTACCGCGGCGTGGCGGAGCGGCTCGACCACCTGGCCTCGCTCGGGATCACCGCGGTCGAGCTGATGCCCCTCGCCGACTTCCCCGGCCGCTGGGGCTGGGGCTACGACGGCGTGCTCCTCTTCGCTCCCGAGGCGCGCTACGGGCGCCCGGACGATCTCAAGGCCCTGGTGGACAATTGCCACGCGCGCGGTCTCGCGGTCTTCCTCGACGTGGTCTACAACCACTTCGGCCCGGAGGGGAACTACCTCCACCGCTACGCCCCCGCCTTCTTCACTCCACGCCACCGCACGCTCTGGGGCGACGGCATCAACTACGACGGCCCGGGGGCGGAGATCGTCCGCTCCTTCATGATCCACAACGCGCTCTACTGGCTCGAGGAGTTCCACCTGGACGGCCTGCGCCTGGACGCGGTCAACGCGATCGTGGACGACTCGGCCGCGCATCTCCTGCTGGAGCTCGGGCGCGCGGTGGCCGACGGACCCGGCCGCGAGCGCCCGGTGCACCTCGTTCTGGAAAATGGCGCCAACGAGGCCCGCTACCTCGAGCGCGCGGCGGGTCGGCGCCCGCTCTACCAGGCGCAGTGGAACGACGACGTGCACCACGCGCTCCACGTGCCGCTCACCGGCGAGTCCGGCGGCTACTACGAGGACTACCAGCCTCCGCTGCCCCACCTCGGACGCTGCCTCACCGAGGGCTTCGCGTTCCAGGGCGAGCGCTCCGGGTACCGCGACGGTCTGCGCGGCGAGCCGAGCGGGCACCTGCCGCCGACCGCGTTCGTGAGCTTCCTGCAGAACCACGACCAGGTCGGCAACCGCGCGATGGGGGAGCGCATCACCGCGCTCGCTCCGGCGGACGCGGTGCGCGCGGCCACCGCGATCCTCCTGCTCGCCCCCGCCCTGCCCCTGCTCTTCATGGGGGAGGAGTGGGCCGCCCCCGAGCCCTTCCTCTTCTTCAGCGACCTGGGATCCGACCTGGGTCCGTCGGTGGCGGAGGGTCGGCGCCGCGAGTTCGCGCGCTTCCCCGAGTTCGCGAGCGCCGCCATGCAGGCGCGCATCCCCGATCCTCAGGCCGCCACCACGCGCACGCGCTCCGTCCTCGACTGGGGCCGGCTCACCGGGTCCGAGCACCAGGCCTGGCTCGCGCTCCACCGGACCCTCCTCCGGGTCCGCGCGCAGGCCATCGTGCCGCTGCTCGCGGGCGAGCCGACCCCGGCCGCGTCGTGGAAGGCGCTGGGCGAGACCGCGATCGAGGTCGCGTGGGCGTTCCCGGCCGGCACGCTGCGACTGGTGGCGAACCTCGGAGCGGCTCCCGTCGCTCATCCGGGCCCCGGCCCCGACTGGGGCCGGCGGCTCCACGCGCTGCTCCTGCCCGAGGGCGGCTGGCCGGAGCTACCGCCGTGGAGCGCGGCGTTCTACCTCGCGGAGCCGCCGCGGTGATCGCCCCCGGGAGGCTCGGCGCGGGCGGCGGCCTTGGCCGCGATCGCGTCCCGGTACACCGCGAGCGTCCGCTCCGCGATGCGGTCCCAGGAGAAGTGCGCCTCGACGCGCCGGCGCCCGGCCTCGCCCATCCGGCGCGCGCGGGCCGGATCGGCGAGCGCGACGCGGAGCGCCTCCGCGAGCGCGGTCGGATCGCCCGGCGGGACGAGCCAGCCGGTCTCCCCGTCCACCACGACCTCGGGGATGCCGCCGACGCGGCTCGCCACCACCGGGGTGCCGCACGCCATCGCCTCGAGGTTGATGAGACCGAACGGCTCGTAGATCGACGGGCACACGAACACGGACGCGTGGCTGTAGAGCTGTACGACCTCGGCGACCGGCAGCATGGCGTTGATCCAGCGCACGCGGGAGCGGCCGGCCACCGCGGCCTCGAGCCGCGCGGCGAGCTCCGGGGTATCGGGGCTGCTCGCGCAGAGCACGAGCGAGACGTTGTCGGGCAGCGTGCGGGCCGCCTCGAGCAGCGGGAAGATGCCCTTCTGCTCGCTGATCCGGCCGACGAAGAGCACGTACGGCTCGCGCACCCCGTGCCGCGCGAGGGCCTCCCGCTGCTCGGTCCGGCGGAACGCCTCCGCGTCGACCCCGTTGTGGATCACCACCACCCGGTCCGGCTCCACCCGGAAGTGGACCAGGATGTCCTCCCGCATCTGGGCCGACACCGCGATCACGCGCTCCGCCCGCTCGACCGCGAGGCGCTCCGCCCAGGTCGACACCGCGTAACCGGTGCCGAGCTGATCGGCCTTCCACGGCCGCAGCGGCTCCATGCTGTGGAGCGTGACCACGAGCGGGAGGTCGTGGATCGCCTGCACCAGCATGCCGCCGAATCCCACGTACCACGTGTGGGTGTGGACGAGGTCGGCCGCGACCGGGTCGCGCGCCATCGCGAGCCCGACCGAGAGCGCTTCCAGCGCGGGCGCGTACGCGACCTCCGGGCCGCCGTGGAGCCGCTCCCACGGGGTGTAGCCGTGTGCGCTCAGGCGGCCCCCCGCGAGCGCCTGGTCGCCGAAGCAGCGCACCTCGACGGTGGCGCGGCGGGCGAGCGCGCGGCTCAGGTGGTCCACCACCACGCCGGCGCCGCCGTAGACGTGGGGGGGGTACTCGCGGCTCAGGAGCAGGATTCGCATCGACCTCGTCCTTCCGGAGAGCTTACCGCATGAGCGAGACCCAGCCCTTCGTCTTCCTCGGCTGCCTCGACCTGAACGAGCTGCTGCCCCACGAGGCCCACGACGCCCGGGAGCTCGTCGAGCAGCTCGAGAAGGTGCCGATCGAGTCGATCTTCTGCCACACCTCGGCGGCCCTGCTCCATCGCCCGGTGCTCGCGGAGGCGTACCCGAACGACTTCTCGCTGTGGGTGGGCACCGAGGTCCGCGACGTCCGCCTCGCGGAGCGGCTCGCCGCGGTGGACGCCTTCCACGCCGGCTCGATGGAGCGGGTGCGCGAGGAGCTCATCGCCACCGTCTCGGATCACCTCCAGCACCTCGGCACCGCCCCGCCGCGCACCCAGGGCAAGCGCTTCCGCTTCTACCAGGTGCACCTGGTGCCGGTACCCACCGGGCACCAGGCCCGCACCCTCATCGAGTTCCGCGACGCGCTCGCGGAGGTCGACGTGAGCGCGCTCTTCTACCACACCATCGAGGCGCGCTATCGCGCGGGCCGCGGCCGGGGCGACTTCGCGGAGTGGGTCGGCGGGGTCCTCGCCCGTCCCGACCTGGCCGATCGGCTCGCCCACATCGATCCGCACGCGGGCAGCCTCGAGCGCATCCGCGATCGCCACCTGAGCGTGCTCAGCGACGCCATCGCCGGCGAGGGCGCCTGATGGCCCCCGGCGCGCTGGTCAAGCTCGACGACTATCGCCAGGTCGCCCCCCGCGGCACGGTCGACTTCCTCATGCGCATCGGCGAGCGCCTGCGCGGCAAGCGCCTCCTCCACGTGAGCGCGTCGCGCTACGGCGCGCTCGCCGAGGGCCTCGGCCGGGTGGTGGCGATCCTGAACGACCTGGGCGTCGAGACCACCTGGGAGATCACCATCGGCACCGCCGACTTCGACCAGGTGAGCCGCGCGGTGACGAAGGCACTCGCGGGCACCGAGCAGGTCATCACCGAGGGCATGCTCGCCCGCCTGCGCGAGACCGGCGTCGACAACGCCCGGCGCCTCCGCCTCGACGCCGACCTGGTGATGGTGCACGACGCGGCCCCGGTGGGCCTGGTGGAGCCGCGCGGGGAGTCCGGCCGGTGGGTGTGGCGGTGCCACCAGGACCTCTCCTCGGCCCAGCCCCAGCTCTGGAACGCGCTGCGCCCGGTGGTCCAGCGCTACGACGCGGCGGTGTTCTCGCTCGCCCGCTTCGCGGCGCCGCTCTCCATTCCGCGTTTCATCGTCTACCCCGCGATCGATCCGCTCTCCGAGCGCAACCGGGAGATGAGCCGCAGCGAGCAGGCGCAGCAGATGGACCGGCTGCGGGTGCCGCGCGACAAGCCGATCCTCCTGCAGGTCGGGCCGTTCGAGCGCCAGCACGATCCGGTCGGGGTGATCAACGCCTACCGGCTCGTGAAGCGCCACCACGACGTCCGCCTCGTGCTGGCCGGGCCGCCCCCCGCCCCGGGCGGCGACGCCCTCGGCGACGTGCAGGAGGCGGCCTCCCACGACCCCGACATCTCGGTCATCCTGCTGCCGCCGGAGCCCCAGACCGAGCTGAACGCGCTCGAGCGCGCCGCCACCATCGCGATCCAGAAGCCACTGAAGGCCGATTTCACCCTGGAGGTGGCGACCGCGATGTGGAAGGGCAAGCCGGTCATCGGCACCATCGCAGGCGGCATCCCATTTCAGATGGTCGTCAACGTGACCGGGTATACCGTGGAAACCGTGGAGGGCGCCGCGTTCCGCATCCGTCAGCTGCTGTCGAACCCCGAGCTCATCGGCCGGATGGGCGCGGCGGGGCGCGAGCACGTGCGCCGGAACTTCCTGGTGACCCGCCACCTGAGCGACTACCTGGCGCTGCTCGCCCATCTGACCGGGTGATGGACACCGCGACCCTGCCCGACGAGGTCCAGGCGACGGTCGAGCGGCTCGGCAGCGCCGACGTCGTGATCGGCCTCGCCACCGCCGGCCCGATCCCCGCCCTCGCCGCGGTCGCGGCCGCGGTGCGCACCGGGCTCGACGTCCACTTCGCGGGCCAAGCCGCCGCGGTGGTCCACGTCGACCAGGCGCCGTCGGAGGCCACCGCCGCTGCGGTGACCGCGGCCCTCGGCGACCTGCGGGCGGTCTCGGTGCCCGCCCCGGGCGGCCACGGCGACGACGGGCTCGACTGGGCCTCCGCGGTGCGCGCCGTCCTCACGGTGGGCCGGCGGCTCGAGGCGCGCGCGATCGTGATGCTCAACGCCGACCTGAGCAGCATGACCAGCGAGTGGCTCCGTGGCCTCGCCGTGCCGGTGCTCAAGGACGACTACGGCCTCATGCTGCCGCTCTACCGCCGCTACCGCTACGACGGCACGCTCACCCAGGCCCTCGTGGTCCCGCTGATGCGGAGCCTCTTCGGCCGCCAGCTCGCGCACCCGCTCGCCGAGGAGTTCGCCTGCTCGGCCGCGGCGGCCGACTTCTTCCTCCAGCAGCCGATCTGGGAGAGCGAGCTCGGCCAGCAGGGTCTCGAGTTCTGGATGCCCGCCGCCGCCATCGAGCAGGGGCTCACGATCGGTCAGTCGGTGCTCGGGCCGCGCACGGTGGCCGCGGCGGCGCATCCACCCGCGCCGCTCGGGCGCACGGTGGGCCGCGTGGCCGGCGCGCTCTTCGCCCTGGCCGACCGCGCCGAGAGCTTCTGGCTCGACATCCGCGGCTCCGAGCCGGTGGTGAGCTTCGGGGTGCCCCCCGAGCCGCTGCCCGGCGGCCCGCCGGTCGATCCCTCGCTGATGCAGGTGGGGTTCGTGCAGGGCGTGCGCGACCTGCTCCCGGTGTGGGAGCGCATCCTCGCGCCCGAGAACCTGGGCGAGGTGCTCGAGCTGAGCGACCG
>Ga0070706_100005637_pt1 | contig 11913 bp, 11 predicted proteins | sample KBSK5501metaG_FD_65476 | JGI IMG/M metagenome (GOLD analysis project Ga0070706, IMG submission 65476) | Corn, switchgrass and miscanthus rhizosphere microbial communities from Kellogg Biological Station, Michigan, USA - KBS K5-50-1 metaG | ecosystem: Host-associated > Plants > Roots >...
GGCTCCAACAAGGCCGGGAACATCTGCATCCGCAACCCCTGGCCCGGCATCATGCAGACGATCTGGGGCGACCCCGACCGCTACGTCAAGACTTACTACGCGAAGTACAACAAAAACCCGCAGAGCAAGGCCTGGCCCGACTGGCCGTACTTCGCGGGAGACGGCGCGATGCAGGCGGCCGATGGCTACTATCGGATCCTCGGCCGGGTCGACGATGTCATCAACGTGGCCGGCCACCGCCTCGGCACAAAGGAACTGGAGTCGGCCGCCCTCACCGTTCCGGAGGTTGCCGAGGCCGCGGTCGTCCCCGTGGTCGACGACCTCAAGGGCCGCGTGCCTGAGGTCTACATCTCGCTCAAACCGGGCGTCGAGCCCAGCAAAGCGATCCAGGAGAAGGTCGTCCGGAGCATCGAGACCACGATCGGGAAGATCGCGCGCCCGAAGGAGGTCCGCATCGTCCCGGACATGCCCAAGACCCGTTCCGGAAAGATCATGCGGCGGGTGCTCGCGGCGATCTCGAACACGATGGACACCGGGGACGTCACAACGCTGGCGAACCCGGACGTGGTCGAGCAGATCCGGGAGGCGGTGCAGGGCAAAGGGAAAGTCGCGACCAAGACGGGCCCGGAAGACATCAAGCGGTTCGGCGACGAGCCCTGAACGCAGATCCTTGAGGAGGGCGGTAGGGTGGCCGGAGAGCCGCACTCCCGAGTCCCAAGCGGTGGCATCGAAGCGCGCGCGTGTGCCGCGGCTCAGGACCAGCATTAGGGGAAGTGTTCCTTCATATCGATACATGAAGCAACCATAGCGGGGACACTGTGAAGATCGGGTTTGTTGTGCTGCTAGCGCTTCGGCCAGAGCTCGGGCGCGCGCCGCGCTATCCTGAAATCCGCGAGATGGCGCGTCGGGCGGAAGATGCAGGATTCGATTCCATCTGGCTCTATGATCATCTCCTCTACCGCTCCCCGGGACAACCGACGCGGGGGATCTGGGAGTGCTGGACGATGCTCTCCGCACTGACCGAAGCCACCCAGCGCGTCGAGGTCGGCACGCTCGTCCTTTGCAATCTGTTCAGGAATCCCGCTCTTCTGGCCAAGATGGCCGACACGCTGGACGAAGTCAGTAAAGGGCGATTCGTCCTGGGAGTCGGTGCCGGCTGGAATGAACCCGAATTCCGTGCCTTCGGGATACCCTTTGATCATCGCGTGGGGCGGTTGGAGGAAGCGTTGCAAATTATCTCGCCCCTCCTCAAGACCGGACACGTCGATTTCGAGGGCAAGTATTACCAAGTCCGTGATTGCGAGATTACCCCTCGGGGGCCACGCGTCGGTGGTCCGCCGGTGCTGGTGGCCGGTTCCGGCCCACGGATGCTGCGCTTGACAGCCCAATACGCTGACATGTGGAACCCGTCGGGGTATCTCACCGCGCCAAGTTCGTTTATCGAGCCCCGCGCCAAGTTGCGCGTCGCATGCACAGAGGTGGGACGCGACCCGACGACGCTGGGGTTAACCGCGATGGTGGCGCTGGCCTATCCAGAGCTGGGAGAGCCTCCGCTTTCGCCCCATATCCCTGCATACCTGTCGGGATCCACTGAGGAGATCGCCGCCGCCATGCACGGCTACGAACAGATGGGGGTGTCGCATCTCATGTTCCACTGTGCGCCGTACACCGCGACCGTGCTGGACCGGTTGGCGGAGGCGGTACACGTGTACCGCAGGCAGGGCGCCGTCAACTAGATCGGCATTGGATTTGCACCCGAATGCATAAGACGCGCTATTGGATCGGTGTCGCTTCGAAAGAACATGTCCTCATCGGAGCCAAAGGAGGCTTTGCGCAATTCAGCCACGGGAAGCTTGGCCCGGCCAAGAGGCTCTCAAAGGGCGATTGGGTGATCTTCTATTCGAGCAGAGAGAGATTTGGTGAACCCAAGATGGGCCAACAGTTCACGGCCATTGGCCAAGTCATCGATGCTGAACCAACCCAAGTCGCGCAGTTTCCTGGGTTCAAACCCTACAGGCGTCAAGTCAAATACCGCAAATCCAAGGCGGTGGACATCCGGCCATTAATCGACACGCTGTCCTTCATCAAAGACAAATCCAGGTGGGGCAGTGCCTTTCGGTTTGGATTTCTTGAAATTCCCGGGGCAGACTTTGCAAAGATTGCGACAAAAATGCTCCCCAATTCCGATGTGAAATCGACCGCAACGCGGCCAGGGGCCGCGATGTAGCCTTTGTCTACCAGGGTGATCAAGAATGAAGAGAGAAGGGGTCACCGCGCGAGCCCATTCCTCCAGTGGAAGGGGGCGGGAGATGCCGGCCGGACGAGCGCGCTCCCACGACGCCACGGAAGGAAAGGGCGTCTACAATAGATATACCAAGCTTCAGGCAGGCGGTGCCGCGATGGCATTGCCGTCCCTGGAGAAGGCGGTTCGGAACATGGCGCTCGAACCCGGGGATCAACCTGTCGTCATCGCCGATTACGGATCATCGCAGGGAAAGAACTCACTGGCTCCATGTCGATCAGGCCTCGAACGACTTCAACGCGCTGTTTGACGTCCTGGATACCGACCCAAATAGATATACCCTGGACGAGCCGAATGTTTTTCCATGCGCCATTGGACGATCATTCTACGGAAACGTCCTTCCGCCCGATCATGTTTATCTTGGATGGAGCTCGTATGCCGCTGTGTGGCTCAGCCGCCTCCCGACGCTCATTCCGGGTCATTTCTTTATCCCCCATAGCACTGGCGCCGTTCGCGCGAAATTCGACCGCCAGGGTGCGCAGGACTGGGAGGCGTTCCTCTCGCTGCGGGCAACAGAGTTACGGGCGGGGGGCCGCCTGGTGGTCGTGCTTCCGGCCCTCGACGATGATGGATCGTCGAAGTCTCTTCCGCTCATGGACCACGCCAACGCGGTGCTCGGGGAAATGGTTGAGGAGGGCGCGATTCTGGCCGACGAACGCGCGCGAATGGTCCTGGGGGCTTATCCCCGGAGGAGACAGGATCTTCTCGCCCCGTTCACGCATGACGGGCGGTTCCGACATCTCATTGTGGAACACTGTGAGACGTCCGTGCTGCGGGACGCGGCATGGGCCGATTACGAGCAGGACGGAGACAAGGAAGCCCTGGCGACGACGCGCGCGCTGTTCTTTCGCTCGACGTTCGCGCCCTCATTGGCGACCGCACTCACGCGCGCCGGGGACGCCGGGGCGTGTCGTGTCTTCGCCAACCGGTTGGAGGATGGCCTGAAGCGCCGCCGCCTGGTGAACCATCCGGCACCGCTGCATCACTTGGTCGGGACGATCGTTCTGGCGAAACGGGGGTCCCGTGGTACCGATCAGCCGCCTCCCAGGTAGAGCGACTCCAATCCCACCAACCGCTGGGTCACCAGCACGACCACGAGCGCCAGGACAATGCTGATCGTGCCGGCGGCGGCCGCGGTCGGATCGAACGAGAACCGCAGGTAGTCGAAGAGCTGGATCGGCAGCGGGGTCGCGCCCACACCGCTGAGGAGCAGCGAGATATTGAACTCGTCGTAGCTCGCCACGAACGCAAAGATCGCGCCCGAGATGATGCCCCCCTTGATGAGGGGCAGCGTCACCCGCCGGAATGTCGTCAGCTGGTCCGCGCCGAGGTTGCGGGCCGCCTCCTCCAGCGTCCGGTCGAACCGTGCCAGCACCGCGCTGGTAATCAGAAAGACGTAGGGGAGGCTGATCAACGAGTGCCCGATGATCAACCCGAGCAGGCCCGTGTGGCGCCACCCCACGGCGAAGAAGAAGATCAGGAGCGCGATGCCCGTGACGATTCCCGGGACCGCCAGGGGAGAGATCAGCAGCACGCGCAGCAGATCCCGAAACCGGGCGACGGACCGGAAGAGCCACAGGCTGGCCATCGTGCCCAGGACCGTCGTGACGATGGTCACGATCGTTGCGAGTTCCACGCTGAACGCGAGGGACCGGGTAAAGGACCGGCTGCGGGCGAAGGCGGCAAACCAGCGAAGCGAGATGCCCTCCGGTGGGAACCGGAGGTACGCTCCCGCGTTCAGCGCTGAGACGACCACGACGACGATCGGGAGCAGCAGGAAGGCGTACACGAGCACGACCGAGAGCGTGAGCCACAGCCGTTCGCGGCGGATCAGCATCGCCCCGCCCATCCGGTGGAAGCGTCCGCGCGGCACGCGTTCATACGACGGGCCGGGTGATCCGGCTCAGCACCCGCAAGTAGAGCCATACCAGCGCCAGTGTGATCGCAAAGAAGAGGATGGCGAACGCGCTGCCCCCGGGCCAGTTGAACAGCTCGGTGATCGTCCGCACCACCAAGATGGGAACCGTGAGCACGGTAAACCCGCCGAGCAGGGACGGGATCACGTAGGAGCTGATCGCGAGCACGAAGACGAGGATCGTCCCCGCCGCGACCCCCGGGAGGCTGAGAGGGAACGTCACCCGCCAGAACGTGCGCCAGGCGCCCGCGCCGAGCGAGCGTGCTTCCATTTCGAGCTCGGGGTCGATCCCCTGGATGGACCCCGTGAGCGACAGCACCATGAACGGGATAAACACATGCACCAGGCCGATCAGCGCGCCGGTCTGATTGTACATAAGCGGCAGCCGTTTCATCCCCAACCCCTGGAGCATTTGGTTGATCAAACCGGTGTCCTGCAGCAGAATGATCCACCCGTACGTCCGGATGAGCACCCCGACCAGAAGCGGCGAGACCACAAGGATCATCAGGAGGCCCTTCCACCGGCGCGGTGCCCGCGCGAGATGGTAGGCAACCGGGTATGAGAGCACCAGGCTGATCACGGTGGTGATGGCCCCGAGCCACAGCGTCCGCCAGACGACCCCCCACGTAAATGGATCGCGCGCGAGGCGTTCGTAGTTGGCCACGGTGAGCACGCGCACATAGGGGGCCTGATGGCTCTGGGTGAAGAAACTGATCAGGAGCAGATTGACGTAGGGCAGCACAAAGAAGATCAGCATGAGACACAGCGCCGGCGCGATGAGCAGTGCCTGCCCCGAAGCCCTGGGGGCCGTACGAACGCCGACCACCTCGATTGCCGCCGGCACGCCTACCCCCATCCTCCCGGCAGCGCCCAGCCGGCCGCCGCGTCGAAGGACAGGGTGACCTCGTCGTCGACCTGGTGCACGGCGTTCACCCCGCCCTGCACGCGGAGTGGGGAGTCTCCCCCGACATCCACCCGATAGTCGAAGAGGCTGCCGAGGTAGGTACGCTCGCGTACGACGCCTCGGAGACGGTTGACCCCATCCCGCGGTGCGGCGAGATCGCGCCCGCCGAGCTCGAGGTTCTCAGGCCGGATGCTCAGCATCGCCTCCATTCCTTCCCTGAGGTCGGCCGGTCCGCTGGCGCGCAGCGGACCGATGCTCGTCTCGAGCACGAGCCGGTCGCCCGATCGCGCCGTGACCCGCCCGGGGATGAGGTTCGTCAGACCGATAAATGCGGCCACGCGAACCGTGCGCGGCCGCCGGTACACAGCCTCGGGGGTGTCGAACTGCTGCAGGACCCCATCGATGAGCACGGCCACGCGGTCGGCCAGAACGAGGGCCTCCGCCTGATCGTGGGTCACGTACAGCGTCGTGATGTGAAACTCCCGGACCAGGGAGCGAATAAAGAACCGCATCTCCTCACGCAGCTTGGCGTCCAAGTTGGCGAGCGGCTCGTCCAGCAGCAGCACGCTGGGGTTGATCACGAGCGCCCGTGCCAGCGCCGTGCGCTGCTGCTGTCCTCCCGACAGCTGGCGTGGATACCGCTTGTTGAGCCCGCCGAGCCCGACTTTCTCGAGAATCTCGATCACGCGCCGGTCGATGACATCACGCCGGACTCCCTGCATCTCGAGGCCGAAGGCGACGTTCTGGCGAACGGTGAGGTGAGGGAAGAGGGCATAATTCTGGAACACCATCCCGCAGCTGCGCTTCTCGGGGGGCGCCTCAGTGACATCCCGATCACCCAGCAGGACCCGCCCTTGCGTCGGTGTCTCGAAACCGGCGATCATCCTGAGCGTCGTGGTCTTCCCACAGCCAGACGGGCCCAGGAGCGCCACGAGTTCCCCTGAGGCGAGGGTGAGCGTCAGGTCATGGACGGCGGCGGCGTTTCCAAAACGCTTGGTGAGCCCCCGGAGGCTGATCTCCGCCATGCCGGGCGCTCGCGCTAACGCAGCGGTCGGCGGACGCGGCTCGCGCAGGCCGTCGCGGACAGCCTAGCAGTGGCCACTGACCTGGTGGTTCCAGGCATCCGCCATCCCTTCCCGCGCGCCGGTGCTGTTGAGCCAGACGTAATCCCAGCGGGGGATCTTGCCGAGCTGGGCCGGGGTCACGGGGATCAATTTGGCGAGGTCCGCGCTGACCGTGACCTGGCTGTTGGCCGGGGTCCAGTAGAACTTTTCCGCCCACTTCTTCTGGACTGGCGCGCTGAGCCAGTAGTTGACGAACGCGTAGCCTAGATCTTTGACCTTGCTGCCCACGCAGACGTTCATATCCTGCTCAAACATTCCGCAGTAGCCTTCCTTGGGCAGGACCCATGCGACGGGGACTCCCTTGGCCTTCATCAACGCCCAGTCGGGTGAATCGATCAAGCCGACCGTCACCTCGCCTTGGGTCATCATGGTCAGTTCGGTCCCGCTGAAATCGACCTGTCTTGCCCCGCAGAGGTGTTTCCCGATCCACTCGATCGCCGGCTTCCAATTCTTGTAGTCGCCGGTGAGGGCCTGGGCCATCTTCATCACGTGCTGGGGTTCGCCCGAGTTGCCGATGCTGAAGATCGCCCCTTTGTTGCCATACTTGCCCAGGTCGAACCACGACTTCGGCGGGTCCTGGACCAGGTCCGTGCGGTAGGCAATCCCGAGGGGACCGACGAGTCCTAGGACGCCGACGTCGTTTGGCTGCCGGAGCTGCTTGGGCACGTACTTGAGGTTCGGCACCTTATCCATCGGCAGGGGCGTGAAAAAGCCCTCGGCGCGCAGTTGGGCTAGGTAGGTCTCGTTTGTCACAAAGACGTCGTATGGGGGGCTGTTCTTGCCGGCCGCCTGCATCTTCACGAACCAGTCCTTGGCCAGTCCCACAGCCAGCTCGATCTTCGCACCGGTCTCCGCCTCGAACTGGGGGATGTGCTCGTTCGTCATGAACTCCTGCCAGGTGCCGCCATAACTGGTGATGACGAGCGTCTGCCCTTTGAAGCTCTGCATGGGCGCCGCGCTGACTGCCGGCGGTTGACGCAGCGTCCGGATCACCGCGGCTGCGGAGGTTGCGCCGAGGCCCAGCATCGCGAGCCGCCGTATCGCCTCTCGGCGGCTGATCCGTTCGCGTTGCAACGAGGTCACCACGCGCAGCACATCATCGTCCATCGTTCCCGCCCCCCGCCCCACCAGAAATGCCTCAGCCGCACGCGCCCCCAAGAATGCTCCTGCCCGCTCGGGAGCCGCGGCGAGTGTTCCCGGTAGGTTTGGTCCTCGGTTTTCAATCTCCTGCACGCGCCGCTCTGCGGCGGCATCCCCTCATGACGCCGGCGACTCTCCCCGCCGCACTCCTTCGAAAAACGCTTGGAGCAAGGCGCCACACTCGGATTCGCGAACGGCCCCGACCACTTCGACGACGTGGTTGAACCGGGCGTCCGTGAGCGCGTCGATCACGCTGCCGGCGGCGCCCGCTTTCGGATCGCGCGCGCCGTACACCAACCGGGGGAGCCGGGACTGGACCACCGCGCCGGCGCACATCACGCACGGCTCAAGGGTGACGTAGAGCGTGCAACCGGGGAGGCGCCATCCGCCGAGCACCCTGGCCGCGCGGCGGAGCGCTTCCATCTCTGCGTGGGCGGTGGGATCTCGATCCAGTTCCCTGCGGTTGTGCCCGCGGGCGATCACGCGCCCGTCGCGCACGATGACCGCGCCGACCGGCACATCCCCTACCCCCGCCGCGGCCCGGGCCTCGACGAGCGCTTCGCCCATAAACGCGGCGTCCGCGTCGAACACGTGTTGGCGTTACTCGGCGGGCGGCATGGGCGCCCCTTCGGCGGGGAGATGCAACGTCTCCAGGGCGCTCAAGATACCAGAAACGGCCGAGGCGATCTTGCGCGGCCGGTCCCCATCGACCAACTCGTCTTCCTTGAGCATGATGCTTGACTGGACACGCGCGCTGTAGACAGGCGGCGCATCCTCGCTGGAGAAGTGCTGCTGCAGGCTGATGCTCGGCACGCCCGGTTCCGACGACACCGGGATGATGGCGCGGCGAAGCGCCACCACGTCCGGAGGCACGAGGAGCCGATCCATCATGATCTCCGTGAGCAGTTCTCCGAAGACCTGCACTTCCTCATGGACGGTTCGGGAAAACTCCACGCCCTCGTCGTACTCGGCGATGTGGCGTCCGAACGAGAGCGCGTCGACCAGGAACCGGAGCTCGGCCCACGGCCAGGCAAAGGTTCGCGGAGCGTCGGAGGAAGGCTCGCCGTCGAGATGGACCACGTACCGATACTCGCGGCTCATATGATCCACGTCGACCAGAAACGCATAGCCGGAGACCACCAGATGATGGTCCTCGAGCGCCTCGGTCAGCCGCCCCGCGAACTCATGAAACGGATCGTGGTAGTCGAGCCGTGTCGACACTTGTCAACGAACCCCGGGCGGCGTCGCTCCCTGGGCGACCTGGGCCGCCTCACGCAGCTTCTGCACTTGTCCCTGGCAGGCCCGCAACAGCAGGCGTGGGAGACTGTCCATGAACATGGTCGCTCCAAGCGAGCGGTAGGCGCGGACGTCTTCGGGAGTGAGAGCGAGAATCCCCACCGGCACGCCGGCCGTCCGGCCCGCGCCGATGATCCGCCGGATCGCGGCCTGGACGTCGGGATGCGAGAGCGCGCCGGGATGCCCCAGGCTTTGCGACAGATCGGACGGGCCGATGAAGAGCACGTCCACCCCGGGGATTCGCGCGATGGCCTCGACCGCCTCGAGCCCGCGGCGCGTCTCGATTTGTAGAATATTCATCGTGGCGGCGTTGCTGGCCGTCACGTGGTCGGGGATCGGCACGTGACCCCACCGGGCCGCCGCCGTCGCGCCGGCGAGCGACCGGATGCCCGCGGGCGCGTACTTCGTCGCCGCGACCGCCGCCTGCGCTTGCTCGGGCGTCTCGACTTGAGGAACCATGACCCCCACGCACCCCACGTCGAGGGCCCGCAGGATCGTCTTGGGATGATCGGTCGGGACGCGCGCCAGCGGGACGACGTCCACGGCGCGGCATGCACGCACGAGGCCTTCGAGGACCTCCACCGTCACCGGGCCGTGCTCCATATCCAGCAGGAGAAAATCGTATCCGGAAAGCCCAGCGATCTCCGCCACTTCAGGTGACGGGATCGGCAGGATGGTCCCGAACACCGCATCGCCGCTGCGCACGCGATCCTTCAAAGGGTTGACCAGCATCTCACGCTCCTCTATCAAGGATACCCCGAAAGAGTTCCATCCAGGCTCGTGGATTTCCCTTTGCCGCGAGGTGGGCGGGAAGGCTTACGAGTTACCGATCAAGATCCCGGCGAGGAACACGAGGCCTCCTCCCACGATGACCTGCAGGATGGAGAGCCAGAAGTTCATCTTGAAGTACCGGTAGCGGATGATCGCGATGATGATGAGCTCGACCCCGACGACGAGGTAGGCGATCACAAGCGCCAGGGCGAGGCTCGGGATGAGAAACGGCAAGGTGTGAAGCAATCCGCCGATCAGCGTCGCCACGCCCGTGATGGTCCCCCGGATCACGGGACTCCCACGGCCGGTGAGCTTCCCGGTATCGGAGAGCGCTTCGGCAAAGCCCATGCTGATCCCGGCGCCAACCGCGGCCGCCCCGCCGACGAGAAACGCGGTGTGCGGGTTCCGCGTCGCGAACGCGCTGGCGAACAGCGGGGCGAGGGTCGAGATCGACCCATCCATCAGGCCCAGCAGCGCTGGCTGCACCACCTTGAGCAGGTAGCCCTGGTCGTGCGCGTCACGCGAGGCAATGAGATCGGCGGCAACCTGCCGGCCGGCTTCAGCCACACGCGTGTGTGGTCCCTCGGGCGTCGGCATCAATGCCCTCCAGTTCGTCGTCGCGGCCGCCGGCGGCAGCGCGGGCAGAGGCCGTGCAGTTCGAACCGCACCGCCGATACGTGAAAGCGCGCACGGGCCGCCGCCCGGCGCTGCAGCGGCTCCAATTCGGAATCGGCCACGTCGATCACCCGCCCGCACCGGGAGCAGACGAGGTTAACGTGCGTCCCCGCCCGGCCGTCGTACCGGCGGATCGGGCCGCTGACTTCCTGCACCAACCCCAATCGGGCAAACAGGTCGAGCGCCGCATAGACGGTCGCCGGGCTCACTCCGGGAAATCGCCGACGGACCTCCTCGTACACAGCCGCCACGCTGGGATGGGTCGTCCGCCCCACCACGGCGTCGTAAATGGCCATGCGCTGGGGAGTCAGCCGGCCCCGCTGCGCGGCCAGGCGTCGCCGCAGATCCGTCCACACCTGGAGGGTCGGGTCGTTTGAAGGTTGCAATCGATTCTTATTAGTAACCAATTTCGATAAATATATGCCCGGGGAGCCCAAGGTGTCAACCGCATTCAGAGGAATTGACCAAACAGGCCTGGGAGATCACACCCTCGCGGGAGGCTTCGCGAGTGGAGGGAGATGCATTGGCTAGGGGGCACAGGACACGATGACAATTGCGGAGAAGGAACGGTCGGGTGCGACCGAATTGGCTTCAGGTGGTATCCAGAGGGGGGTACGGTCATGCGGCTTGAGGGAAGATCCTATCGTTTGCTCCTAGCCGTATGTGTGGTAGCGGCCTTGGGCTTTTTCACGACGTGGCCGGTACTTTCGGCACCCAAGGCGGGCGGAACGGTTCGCATGAGCCTGGCCGACAGCGACGTCACCAGCTTCGATCCGATCGTGCCCTTCGACAACATGTCGATCTGGACGATGGTGCACATGTACGACCAGCTGGTCATCCCGGGGAAGGACGGGGCCAGTGTCGAGCCCGGCGTCGCGGACAGCTGGAAGCCCAGCCCCGACGGCAAGACCTGGGTGCTGCATATCCGAGACGGCATAACTTTCTCTGATGGGACGCCGCTCACCGCGAGCGACGCCGCCTACACTTTGGAACGGGCGGCGTCGAAGGACTCCAACTTCGAGGACAACTTTGCCCTCATCGACCACGCCACGGCCACGGACCCTCACACGCTCGTCGTCACGCTGAAGAGCCCCTCGGCGTCGTTTCTGGCCTATGCCTCGCTCTACGCCGCTTCCATCGCTCCAGAGAAGTTAATCAAAGCCCAAGGGAAAGGGCTCTGGGACCATCCGGTGGGGAGCGGGCCGTACGTCCTGACCGAGTGGGTGAAGAACGACCATGTGACCCTGCGGCGGAACGCCCGCTACTGGCAGAAGCCATACCCATATATCGATGAGCTCCGGTTCGACGTCCTGACCGATGACAACGCGCGGATGCTCAAGTTCCGGAGCGGAGAACTCGACATCGCGACGAACGTACCACCGAACCAGATCGAGCAACTCAAGAAGGTGAAGGGGGTCTCCGTCAAGATCTTCCCATTGATGGGGTTCGATTTCGTGTACTACAATCATGGCCGCAAACCGTTCAATGACATCCGGGTTCGCCAAGCGCTGAACTACGCCATCGACCGGCCGGCGATTTTGAAGGCGGTGCTGTTCGGCTACGGGAGCCTGGCAGGCAGCATGCTGCCGCCGATGCTCGATTGGAACAATAGCCTCAAACCGTACCCCCAGGACGTGGCCAAAGCTAAGGCGCTGATGCAGGAGGCAGGTCTGGGGAGCGGCTTCTCCACGGAGATCATCGTGTACGCCGGAAACAATCAGCACAGCCAGATCGCCACGATCCTCAAAGATGAGTGGAAGGCGATCGGGGTGGATCTCAAGGTGAC